>OGFC01000982.1_pt1 | contig 20023 bp, 17 predicted proteins | sample 1570841 | NCBI WGS metagenome assembly OGFC01 (sample SAMEA2582137, study PRJEB24529) | metagenome | biome: Human gut stool | place: China | collected 2011 | reverse complement strand
CAATCAGGTGATAACACACTACGGGCATGAGAACTTTGAAAAGCCGCGCATGCATATTAATATTCCTCCTTGTATAGCAGCAGTATAAACGTTGCCCCAGGGGAAAGGTCAAGTGCTCAGGAGCAGATTTTAAATTGATATTCGCTGATGTAATTCTCTTCACTGTTGGTAACTGCCTCATTTATATAATAGATGATAAAGACATCCTCCAGTGTTTGCAGACATCTGTTTGCAAGCTCCTGTCGTAAGCATTGCAGCTGGAAGCCAAGATTGGCATAGGAGCCTTTGACGGTGAAGCAGGCATAATCTCCCGCAGGAAGAAGATAATCACAGGGGGAGCGCAGTGTACACTGTGTGCAGAAGGATACGGTTGTCATCTGTGCCTTTGTAGAGAGCAGCAGGGAGGGAAACATGGATCCATCCTGTGTCTGTTCCTGTGCAATCAGCTGCTCCAGCTGCAGAAATCCATCGGTAAATGCAGCTTCTGACAGTGGAGAGGTTGAGGCGAAGCGCAGCTGCCGTGTTGGAAACCTACGAATTGTAAGCTCTGCAGGCTGCAGCTCTGGCAGCTCCTTTTGTATACGGTGTATGGTATCCAGACGCTTTTGCAGAAGCCTCTGCTCCTCATAGAGCCGTGTTTCCTGAACAGCGAGCTGCTGCTTCAGCTGGTCAAATGCGACATGCTGCTGATCGATCTGCAAAAGCTCCTTCAGCTCCTTTAGCGAGCATCCTAGCTCCTGCAATCCTTTTATGACGTGCAGCTGAGCAATCTGCTTTCTGGAATACAGGCGGTACCCGTTTTCCGGATGAAGCTGCATCGGCTTCAGCAATCCGATTTTATCATAATGGCGCAGTGTTTTGGTGCTGATTGCACAAAGCTCTGCGATTTCTCCGATTGTCAGCGGCTTCTCTTTCACACGATCACCCCGTTTCTAGTCTTCATCGTAGCATATCGTACGAAATAGTCAATAGAAAGCCTGAGTCTCCTAAACGTTATAGGATTTCTCTGTGTGCATCCAAAAAGCAATCGATATGAGGGGACTGCTGTCTGTCCATTAGTATAGGAAATCGTGCCGACTTTCTATAATGGAGCAAATCTGCGCAATTATGAATAATCGTCTCGATTTCCCATAATAGCTTTATGTCTTGCTCTCTGCATAGCTTCTTAACAGGAAAACTGCAAAATCTTTATATCCTTAATGGAAACGCCGGTACTCTTTATGCAGTCTTCACACATTCTTAACATCGGCTGTGGATTGCTTACACTGTCTTTATATGCAACCTGCTAGTATATAGGAGATAAGAGAGGCTAAGGCAAGAGGTGTTCCTGATGTATACAGGAAATCATTTCAGAAATCAGAAGGTGCTGGTTGCGGGTTTTGGAAGATTTGGAGCCTGTCTGTCGGCGGCATTGAGTAAGGCAGGCTATGCTGTCGTGGTGATAGATAAACAGAAAAGTGCCTTTCGGCGTCTGCCGGATAGCCTTCAGGGCTTTGTGATTAAGGAGGATGCGGTGATGTGCATGTGCTGGTCTCCTGTCAGGCTGGAAATCTTAGTTGTACTGCTTGCGGCAGCAAGGCTGGGAAAAGATATCCGCAGCTGTGTAAGGCGTAGGAAAACCACATGAAATCTGCTATAATTGGTAAGGAAATGAGGGGTCTGATGAAAAACAGTCATATATGGAAAAATCTATGCATCACTGCTGTGATTCTGTTTCTCTGCACACTGGTATCCTCTATCTTTGATGATATAGAAATCCGTACGGAAAACATCATGCTGATTTATTTGATCGGGGTACTGCTGATCGTTGTGGAAACCAGAAGCTTTCTGTGGGGCATCACCTCCAGCCTGCTGAGTATTCTTACCTTTAATTACCTGTTTACCAATCCGACATTTTCATTGCAAATTGATGATTTCAATTATATTATCACGATTATCGTGTTCCTGATCGTATCCTTTGTGACGGGCTCCCTTGTCAATAAGCTGCAGCAGCATGCCCATAAGGCCAGAAGCAGTGCCCGTCAAACCACTGCCTTATATGAAATTACGAGAGCCTATCTGACTCTGTCCGGTGTAGATACGATTTTACAGCACACGATTCGCTCACTGTATACTGCCCAGCAGACCATCTGTATTGTCTATTATAAAGATAAAGAGACACTAAAGAAGGTACAGGAGCCAGTGGATACCATCGCTGCGCCGGATGACGGTATGGCGGCGTGGTGTATGGAAAAGGATTGTGACTGCGGTGGGGGAACCTCCTATTATGAAGCGCAGCCCTGGACCTATCATCCCATGCACTGCAACAATCAGCTGCTGGGTGTGTATGCGCTGTATGAGGAAACCTCCCTGCGGGAAGAACAGCGTCTGTTTGTCCATACACTGATTTCACAGATGGTAATGGCGGTGGAACGGGAGCTGCTGTATGCGGAGCAGGAGCAAAGCAGAATCGAAATAGAAAAGGAAAAGCTGCGCAACAATCTTCTGCGCAGTATCTCTCATGATCTTCGTACCCCCCTGACCGGGATTGCGGGAAGCAGCACGCTAATCTGCGAAAATTATCAGGATCTGGACGATGATACCATCTACCATCTGGTAAAGTCCATCAGCAGTGATGCCTTGTGGCTCAATCAGCTGGTGGAGAACTTATTGAATATGACAAGGATTCAGGATGGGAAGCTGCTGCTGAAACAGAATGAGGAGGTCGTGGATGATATCATCTGTGAAGCCGTATCACGATGTGAAAGCAGAAAGCGGGAGCATACGCTGAGGGTGACGCTGCCGGATGAGGTTTTGCTTGTGGAAATGGATGGACGGCTGATCATACAGGTGCTTGTCAATATGATTGATAACGCCATCAAGCATACACCGGATGCGACAAGTATCGATATTCGCTGCTATAAGAATCACGACTGGGCGGTGTTTGAGGTCATTGATCAGGGAGAAGGCATTGATGAATCCATCCGCGAGCATTTGTTTGAAAGCTTTGTGACCACCAAAAGTGAACGCAGCGATTCCAGACGCGGCGTGGGTCTTGGCTTAACCATATGCAAAAGCATAGTAGAGGCACATCACGGGGAAATCTTTGCCTATAACCGGTTGGATGTGCAGGGCGCAGTGTTCGGCTTTCAGCTGAAGCTGGCCGCAGAAAGGAAGGAATACCATGCATGATAAAATATTGCTGATTGAGGATGATGCCAGCATTATCCGATTTCTGAGTCTGTCCTTGGATAAGAACGGATATAAGGTGATAGAGGCACGAAACGGCATTGAGGGAATTTCATTATTCATGAGCGATAATCCGGATTTGATTCTCTTGGATCTGGGACTGCCGGATATCGACGGCAGTGAGGTGCTGCGTCAGATTCGTTCCCAAAGCGAGGTGCCGATTCTGGTAGTATCTGCCAGAGGGCAGGAAAGGGAAAAGGTGGAGGCACTGGATCTGGGGGCGGATGATTATGTCACGAAGCCGTTTCATATCAATGAGCTGCTTGCCAGAGTACGCGTAGCACTGCGCAAGAAAACACCACGCGTTGTTAAGGAAAAGGTGTTTGTGCTGGATGGTCTGCGGGTGGATTTTGAAAAATACAAGGTCTATGTGGAAGACAAAGAGGTGCATCTGACGCCAATCGAGTTTAAGCTTCTGGTATTGCTGATCGAGCATGCGGGCAAGGTGCTGACCCACAGCTTTATCATCCGTAATATCTGGGGGTACAGCTCCTGTGAGGATTCACAGTCCCTGCGCGTTTTTATGGCGAATATCCGCAGAAAAATAGAAAGGGACAGCTCACATCCCCGCTATATACTGACAGAGGTAGGCGTAGGATATCGCTTTGTCGATGAATGACCGGTACATACCGGTTTTTTCATTGCATAGGCATAGCGCAAAACCATGCCAGCGCGCTGTAAACCTTCATGAACATGCGTCGTGTGCAATATTCGTATAACTGGAGCTATGGCAAAGCTTCACACAAACAATCGTATTGTGCTATAAAGGATGCAAACTGATGACGGATACAAAGGACTGCGCAAAGCTAAAGCTGTATAGCAATCAAACAGGAGTATGCAGCTTGCACGAAATTGCATAAAGAGATTTTAAAAACCGTATTTTCAAGCGTGAGGATAGGGATAAACAGCATCCATATCATGAAGAGGGGACTGCCGTGGTATACTGCAGCATTCCCTCTTTTTTTTCAATATTTTTTCGATTGCATCCCCTCTCACGATACCTTCTTCCTTCCATTTGAGCGAATCGTCAGGCGCAATCGCTTTCATCAGAAATCCTTACAGCTTCTTAACATTTGCTCCTTGTTCTTCACACCTGCTTTATACGGGATTCGTTATAATGGAACTCGTTAAGAAAGGAAGGGTTTGGATATGGAAATGATCGTTATATTGTTTTATGGCGTTGCCATTGTCCTGTTAGCATATTTGTTTTACATGCTGTTTAAGGGTGAATCCATATGAACAGCGCATGGATTTTACAGGATGTCGTTTATGTCGTGGCACTGCTTGCCATCGGATATCCGCTTGGCTGTTATATCTACAAGATTTATAACGGGGAGCAAGTAGCTCTCATGCGGGTTTTTGCACCGTTGGAGCAGTTGCTGTACCGTGTGATGGGAGTCGATGAAGAGCAACAGATGCATGCGAAAAAATATGCATCCAGCGTTTTGTGGTTTTCCTTTTTCGGATTTCTGATCGTCATGGGGCTGCATCTGGTGCAGGCATGGCTGCCACTGAATCCAGAGCAGCTGGAAAACACCAGTCTGCATCTCGCCTACAACACAGCCGCAAGCTTTGTATCCAATACAAACTGGCAGGCATATTCCGGGGAAGCCACACTGTCCTATCTGACGCAGATGGCAGGACTTACCGTACAGAACTTTGTATCTGCGGCTACCGGAATCGCTGTTTTGTTTGTCCTATGCAGAGGCTTTGTGCGCAGGGAAACGAAAAATCTCGGGAACTTCTGGAGCGATCTTGTAAAGATTACATTGTATATTCTGCTGCCGCTGTCTGTCGTGGTATGCCTGCTTCTGGTCAGTCAGGGTGTTGTACAGACACTGGATCCGTATGCATCCTATACAACACTGGAAGGTACACAGGGCGTGTTGCCGCTGGGACCTGCGGCCAGTCAGATTGCCATCAAGCAGCTGGGCACCAACGGCGGCGGCTTCTTCGGTGTCAACGCAGCATTCCCGTATGAGAATGCAACCCCGCTGTCCAATTTTATTGAAGCGCTCTGCTTACTGCTGATACCGGCTGCTCTGTGCTTTACCTTTGGAAAAGCGGTTAAGGATACCCGACAGGGAAAGACGGTTCTTATCGTTATGACAGTGATCTTTGTCGCTGCATTGGTGGGTCTGAGCTGTGCGGAAATCTTCGGTGCTCCATCCTGGGATAGCGTAGCATCTCTTGGCGGAAGCATGGAGGGGAAGGAAACCCGCTTCGGTGTCGGTGGTAGCTCCTTGTGGGCTGCGGCAACAACTGCCGCAAGCAATGGCTCGGTAAATGCAATGCATGATTCTCTGACTCCCCTTGGCGGGATGATCACCATGTTTCTCATGCAGCTGGGTGAGGTCGTTTTTGGCGGCGTGGGCTGCGGCTTGTACGGCATGCTGGCCTTTGCCCTGCTGACGGTGTTTATGGCCGGGCTGATGGTCGGACGCACACCGGAATACATCGGCAAAAAGATCAATGCCTTTGATATGAAGATGGTCTGCATCATCCTTTTGGTACCGCCGCTGTGTCTGCTGCTGGCAACCGCAATCACCACCCTTTTCCCGGCTGCACAACAGCTGCAGGCTGACGGCGGATGGCTGAGCAACACCGGAAGTCACGGTTTCTCAGAAATTCTGTATGCCTACACCTCCATGGCGGGGAACAACGGAAGTGCCTTTGCCGGCTTTCAGGCTAACACGGTGCTTACCAATGTGATGGGCGGTACGGTGATGCTGCTGGTACGCTTTCTTCCCATGGTTGCGGTTATCTATCTGGCACAGAGTCTGGCCAGTAAAAAATATGTACCGGCCGGCTCAGGAACGCTTGCGACAACATCCCCGCTGTTTGTCGGATTTCTGATTGTGATCGTGCTGATTGTCGGAGCACTGACATTTTTGCCGGTGCTGGCGCTTGGGCCGCTTGCGGAATTCTTTACGCAGCTGCATGTACTCGGTTGAAAGGGCAGGTGATATGCTATGAAGCAGGTAAATAAGCAGGCAGTATACAAGGATTCCATACTGCAGGCATTAAAAAAGCTGGCACCCAATGTGCAGGTGCATAATCCGGTTATGTTTATCGTTTATATCGGGGCAATCTTTACGACAATATTGTTTGTCGCCGGTATAGGGGGGATGCAGGACGAGCCCTCCTGGTATGTATTCGTCATTGCGCTGATTTTATGGTTTACCGTGCTGTTTGCCAATTTTGCGGAGGCAATCGCAGAGGGCAGAGGACGGGCACAGGCAGAGAGCTTGAAAAAATCAAGGAAACAGGTACTTGCACATAAGCTTTCAAGCATTGCAGAGAAAGAAGCATATACCGATGTATCCTCTTCTGATTTGCAGGTGGGTGATATCTGCTATGTAAAAACAGGAGAAATTATCCCGATGGATGGGGAAGTGATAGAGGGAATCGCTTCTGTCGATGAATCGGCGATTACCGGAGAAAGTGCGCCGGTAATACGGGAATCCGGAGGCGATCGCAGTGCGGTGACCGGAGGTACCACCGTTGTGAGTGACTGGATCGTACTGCGGGTTACAGCCGCGAGCGGTGCGTCCTTTCTGGATAAGATGATTGCCATGGTTGAGGGAGCGGCACGAAAAAAGACGCCCAACGAAATTGCTTTGCAGATTCTGTTGATTACTTTGACCATCATCTTTCTGATAGTTTGTGCAACGCTGCTTCCGATTTCCCGGTATGTGAGAGATATGGTGGGACAGGGGTCGGCAGTATCCCTGAGCAATGTGGTTGCCCTGCTGGTGTGTCTTGCTCCGACAACGATCGGCGCCCTTATGTCCAGTATCGGAATTGCCGGCATGTCCAGACTGAATCAGGCAAATGTACTGGCAATGAGCGGACGTGCCATTGAAGCAGCCGGGGATGTGGATGTTCTGCTGCTGGATAAAACGGGGACGATAACGCTGGGGAACCGGCAGGCAGTTGCCTTTCAAAGCATATCGGGGGTGCAGGAGCAGGAGCTTGCGGAAGCAGCTCAGCTGTCCTCCTTGGCGGATGAAACCGCCGAGGGAAGAAGTATCGTCGTACTCGCAAAAAAGAAGTTTCATATCCGTGAGCATCCCATGCAGCAGCTGCATGCTACATTTATTGAATTCTCCGCAAGAACCCGTATGTCCGGCATCGATATTGCCGGCGGTATGGAAATTCGCAAGGGTGCCGTAGATGCGATCAGAAGATATGTGGAGGCTGGTGGAAACACATATCCGAAGGAGTGTGAAGCAGCTGTTCAAGCCATTGCCGAGCAGGGAGGAACACCATTGGTTGTCGCTAAAAACCATAGGGTGCTCGGTGTTATTTATCTGAAGGATATCGTAAAGGACGGCATACAGGAAAATTTTGAAGCGCTGCGCAAAAGCGGAATCAAAACGATTATGATAACCGGGGATAATCCGATGACCGCAGAAGCCATCGCAGCGGAAGCAGGCGTGGATGATTTTGTCGCTGAGGCAACCCCGGAAACTAAGCTGGAGCTGATTCGGGAATACCAAAGAAAGGGGCATTTGGTCGCGATGACCGGAGATGGGACAAATGATGCACCGGCGCTTGCACAGGCAGATGTCGCTGTGGCAATGAATTCTGGTACACAGGCAGCAAAGGAAGCAGGCAATATGGTGGATCTGGACTCCAGTCCGACCAAGCTGATTGAGGTTGTTCGTATCGGAAAGCAGCTGCTGATGACGCGCGGGGCACTGACCACATTTTCCATTGCCAACGATGTAGCGAAGTATTTCGCCATCATACCGGTGCTGTTTATGGGAATCTTTCCCAATCTGGCAGCGCTGAATATCATGCATCTGACAAGCGCGACCACGGCCATTCTATCCGCGGTCATCTACAATGCCGTTATTATCATAGCATTGATTCCCTTATCCCTGCGCGGTGTGAAATATCGGGAGCTTCCAGCGGATAAACAGCTGCGGCACAATCTGATGATATATGGTGTCGGGGGAATCATCCTGCCATTTATCGTCATCAAGCTGATCGATATGGCACTTACCATGTGTGGCATCGCTTAGGAGGTAGAATGATGAAAAAAGGAAAAAAGACATGGATTGCGGCATTGCTCTGTATTTTATCAATGACGCTGATTTGCGGATTGATCTATCCGCTGGTTATGACTGTCTCGGCATCGCTGCTGTTTCCCGAACAGGCCAAGGGCAGTCAGCTTACGGTGACAAGGAATGGCAAAACACAGAATGTGGGATCAGCTCTGATCGGACAGTCCTGGACAAAGCCGGAGTATCTGATCGGACGTCCGAACAGCGGTGCACCGACAAACCGCAGTGCAGTATCCGATGAGCAACAGCAGGCGGTTGCTGATTCTGTGGAATGGTGGAATGCATTTGATCCCCAAACCAAGGGAAAGGATATACCGGAGGATCTGGTGACGGCATCCGGCAGCGGTGTCGATCCGGAAATCAGTCCGCAGGCTGCCTATTTTCAGGTAGAGCGAATCGCCCGTGTACGTAAGATATCACAACAAAGTGTTCGCAGGATTATCGATAAATACACCACAGGCAAAACCCTCGGATTTCTGGGTGAGGAACGCGTCAATGTGTTAAAGGTCAATCTGGAGCTGGATGGCTATACAATCAACGATTAAAGGTATTTGCATCATCTTAACAATACCTCCTGCCTGCTAACGGCACATTAACCTGACCGCTGTTAGAATATAGGTGTAAGGAAGGTGATGGATATGTTGAGTACCATCGATATCGTAATCAGTGCGGGAGGTATTCTGCTTGCGGCCGGTTTGCTGTATGCAGCATATCGTCTTATGAAATCTGCCGTCGATACCAAGCAGTGCCATATGCACTAAAGAAAAGCATGCAGAAACAAGCAGCAGCGATGCAAAGGAACCTACGGTACCTGTAAAAAAAGCGTGTGAGCACACAGTGTCCTACATGCTCTGCAGGTACCGTTTTTTCTATTTGCTGCAGCTACATAACAGCACTCGATATATAAGACACCGCCTGCCTTGCTGCGGTTGGAGAACAGAGCACAGAAGCAATCGCTGGTGCTGCATCTGTAAAAAAACAGGAATAATCAAAGTTCTGCAAGGAGGCTGCAAGGGTATGCAGGCGAGCGGGATGATCGCTTATTGTATCCAGCCCGGGCATCTGGTGCAAATTTCAGGCACGATGCATCCATCGCTATATAGGAAATGTCTCCTCCTTATACGCGCCAAGCTCTGTTGCCTTGTGGCTTTTTCGCGGTGGTATATGCTTTATACTTTCGGATTACAAATACTCTGAGTTCACCTTTGCCTGCATATGGTAGTTCTGCACCATAGCTTTTCATACTGAAAATGCTCTCGTCAATTTCATTTTTTTAATTGAAAAAAGCACCGGATGTGTCGGTGAGTTCGTTCACCGCACGTACAGGTGCTGATTTAAAACAGTGCTGCAGTTTCCTTGCTTTTTGGATGATCATCTGCCATGGCGGTATGCACGCTCCAGCGCTGTATTCGATGGACCTTGCGTGCTATATGTGCGAGCATGTAGATCACGATCACGATAACGATACCCAATACAAGGCAGAACAACCGGTTTTCGATGGCAGTTTTGGTGTCCAGAATGACAAGGGATGCATTCAAGGCTGAAATGGCGTTGATCACCTGCTTGTATTTATATTCGGGTAGAAAGAAGCCGATATAACCCAAAAGCATGATGACCAGCATCGCATACTGCTGGGGAATCAGCAGCTGGAAGAAAACGAAGAACAGCACGATTCCGGCCAGTGTACCGATGAAGCGATGCCGTATTCTTTCCAGCGTTTCGGAAAATTCCAGCTGTGTCAGGGACATCACGACAATGCTGATCCATAACGGCTTGGATAGCTGGAAGATGGAGGCAATGAGCATGGCAATCGATATTCCCAACGACATCCGAAGAATATAGCTACGATGCACCTTACTGCGCTGAAACTGTTCTTTCAGGGTACAGCCGTTTCTGCCAATGCCCTTTCGTTTCCAGTTTAGGACGATGCAGCCGCAGATCAGCAGCGCACCAAAGCTCACGCATGCCAAACGTGCAGGAAACTGCGTCCATGGAACATAGGTGGATTGTGAAAATACAAAGCAGAGCAGAAAAGAGATATTTGCCTTCATTTCCATTGGCTCACTGATGAGCACCAGCAGCAATACGAGAAACCAGAAATTGATGAGGAAAGCGAGCGCGGGGTGCAGCAATGCACTCTGCGCAGCGATTCCCCCACCGATATACAGCAGCAGAACAATGCAGCACATAGCGCCGGGGCGTATATGCAGCTCACTGTTGGGAAGCATGGTGAAGCCTACCCCCAGTGCAACCGCAGTCAGCGTGTTTTCTGCATGAAAAATCATTTGAAACAAAAAGATAAAGCCGACATTGATAACAAATCGAAAAGCATTGTAGAGCGCTTCTTTAGCAAAGGATATACTGATTTTGCGCATGATATCACTCCTTTTTTCACCTTTTCTTGCTTTTTTACAAAGTTTCCGTTATGATGTGCATATAGTAAATATAAATGAATAGTACATAATTATGTACTAATTGTATTGTATCCGTTTTTGAAAATATGTCAATACCAAACGAAGGAGGATATCACCATGAACCACACAGCTTCCATGCAGGAACTGATTCGTCTGCTGCCGCACTGGCACTATAAAGTAGAGCGCAGCATCCGGCGACAACAAAAATCAAGACAGATCAGCTATGAGACTTATTTCTGTCTGATGACGCTGAAAAACTGCGGACAAATGAAAATGGGAGAGCTTGCGAAGGCAATGCGTCTCAGCAAGCAGCAGGCTACCCACATGATTGACAGTCTGCATCGCTATGGTCTTGTGGAGCGAAGCGAAAATCCCGGAGACCGTCGCAGCATCTACATAGGAATCACTACACAAGGCTCCTGCTTTCTAAAGGAAAATGCGCTGGATGCCACAGCGTTATACGAACAGATGCTGCAGAAGCTGAGTGACAGGGAAATCGCGGCATTTGAACAAGCCGTACATACCATGCTGGAGGTACTGACAAAGCTGGAATAACAGGAAACGTGCTGAACAAAAATAGGCACAGCGCAGCATTTCCATATAGGATAGCATCAAAATGAATTGCTTAAGTAAGCCATGACGTACTTTCATATCATCCAATGGGTAGGACAAAACTGATCATTGGTGCATTTCCATAAGGCATCTGCTTCTTTTGGATTCCAGCTAAATCATGAAAAGCAAGAAGCTTTCACCACGATGAAAACAAAAGAAAAAGACTATTTCACAGTAGGAAAAGAAAGGTGCATAAAAAGCAAGCACACAGGCAATCGATAAAGCAAAAGAAAAAAGGCGCTTCGTGATTTCAAATGAAACGCCTTTTTGGAATGCTGTTTGATAAATCGAAGTCCTATGCAATCCACCCGAATTTCAAGCATGCCTTATAGATTCCGTCATCCACATTGCGCTCGGTAACGTAATCCGCCTTTTTCTTCAGTGCATCGCAGGCATTGCCCATAGCGATGCTAAACCATGCATCATCAAACATGACCAGATCATTATAATCATCCCCAAATACGACAACATCCTCCACGGAGCCGCCAAGACGCTCCATCATATCGAGAATGCCTTGCTTCTTGCGGTCATGCTGAAACATCAGATATGCCTCGACAAAGCGAAGATTCCCCAGCGTATCCTTTTTCGTAAGTCTGTGCTCCTCCTCTTTGGGAACGGATATGTAAAGCTTATAAATATCCTTTACCTGATCAATATCAAAGTCTGCATTAAATATGTAATTGGTTGGTTCCTTCCGCTCTCCGCACTGCCGCAGGAAACGATCATCTACATCGTACACATCAATGGAATCATCGAGCATCACCAGTGCACCATAGCCCAGATTGCGCGCCTCCTTATAAACTGCGATTGCCTTCTGCCGGTCTAGCGGTGTATTTATGACAAGCTCATCATTGATCACCAGAGCGTTCCCTCCACAGCATACCATGTTATGCAAACCTACAGCTTCCATAAAGCCCCTTGCTTTATAGTGAGCTCTTCCTGTGGCGATTGCGACGAAATGCCCGGCCTCCTGCAGACTGTCCAGTGTCTTTTGGGCACTGGGAACGATTTCTTTTGTCGCATTATCCGTCAGCGTACCGTCAATATCGAAAAACATATACTTTTTCTTCATGAATTTCCATCCTCCTTTATCGTCTTTATCATAACGGCTATCAGGGAAATTGACAAGAAAAAACGATGTGGCACAGTGATTACATGCTGTCGGCTTTTTCGTAACGTTCGCCATGGAGCATCCTGTTTTTCAGCGTTTGCTCATAAATCTTCCGCTTATGCACAAGCTAAGGAAAGAGAAAAGGAGTTGTGTATATGAAAATCGGATATGCCTGTATATGTCTTGACCCGCGATTTCATTTTGAAACCTGCATACAAAAATTTGCGACTGAGAGCCGGCTGCGCAGTATTATCCGTGCAAATCTGACAACGCTGCAAAAGCTGCTGGAATATAATGCAGGACACAACATCCGTATGTATCGGCTGTCCTCTGACCTGATTCCCTTTGGCTCCAGTCCGGTCAATACCATTCCTTGGCTACAGGAATTTGCTGCACAGTTTCAAAGCCTGGGGGACTATGTGCGAAAACACGGAATGCGTGTATCCCTGCATCCGGGGCAGTATTGTGTGATCAATTCACCGCGTGAGGATGTCGTAGAGCGCAGTATCGATGAGCTATGGTATCATGCGTCCATTCTGGAAGCGATGGGATTGGATGCGACACATAAAATGGTATTGCATGTCGGTGGCATTTATGGCGATAAACAGGAGGCGATGCAGCGCTTTGCTAGCGTATACAAGCGTTTGGATCCCATCATTCAAAAGCATCTCATAATAGAAAATGACGATCGCTACTATACAATAGAGGATGTGTTATATTTATCAGCGCAGCTATCCATCCCGGTGGTATTTGATAATCTGCATCACGCCATACTTCCTCCGGCAATAGAGCGTACACAGCTGGAATGGCTCACGCTTGTATCCAACACATGGAAAAAAGAGGATGGCATCATGAAAATACATTTCTGTCAGCAGGATGTGAAAAAGCGTAAGGGTGCTCATGCAATGCACATTGATGCCGATACATTTCTGGCGTTTATCCGTGAACGGGAAGGGCTGGATCTGGATATCATGCTGGAGGTGAAGGATAAAAACATATCTGCAATCAAATGCAGGAATCTATTAGCGAAATCGCTGCAGGATGCGCAAGGGGAGTGGAAGCGATACTGGCTGTTGTTTTTACTCGACAGTACCCGTCTGTATGAGGTCTGGAATACGCTTATGCACAGCAGCTGTGAGATTCAAAGTCTTGATTTTTACCATGTATGCGAGGATATCGGAAGAAGAGTGCACAGTGCTTCGGATGTTTCGCGTATGCTGCAGCATGTAGTACAGAATATGGACTGGACACAGCGTACAGTCAATCTGCTGCAACGTGCTATAACGGCATACGAAGCCGGGGAAAAAAGTCTGGAGCAGCTGCTGGACACCTTGCTTCGAGCATGCGAGCGTGAACAAACGTATGACCTGTATGATGCGGTGCTGCTTCTGAAAACCTATGAGGTATAAAACCGTAAGGATGAGACATACTACCTATGACAGGAGGCTGGAATATGAATAAACTACTACAGAAAGCAGCATGCATCGCGCTTTTGGCGGCACTGATGGGCGGCTGCAGTATGAATGACAAGAAGGATGCAAATACAAAAACCAATGAAACCAAGGAAGCTGCGGAAAAAAGCGTAAAGGACGCAAAGAATAAGACGGAAGACAGCATTGATAATGTCATGAATTATTTCAAGGATAAAGGTCTGAAATATGAAAATTCCAAGGCGATTACCGATATTGACTTTGCAGCTTATGAGGGCAGAAGCTTTGATTACAATGGCAGCACCGGGTATTTGTATCGTGTAAAATCCGATGATGACAATATGAAAAAGGTTCTGAAGGAAGCAAAGGATAACGGTAAGGTGAAGGTCAGCATCAATAATAAGGAACAGGAATACGGTGCCAAGGTAAACGGTGATTTCCTATTCCTGTATGATACCAATGCAGACTGGAATGATGTTGTCACGGCATTCCCGAATTATACCTATGCTGGTACGGGCACAACCGGAACAAATGGAACAAATGGTGTGAGTGAGCCCTCCAATCCGGGGACTACGAATAATGCAAATGAGCAGAACAGCAATGTCAATACACCGAATGATGCCAAAAACGGTATGGAAGACTAAACGGCTTATGGAGAAAGGCAGGTTCCTTGTGAATCTGCTTTTTTTGCGAGCTCTCGTAGGAACGTTATGAAACCTATTCAAAATAGCGGGAGGTCTCATTTGCGGGTAATCATCATCTGTATGTACCGGAAATCGCCTGATGATATAGAGCACACTAAATTCGATAAGCACGCTGTACCATGGAATGAATGAGCAATGCTTTGATGTTATCCTCATCCAGACAGGAACTAGCGGATTGATCTGGAATATTTGAAAAGCGTTTTCTTAATGGATATGGAAAAGAAGCCGGCTTGCCTACAGCCTGCTTTTTAATTTCCAGTGATTCACCTGAAAAAGAGCCAGATATGGAATTGAAGGGATACGCTGTATTCAATGGATGAGCAGCCTGCTTATCGAGATAACGTGCGATTTCTAACTGATAAACAAGGAGCGGGTAAGCACTGTGCAAGGGCGAACAGAGCAAGCTGTAAGCAATACATTGTATCTAACAGTAAACAAGAGCCTACGAAAGCAGCCTCGCAGAAAAAGACCCGATTCATAGGCTTATATGTCAAAAGACGGGGCAATACATAGCCATCCATGACATCCTCTTATCTATGTATAGGGTTCTTGCTTCCTTTTATGAATTCTATCTGGTATGCGATTCGTACTGCATGAGTACAGAGGTATAGAAGATTCCCTCTTTCCACGCAAACTGCACGGTGCCGTGATAGCGCTCTGCAATTTCCTGCATTGAGGACGTACCAACCCCCATGCCCTCACGCTTCGTTGACACAGGCACCTCATCATTGAAGACAACAGGCTCCCTGCAGGAATTGTCCATCACAATCAGCAGTTCAGAACCTCCATGCCGCTTGATTCTCAGCTTGATGAAGCTGTTTTCCTTCTGACGCTGACAGGCTTCGATAGCATTTTCCAGCATATTGCCCAGCAGGACAGTAATATCTGTCTCCGATATGGAACAGATATCGGGATAATCTATTTTAGCATCGAATCGGATATGAGCATCTCTTGCGACACCTGCATAATAACAGACGATGGCATTCACCACATCGTTGCGACTGTAAAGCTCCAGCACATCCGGGGGCAGTTCACTTCGATACAGCTCGATGTAGTTTTTCAGCCCTGCCTTGTCATCCTTTTCAATATAGGACTGTACGACTGCAAGGTGCTGACGCAGATCATGTCTGGCTTTTTTCATATCATCCATATGCACTGCCAGCGAATCAAACTGCTTCTTTTGTGTCTGGATGCTCAGCTTTGCATATTTCAGTGATTCCTCGAGCTGTGTACGTCCTTTGGATATCTCCAGCACCTTCAAAGCCACATAAGATACATAGCACGTACCAAACAGCATGAGATAGCGAGATACAATAAACTGCCAGGTCGCATAAGCATAAACATCGTCACTGAAACAGTACAGCATACCAAATAGGGAAGAAAACAGCGGTATCTTCCAGAGGTGCTTCCACATCGTATCATCCTGTATCCTCATAGCATCCGCAATCGTATGTCTGAAAAAACGAAACATAAACGGACAGGTGAGCAGATAGATGATGATGCGGGCGATGTTGTAAATCAGATAGGGATGCTGGTCTGAGAAGTCCCAGAAAAACCTGCTTTCGATGTAGTTCGCATTCCCGTAGACAAAAAATGACCATGAGAACAGAAGCAGGTAGGTGAACATCAGCTTCGCAAAGCTCTCTTTTATCAGCGTAAAGGACAAAATCAGATTCACCAGCATGAAGCCATAGCGCATGATGGTCGTCCACTGCATCGCCATTTCATAGCCGCCTGTATTGATAAGGTAGAACGTCAGGCTGTTGAGCGTTGCCACCGCTGTAATCAAACTTATGACATAACGAAACGGGATGCGCAGTTTATCCCTGAACATCAGATAGCGTGGTATCGCAAAGGGGATGAAATCAAGATACGGAAACAAAATCACCATCAGTGTATCCATCATAACAGCTCCTCCTCTCTTGCCTTATGAAACAGATAGTTGTGGTATCCGTTCTCTATGCTCTTCCTGTCCCGCTTGGAAAAGAGCACCCTGTCTCCTGTTTCCATTAAAAAGGCCAGCTCCTCCATCCGTTCCACACGCTCGAGGTTGATGATGCATCCCTTGTAGCAGGTCAGAAACTGCGGATACTCCTTCAGTATATCCGCAATTTTCGTAAACGGGATGCGATAGCGCAGGTCACCATGCTGTAGGGTATGTATCTGCATATAATGTCCATCTATATCACACCATAAAATCTCCCGCAGAAGTATGTTTTCATCCTGCACGCAGATATAGCGGGCATTGCGCAGTCTTGTCATGTCGAGCAGCAGCAGGGTCTGATCAAAATCTTCATAGGAAAAAGGCTTCAAGAGATAACCGCCTGCCCGCACCTGATAGCTGTCGATGGCATGGTCTTTGCTCGTGGTGATGAAGACGAGTGAAACGAGGTCATCCTCCATCCTGATCTGCCGTGCGGTATCCATGCCAGAAAGACCATTCATGTACTGGTCGATAAAGATAAGGTCATAGCTGTCTTTCTTGAAAACGGACAGGAACTCCTCACCGCTGATGAATTCCTCTATGTGGTAGGATTCCTGTGCATAATGCTGGGAAAAGAACTGACGGAGACAGGACCGGATGTCATTCCTGCATTCTACAAGGTCATCAATGATAGCTACCTTCATGGTTCATCCTCCCTCCTTTGAACAAGTGAATATTATTTGTCAACCCCATTTTACATGAAAAAGGAGGTCAAAACAATGCAAATTTCAGCCAAAAATTGCAGTTTGCGGCCACTCCGTTGAATTTCCTTAGTTTTTTGATATGGTAGAGGTAGGAAATAGCAAGCTTACGAAAGGAGGGTGAAGTATATGGAATTGATCATTTGCGACTGTGACAGCAGGGAGTGCAGTCTGATTGAGGAGACAATTCATGATTATTACAGAGACAGGAATATCCCCTGTGAGATACGATGCTGTGGGGACTGGCAGGAGCTGAGCAGGCAGGTCAAAGAGAAAACGGCAGATGCCATCATCGTGGCGCAGGACGGGGTGAGCGGATTGGATATCATCACAGGATTGAAGCTACCCTCAGGCAGATTGATATGGTTCTCTGACTTGGATTTCAGCTTACAGGCATATCGTTTGTGCGTGTCCTATTTCAACAGGAAACCCGTATCACACGAAAAGATTATCCAAGCACTGAAGCACATCTAAACGATATGAAGGCTTCACAAGGCATCAAACATTCACAATATCATACTTAAGGAGATAGCAGGAAAAACACGAGAAAATAGCCTTTTACTGCATAAAAAAAGGCAATCCGACTTGGAAAGCCCTATGTCTATATAGGTATAAGTTTTGAAACGAAAAGGAGAGAAAACGTTATGAACAGTAAGAAAAAACAGACCGTTGCAGTCGCAATGGCAACCGCACTGGGAGCAAGTGCCATGATGTCACCTGTGGCAGTCCATGCATTAGAAGAAGACCCAGCAACGGCAATCACGCAGGAAAGCAATCAGCAGGACAGCACACAGGAAGCAAAGCCACAGGATGATACGCCTGTATCAGAGCAGGGTCTTCCTGCATCTGAACAACCGCAAGGACAGAGTACAAACAGCTTATCGTTAGGGAAACCAATCATTCAGTCAAGGGCAAATGTAGCTTTTACTGATTACGATGAAGCACAACAAGCAATAGAAACGGCACTTGCAGACTATCCTGTGAGCAATGCAACCACACAACAGGAGATACTAGATTTTTTGAAAAGGGAATTTGTAGCTACAGGGAAACTTGGAGGAATCAGAGTGATGTTGGATAATATAACACTCGCTGCCCCAGATTCTACAGGAACTATTGAAATATCAGTGATCCTAATTCCTGTCGTACCAGGACTACAATTTCCTTTAAACCAAGGTTTTACTAGTTCCTTAATAATACCCCGCATACCAAAGAATGGAGAGGTTGCTATTAATAAAGCAAATTTCCCAGACGATACGTTTAGAAAATATGTGAAAGATAACCTTGACCGTGATAATCCTAAGGATGGTGTGTTGTCTCAGGATGAAATAAATAATATTACGGAGATTGACGTTTCTGTATATACAGACATAACAAGTCTGCAAGGTATCGAGTATTTTACTGCTTTGACATCGTTAATCTGCGAATATACAGGAATCAATTCACTGGATGTTAGCAAGAATCTTAATTTAACGACGTTGATTTGCAATAACACAGGAATTGACGACCTAAATGTTACCCAAAATACTGCTTTAACATTTTTGAATTGCAGCAATACAAGCATTGATTCACTAATTGTTAGAAACAATCCTAAATTGATGAATTTATATTGTTTTAATACAAAAATCAAAGATCTGAACGTCAGCGACAATCCTGATTTGATGTATTTGTATTGTTCCGACATAAAAATCGATTCACTGAATGTCAGCAAGAATACTGCATTGCAGACTTTGTCTTGCTCTAACATAGGAATCACAAAACTGGATATCAGCAACAATTTAAGTTTGTCAACTTTATATTGCAATAACACAGATATCAAAGAACTGAATGTCAGCAACAATTCCAATTTACTATATTTGTATTGCCAAAAAACAGATATCGGTTCACTGGATGTCAGCAACAATTCTGTTTTGCAGGAATTAAATTGTTCCAATACAAAAATCAAGGTATTAAACGTCAGCAATAATACCGATTTGACAAATTTGGATTGTTCCAACACAGGAATCCAAACGCTGGATGTCAGTAACATTCCTTATTTGCGGGAGTTGGATTGCTCCAACACACCATTAGCATGGCTGAATCTAGGGAATCAAATATATCTCAATGATTTAAATATATCAGCATCATTGGTTGATTTGGCAGTGACAAGTGATTCCTTCGATATGACACAGGCATTTCAAGGCATAGACATCAGCAAAGTAACGAACATAACGGGTGCGACTTTGAACGGTAATAGCATTACAGGATATACGCTGGGAAAACCTATCACCTATACATATGACTGTGGAACAGTTAATGGAAATCCCATCACACTGGATGTTACTTTGAATCTAGTTAAATCAGACAGTGATATTCAAATTACAGGCATTTTAGATACGACCTATACAGGAAAACCAATAAATAAACCTTCTGTCATCAGTACAGGAAGTAAAGGAACTGTTACCATTACGTATGAGAAGTGGAACGGTAGCGCATGGGAAATGGTGAATGATATGCCAACAAATGCAGGTAGATACAGAATACAGGCGCATCTGGCAGAGAGTGATTTTTACAAAAGTGCAGAAGCAATAAAAGAATTTAGCATATTACAGGCGATCAATCGCTGGAAGAATGAGCCTGCGATTGCAGACTGGACTTATAGCGGGCAACCAAGCACACCAACAGCGACTGCAAAGTTTGGAAATCCAATCTTTACTTACAGTGATTCCAAGACAGGAGCATTCTCATCCGATGTGCCAACAAATGCAGGAACATGGTATGTCAAGGCAAC
>OGFC01000977.1_pt1 | contig 20079 bp, 19 predicted proteins | sample 1570841 | NCBI WGS metagenome assembly OGFC01 (sample SAMEA2582137, study PRJEB24529) | metagenome | biome: Human gut stool | place: China | collected 2011 | reverse complement strand
TGCAGAGAATCAATGTCAGTGCAGTGGATGCGATGAATATGCTGGATGTCGAAGATGATATCCGACCTGCCATTTTACAATCTCTGCAGCATTCCTGAAAAGCAATATGACCCATAACCTAAAGAGCTGTGCAAGTACAGCTCTTTTCTGTAATTAACACCTGTTCAGGATGTATGGGGACAGAGGAAGCTTTTTGAGATAAATGCATGCATACAGAACCGTATTGTAAGTAGCTATGCTTTGCAAGGGCTGTAATTACTATGGAGGATGCCAAGGGTGGTATACAATCTTCGCCTGTCAAACAGCGATGCATGGGATCAATAACGATTCTGGTAAATAATGCACGCAGTGGCTAATATTGCAGCAAATTCCTTAAAAATAGAGATGAGAACCGCTGTCGTAATAGCATGAGCTGAAAAGACGAAAAAGCTTGGTGTAGAACGCTTAACCGCAGGAAGTTATCGTGCAGATTCTCATACTGCCTTGTAATGAATTCCTCAAACGTATAGAAGTTATCTTAGGCATGCCATTGATTTTTGATAAGCATTGGAATACTATAAGAAAGCAGGTTATGCAAATTAAAAAATGCTTACACGAAAATTTTTCGTGTGCTATACTTATTCATAAAGAGACTGTAACTGTTGCTTACACGTGAAGGTCATTTGCGTGGCAAGCTACCGCTATGGTCTTTTTGTTATGTTGAACAGAAATGGAGGATTATATGAATCAAAATGTAAATTGTTATTTAGCTAAGGAACCCATCGGAAAACTCATGCTGAAGTTTTCCATACCATGCATCATGTCTTTGCTGGTATCTGCTTTGTACAATATCGTCGATCAGATATTTATTGGAAGAGGAATCGGTTATCTGGGAAACGGGGCTACCAATGTGGTATTTCCCATTACAATTATTGCACTATCCCTGGCGCTGCTTGTAGGAGATGGCTGCGCTGCTTTTTTAAGCATCTGTCAGGGGAAAAAGGATGAAGAGAATGCACATCGCAGTGTTGGCAATGCAATCGTATTGACCGTGCTGGTGGCAATTCTTTTAACAATTATGTTAATGCTGACCAGAAAACAGGTTTTGTTTGGCTTTGGCGCAACAGAAAACACGTACGCATACGCAGATGAATACTTCACTTATATTGTTCTGGGAATACCGTTTTTTATGTTCGCAAATATGATGAATTCCATCATCCGCGCAGATGGCAGTCCGCAATTCGCGATGCTGTCAACACTGGCAGGATGTATCATCAATATAATTCTGGATCCAATCGCCATCTTTATTATGGGATGGGGGATGAAGGGAGCTGCACTGGCGACGATCATCGGACAGATTGTCACCGCATTACTGGCAATGTATTATGGAAAGCATTTCAAGTCTGTGAAGCTAAAAAAAGACAGCTTTCAGTTGCGGCTTTCCCTGTTGAAGGAACTTGTGCCTTTGGGCATCAGCAGCTTTCTTACACAGATTTCCATTGTTGTCATCATGGGGGTCATGAACAATGTTCTGGTTATTTTCGGTGCACAGTCCAAATACGGTGCTGATATCCCGTTAACTGTTGTCGGTATCGTCATGAAGGTATTTCAGATTGTGATTTCCTTTGTTGTGGGGATCGCAGCCGGTGCACAGCCGATCGTCGGGTATAATTATGGAGCACGGGAAATGAAGCGTGTAAAGAAGCTCTTTAAAATCATGATGCTGGCAGAGCTTGTCGTGGGATTGATTGCTATGGTCTGCTTTGAATTTTTCCCGCTTCAGATCATTCATATCTTTGGCAGTGAAAACAGCTTGTATAACGAATTCGCAGTTCTGGCCTTCCGCTTGTATTTAGGAACGATTGTATTGTGCTGTATGCAGAAAGCAATGAGTATATTTTTGCAGTCCCTAGGAAGACCGACGCTCTCAATCGGGCTGTCGCTGTTAAGGGATTTCGTATTAAGTGTCCCCTTTATCCTTTTACTGCCAACCATATTCGGTGTGAAAGGAGCCTTGTATTCTGCTCCGCTGGCTGATTGTATTTCCTTTGTTTTCGTAATACTTGTCACTATGTATATCCTTCGTCATCTAAACACAGAGCAGGAAGCTGCTCATGGAAAGCGGAAGCTAAAGGAAGCTTCCTAACGTCCAGATAGGAATTCATACAGGTTATAAGCGATCTGTTTTGAATTCCTTTTTTTGCACAGGCTATGCGTGTTCGCAGAGAACGCTGTCCGATAGAAATGTGACTGTGTATGTTTATAACAACCGGGATATGCAACAGTTCATACGTGAATTATCTCGTATAGGGGTATGTGAAGCGTGAAATGTAAAACAATCATTCGCGAAGGACTTGTTTTTTGCGATCGCCGATAGTATACTGAGCTTCATACATACCAATGAGGATATGACTGCCAATGCACATGCACAGTCGTCAGGAAGGGAGAAAACGCATGGAGTATCAGAAGCTATATGAATGCCTGTTTACCGCAACCCGTATCGCCGGTATTGTTGCGGATATGATGCAGGCGACCATCGTCAATGAGGGCAAACAGGTGGAAGCGGTGGAGGATGAGGATGAACGTCATCTGCGCATGCGGGAAGCCAAAACCAGAGCCGATGAAATCGTTCAGGAAATTCTGTTGCAGGCTGTACTTCCGGAATATCAGGCTGTACTGAGTCTGGATGTGGAGGAGGATACGGCAAGTCGCACCTGCTTTTTGAAACAGGACTATGATTATACGCTTGTATTGGATCCGATCGATGGAACCCTGGATTATTTGCACCAGAAGGATACCTGGTCGATTTGCAGTGCCGTTTTGCATGAGCATGAGGTACATCTCGCGATTGTCTACTTTCCAAAACGCGATAGCATGTATACCTATGTGGATGGTCAGGGCTGCAGGGTATATCATCAGCTGAAGCAGTGTACGGCAGCCGATGGCGAAGTGCTGTCTGTACAATGCGAGAAAATACCCTCTGTCATATACAAAAACAGCCGTCTGTCCGAGGACATCGTACAGCAGCTGAGGGAGCGCGGATTTCAGGTCAGAGATGACAGTGAACAGGAGCTGGGATGTCCTGACGCCATTTTGGCCTGTATGAAGGGAGAAGCCCTTGCGTATTTCTCCGATACCCGCAATATTCGCGATATTCTACTTGGGGCAATCCTATCCAAGCTGGAAAACGGACATGCCTACGACTATGCAGGCAATGCAGCGCGCTGGGATTCGCATGGCCGTCAGAAGGAAATTGTCTTCAGTATATTTGAAAAAAATCAAATATTTCAATAAAATTTAGGAATTCGGTACCTTTCATTCGTATATAAGAGTATATAGGAGGTAAATGGATGAAGGAGACTGAATTTTTTTATGAGCAATGTGTCGATGAAGCACAGACTATCCGCACGATGAAGCGACAGCTTTTGTTTTTAAAGCAGTACACAGCCTCGCTGCGTCTGCACAGCGTGCTGTATGGCGAGGAATGCGTTCAGCTGCAGGTGGAGGATGAACTCAGTGATTATCTGAATTATACCCGCAGTATCGTACAGACATCAAAAAACGGCGGCTATGTACATAGGGATCCCGTGCTGGAGGCGATGGAGCGACAGCGCAGGGCCAAGGAAAGGGTGATGGAACAGGATCAGCGAGCCTATATTCTCTTGCAGGGTATCCTGCAGCTGGAGGAGCAGGAGAAGGAGCTTTTGCTGGATGTGTATGTGCGCGGTTTGAAGCGGGAGCTGGTATTGCGCCATCAGGGAGACATTGTGGAAAGCACGCTGAATCGAAGGCTTCGCCGTTCCTGTCTGCACCTTGCAGCCCTGCTGCATCTGCAGGTTTTAAAGGAACGCTCATAGTTACAAACTTGTAATACTTGCATTATGAGTTTCAACGTCTATCGGTTTATGGTATAATATTTTAAGGTGGTTATGAAAACCATGTGAACAGGAAGCGGAGGAATGGATTTGGATAAGAAAATCGTAATCAATATGCTGTCCAGTGCCGACAAGGTGGAAGGACAGGGTGTGGGGAGTGCCTATCTGGAACAGGTAAATCTGGTAAAGGAAGGCGCGAGTGATCTGTTTACCGTTGAAATCAACAGCGGGAAGAAGGCTGATATCATACACTCTCACACCATTGATCCGCAGAATTATCTGAAGATGAAGAATAATAAAAATGCCAACGTATGCTATGTGCATTTTCTACCGGATACGCTGAATGGAAGTATACAGCTTCCGAAGGCACTGTTTTCGGTGTTTAAAAAATATGTGATCAGTTTCTATAAAACAGCGGATTATCTGATTGTTGTAAATCCGATTTTTATGAAGGAGCTGGAGAAATACGGAATTGCCCGGGAGAAGATGATTTATATTCCGAATTATGTATCCAAGGAGCAGTTTTATGTGAAGCCGGTGGAGCAGCGCAATGCCATCCGTGAGCAGTATGGGATCAAAGCGGATGAATTTGTTGTGATCGGCGTCGGACAGGTACAGACACGAAAGGGCGTGCTGGACTTTGTCGATGTTGCCAAAAAGCTGCCGGATGTGCGCTTTGTCTGGTGCGGAGGCTTTTCATTTGGGAAAATTACGGACGGCTATGAGGAGCTAAAGAAGGTTGTGGAAAATCCGCCGGCAAACGTACAGTTTCCAGGAATCGTCCCAAGAAGTGAAATGAATGATATCTACAATATGGCGGATGTGCTGTTTATGCCATCCTACAATGAGCTGTTTCCAATGGCGATACTGGAGGCGGTCAATCTGCACAGGCCGATGGTGCTGCGCTCTTTGGAGCTGTATGAGGATATCTTATTTAAGAAATACCAGATGGCCGATGATAATGACAGCTTTGCTGAATTGATTCGTAAGCTGCATGAGGATCCGGCCTACTATGCGCGCTGTGCAGCTGACAGTGCCTATATCAGCGAATATTATTCCAAGGAGAATGTGCTCAGCATCTGGAAAGAATTTTATACGCGTGTATATGAGGAGCTGCAGGAACGCAAACGGGGGTAGAGAAGCGCAGCGTTCGCGCTCAGGCAGGAAGGCAGTTGAGGGTTCATGAAAAGTTCATTACGGAGTTATATTTTAAATTTTGTAGTCATCATCGGACTGACCGCTGTTTCTCTGTGGTTTGCACTGAAGGATAACTATCACGAAATCATGCATCTCATCAGCAGTATCTCCTGGTACTGGCTGCTCATCATTTTCCTGTGGGGAATGATCTATGTCATGATTTTAGGGCAGATCATCATGATCTTTGCCCGGCGCTATAAAAAGGATTACACGTATCGGCAGGGGCTGAGCAATGCGCTTGTCGGAACGTTTTTCAGCGGAATTACACCAAGTGCCACCGGCGGACAGTTCGGTCAGGCATACGTATTCAAAAAGCAGGGCATCAAATACAGTGACGGGGCGAGTATTCTGTGGGCGGATTTTATCGTTTATCAGACGACGATGATGGTTTACGTCACGATTCTGTTTCTTTTGCGCTATACGCATTATATGGCGATTATCGGGCCGGCGTTTCTGGGGATTCTGATCGGCTATATTGTAAATGTATGTGTAATCAGTATCCTGTGGACGATGGCGCTGTTTCCGCGTGTCTATGTGAAGCTGAGTGGGCATGCCGTGACGCTGCTGGCGAAGCTGCGTATTGTGAAAAACAAGGAAAAGACGCTTGCCTCCTGGACCATTCAGGTCGAGGGCTTTACCAAAGAAATCAAGGAAATGAAGCACGAGAAGAAAATCATATGCAAAACCGTGCTGTGGAATGTGATTCGTATGAAGATGCAGTTTTCTCTGCCGTTTTTCATAGCCTATGCGCTGAACCTGAATCTGGGGCTGGATAAGTTCGTGGATTGTCTGGCGTTGGCGAGCTTCGTGCTGATGACAAATGCATTTATTCCGATACCGGGGGCAAGCGGCGGTACTGAGCTGGTATTCGTCCAGCTGTTCAAATATCTGGTCGGCGGACTGAAGGCCAGCGGAATTATGATCTTGTGGAGATTTTCCACGTATCACATCGTGATTCTGGTAGGAGCGTTTGTGTTCCTACATTTAAAAAGAACCTACGATGATGAAAAATATGGAAGAAGGAAGAAACCGAAAGACATCAGGGAGGTGGATTCATGAGAATCGGGCTTTTTACCGATACGTATACACCGGACATCAACGGTGTGGTTTCCAGTATTGTAACGCTGCAAAGGGAGCTGGAAAAAAACGGACATGACGTTTACGTCATCACCAATCACAAGGCAATGACGATGAAAAAGGAAGGCAATGTACTGCGTCTTCCCGGACTGGAGCTGAAATGGCTGTACGGCTATAAGCTGTCTACACCCTATCATTTCAGTGCCCGTGATGAAATCAGAAATATGCAGCTGGATGTGATCCATGTGCATACGGAATTCGGTGTGGGCATGTTTGGCCGCATCGTTGCAAAATACCTGAATATCCCGGTTGTGACAACCTATCATACGATGTATGAGGATTATACACATTATGTAAACCGCTTTGAAATCGATGAGGTGGATAAGGTGACGAAGAAGGTGGTTTCTACCTTTTCCCGTTCGATATCCGACAGTGCGCAGGCGGTGATTTCACCAAGTGAAAAAACGAAGGAAACGCTGTTGAAGTACGGGGTGAAGACTCCGATCTACGTCATACCGACAGGGCTGAATTTCGAGAAATTTCACCCGGATAATATCAATCCTGCCCGGGTGCAGGAAATCCGCAGACAATACGGTATTCAGGAGGATGAACGCCTGATTGTATTTGTCGGTCGAATTGCACAGGAAAAAAGCATTGAGATTCCCATCGAGGGCTTTCGCTATGTAAGCGATGCGAAAATCAAGCTGATGATCGTCGGAGGAGGACCGCAGCTGGAGGAGCTGCAGAAGCTGGTGCAACGCTATCATCTGGAGCGGCAGGTGATTTTTACAGATAAAAAGCTGCCGGAGGAAATACCGGCCTATTATGCCTGTGCGGATTGCTTTGTATCCGCATCCCTGACGGAAACGCAGGGGATGACCTATATTGAAGCGCTGGCGTGCGGGTTGCCGGTCTTTGCCCGCTATGATGATGTGCTAAAGGATCTTGTCATCGAAGAGGACAGCGGCTTTCTGTTTGAAACACCGCAGGAATTTGCAGAGAAGCTGACGGACTTTATGCACCGAAGCGCTGAAGAACGCAGAGCCTTTTCCCAGCGCGCGCTGAGCAAGATCGTCAAATACGATTCCAAGGTATTCTATTCCAAGGTGCTCAGTGTATATTATCAGGCAATCAATGACTTTGAGGATGCCTACGAGGTTATCAAAATCAAAACGCTGGATGATTATGTACGCATTTATGTGCAGAACGACAAGGAGGATCAGCCGCAGAAGCTTCTGATAGATCTCGATGATTACTTCACCTATAAAATTCGTCTGCATACAATGCTTGACCGCTATACCGTTGCGCACTTCCAACGGAAGGAAATTGTGCTGGAGGCCTATCGCGGGGCGATCCGCAAGCTTCGTATGCGTGATTATACCCGCAAGGAAATGGGCACCTGGCTGCATCGGCAGCCTGGCTTATCCGTTGAGGATGTCGAGGGCTTGTTATCCGAGCTGGAGGAAAAGGGCTATATCAATGATGCGCTGTATATGCAGCAGAAAATTGAAAAGATGCAGTTTTCCCTGAGTGGAAAGGGGAATATACGGCGGACCCTGATCAATAAAGGAATACAGGCGGAGGATGTCGATGAGGCATTGTCCGGTCTGGATGATGAGGAGGAGCGTCTGCGTGCCTTGAAAATGGCAGAAAAGCTGATGGCTACCATCAAAGATAAATCTAGAAAAATGAAAAAGCAGACCATCGTACAAAAGCTGATATCACTTGGCTTTGACAGTGATATCGCCAGAAGTACCTCGGAGCGCTTGAATTTTGAAGAAGAGGATGACAGTGAAGCGCTGAACAAGACGATTGCCAAGGCAATCCGTACATACAGCCGTAAGCTGAGCGGACAGCCGCTGAAAAACAAGGTTCTGGTATATTGCATGCAGAAGGGCTTTCTGCATGAGGATATCATGAACCATCTAAATGAAATGGAGTGGCGTGATGAGCAATAAAATAAAAGAGTTATACGACGGATACAAGGGAGAGCTGACAGCGCTGATCATCAGTATGAACCGCGGTGTCACGGCAAAGGGAGCACCGTACCTGTCCTTTGTGTTTCAGGATAAAAGCGGCAGCATTGATGCGAAATACTGGAATGTAAGCGAGGAGCTGTTGCATAAATTTCAACCAGGTATGCTGGTGGAAATGAGCGGAGATGTGCTCTGTCATCAAAAGCAGCTGCAGTTTCGTGTGCAGCAGATGAAAGAGCTGGCGGAAGCCGCGGATATTTCCGATTATGTAAAGGAAGGACCGTTTTCCCAGCAGGCACTGCAGGAAAGCATCCAGCTTTATATCGATGAAATTGAAAACACGGTCATGAAGCAGCTGGTATGCGGGATATTGAAGGATCATGAAAAGGATTTCTTTGAATATCCGGCGGCGACAAAAAATCACCATGATTTCTATGCCGGACTGGCAACGCATGTACTGGGGATGCTGCAGCTGGCAGAGCAGCTGTGTCATTTATACCCCATGCTGGACAGGGATCTGCTGTACAGTGGTGTCATCCTGCACGATGTAGGAAAGACTGTGGAGCTGAGTGGTGCCATTGTCAGTGAATACACCACACAGGGGAAGCTGCTGGGACATATTTCCATTATGCAGGCTGAGGTCTTAGCAAAAGCAAAGCAGCTGGGGCTGGAGGATTGTGAGGAAGCCATGCTGCTTCGTCATATGATTTTATCCCATCACGGGGTGTATGAATACGGTTCTCCTGTGCTGCCGATGATACCGGAAGCAGAAATGCTGCATATGATCGATAACATTGATGCACGCATGAATACGCTGCATAAGGCATTGGAGCCGGTACAGGCCGGAGAGTTCACACAACGTGTATTTGCATTGGAAAATCGTTCGTTTTATAAAAGCAGATACAAAAATTCAGACGGTAAATAGACGCAAAAGCGCTTATTTACCGCTTTTTTTCGGCGCTTTTCCAGTTTGTGGATAAATTTTTCATGTTTCTTGTGAAATAGTTAATCTTTTTATTTTTAGAAACTTTCGATATACTAACCATGCAAGCTGATAACGCTTTCACCTAAGCGTCAGCAATCCCATCCAGAGGAAAGGAGGAAACAGCCAAATGAGAGAAAAACGAATACTGGAAGAGCTCATGCATGCAGATCAGTACTGCAGTCTGGATTACTTCTCCAGACAGCTGCAGGTATCGACCAGAACCATCAGCAATGATATCAAATATCTGATGCAGGACGGTGAGCGTAACGGCTTTCGCATCCATCTGAAGCGGCGCTTCGGCTACTATCTGGAAATTACGGCACCCCAGAAATTCAAGCAGTACATGCAAAATGATGAAGACAGTATGACCATCAGCAGTAAGGAACGTGTCGACACCATCATCGCCCTGCTGCTTCTGCAAGGTGACTACATCACGCAGGAAACAATCGCCGATACATTGGCAGTCAGCAAATCCATCATCAAGGTTGATATGGCCAAGGTAGAAAAGGCATTGTTTGAGCACAGCATTTCCCTGATTAAAAAAGCACATTACGGAATCAGCTTATCGTGTGAGGGCATGATGCGCAAGCTGTATCTGCTGGAGCTGCAGGAAAAAGACAATCCCTATATGAAGAAGATCATGGATCATTACTTATCCCAGCAGCACATACAGCATTTGGAAAAGCGGCTGATCGCCCTGCTGAAGCAATATCGGCTGAACACCAATTACATCGAGCTGAAAAAAATCGACCTGTTCCTGAAGGTCACGGTGCTTCTGGCGGAAAAGGGCATTGAATCCGCTGCAGGCGCGATAGACAGCAGTGTCCATAAGCAGATGGCAGTTGAGCTGGCAGATGTAATTCAGGAAATCTATCAGGTAACACTGAGCAGCGGAGATATCTGTGATATCGGCAATTATCTGAAGCAGAAGACAAAGCCGAGCGATGTCTATCTGTATGATGAGGGGCTGATTCAGGATATCGAGGTCTTTTTGCAGGATGCCGATGAACAGTATCATACCCAGTTCAATGCCGATGCAGAATTCAAAAAGAGTCTTCTGGCACATGTATCCCTACTGCTGGACCGGCTGCATCAAAGCATTTCCTTCTCCAATCCGCTCGTTCACGAAATCAGTGTGAAGTATCCGGTCATTTTCAATATCTGTATCCGCTTTGCCGGTATGCTGGAGGAGAAATATCATGTGAAGACCACACAGGATGAAATTGGATTCATTGCAACACACTTTGCCGCTCATATGGAAAAGGAGCTGCATCACAAGCTGAATCTGTATCACCGCATCGCCATCATCTGTTCCAGCGGTGGTGGAAGTGCCTTTCTGATCAAGCTGAAGCTGGAAACGATCTTCTCCTCCAGTAATATTGAAACCTTCTCTTTGCTGGAGCTGGATGAGGTTCGCTCCTATGAGCCGGATATCATCTTCACTATCAAAAAGCTGGATGAAGCCTTCGATGTTCCCATCGTTCTCATCAAGGAGCTGCTGGATGATGCGGATATTCAAAAAATCAAGAATATGCTGGAAACAGATGCATCCCTTGTCCTGCAGGAGCGCTCCTTCACCTCCCTGTTTCGCAAAAACGCATTCCACATCTTTCAGGAGGGTAGCTATTCGGATATGGTTTCCTGTATGGCTGCAAGGCTGGAACAGGAAGGATATTGTGAGGCAGGCTACGCGGCTTCCGTGAAACAGCGTGAGGAAGTATTATCCACCGTGTATAACAATGGTATTGCGATTCCGCATCCTCTGGAAATGTGCGGCAGAGGAAACATTCTGTCGGTGGGGATTGTGAAGCAGGAGGCATCGGTCCGCGAGCTGCCGGTTCAGGTCATCTTTCTGGTCGATCTGGAGAAGGGGGATTTAAAACTGCATCAGAATATAACCAGAGTATTGTTTGAGGTTATGAGTGATACAGCACTGATTGAAAAGCTGCGGCGTGCAGAATCGTATGAGGATTTCATGAAATGCATATCGCATCTGAAATTTTAAAGGAGGGACTTTATGAATATACAATTTTTAGAAAAGCTGTCGAATGCGGACGGCATCGCGTCCAATGAGCAGGAGGTACGGGATGTTCTGGTTGCGGAGCTGAAGGAGTATGCCGATGAAGTTTCCACGGATCATCTTGGCAGTATTATCTTCAAAAAGGGGAACCGGGGGCCGAAGATCATGCTGTGCGCTCATATTGATGAGGTCGGCTTCATCGTACGCAGTGTATCCGATATGGGGCAGGTCATGCTGATGAGTGTGGGCGGTGTAAAGCCGTTGGCGCAGTTTATGCAAAGGGTTCGTATCACGACAGAGGATGGTAAGAAGATTCATGGTATCATCCAGGCAACCTATGAGAACAACGCCGCCACCAAAGTCTATGTGGATCTGGGGGCACAGAGTGCACAGGAGGTCTATGATCTGGGCATTCAGGTCGGTGACATGGTAACGTATACGACAGAATTTGAGCACTTCGCCTTATCGAATGTTGTGGCAGGAAAGGCGTTTGATGACCGTCTGGGCTGCTTCATCATGGGGGAGGTATTGAAACGACTGCAGAGCATCGATCATCCCAATACCGTTTACATGGTGGGCACCTCCAGTGAGGAGGTCGGGATACGCGGGGCAAAAACCGCAGTTTACAAAGTGAATCCGGATGTGGTATTCCCGCTTGATGTTGCCTGCTTTAACGATGAATTTGTTCGCAATCATACCAATCAGCGCCAGATTGGCAAGGGGATGATGCTGACAAACTTCGATCGCACACTTGCTCCCAATCGTGCCTTGATTCGTCGTATCAAGGACACGGCAAATACATTGCATAAGCCACTGCAGCTGGATATGTTTAATGGAGGAGGAACCGATGGCGGCGAGGCTCACAAGAGCCGGGATGGGAAACCGACCGCTGTCAGCTGCCTGCCGGTGCGCTATGGACACTGCGCCTATTCGATCGCACATCTGCAGGACATTGCGGACGCCATCGACATCTTTACAGAGCTGATTGCCAATTTTGACGAAGCAGCATATCGTACATCAACAAATTTTTTGAAAGGAGTCTAGCATGACAGAATTAGAACAGCAGATCATCGGTATCATTTCCGCTGCCGGTGACAGTAAGGGGAAGGCATTTGAAGCCCTTCGCAAGGTAAAGGAAAGCGATTATGAGGGAGCTCGCGCACTGCTTGAGGAAAGCAGAAAAATCGATCTGGAGGCACACAAAATCCAGACCAAGCTGATCCAGTCGGAAATGGATCCGGAGGCTGAAAAGCCGGAGCTGTCACTGCTCATGGTTCATGCGCAGGATCATTATATGACCAGCCAGCTGGCAAGAGATGTCATCGAGGCGCTGGTAGATGTATTTGAAACAAAAGAAGGAGGAAACTAACATGAGAATTTTATTATGCTGTGCAGGTGGCTTCTCCACCAATATGCTGATGCAGAACATGAAAAAGGTAGTAAAGGAAAGTGCTAAGCTGAACGAAGCGGATTTTAAGTTTACGGCGATTCCCGCAGATTCTCTGGAGGAGGAAATCGACAACTGGGATGTGGTTCTGGTAGGGCCGCAGGTATCCCACAAGATTGACTTCATCGAGGCTGTATGCAAACCGAAAAACGTGCCGTTTGCAGTCATTGACAAGGATGTATACGGACAGATGGACGGAGCTACCGTTTTAAAGCTCGCTCTGGTTACACGCAAGAAACACGAAATGGGAAAGTAATCCCTGATTTAGAATCATAAAATGCTATGCGTCTTCATTGACAGCTAATCTCATACTGTTCATCAGGCTATGAGATGGATAAGCAGGTGAATACCTTCAGGAATGTTCACTTGCCGTGTTATGTGAAGACAGCATATAGCAATAGAAAGGAACCTAGTATGTTTAATAAATTTGAGGCCTTTATGAACAAATGGCTGATGCCAATTGCTCAAAAAGTAGATAAACAGCGTCATCTGAGTGCCATTAAGGCATCCATGGTGGCTATGACACCATTTACGATTCTGGGGAGCTTCTTCGCTATTATCCCCGCATTACCAAACATGATTGGAGAAAATAACGCATTCAGTCAGTTCATTCTGAACAATGCGGAACTGCTTGACCTGCCGGTTACCTTATCCATCGGTATGATGAGTGTATACGTAACCATGTGTATTGCATACAATCTGGGAAATCACTACAAGCTGTATATTCCAGGCTGTATCACCCTATCCACCTTTGCCTTCCTGTTTGTAGCTGCTGAAAACGTAGAGGGCGGTATCAGCATCACCAATTTCGGGGCAAAGGGACTGTTCTGTGCCATGCTGGTCGGTATGGCTGCGACAGAGCTGTATCGTTTCTGCAAGGAAAAGAATCTGACGGTCCGCATGCCGGAGGGGGTACCGGACTTTGTATCCAAATCCTTTGAACTGATTCCTACAACTATCATCGTTGCCGGAACCTTCATTGCTGTACGCTTCTTCTCTCAGCAGATTTTCGGAGCACTGCCTCCGCAGATTCTGACACAGTTTCTGGCACCGCTGGTTGGTTCCATGGACAACCCGTGGGCAGTATTGTTCCTGCATTTCATGATCTGTCTGATTTTCTTCTTCGGTATTCACTCATCTGTCTTCGGACCGATTACACGTCCGATCATGGCTACGTTCATTGCGGAAAACATCATCGCAAGACAGGCCGGAGAGCCTCTGCCACACTTTTATACGGCAGGTACCTCCAGTGCGTTCTTTGGATTCACCGGCGCCGGTATCACCATCGGATGTGTAGTGGCATGTATGCTGTCCAAATCCAAGCGTTATCGTAAGATTGGGCAGGTCGCCTTGTTCCCATCGCTGTTCGGTATCAATGAACCGATTCTCTTCGGTGCACCGATCATCCTGAATCCGATCATGTTTATTCCATTCGTATTCGGTGGTGCCATCATCGGTACCATGCCAATGTTTTTGATGCACTACGGTCTGCTGGACAAGCCGTTCTTCGATCCGCCTTATGTCGGTGTCTTCCTGGAGGGATTCCTGACAAACGGTGACTGGAGAGTTATTCTGGCCTGCGGTGCACAGCTGATTCTGGCCATTCTGCTCTATCTGCCGTTCTTTAAAATCATGGAGCGTCAGGAGCTGCGTGAGGAAGAAGCAAGAGCGAAGAAAGCTGAGGAAGCTAAAAACATCTTCTCGGATGATGAAGAGGCTTTACTGAACGATCTGGATCTTGATTTCTAGTCATAGCCAGCGGCATCCGTTTGCGGGTGCCGCTTTCCATACAGCTGCACAAAGGCGAAATACCGGTGCAGAGGTATATCATAAAAGGAGGAAGCAGTATGCAGAGAATCCAAAAAATCCGCTCCATTCTGGAGGAAAAACAAATCGACGCCATCTTGATCAAAAGCCGTTCCAACAAGCGCTATCTCGGTGCATTAACGGGAAGCGGCGTCAAGGTGCTGGTGACAAGAGATGAGCTGTATCAGATCATGGATGGGCGTTACAGCAATGAAGCAAGAGAAACAACAAGCGGCTTTACCCTAATCGTGCATGAACAGGGCAGCAGCTATCTGGATGCGGTGGTTCAGCTTCTGGGGAGCCATGCCCGTATTGGAATTGAAGCGGGACAGGTACTCGTGAAGGAATATCTGACCATGCAGGAATACGGGTTGAAAACCGTGCTTTTGGAGCATGAGCTGGAGGAGGCACGCCGCTGTAAGGATGCGCAGGAAATCGCACTGGTGCGCAGGGCCTGTGAAATTACGGATGCGATCTTTCAGGAAACGATTTCTACAATTCGCATCGGGATGAAGGAAACGGAGGTCAGTGCGCTGCTGCAGTATCTGGCAATCAAAAACGGCGCCAGCGCTATGGCATTCGATACGATTGTCGCAAGCGGAGTCCGCGGATGTATGCCACATGGACGGCCGAGTGAGAAAACCTTAGAAGCTCATGAATTCATCACGATTGATTTTGGTATCACCTATCAGGGCTACCAGTCCGATATGACCAGAACGGTATGTATTCAGGAGCCGAAGCCAAAGCTGAAGAAAATTTATGATATTGTGCTGGAAGCACAGTGTGCCGGTGTTGACTTTATCAAAGCCGGTATCAGGGGCAAGGACGTGGATGCCCATGTGCGCGGCATCATACAGGAACATGGCTATGGACAATATTTTACACACGGTCTTGGTCATGGCATGGGCATGGGAGAGGGAGAGCTTCCCATGCTGAATGCCAGCAGTGAAACCGTGCTGGAGGAGGGCATGATCATGTCCTGTGAGCCGGGAATCTATGTTCCTGGTCTTGGCGGTGTGCGAATTGAGGATGATGTCCTCATTGAAAACGGCCGCGGTGTTCCCTTGAATGCCACAACAAAGGAACTCATCATTTTGGAGGGAAACGAATATGAAGTATGATTTTGACCATGTCATTGACCGTAAGCTTGGAAAATGCAGAAAATGGGACAATACCATTTTGAAGGAAAAATTCGGTTTGAATGAAGAAGCGATCCCCATGGATCTTGCCGATCTGGATTTTGAATGTGCGCCGGCAATCAAGCAGGTGATGATCGAGCGTGCCGCTTTGGGAGACTATGGCTATACGTATACGTATGATGCATATTATGATGCTCTGATTGACTGGAACAAGCGCCGTTTTCATGTTGATATCGAAAAGGAATGGATCAAGCTGACCTTTGGAACCTGCGGCACCCTGCATTATATCGTGCAGTGCTTCTGTAACGAGGGGGATGCAGTTATGATCAATACCCCTGCCTATGATCCCTTCGCAGAAGCGGTAAAATGCGGCGGCTGTCGTTTGATCTGCAATTCCCTGAAGCTGGAAAATATGCGCTATTATCTTGATTTTGAAGAGATGGAACGCCAGATGATAGAAGAGGATGTCAAGCTGTTTATCTTCTGTTCACCGCAAAATCCAAGCGGACGCGTTTGGACGAGGGAGGAGCTGCATCAGCTCAGCGAGCTGTGTCTGAAGCACCACGTTTTGCTTGTCTGTGATGAAATACACAGGGATGTGATTTTTGAACGGGAAAGCTTTACCACGCTATGGAATGCGCATGCGGATATTGCGGATGCATCGATTATGTGTGTATCGCCGAATAAGGGCTTTAACCTCGGCGGTTTAAAATCCTCCTATATCATCGTGAAGAATAAGGAAATCCGGGAGCGCCTGTTAAGCTATCTGCAAAAGGTGTATGTCACCAGTCCGCATGTGTTTGCAGTACCGGCTATCATTGCGGCTTACAATGATTCAGAGGAATGGCTGGATCAGCTGACTGCGTATATCGCTGAGAATTTCACCATTGTATATGACTGGTTTGAACAGCACATGCCTCAGGCAAGCGTAATGCGAAGTGATTCCAGTTTTCTGGCTTGGATCGATATGCGTTCCGTGTTTGCGGATGAGGATGAAATGCGGGCCTTCTTTATCAAGGCAAATGTTTCTATGGTTGTCGGCAGCTATTTTGTGCAGGATGGCTATGGCTGGGTACGCCTGAATATCGGAACACAGAAGTCAATTCTTCAAGAAGCGCTGCGTCGCATCGCTGAGACATGGGAAGCATGGGAGCGAAAGGAAATTACAAACAAATGAGCTGCCGTAAATAGGTATGCAAAAAAGGATCAGATGCCTGAACGTGGGATATCTGATCTTTTTCATGATCTGTGAATTGCCTACATAAAGAAAATGTAAAACAGATGCATATAAAAAAGAAGCAGGGAAATACGAAATGAGAAAAAAAGCAGAATCGTCTGCTTTTCATTACAGGGTCCTAAAGCATATAGGAAGGGCTTGCACTGCTTCTGCATACGCTCTATGTAAGCAAAGACTACTCTTGGGAAGGTGAAATATACACTTTTTATGTATGAGTTGTACGATTGGAAGCCTTCTCGTGTTTTGTGCTCACCTGTTTAAGGACTGCACTGCAGTTACGCTGCGGGCTTTGTATGACAGCTAAGTCCCTGCTGTTCATAAACGGTTCGTGCAGTATGTAAATCGAAGACAGCTTCATCTGAGGTCTGAATGAATTCCAGCTTCTTCAGCTGTGCGGTGTCGATGTCCGTTAGCGTTAGGACAAGCAGCTGCTTCATTTCTTTATCTGTAACGGACGCCTGATAGGTCAAGCCTCTGATGTTCGCATACTCCTTTTGGTGCTGCCGGATACAGGTCTGTGCCTGCTGCTTGCTGTAGCCAAGCGTATGGTAATCTGTATGCAGCTGAATGCTCTGTTTTACGATCCTTTGATTTTCTGCCTCCATTGTCGTTTCAATCAATGTGTCCATCAGGGTACCACGGCATGTTGTTCTGCTTACACCACCTGCTTCTGCTTTTTTCGTACAGCCACTTAATAGAAGCAATAGACCTGCCAGCAGGATTTGTTTCCTCATTGTAACCACTCCTATTGGTATTATGGTATTGGAGGCAACGCTTCATGCAGCTGTAAGCCGCTTTATTCGCTTACGACCGTGTGCTTCCCTTTCTGCTTCCCCTGATACAGCAGCTGATCTGCTTTATTGATTAGCTCATCCAGAGAAAGCTGTTGATGGCAGCAGATACCAAATGTCATGGTGACTCGGATTTTTTGTTCCCCGTATTCAAATTCGGTGTGATTCATCCAGTGACAGAAATCTCTCAGCTGCTGCAGGGCGTCCTGCTCCTTTGTATCGTGGAAGAGAAAGACAAATTCCTCGCCACCCCAGCGACAGATGAAAATCGCAGGATCCAGCCTGCTTCGCATATGCTCTGCAAGCTGCTTTAGGATGGCATCCCCGCATAAATGCCCATAGGTGTCATTGATCTGTTTAAAATCGTCAATGTCGCCAATAGCAAGACAGCAATCCTTCAGATGAAGCTGAGACGCTGTTTTTTTCAAATAGGTGCGATTGTACAGCCCGGTGAGAGAATCGTAATTAGCAATTTGCAAAAGACTTTCATTCTGCTTTTTCAAAACCTCCTTGCCAATATCGGCACTGGCATTGGAAACATAAGCGACATAGAGGATGGTAAGAAACGCCCCAAAGCTGTTGCATAGAAATAAAAGCTGTAAGGAAACAGAAGGCAGGGGATAGACGATCGTTTCCTTGCTTTGAACATACAGCAAAAAGAAGGTGAGCATATGCAGGATGGAAAACAGATAGGGGATATAGGGACTGCGATAGGGACAGAAATACACAAGAGATGCCATTGCAATCAGAAAGAGAAAGAACGAAGAATGCCATCCAAACAGCACGGTGTGCAATACAACAAAGCAGATCGTTTCCAGATGAATCAAAGATACGGCAAGAGCATATTGCTTTCTTTTCATGACCAGCAACAGCATACCGATGTAAAACAGCACACTGCATATATTATAGAAGAGGGGAATGCCATAGTGCAAACATCCCATAAGCATGGTATAGACGATATGCAGAAGGATCGCCAGACAGATCAGGTTGCGATAAATATAATAGCTGTAATTGTTCTCATTAAGTTTCATCCGCATGCCCGTAATCCTCCGATCTTTCCATTCCCTGCTGTAAAGCAAGCTGTGATGCTGCATTCACCGCTTTGTGAAGCATTGTATATATGGGAAAGCATTCCTGCAGCCAGCCTTTCTGATAAAGCATGATCGCCCTGCCCTGTAGCCACTGGTTCAGTGCGATGGACATACGAAGCTGAAAGAGGCGGGAGGAACCACCACCCGTTCATATATCTTATGTTTTTTGATATTGTAATTATATCACTTTATGATAGATAAAAGCAGATATATTCGATAAGTTCAACCAAAAATGTTGTCTTTTCTGAATTGCACAGGCAGGATAAGGTGCATAGGCGTGTGGCACATCGCAGGAATGTGTAGACAGAGGAGAGCCGGCAGGTAAAACAGGGGATGCCCGTTCTATCCTCATGGTGAACTGCGGCTGCTGTAAGGCGTAAAAAAAGCTCTCTATTGGCTATGCAACAGAGAGCTTCTTCAGCTTGCATCTACGATTTCTTCATGGATTTATATGTTTATTTCTTACAGGTTAAACCGCCCTTTTCGATGTTTTCTTTTGTCTTTTCCAGATCCATCACCATTTTTTTACCGCTCAGCTTCTGATTGGTAAAGGAACCATAGTCCTTCGGGTCGATCTTCGTGATATCAAAAACAATGGATTCTGTTATAGAGAACTTATCCTTATCCTCTTTCAGACTGTAGCTCATGCCTTCAACACCCTTCGCCTTGTCTTCCAAGGAAGCACCCTTCAGCGTTGGCAGCATAGCTTCATAGGTTTTCTTATCCGGAGCAACGATGACAGTTTTCTGATCCTGCTTGGTGATATTGTCACCCTGATAGTCGAATTTGATGGTCTGTGTAATGGTAGAACCATTGGATTTCTGTTCTGCTGTACAGGTCATCGTCTTTGTTTCTTCTTTACCGCCGGAGCAGCCTGCCAGCAAGGCAACTGCAAATGCAGCACATACTAATTTTTTCATAGCGTTTTCCCTTTCTTTCATAATGGCAAAACTCAGAGCTTAGCCCTGAGTTTCAAAGATTATTTACAAGTAGCTCCGCCGTCTTTTGCTTCTTCCAGCGTCTTGGACAGACTTGCTTCTCCACCAAAGCCCAGCTTCTTCAGGGTAGCTGTATCTCCGTCTTTCATATCTACGTCAACGGTTGCAATGATGTTCTTGTCCTTGAATTCCGCACTGACACTTACACCTTTTCCTTCTTCAACGCCTAACTGGCTTAATACAGCAGTTTCCAGCTGTTTCTTCTGATCGTCTGTCAGCTCCTTGTCTCCAAGACCTGCAGCAGAAAGATCCATCGTTACCTTTACAGAGGTTTTTGTGATTTTATCATCCTCAGCAGTGAATGTGGCATCCATTTTCATACCGCTCTCTTCCAATGAGCAAGTCTTTGTTTCTGTTTTTGCTCCTCCGGAGCATCCTGCTAATACCAGTACGGCAAATGCAGCGCAAAGTAATTTTTTCATATTGTCCTCCCTATCAAATGTTTGATTGCACAGGATTAT
>OGFC01000974.1_pt1 | contig 20192 bp, 18 predicted proteins | sample 1570841 | NCBI WGS metagenome assembly OGFC01 (sample SAMEA2582137, study PRJEB24529) | metagenome | biome: Human gut stool | place: China | collected 2011 | reverse complement strand
GGCTTGTATCCGAAGAAAAAGGTATCCGAGCAGCTGATTTATCTGGCAACACTGCGCGGCATGTCGCACGGGGAGGCAAAGGCCAATCTGAAGAAGTGGCTGAAGCGCCTTGGTATCGAGGAATATGAAAACCGTATTCTGGATACCTTAAGCAAGGGGAATCAACAGAAGGTACAGCTGGCACAGACACTCATGTGCGATCCGGATATCGTGATTCTGGATGAGCCGTTTTCCGGTTTGGACCCGGTCAACTCCCAGACGCTGAAGGAAGTCGTACAGGAACAGATTCAGGATGGAAAGCTTGTTATTTTCTCCTCTCATCAGATGAATTATGTGGAGGAATTCTGTGAGGACATCGTTATTCTGCATCATGGAGATGTGGTGCTGCAGGGGAATCTGAAGCAGATTAAAAAGGAATACGGAAGAAATCGTATCGTGATTCGTGCATTGTATCCCGAAAAGCAGGAGCTTTTGGAGCTGCTGGAAACACAGTGCCAGGAGCTGTTGCATATTTATGAGGAAGTCGACAACGGCTTTATCATCGAGCTGCAGCCGCATGTGAATAAGCGGGACGTGCTGATGAAGCTGCTGGAGCTGGAGGTTGACCTTGAGGCATTCCAGCTGTATGAGGCATCCCTAACGGATATATTTGTTTCAAAGGCAGGTGATGAGGAATGAGAGAATTCTTACTGGTTCTGAAATTTGAACTACAGACGATGATACGCAAAAAATCATTTCTGATATCAACCGTGCTGGTGGCTGCTGCGGCTTTCGTCCTGCTGTCCATACCGCGTGTTTTCTCGGATGATAAGAAAACGGATGATCCGGCATCAGAAAAGGATAAAACGATGCTGATTTATGATGGAAGCGGTATTTTGAAAAACCGGGAGCTGGCAGAAAAGAATTTTCCGGAATTTCGGATTTCCTATGCCAACTCCTTATCCGAGGTAGAGGAAAAGGTGAAAAAAAGTGAGGCAGATGCCGGCTTTGAGGTGAAAACGCCAACCAGCTTCCAATATTATGTGAACAATTCCTCTTTGAATGATGCGAATTCCTCACGCTTCGCAACACTGCTTCAGCAGCAGTATCAGGCAAGTGAGCTGGCAAAGCTGAAGTATGATGCAGGTAAGGTACAGGCGATTTACCAGACAGAGATATCCTCGGATACGACGGTATTGGGAACGGATGGTATGAATAATTATTTCTATACCTATGTGCTGATTCTGGTGCTGTACATGATGATTTTGATTTACGGCAATCAGATCGGTGTCGGCGTGGCCAGTGAAAAAAGCAACCGTGCGATTGAAATACTGACAACGAGCTGTTCGCCGAATGCTTTGATTTTCGGAAAGGTCATTGCAGGCGCGATTGCCGGTGTCATACAGACAGCCATTATGCTTGGCTCCTTCCTGATCGCCTATCAGCTGAATGCGGATGTATGGGATCATATGCTGGATAAATTTTTGGATATTCCCGGACTGGTGCTGATTACCTTTGCCCTGTTTGGAATTCTGGGATATCTGCTGTTCAGCTTCCTGTTCGGTGCCATCGGAGCCCTGTGCTCCAAGGTGGAGGAGGTCAACGGTGCCACCATGCCAATCCAGCTGCTGATCATCGCAGTCTTCATCATCAGCTTTATCACCCTGCAGAATCCGGATACACTGCTTGCCAAAATCATGTGCTATGTACCGTTCTCTTCCTGGATGTGCATGTTTATCAATGTGGCAATGGGAAGTGTATCCACAATGGAAATCGTAATATCTCTGGCTCTGCTTGCGGCTACTACGATTGCAATGGGCTTGCTCGGAGCTCGATTGTACCGCAGGGGTACACTGTCCTACGGCAATTCCGTGAAGCTTAAAAATATCATAAAAATGGCAAAGCAAAAAGATTAGAGGCGATGTACTTGGAATATATCATGTATGCCTTTGTGGCAATGGTGCTTTTGCTGCTGCTATGGGCATTGCGCTTATTGTACCGTATGCATCAGGAAGAAACAGTGTATGCTGTTTATAAGAAATCAAATTATATGTTCTGTGCCGCCTTTCTAATACTTGGCAGTTTAAATCTATTCGATGAGAAGCGGCTGCTGTATGCGATCATTATGATGGCACTTGGTATTCTGTATGGAATGAGAAGAAGCGGTATCACACAGGATCACCTGTATGTAGAGGGAAGAAGAATTCCTTTGCAGCCGGGGAAGCTCATCACGCAGAAGGAACAGGATGGGTATCTGCAGCTGTATTATGAGCTGGGAATTCATTCCGGTACACTGATTTTTTCAATCGATAAAAAAGAACAGATTGACCAGATTCTGAAAAATCAGGGATATTGAGCAGCGCTGTGCTGTGGCTATAAGAATGAGGCTTTTCTTTCTACGCTATAGAAAGAGTGCCTCTTTTTTTCTGCCTGTATAATCAAAGCATAGCGCAGATATTCCGGTTTGATATAGGAAGTGAGAAGTCTGTGGTTCACCACGCAAAGCATTTTGTTTTTCTTCTGTTTGTATCGGGTTAAGATTTTGTAAAACGATGCTGTTTTCAATGATGCCATGATAAACTATCAGGGAGGTGAAGTTATGATGACAAGCTGGGAACCGGTGGTGGATTACCTTCTGGAGAACATGCAGAAGCAGACATATAAAAAGGATGAGCGTCTTCCAAGCGAGCATGAGCTGGCACAGCGTTTTGATCTGACGAGAATTGAAGTACGAAAGGCCTATGACCGATTGAAGGAAATGGGCTATGTATACTCCCAGCAGGGCAAGGGCAATTACTATGCGGGATATCTGGAAAAGGTGGAGCTCGTACTGTCCTCCACAGACAGCTTTTCCATGAAGATGAGTCCATTGGCAGGCCGTTTTTCTACACGCCTGGTAAGCTGCGAGCGCATTGCCTGGCACAAGGATATTCATGAGCGCCTATCGGTGGCGCAGAAAGAGCCTGTTCTCTGTGTGAAGCGGCTTAGATATCTGGATCATATGCCTGCGGCAATGCATATTTCCTATGTGCGGGAACATAGCTTTCCCAACATCAGGGAATGTCTTCAGAAAAATCCGAGCTTGTATGCATATTTCCAAGGCAGAGGCATTCAGGATATCGCCGCGGAGGATACGCAGCTAACCATTTCCACACTGAATACAGAGGAGCGCCTCTACATGAAGGTCAGCGGAATCGTCCCCTGTCTCATGCTGAAGGGCGTAAGCAGAGATCGTAAAACAAATGAAATACTGGAGCTTTCGACCATTATCTATCGGGGAGATAAGTTCATTTTCCGTCTTTGATTGTTTGAAATATAACAATTTGTTTACCCGGCATTCACAAATTACCTGCCAAAAAGCTTTATCATATGCATGTGCTGAGAAAGCATGAACAATGATAAAAGGAGAAGAATCAGTGATGAAAAAGATGGTGAATCTATGCATGGCAGCGCTCTTATCCTGCAGTATGCTGGCTGGCTGCAGCTCTGGAAAGGATAACAGCGGTAGCGGGGAGAAAAAGGATATTACGATCGCCTTTTTGCCGAATGAGGATGAAAATGCAGAACGCAGCAGTGAGGCTTTCCATATGCTGAAGGAAGAGGTACAGGTGGCTCTGGGTGATAGCTACAATGTGAAAATCGCAAAGCTGGACAATTACAATGCAGTTATGGAGGCGATGGTATCCGGGACTGCACAGATTGCATGGGAGAGCGGGGCAACGTTTGCGGCTTCCTATATGAAGGATGATAAGATTCAGCCGATACTGTCCTATGGACCCAACGGTGATCCGGAAAAGAGCGGTTATAATGCCTATATTGCGACGAATAAAAAGCATGCGGCTGATTTTCAGGGAATGAGTCGGGATGAAAAGCTGAAGTCACTGAAGGGAAAATCCTTCGGATTTGTATCTCCGACCTCTACCTCCGGATGTCTGGTACCGACAACGGCGTTTTGGAAGCTGTTTGGCCCGGATGGTGATAAAACCGTGACCAAAAAGGAACAGATCAATATTAAAAATGAGGCCGAGGGAGGTATTTTCTCTGAGGTACAAAACGGAGGAGATCATCAGGGTGCAGTGCAGCTGCTGGTAAATGACAAGGTATATGCAGGGGCTTTCTGCTGTACGTATGGCGACAGCTTCAAGGAGCAGCTGGAAATACTGGATACGACCTTCGTTCCAAACGGACCGCTCTGGGTAAATACCGCGGCACTGAATGAAGAGGAAATCAGTAAGCTGACGGATCACTTTGTGAACCTGACAGCGGATAACGCAAAAAACAAGGATTTCTTCGATCAGGAAAAGGGCTTCTTCTTTGAGGCAGAGGAGGATCCTGCGACCTTCAAATTCTTCAAAACCGACATTTCCCGCTATCAGTTTATTCTGGATATGTATCAGGATCAGTAGGCGTATACAAAAGGTATGCGGCTTACGGGAATACGAAATCAAATTGAAAAAAGGGAATCCAATGCTCTTGTATACAACGATAGCGGCTGGATTCTCTTTTTCATAGACACCCGCAGCTGTTTAACGCCATACTTTACAGACGGGGTGATATTCATACAACCGGCAATGTCAGAAAGCAAACCGGTGTCTTTCTTCGTTAAAGAAAGGATTACGAAGGCTTAACAGCCGCTTAACACACACCGGTTAAACCCAGAGTACAATAACCATGTGGTATAAAAAAGAAAAGGTGGTATTGTGAATGAGTGATATATTACGTGTTCAAAACGTTTCAAAGACATATGAAGACAATGCGGTTCAGGCCCTTCGTCATGCCAGCTTTGAAGTGCATGAGGGAGAGCTGATCTCAATCATTGGACCAAGCGGTTCAGGGAAAAGTACATTGCTTCGCTGTATCAATCGGATGATCGATGTGAGTGAGGGCAGTATTCAGTTTCTCAATTATGAGGTAACGAGTGCAAATAAACGGCAGATCAAGGATATCCGCCGTAATATCGGTATGATATTTCAGCATTACAATCTGGTGTATCGCTTGAATGTTCTGGAGAATGTACTTCATGGAAGACTTGGCTATTATCCGACATGGAAAAGTACGCTGGGGATGTATTCGCAAAAGGATATCGAACAGGCCGCAAAGCTTTTGGAAATGCTGGGGCTGGGAGATAAGCTATATGATAAATGCTGTGATCTTTCCGGCGGACAGAAGCAGCGTGTCGGAATTGCACGGGCTTTGATTCAGAATCCGAAAATTATGCTATGCGATGAACCGATCGCTTCTTTGGACCCGCAGTCCAGCAAGGTGATTATGGAGCATTTAAAGGCGATTACCACAAGCATGCGAATTCCCTGCATTGTGAATCTGCATCAGGTGGATGTTGCGCTGCACTATTCGGACCGCATTATCGGTATGCATCAGGGTAGCATCGTTTTCAATGGAAAGCCGCAGGAGCTGGGAAGTGATGTAATTGAAAAGATTTACGGCGTCCCTATGAAGGAGCTGATCAGTAAGGTGGAGGAGGTGAAGGCATGAGCTATTTTACGAAAAAAAGATGGTCTCTGGGCGTATATGCTGCTGTTATCATTATTCTGCTGGCACTGTGTACCTGGCGTCTGGAAATTGACTGGGGTCTCATTCTTTCAAACTTTCAGGTATCCGTTGTGCGCTTTACAAAAACGTATCTTCCGATGGACTTTTCACAGCTGCGTGAACAGCTGTATCAGCTTTGGATCACCATCGTGATATCCATTGCCGGAGCGTTTGTCGGCATGCTTCTTGCCTTCTTCTCCTCGTTGGCCATCTCCAGCAAAACCTCCCGCTACCGGGTGCTGGAATATCTGGTCCGTGCGCTTGCGTCCTTGACCAGAAATATTCCGGAGGCTGTCTGGGCGGTTCTGCTGCTTCCACTGCTGTGGTACGGTGATTTTCTCGGTTTCCTCGTCTTATGCATTATCTCCTATGGCTTTTTGACCCGCTCCTTTGCGGATTCCATCGACGAAACAAATGCCAGCTGCATCAAGGCTCTGGAGGCAACCGGTGCCGGCTACTGGCAGATTGTCGTACATGCTGTTATTCCGGAAACCATGCCATCTCTGATTTCCTGGACACTGTATGCGGCAGAAAACAATATCCGAAGTGCTACGGTAGTCGGCATGCTTGCCGGGGGCGGGATCGGGTATCTGATGAGTATTTATCAGGGAGGACTGTATATCGGCTATACGGGGTATCAGCTGATGGCATCCTGCATTCTGCTGATTATTATCACGGTGATTATCACGGATCAAATATCTGCACAGATTAGAAAGAGGATTATCTAATGGAAACATATACACTGACCTCCCCTGGGGCACTGGCACTGAAAAAAAAGAAAAAGGGGCGCTATATCCTGCGCAGAAAGGATACCTCACGCCTGTTGTCCTGGAGTGTGGTGCTTGTCTTTGCGTTTGTCTTTCTCTATTTTGTCCTGCTCATCTGCCCCTATCGATGGGATCAGGTACGGCCACAGCTGATTGCTACATATCTAAGCAGCTTTCTGGACTTCACTGCCGTTACACAAAAAACGGCGGTGGAGGTATTCACCAGTCTGATCAATACAATAGCCCTTGCCTTTGTCACGACGATTATCGGGGCATGTATCGGACTCCTGCTGGGACTTATGGCAGCCCGTAATCTTTCGCATCCATGGGTTTGCACTACGGTACGCGGCTTTGCAGGGCTGATTCGTGCCGTACCGACAATTATCTGGGTGCTGATCTTTATATCCGGCTTCGGATTAACCGCTACCACTGCCATTGTGGGGATGAGCTTTCACAGTGTTGCCTATTTCATCAAATCGTATTCCGAAGCCTTTGAGGAGGTTGATCCGGGTGCGATGGAGGCGATGAAGGCAAGTGGAGGAAGCTGGTGGCAGATCGTATGGAGTGCTGTCATCCCGGTATCCTTTACAAAGCTTTTATCCTGGATTGCCATGCGCAGTGAAATGAATTTCGCAGCTGCGGTAATCATCGGTCCTGCGGTTGGTGTTCCGGGGACGATTGGCTCCATTTTGAATTCCTATCAAAGAAGTGGCGGTTATGGTACCGTGGGGCTATGTGTACTGGCAATCTTTACGACAGCGCTGCTGTTTGAAATCATCATCACCCTGTATAAGCAGAAAAGTATCGTAAACGACTAGAAGCCGATACGTTTTGCCGAAGCAGGCTTAGATAAAGAAATAAAGCAGCATATGTGAGAAAAAAAGAAGCTCTTTTGCTGCAGCTTGCAACGCAGCTGAAAGCTTCTGATTTCAGAAAATCATGGTAGGACGCACCGATCGCATGGTGGACACTACCATGCTTTTTGTGTTTCGGTCCGTGCACAGAGTCAGTCCTGCACAGCCTGTGGATGCTTTTTGATCCAGCGGCGATGGGAGGTGTTTCGTTTGACCTCCAGAAATTTCTCTCCGGGAAAGTGCAGTGGATTTTCTTTTGTTTTGGCATAGATTTCCAGAATATCCTCTGCATCCTCACGCAGGTATTCCAAATTCATAGAACCATATAGGCGTGCAGGTATTACATACAGGGGAAGCTGGATTTTGTTCTTGTCTGTCATTTGCTGTGCATAATACATCGTATGCGGACAGAGCATTGCAATATCAAATTCCTCCTGATGCTTTTCGAGAAATACAAGGGGCATGAAGGCAACTGATATTTCATCCTCCCAGCCCTTCTCCTGTATTGCTTTTTTAACTTGTACAGAGATAACGCTGGAAGACATGCCCCCACCGCAACAGATAACCATTCGTAACATAAGCTCCTCCTTTGTGTCGCTATCTAGCGACATCATTGTATCACAGGAATAGCAAAAAGGAAAGCGGATTCAGGAAACATATACAATCCCATGGAATTATCGTATAATAGGAAAAGAGTGTGACAAGACAGGAAATCAAAGCATGGCAGAAATAAGCAGACCGGATATCCTGTACGATCAGGGAGGGAATGTATGATCAATCTGGATGAGGTGCTGACATTTACAGAGGCGGCGGACAAATGGGGATTGGCGGATGGAAAAACCATTCGTAAGGCAGTCGAGCGCGGACGGTTTGAGCCGCATGAAATTAAAAAAAGCGGGAATGTCTGGCTGACAACCTATGAGGCCATGCAGCGGGTGTTCGGAAGTCCGAGAACCTCTCCCTCTGTCTTGTATTATACAGAGCTTTACGAGAATACAAGAGAGCGTTTGGAGCGTTTCTTTGAAGACGCAGGGAATACCCTGCAAAGAGGGGATATGATTTCCATCGTGGAAAGCAGGGAGCATCCCGAGCGGATATTCTGTATTTTGAAAACAGAAGAGGAGCTGGAGGGCTTGAAGCGGCGATTGAAGTATTTTATGAAGTAGCAGTGCTTGTATGTATGTTGTCATAGCCTGCATAAATATTCTATATGAATAAGCAGTGAATGTAGGGGGGAATGGAACATCAGATGCGGGCTGCTCATGGTGAAACCAATATAATCGTAGAATTGTATTGACAAAGAAAGATTATCCATGTATTATGGAAACGTAGATTGATACAGTCAATCGGGTTTGTAACTGGTAAAGCAGGCAAGACCTCCCAATTATAATCGGGGTAGGGTCTTGCTTTTTTTTGTATGAAAGGAGGAGAAGTGATGAGTTATAAAATAGAAAGAGTTCTTAATAATAACGCTGTTGTATCTCTGAATGCTCAGCAGGAGGAGATTATCATAACAGGTCCCGGAATTGCTTTTAAAAAGAAATATGGAGGATATATTTCAAAGGATAAGGTTGATAAAATCTATAAGCTGGATAAAGCGGAGGATACAAATAAACTGATGGAGCTGTTTCGTGAGATACCAAATGAATATATCGAAATCGTAGGCAAGGCAATACAAATGGCCAGAGATAAGTACCAGCTGATTCTGAACGATACGTTGTATTTGTCCTTATCTGATCATATGAACAGTGCTTTGCAGCGATATCAACAGGGAGTTTTATTCGAAAATAAGCTGCTGTGGGAAATCAAACATATCTATCAGCAGGAATTTGACATAGCAAAAGATGTCATTGAAATGATCAAAGAACATACTGGTATGGAATTGCCGGAGGATGAAGCTGCGTTTATTGCACTTCATATTGTAAATGCCGAAGCAGAATATCGCATGAACGATATACATATTGTTACAAAGCGTACGAATGATATTCTGAAGATTATTGATATGCACTTTCATTTGCAGATTGATAAGGAATCACTTGCATATTACAGATTGCTGACACATATTAAATATTTTGTGAACCGCATTCTGAGAAAAGAGGAGCTTGATATCAATGATCAACAAACATTATATCAAAGTCTAAAGGTCAGCTATCCAAATTGTGTGAAATGTATTTATAAAATACACAATTATTTAAAAATAAATGAAGCATATGAGCTAAAGGAAATTGAGAAGCTGTATCTGTTGCTACATATTTCGCGGTTATATGAAAAGTGAAACAATAAGGTATTCATCAGAGGAATCTGAAGGATATATATGGAAATGAAAAAGGAGGTGAAGCATACGTAACGGTATCGTGCTGATACAGGATTGTTACTATTGAATTAGGCAAGTCCTCTTTATAAAAAGGAGGAATTCATGTATGGATTATAAAGATATTGCGAAAAGCATTTTAAAACACATCGGTGGTAAATCAAATATCAAAGAGGTAACGCATTGCTTCACAAGACTTCGGCTAACCCTGAAGGATTATGCTGTATTACAGAAGGATGCGATTGATGAATTACCACTTGTGAAAGGAAGTAAGATCAACAGCGGGCAATTACAGATCATCATCGGTCATGATGTCGAGGAACTGTATGCTGTGTTTCTGGAGGTAGCCGATCTGAAGGAGGCAACTGCTGCTGCATCCAATGATACGTTATTAGGACGCTTCATCGATTTGATTACAGCTATTTTTATTCCTGTATTCCCGGCGCTTGTAGCCGGTGGATTGATCAAGGGTATCATGATTGCTATTCAATTTTCCGGTTATGTAGATACATCAGGCACTACCTTTCAGCTGCTGAGTATGTTTGGAGATGCTCCTTTCTACTTCCTGCCTGTCATACTGGCGTTTTCGTTTGCACAGAGATTAAAGTGCAATTCATATCTTGCTGTTGTAATTGCAGGAATTCTACTGCATCCAACAGTATCTGCATTGGGTGAAAATGTCTCGTTTTTGGGTATTTCCGTCCCATCTATTTCTTATTCTTCTACCGTCTTTCCGATTTTGATTGGTGTGTATGTCATGTCGTGGATAGAGAGGGCAGCAAAAAGGATTTCACCTAAGTGTATCGCGATGTTGCTGGTCCCTTTGATAACTATACTTGTAACTGCACCAATCGTTTTAACAGTCATAGGACCTGCAGCAAATACCTTATCGGTCTGGGTGGCGGAAGGTGTACAGTGGCTATTTGATACGGCCGGTCTGTTTGCCGGTCTGTTACTGGGGGCTATGTATCCATTTCTGGTGTTTACCGGTCTTCATCAGGCGATACCGCCGATTGAGCTCTTAAATCTTGCACAAAACGGAACAGATGCTATCCTTGCTGTCTGTGCATGTGCAAATGCTGCAGTCGCAGGAGCAACGCTTGGTGTAGCAATCAAAAGTAAAAGCGGCAATACAAAATCACTGGCTGGAACATCTGCGTTATCTGCTGCTATTGGTATTACCGAGCCGGCTATCTATGGTGTGGTGTCACATGATAAGAGAACCTTTCTGGCATGCTTTATCGGTGGCGGAATCGGAGGAGCATTCGTTGCTTTTTTCAAAGTAGCGGCAGTAGGGATGGGGCCTGTGCCTTTGGCAGGCATCGCCTTATTTTCAGGAGATAAATTCATGTTATATGTAATCGGCTTTCTTCTTTCCGCTATCATAGCTTTTGCATTTGTCATGCTGTTCCATAAAGAGATGGCAGATGGCGAAGCGAATAGGAAGGATAAAGCGATGAGCAGTTCAGAAACGGCAGTACGTATCCATGCTCCAATGAAAGGAATTTGCACAGAGCTGTCCAAGGTTCAGGATGAAACCTTTTCCAAGGGAATCATGGGAGAAGGCGTGGCAATTTTACCGGAAGAAGGTGTAGTAAAAGCTCCTGTAGATGGTATTGTCAGTGCGCTGTTTCCAACCTTTCATGCGATTGGACTTATCGCAAATGGTGTAGAACTGATTATCCATATCGGTGTGGATACCGTTAAACTCGAGGGGAAATATTTTCATGCCCATGTCGCATGTGGGGATGAGGTAAAACAGGGGGATACGTTAATAACCTTTGATCTTGAAGAAATAAAAAAAGCAGGGTATGATCTTACAACGCCTGTCATCATAACCAATAGCGATGACTTTGCAGATATTCACGCATATAATCTGAAAAAGCGTGTCAAAGAAGAAGACTGCGTCCTGTCAGTGGATCAAAGAGGTGTTCTATGAAATTTCCTAAGGATTTTCTGATTGGCGGTGCTTTCTCTGCCAATCAGGTAGAGGGAGGCTGTCGGGAAGGCGGACGAGGACTCTCTACGGCCGATATGTTTGCTTTTGATCCGAATGTAACAGGTGGTAAATTTGATATATCTGCGGATGAGCTGCAGCAGGCTTTGCATGATCAAAGAGATGAGAAATATCCAAAGCGAAGAGGTGTAGATTTTTATCATCACTATAAAGAGGATATCGCTTTATTCGCAGAAATGGGATTTCGTGCATTACGGATTTCGATATCCTGGTCACGGATATTTCCCAATGGCGATGAAGAGGAACCGAATAAAGAGGGGCTGCGATTTTATCACAAGGTTTTTCAGGAGCTGAAAGCAAACGGAATTGAACCGATTGTCACACTGTCGCATTTTGAAATGCCGATTGAGTTGTCCTTGAACTATAATGGATGGATGGATCGTAAGATGATTTCCTTCTTTCTGCGTTTTGTAAAAGCAGTGATTACAGAATATCATGACATGGTTACCTATTGGATCACATTTAATGAAATCGATGCTACCTTGCACATCCCCTTTGTAGGGGCGGGTATTCGCAAGGAAAGACTGGAAAATCCGCAACAGGATATTTATCAGGCACTGCATCATCAGTTTGTTGCAAATGCAGAAGCAATCCGATTTATCCATGAGCGATATCCGCATTGCAAAGTCGGTTGTATGGCAACAAAGAATCTGAAATATCCAAGCACCTGTAAGCCGCTGGATTGTCTGCAATTTTTACATGAAACAATGGATGACTTCATGGTTACAGATGTGCAGGTGTTTGGACGTTATCCGTTTCGTATAAAAAAATTCTGGAAAAAGAATGGAATTGTTCTGAATTGCGAAGCTGGTGACGAAAAACTGATCGAAGAACATACGGTAGACTTCGTTTCCTTCAGCTATTATGCTTCCTTAGTTACCAGCTATGATAAAACGAATGCTGATATTACCAATAGTAATCTTCTGGTTGGAGAGAAGAACCCTTATTTGGAACAAACACCTTGGGGATGGCAGATTGATCCAGTTGGATTGCGTTTTTCTTTAAATCAACTGTATGACCGATATCAGCTTCCTATGCTTGTGGCAGAAAATGGATTGGGTATGCAGGATATATTGGACAATGGGAGTGTACACGATTCCTATCGCATTGCTTATGTGCGTCAGCATTTACAGCAGCTCTTGCTTGCAATTGAGGATGGAGTGGTATGCTTTGGCTATACCTATTGGGGATGCATAGACTGCATAGCAGCATCTACATCACAAATGAAAAAACGGTATGGATTCATATATGTTGATCAGGATGATGATGGGAGGGGAACCTTAACGCGTATTCGCAAAGACTCATTTTACTGGTATAAGCAGGTCATTGCGTCAGATGGAGCCGTACTTTAAAAATGTGAAGCAGGCATGGACAGGGATTTACCTGCTTTCAAGTATCATTACACACATAATAGACAAAGGATCAAGTTCATCATTTTCCGATGTACTCGATCCTTTTTTTGAATAGGAGAAATCTGAAATTCTATCCAAACTTTCGTTTCATAAGTGTTCGTACCTGCACGCTTGCATAAACTGTGGCATAAAGCAGCATCTGCAAGGTGTATAGGCCTGTTTCCCTCATGGGCAGCTGTGTCCATTTTGCGCTTTGGATACTGATATCGGAAACCGGTGGAAATACACAGGCAAATATTTTGGGCAGCTGCATATCCTGCAGCAGCGCAGAAAACGTCATAGCGGCTATGATGAGCATACAGGCAAGGGGCAGTGCCAGCTTCTGGTTGGAAACAATGCGCGGGTGCAGAAGTGAAATCATCATACCACCGCATAGGCCGGCACTGACATGCAGGGCAAAATACCCAATCAGCATATCCGCATGGATGGGATACAGTGTAAAGGATGGCCCATTGACCAGATAAAACAGACAGGGAATAAGGAGAATGAGAAAGCTGATAAACAAATCGCACAGGAAAAAGAAGAACAGGCGGCTGCCGTAATACAGCAGTGCATTTCCCCTGCATTGCAGTATCAAAATCTGTTCCTCCAGCGCCTCCTGCTTCTGCAGCACATGCACGCTCCAGCCCATGATGGCGAAGGACAGCATGATGGTTGCCGCAAAGCTGCTGTAGGGATTGATTCCATTCTCATTATAAAAGATGCCGCAGAAGACAACGGTAACCACCAGCGGCATAACCAGTCTGGTTGAGGTCAGGGTTCTGCGTATGTAGTAACGGTTGAGGTCAAAGATTGTTTTCATGATGAAGCTCCTCCAGATGCCAGCCCTGCATCAGATACTGCTGAATACAGGCATCGCTTTCCTCTTTTGCACAGACAAGCTTCTTTTCCTCCTGCTGTCTGCTGAAATGCACATATACCTGTTCCGTGACAGGCAGTGAAGCCATCGGCCGCAATACACCACCCTGCAGCTCATATACGATATCCGCAGCCTCCTTAATCAGGCGCTGCTCATGCACGGCCATAAGGATGCATACGTCTTTTTTCTTCAGCTCCTCCATCAGCTCGATGAAGACCCTCTGGGAGGCGGCATCCTGTCCGTTAAGCGGCTCATCCATCAACAGAATATCAGGTGTCTGCAGCAGTGCCTGTATCACTGCCACCTTTTGCAGGCTTCCCTTTGACAGATACTGCATCGGAGTTTTCAACAGGTCATCCATAAAAAATTTATGCGTATATTCCCGAATGACAGCTCGTGCTGTATCTGCATCCATTCCCTGTATGGCACCCATATGCATCAGAAAATCACGGGCATTCATGCGGGTCGTGAAAAAATGATCCGGTATATATTGCAAAACAGCATTATGAAGCTGAAGCTCTCCGCTGTCGATTCGTAAAAAGCCTGCCACAGCATTCAAAAGGGTGCTTTTTCCGCAGCCGTTATGCCCGCAGATTGCAATGCATTTTCCCGGTATCAGTGGAAGCGAAACATCCTGTAGGACCACATTGCTTCCAAAGGACTTACGAATATGTGTTATCTCCATCGTATCACTCTTTTCCATATACTGTTATGATAGCACAAACGATAGGACTTGTCTGAAAAATACCGTGGCAATATAAAAAAAGAACAGCAGCAGCTGTCCTGTAGAAGCTTATTTCTCACTGAAATCCTTCATTTTCTGAAGTCCGAAGATGATGGCACCGCCGATGATGAACCAGAGAATTTCAAAGGTTTCAAGGCTGAGGGGAGCCTGTGGAGTTTCCAGTGTCTGCGGTCCCATGATAATTGCATAGAAGGAGCCGAGCATCATTCCGATAATCAGAAAGACCATGATACTGCGGTGCTTATCCAGCGCAAACTTAATCAGCCGCACAACGGTAATCACGCCAGTTATGATTCCCAATCCGAAGACAAACAAAATCGGCACATAGGAGAAATCAAATCCCATCAAGGCTTTGATTGCAGAAATAATAGGAACATACAGCCCAAAAATCAGCAGCAGTGTGGAACCGCTGATCCCCGGCAGAACCATTGCGGAAATCGCAAACATCGCAGAAATAAAGACGTAGACAATCAAACCGATATCCAGCTTTGCCAGATTGACACTGGAGCCGCTGCCTGCGACCGGATTGAAATAGGTGATCAATGCAACGACGGCGATACCGACAAAAAGCGCTATAATGCTTGGTACATTGAGCCTCATGTTTTCCTTTTCTTCCCGTATCACGATTGGAATCGCAAATAGAATAAATCCCATAAACAGAGAAGATATGGCATAAATCTGTGTATGAAAGATGCTGGCGAGCACAGATACCGCCATCAGGAAGCCCCAGAATCCCCACATTCCCAGCCTCAGCAGAAAGATGACCGCCTCTTTTTTCTGCTGCATATTCCCGCTCATCAGCGCATCCAGTGAACCGATGAATTTATCATAAAAGCCGAGCAGAAATGCAATCGTTCCTCCGGAAACCCCGGGAACACTATCTGCCAGCGCCATACAGAAGCCTCGAATAAAGTTTAATACCACGATGAAGTACCTTCCTTTCGTATCAAGGTTTATTATACTGTATATTTTGTAAAAGCCAACCGCTTTTTTATTAAATTTTCCTAAACAAAAGAAGGAAAAATACTTACCTGTGAGGAACCCTGTACGCTTTTTTACATAGTATGTCCAAAAAGGAGGTAGTTTCATGGCGGTAAGAATCTATGTGGATCAGGGACATAACCCGGGGAACATCAATGCGGGGGCAAGCGGTAACGGGGTTGTGGAATCAGAAGTCACCTATTGGGTGGGAATCTATCTGGCAGGCTTTCTCTATGCAGATCAGCGCTTTGAGGTAAAGGTATCCAGACCGTTTCCGGATACGGTGCTTGGCTATGATCAGGCGAGCAGTCTGCGTGCAAGAGTAGATGAGGCAAATGCATGGCCGGCGGATTATTTTGTCAGTATCCATGTCAACTCTAATCCAAATCCTGCAATCAACGGCTCGGAGGTGTATGTATACCGGGAGAATTCCACAGCATACAATCTGGGAGTGGATGTTTTGGAATCTATAGTCGATCTGGTAGGTACACGCTACAATCAAGTACGGACCAATCCATCCCTCTATGTATTGCGACGGACAAACATGCCGGCAATTCTGGTGGAGCTGGCGTATCTTTCCAATCTGCAGGATGCCGAAAAGCTGCTGAATGACCAGTATCTGTTCGCGTTCTCCATCTATATCGGAATACTGAATTATCTGGGCTATTCCTACGATCCCTTTCCCAGACGCTGAGTGAAGGATTGGAAAAAAGCGTGGATTTCCCTTGCATAAAACAGGGGTTTCTGCTCACTTTGAAGTGTAAGAGGTTACAAGGTAATAAATGGAAATAAAGTAGGAAAAAGTTTTAAAAAGGTTAGTATTTGGGGAGAATTTAAGGTATAATTATGAATCGTTGAGAAGTGAGTGGTGAATGTATGGATATGAATGAATTACTGAAGGAATATAACGTAGAACTGGATGAAAAAAAGCAGGAGCTGTGTTGTGAACTGCAGCATCCTCTTCTGATCAATGGAAAAACAGGGAGTGGTAAAACATTCCTTTTATTAGCCCGTAATGCGTATCTGATGAAGGCTAAAGAGGTTGAGCCGTCGGCTATTTTGAATATTGTGCATGATCCTGCCATTGCCAAGAGAATGGCGAAGGATTACCGCTATATATACTGTGATGATGAACGAATGCCTTCCTTTGTGGATATGCACAGCTTCGCTTATCGGATTATTCGCTTTCATGATAAAACGATACAGCGGGAATCCTGTAAGGCATATCGAGATATGGAGAAGGTGGTTCGCCGTCTGATCAAGGATATGTTTGCATTGGAGCTAAGCGGTGTGCAGCTGCGCCGCTTGATGCGTCAAATCAGCACCTGCCGCACGATGATGATGAGTGAGCGTGAAATTTCCTCTGTCTGCTTTGAGGGGATTGATTTTCCGGCTTTTTTAAAGGCATATGATAAGTTTAAGAGTGAGCGCAATATTTATGATCAGGATGATATTCTCTGTGAATGCGCCCGTATTCTAATGAGTACACCGGCTGTTTTGCAGACCTTTGCCTCCCGGTATCAGTATGTGCATATCGATGATGCACAGGAGCTGTCCTTCGTTGCCCATGTCATCATCAAGCTGTTGTTTTCATCGGATTGTCAGATGATGATGCTGGCAGATCGCGATCAGTGTCTGGATTATGATAAGGCGGCGTATCCACAGGCACTGGATAGCTTTGCGGACGTATATGCGCAGGCGCGCATAGAGCAGCTGGAGGGAAACTGGCGCAATAATCAGACCATCAACGCTCTGGCAAATGAATTTTTCTATAAGGATGAAGCAGCGATGAGCTGCAGCAGTGAGGAAACCTGTGAGGTGAAATTCAAGGGCTTTGCACAGCTGGAGCGAATGTATGAGTATGCGATGCGCATGGTGGTAGAGGATGAAAGTGACATTGCCTTCCTGTATCGTGACGGCGCAATGGCAATGCCTCTTGTGGAGCTATTCATGCAGCATCAGGTACCGTTTCACCTGCATGGAAGCGTAAAAAAGTTTTTGCAGGAGCCGGTTGTCAAGGATCTTTGTAATATCATTGAGCTTTTGATCGATCCAAAGGATATGCGTGCCTTTTATGAGGTATATGAGAAGCTTGGCTTTGATATTTCAAAAAAGGTATTGCTGGAGGTTGCACAGCGTCTGCGGGATGATGAGCATGTGGATGTCTATCAGGCGATGATGGAAAGCAGCTATCGTGCTGCCGGAAAGAAAAAGCTGGCTGCTTCCATGGAGAATATCCGAACCGCATCCACACTGGAAACACACACGATGATCACCTTCATTCTGGATAAGCTGGGCTATCGCGCGCGTTTGCTGAAGGCGAATATCCTGATGAACGATTCCAATCTGCTTGCTTTGCGTGTTATTGCTGAGCGCTACAGCGATCCGGCACAGTTTCTGAATCGTCTGCGGGAAATGGGGGAATTCCTGTGTGAGCCAATCAGCCGTATCCAAATTCGCAGTGTAGCATCTGCCAGAGGTCTGGAATTCAGCCGTGTTGCGCTGCTGGATTGTCTGGGATCGACCTTTCCAAAAGCCGGTCTGCAGGAGGAAGAGCTTCAACTGGAACGCCGTTTGTTTTTTACAGGGATTACCAGAGCAAAGCATCAGCTGGAGTTTTTTACAAGCAAGCGCTGTGATGTAACACGTCTGGAAATATCTCCATTCATATATGAGCTGCATGCTCCAAAGGAAGAAGAAACAAAGGTGACGACACAGCGACCTGCTGCACAGCCGAAAAAGCTACGGGAGGGCGGCTTACGACGCGGTATGCGAATTACCCATGCCACGCTTGGAGAAGGCCGCATTATGAAAATCAGTGAAGGTATGATGCAGGTACAGTTTCAGACGGAAAGCAAAACACTGAATATCCGTCACTGTATTATGAATGAGCTGATTGAACTGGTGTAGAGGAAGCAATGCTAGAAGCTAACATAGGGAAGTCTTGCAAATTGTCGTTGACAGCAGCAAGGCTTCCTTTTTCTGTGCAGTGACCTTATGGATACATTTACAGAAACCTTTAGCTTCTATACGTTTGCTGTTATAAAAGGACGTCAAAACGAACGTCAATGCTTTACCTGAAATATAAAAAACCCCGCGTTTGCGGGGTTACCTGTTATCATGGCGCCTTAAACAGGAAAGGAAATAAGAAGTCTTAATATGTATTTAACGTGATTATTCAGTGATATAAGCGACTTTTTAAGCTCTCTTATTCTATAGTATTTTATGTATTTGTACGTCAAAAAGACGTCAAAAAAAGCAATCATTTTTCTAACAATTAGAGAATGGTTGCTTTATCCTTTATCAAGAGAATGCATGATGTTTTTCATACTTCTTACTACGATTCTTTTATTCTTAGCCGGCACCTCCCGCAGAATAGTGAGCATTTCTTCTTCGGGTTCATCCAATACTATTTTTGATGTGTCAATTTCATATAAATTATTCAAATCAATATGAAGCTCTTTCGCTATCAGAACAGCAACAGACAAGGGTATTTCAGACTTTCCATTCAGATAATAACTCATAGAACTACTGTTACTACCAACACGTCTTGCTAATTCATTCTGACTTATTTTCTTCCTATGCAGAATTCTTTTAATTGTTTCTAAAAATTGCTCATTCATGATATCACACCTTTATATAGATTATAGTGTGCCTATCACTTGTATTTCTATACATCACTTTTAAATCAGTGTATTTTGTACAACTTTATTATATTCACTCATTATAACGAGCGATTAAATCAAAAAAAATCATCATCACCGAATAATTCATATGTAAAACGAAATGCTTCATTTAAACCTATTTTTGTTATCCAGTCAATCACATCCTGCTGGTGATAATCTTTATATTCATAATTTAATAAATAATCAAGTTTACTCTGTTTCGTCCATGTGTTCATATATAATACTGCTTTTTTCTGACGCTCTTGTGTTTTTTTATTGTCTTCTTGTATCAGCTGTTTCTCATCCTCTGTTAATGTATGAGAACCGAATGTATAAAACCTACTATATTCCCATTTATTCATATCCTCTATCCTCCCTTCTCTCACAATGTAATAATATGATAAAGCTTATTGATTTGCAATATTACATAGCAAAATCAAAAAAGAAAAAGTGACTATACAGTCACTTAATCCTCCTGTTTTTCATATGGTACAAATTTGAGATTCTCATCTAAATAACCTTCTCCTGCGTCTAAGGCGTCTTGCTGCTGCTGTTCTAAAAATTCATAATATTCATCAGTAGTTACTGGTGCAATAAGCATACCTGTACTTCCATGCTTATCTTCGATTTTGTTTACTATTAGATTGGTCAGATTTTTATAATCTTCAGCAGTTAAAGTATCTTCTATGACACTATTATTTTTCGCAAGGAAATCTCTGAATTGATATAAGTATTTAATTTCTTCATTGAAAGGCTTAAACACCACATAAAATATACCTTTTTCTTCAAGTGACTTCATCGTCTGATCATCAAGCTCTCCAGTAGCAAGCCAAGAACTTGATACCTCCAATGCTTCTGCTAGTTTATTTAACATTTTTTCTCTTGGATAAGTTTTTCCAGTTTCATAAGCATCTAGTCTGGTATCAGCATAATTTATGCCTATTAAATCGCCTATTTCTTTCCTTGTCATTCTACGAGCCTTTCGTACTTTTTTTAATCTATATCCCAAGTCATTCATAATAGTCCTCCAGTTTTATATTCATAGTATATCT
>OGFC01000970.1_pt1 | contig 20223 bp, 8 predicted proteins | sample 1570841 | NCBI WGS metagenome assembly OGFC01 (sample SAMEA2582137, study PRJEB24529) | metagenome | biome: Human gut stool | place: China | collected 2011 | reverse complement strand
GAACTTTATTTCATTACTTTAGTATTAATATCGACCGCTTGTTCGCCCTCACGGGATACTTGGTTTATTCTTGTCCGATATCACCACGCAGTCAATCTAAAATTTATTGATTATAAATAGTTTCTTATTTTACGATTGCTTTTACAGCTGCTTCACCTTCTACGGCTACCACTACTACACCGGCAGGTGCAGAGATTGTAGCGTTGTCAGAAGAAAGAACTGCGTTAGCGATTGTCTGACCAAGAACGTTGCTGATAACAACTTTCTTACCAACTGCACCATTGATAGTTACAACACCGTTACCGGCGATAACTGATACAGAGGAAGCGTTGATACCTTCGTTTGCAGTCGGATTACCTTCGTAATCTTCAGTCATGTTGTAAACGTCAGCATTCTTGATATTGTCAACCACTACGATCACACCGTTCATCCATTTCAGGTAACCCGGAGTTGTTTTGATCTTACCAGCATCTTTGCCTGTCAGATTGAAATCAGCAGTTTCGATAACAAATGACTTAGCTGTTGCATCTACATAACGGAATGCAAACTTAGCTTCGTTGAAAGCAGCTGTGTTTACTGTCAATTTGTTGTTATCGCTGTTAATGATCAGAGTATCTTTGATATGTTTAGCAGGAACGAATGCCAACTTCACATAACCTTCAGTGTTTGTATACGGATTGATACCGCCATGTTTGTTTGCATCTTCCCATGCAATAGCTGTATCTTTCAGGTTCACCAGGTAACGACCTTCTGTGTAACCTTCAATATCCTGTTCGTGAGAACAACCAGGGTTGAAGCCATGTTCCGGACACCATTTACCTGCCGGTACATAGTTAGGTTCAACCATCAACATATACTGAGGACGATAAGTATCTGCAGGAGCATAAGCGCTATCTACAACCATTGCCGGAGCGATTGCCGGGAACTGAACCTGATTGTTCATACCCAGGAACTGGCCGTTTTCGAACAATACTTCCTTGTTGTTGCCTTCGCGGAAGATAGAGATTGTATCCAGAGAAGTACCCTGAACTGCATTTTCCAAACGACGATACATTTCATAAGCCAACGGAGCTACTACAAAACGGTCGTTTTCTTCTCTTTCATACAGATCGGTAGAAGAAACCAGACCTTTGTTCAATGAAGAACCTGCATAGGCTTTGTTGAAGTCTTTTGATGTATCAAATGTGTTGTATCCTGTTGTTTCATCCAGGTCTACCGGACGCAAATTCAAAGTATTGTCTGTATCCAGACGCAGTGTAAACTTCGTTGCTTTAGTTACATCTTTCGCAGAAGATACATAAGTGATCTTAGAGAAGTCTGCATCAGCAGCCTTTACATACAACGGTTCGTTATATTGGTTCTTGAATGTATAAGAAACCACTTTCAGTGTATCAAGAACTTCATCATAATTGTTGATAGCAGCGTTGTAATAACCGATTGTGCTAACTACATAAATAGAATCTGTAACAGCATGATCTTTGTCGCGCTTCTGATCGTGAGCGATTGCTTCATAGATCAAACCTTCTTCCTGATCAATGTTCAAACCGATTACGTGATATTCAGCATCTTTATCTTCACCGTGGTTTTCAGTAAACCAGGCAGTATTATCGTAAACACCTGCATAAGAACCGATGTTGAAACGTTGCATTTCCAGCTGATCCAGTGTCTTGTAACCATCTGTTGCAGCGTGGTTAGCTACCGGAGTAATGATGTATTTGTCTGCACCGCTTACGTAAGTATATTCAGAAGTAGTTGTGTAAAGTGAGTTTACACCAACAAATTCGAATGTAACTTCCGGAGTTTCACGGTTAGTCAGTACATACTTATCTTTAGCATCGTTCAATGTCAATGCCCATTCGCCTTCCAATACATTGCGAACTGTCTTGTTGTATCCATAAGCTGTGTTAGTTTTTCCTGTAGCTACCAGGTAACCTTCAGCTTTTGCATTATCTGCTGAATAGTTGCTGATCTTTTCTACAGTAAAGAATTTACCTTTCTGAAGAACATCCTGCCATTTTGCCAACGTACCTGTACCCAAAGAGAATGTAACAGTTTTAGGACTAGCACCAGCACCCATATATACTGCATCCGGAACTTTATAGTAACCAACTGTTCCAGCACCAGTCAAAGATAAAACAACTTCAGAAGGAGTTGTTTCACCTGCATAAGTTTGTGCAGTGAATACAGCCAGGTCACCAGTTTTCATATCTGAAAGCTTTTCAACAGTAGTAAAGCCCCAGGCTACAGTACCAGCGCCTTCAATCATATCCTTTCTACCGATGATAAACTTTTTACCTGATTTCAAGTTGAAATTGTTACCACCCAAATCAACAACAGTCAGGAAGCCTGTAAACGGATTACCTTTGATATCAGTTTTGCCATTATCGTAAGAAGCAGTTAATGTGATACCACCATTTTCGATCTTAGCTAAGTCAGCAGCAGAGATAGCTTGCAAAGTTCCTTTTGAGAAGCTGAAAACAGCTACGGATTCATCAGAAATAGTACTAGCATTCTTCCAAGCCAAAGTTGTACCTTTAATTGTCAAAAATTCGCCACTGGCTTTTTTTGCTATAAAGCCATTGCCAGCCTTTACAATAAAGAAAGAAACTTCACTAGCCAATGACACCTGAGCGTTACCATTGAACAAAGAGTAAGAACCGTCTGCATTCAATTTGATTGTCAGGGCAGCGTTGCTTACACCTGCATTTTCTACTGTTCCTGCAGCCGCTATTGCTTTTGTAGCAGCTGTAGTTGCATCTCCAGCCGGATTAACATACAACACGCCAGTTGTTCCGTTTGTCCATGCCAAAGCACCGGCAGGAACCTGAGGAGCTAAAGAAGGAGCAGCTGCACCAACTTTGAAGATATCTGTTGTAACACCAGAAAAAGCAGTTGTAACATTAGCTACTGTTTTATAAACAGCTGTGTTATCGGCATTGTATTTGTCTGTTTCAATAGCTACAGCACCAGCTTTAGCTGCGATAGTAATATCACTGGAAGTAATATCTGTAATACCATTATCAGCATTAGTAATTTTACCATCTGCATCTACATCCCACTTTGCCTTATCCTGTAAGCCCAACATCATTACAGTTGTACCATCCAGTAATACAGCAGTTGTACTGGCTGTATTTACCAAATACTTGCCATTCAATGTTACGTAAACACCTGTTGCGTCAGCGAAAGGAGCAGTTACAGCATAGGTATAAGCATCACCAGCAGCTGTTCCTACATTAAAAGCAGGAGTTGCTACAACCTGAAAATGCGTTTCTGTCGCACTTGTTTGCAACGGATTAACACTAGTAAAATTAACGCCAGTGCCAGACATTGAAGCAGTCGTTCCGCTCTGAGTTATTTGTTCAGAAGTAGCCACATTAGTAATAATACCACCTGTAGCTGTCGAAAGAGTCCACAATTCAGCATCTGTAATAGCAGAGATATCCAAGCCTTGAAAACCACCTTCCGTAGTTAGAGCAAGTTCGCTTCCGGCAAGCGTAAAGTTGTCCACAGCAATCACATACTTAGCGTTTGCTACCGGAGATACCACCTTAACGATCCCTGCTTCCGCCGTCACAGAATACCCGGCTGCCAGAATTGCAGCCATCATCAGAGATAACTTTTTGTTCATAAATTTAAATTTTAATATTAATAATAGTGTTCCTAAAAGCTCTTTAATCTTAGATTCGATACGTTTGGCAAATGTTAAATGACTAGCCAAAACGTTCCTTTTTTCTAGTCATTTTTTTGAGGATCGATTACTTTCGTGTAAAAAAGAAGGATTTTCATACTAACTTTGCTATCCGGTTGATAAGAAAGCAGATAGATTAGATAAAATAATTCTTAAAAGGATTGCAGATTCAAAATTTAGCAATACCTTTGCATGACTAGAAAAAAGGAACGATTTATCTAGTCAGTCATTTTCCGCACCATATCCTTTATTATTCAAAAGATCATACCCCTATTCCGACTACCCCTATTTATATAGATATGTACGCGCATGCGTTTCTTAATACACTGTGTATCAGTACCCATTTTTTCAAGTTTTTGTAGTCTATTGTTAAAAGGCGGTATTTAGCCCGTTTTCAGGGTGAAAAACAGGAGTTTCAAAAATGAAGTTATAGCAGTTCTATTTGTCGTTTGCTTCCGTTGACGGGCTATCTTTGAAGCCCATTTTAATCATCCTGTCAAAGAAATGCCCGGCTAAAACTATTTTATGTGCCGTTAATTCTTTACATTTGCCACAAAATTAGCAGATATGGCAGAGAGCAAGGATGAACACATATTGAACGTCATTAACTACCCGGAGGATTTACGTCAGTTGCCTCAGGAAAAGCTGGGACAGGTATGTGCAGAGTTGCGTCAATACATAATAGATATACTTTCTGAAAATCCCGGACACCTGGGAGCAAGCCTGGGAACGGTGGAACTGACCGTGGCTCTTCACTACGTATTCAATACCCCTTACGACCGGATCGTCTGGGACGTGGGACATCAGGCCTACGGACACAAGATACTGACCGGACGCAGGGAAGCTTTTCATACACTCCGCAAATTCAAAGGCATAAGCGGTTTCCCCAATCCGGAAGAAAGCCCCTATGACGCTTTTATTGCCGGGCATGCGTCCAACTCGATCTCGGCAGCGATGGGGATGTCGGTCGCTTCGGCCCTGAAAGAAGAAAACAACCGTCACGTAATAGCCGTGATCGGCGATGGAGCCATGACGGGCGGACTGGCTTTCGAAGGCCTCAACAATGCCTCGGCCAACCCGAACAACCTGCTGATCATCCTCAACGATAACGATATGGCTATCGACGACTGCGTGGGCGGACTGAGCCAGTATCTGGTTGACATCACCACCAGCCAGACATACAACAAGATGCGTTACGACGTGTATCGCGGACTGAAAAAGATGAAGCTGATAAACAACGACCGCCGGGGTAATATCATCCGCTTCAACAACAGCCTGAAAGCATTACTTACACAGCAACATAACCTGTTTGAAGGTTTCAGCATCCGTTACTTCGGGCCGGTAGACGGGCACGATGTAAATTATATGATCAAGTTGCTGAACGATATAAAAGATTTGCAGGGCCCCAAGCTGCTGCATATCAAGACAACCAAAGGGAAAGGTTTCAAACCTGCCGAAGAGTCGGCCACCGAATGGCACGCACCCGGCAAGTTCAACAAGGAAACTGGCCAGCGCATCATCGTGCACAACCTCAACGAGCCGCAGCTCTATCAGGATGTCTTCGGGCATACATTGGTGGAACTGGCCGAACAGGACGAACGGATCGTGGGTATCACTCCCGCCATGCCGACAGGCAGCTCGATGATCCATATGATGAAGGCATTCCCCAAACGGGCATTCGACGTCGGGATAGCGGAAGGACATTCGGTGACTTTCTCCGCCGGCTTGGCCAAAGAGGGGATGATCCCTTTCTGCAATGTATATTCATCGTTCATGCAACGTGCGTACGACAACCTGATCCATGATGTAGCATTGCAGAAGCTGCACATGGTGATCTGTCTCGACCGTGCCGGCTTGGTCGGCGAAGACGGAGCCACGCACCACGGCATGTTCGACCTGGCTTACCTGCGCCCGATCCCCAACCTGACAATCTCCTCCCCGCTCAATGAGCTGGATCTGAGAAACCTGATGTACACCGGCTACAAAGAGGCTCCGGGTACGTTCGTGATCCGTTATCCGCGTGGCAAGGGAGAAATGAAGGACTGGCGCAACGAAATGAAGGTGTTGCCTATCGGAAAAGGTCAACTATTGAACGAAGGAGACGATATAGCTGTTTTATCTATAGGGCCGATCGGGAATGAAGTGATAAAGGCGATCAGCGAAGTGGCAGTCGAAGGCATATCGGTTGCCCACTACGACATGATCTACCTGAAGCCGATCGACGAGGAGTTATTACATGAAGTAGGCAGGAAGTTCAACCGCGTCATCACGATAGAGAACGGGGTGGTAAAAGGCGGATTGGGCAGTGCCGTATTGGAATTCATGGCAGACAACGGATATACCCCGCGGGTAAAACGCATCGGTATACCCGACTCATTCATTGAACACGGATCTATTCCCGAACTGTACGAACTGTGCGGTTTGAATGCCGGAAGCATCGCGGAAGAGATCCGGAAGATGATGAACGATTAATTATTAACAGATCATTGCCGCAGAGACGACAGGGAAATGATTAACAAGTAGCAAAATGAAAATTATTATTGCCGGGGCAGGCGAAGTGGGTACGCATCTCGCGAAGATGTTATCTCAGGAGAAGCAGGATATTATTCTGATGGATCCCAGTGAGGAACGGTTGAATTTCACCAACACCAATATGGAGATACTTCCTATGGTTGGTAATCCGACTTCGATCCGCGACCTGGAAGAAGCCGGGATAAAGAAAACGGATCTGTTTGTCAGTGTCACCCCTGAAGAGACAACCAATATTGCTGCTAGCATCCTGGCTTCGAAGCTGGGGGCACGCAAAACCCTGGCGCGCATCAATAACTACGAATATCTGTTACCAAAGAATAAGGAGCTGTTCGAAAAGCTGGGGATCCATTCGATGATCTACCCGGAAATGCTGGCAGCCAAGGAGATTGTCAGCGCAATACGCCGCCCGTGGACGCGCCAGTACTGGGAATTGTTCGGGGGTGCCCTGATCCTGATCGGGGTAAAAGTCCGCGAAAACTCCCGCCTGGTCAACAAACAGCTTGCCGAACTGCTGAACGAGCAGAAGCTTTACCATATCGTTGCCATCAAACGGCAATATGAAACGATCATCCCGCGCGGTACCGACTACGTATTACCCGGCGATATCGTATTCTTCACCACGACGAAAGAGCATATCAAAGATGTACAGATACATGCCGGCAAGAAAGACCCGGAAGTAAAGAAGGTCTTTATCATGGGGGGTAGCCGCATCGCTATCCGCACGAGCCAGTATCTGCCGAACAATATACGTGTCAAGATCCTGGAGACAAACAAGGAGAAAAGCCACCGCATAGCAGAGGTCGTGCCGAGCAATGTATTGATCATCAATGGCGACGGACGCGACACAGAACTGCTTATGCAGGAAGGTATCAAAGACGCACAGGCGTTTGTTGCCCTGACCGACAACTCCAGTACCAACATTCTGGCTTGCCTGGCTGCCAAACGGCAAGGGGTATTCAAGACAGTCGCCAAGATCGAGAATATAGATTATATCCCGCTGGCGGAGAATATGGATATCGGCTCGGTGATCAACAAGAAGCTGATTGCCGCCAGCCATATTTACCAGTTCCTGCTGGATGCCGACGTATCGAACGTAAAGTTCCTTACCTTTGCCAATGCCGATGTGGCCGAACTGGTTGCCCGTCCCGACTCAAAGATCACCCGCAAGCAGGTGAAAGACCTGCATCTGCCGAAAGATCTGACCCTCGGGGGGTTGCTGCGTGACGGCGAACCGATGATGATTAAAGGAGATACCCAAATACAGGCTTACGACCATGTTGTCGTGTTCTGCCTGGAAACGGCCATGCGCAAACTGGAAGATTATTTTAATTAGTATGTTACTGAATGTACGCTTCATAATAAAAATGCTGGGGATGATGTGCATCCTCGAAACGCTGTTCATGCTGATGGCTGCGGTGGTGGCATTTCTTTATAAGGGGAACGACCTGTATCCCCTGTTGATTTCCTGTGGCATTTTGTTCGGAACGGGCGTAGCGCTTTATGCGATCGGTTTCCGTGCCAACGAATATTCTGCCGGACGGCGTGAAGGTATGCTTACGGTAACATTCACCTGGATACTTTTTTCCTTGCTCGGTATGCTCCCTTTCTACCTGGGAGGATATATAGACAACGTAACGGATGCATTCTTCGAGACGATGTCAGGATTTACAACCACCGGCTCAACTATCCTTACTGATATAGAAGCCCTCCCCAAAGGTATTCTGTTTTGGAGAAGTCTCACCCAATGGCAAGGGGGAATCGGAATGATTGTTTTTACAGTGGCCCTGATGCCTATTTTAGGCGGAGGAGCTACCCAATTGTTCAATGCGGAAACACCAGGTATTACACACGAACGGTTTCGTCCGCGTGTCACACAGGTTGCCAAACGGCTTTGGGGTGTCTATTTATTCCTTACGCTTCTTCTGATCGGCCTTTTATGGGTAGGGCCGATGGATTTATATGATGCTGTCAACCATGCGTTGACGGCTATCTCAACCGGAGGGTACTCAACGAAAAATGCCAGTATCGCTTACTGGGATTCTGCCTATATAGAGTATATCATTACCATATTCATGTTTATCGGGGCAACTAACATGACGTTGATTTACTTCTGTTTCAACGGAAATGTAAAGAAGCTGTTCCATGACGAAGAGTTCCGCTGGTTCTTCTGGTTTGTGGCTATCATGATCGGCGTTACTACGGCCTGGGTGATGTATCAGGGGTTTGCGACCGACTTTCTATCGGCTTTCAGAAAGGCTTCATTCCAGGTGGTCACATTAGTCTCTACCTGTGGATTTGCTACAGACAATTATATTCCCTGGGGACCGTTCTTCTGGATGATTGCCCTGATACTGATGTTTATATGCGGTTGTGCTGGTTCCACTTGCGGCGGTTTAAAAATGGGGAGGTTTGCCATCCTTTCTAAAAACCTGTTCAATGAATTCAAAAAGCAGACCCACCCGCACGCAATCATTCCGGTGCGGATGGATACACATATCGTATCCGGCGAAATAGTACACCGTGTACTGGCATTCTCGGTAGCTTATATGCTTCTGATCGTTGTGAGCTGTATCGTGCTGATGCTCGACGGACTGGGTTTCGAGGAGTCGATCGGGGCGGCGGTTTCCGCCATCAGCAACGTAGGGCCGGGACTTGGGAAACTGGGGCCGGTCGATAACTTCTCTGAAGTGCCGGTCGTTTCCAAATGGTTCCTTTCCTTCCTGATGATGACAGGGCGACTGGAGATATTTACGGTATTGACTTTACTCGTTCCGGGTTTCTGGAAACAATAAAATATATGATCATGAAAACACCTGCAATCCTTCTTTTTATCCTCGGTTGCTTCTTGGCACCCCTGACAGCCCATGCACAGGACACTACCGACCTACTTCCCGAATGGACGTTCACCAACGGGATAGAAGGCCCCGCCACAGATAAGGCCGGCAACCTGTATGCCGTGAATTATGCCAAAGAGGGGACGATCGGTATCGTACGTCCGGACGGGTCGCACGATTGTTTCGTGACCTTACCGGAAGGATCTACCGGCAACGGTATCCGGTTCGACAAGGAAGGGAATATGCTGGTGGCCGACTATACCGGGCATAACATCCTGAAAGTGGATATGAACACCCGAGAGGTCAGCGTATATGCCCACGAACCGAAAATGAACCAGCCCAACGATATCGCCCTGGCTCCCAACGGCAACCTGTATGCCAGCGATCCGGACTGGCCGAACGAGAAAGGACAGCTCTGGCTGATCGCGCCCGACGGGAAAGTAACCCTGCTCGGTAGTAACCTGGGAACGACCAACGGGATCGATGTCAGCCCCGACGGGAAGAAATTATACGTCAACGAGTCTGCCCAACTGAAAGTATGGGTCTACGATATACAGCCGGACGGGACACTCAGGAACAAAAAGCTTTTCCATACCTTCGAAGGTTACGGGATGGACGGCATTCGTTGTGATGTAAAAGGGAATTTATATCTCTGCCGGTATGATAAAGGGACGGTAGCCGTTATCAACCCGAAGGGTAAACTGATCCGCGAAATACGGCTGAAAGGTAAAAAACCTTCCAACATAACTTTCGGAGGTGCGGATAATCGCCGTTGCTTCGTCACCCTGCAAGACCGCGGTTGCTTTGAAACCTTCGTTGCCGAATACCCCGGAAGAGAATAATTATTCACGTTATTGAAGATTTCTTTAGGTCTGATATACGCTTTTGCTTAATTTTGCGTTATAATAGGTACGAATTACAAAGATGTAACGCAAAATGATAGAATATATTAAGGGGGATATCGTAGAGCTGACTCCTACGCAAATGATTATTGAGTGTGCCGGGATCGGCTATCAACTTAACATATCTCTGACTACATACAGCGCATTCAACGGAAAACCTTCCGGGAAAATTTACGTATATGAAGTGATACGTGAAGATGCCCACCTATTATTCGGATTTGCCCTGAAAGCAGAACGCGAGTTGTTTTTGCTGTTGACTTCGGTATCCGGAGTCGGCCCCAATACGGCACGCATGATCTTGTCGTCACTTCCCCCTTCCGAACTTATACAGGTGATAGCTACCAAAAACGAAACCGCACTCACCTCTGTAAAAGGTATCGGACAAAAAACAGCCCAACGCATCCTGGTAGACCTGAAAAACAAGGTAAAGGCCGGAGATATGGCAGTTGGAGGCACAGCAGTTCCGGCACCCGGCCACGGAGCAGTTGCCGAAGAAGCAGTTGCCGCCCTGGTTATGTTGGGATTCCAAAAGACAGCTTCACAGAAGGCAGTGAGCTCGATACTGAAAAGTTCGCCTATGCTGGCTGTGGAACAAGTGATTAAAAGTGCACTCAGAATGCTTTAATAGTTGACAGGGAGGGCGGTTCGCAAACAACCCTTACAAGTGACAGTTGACAGTTTGAAATGAAAAAGAAAACTCTTAAATATCTTATTTGGGTAACCATACTGCTATTCGGGGTCGGCATGCTCTCGCTGAATGCCGATTACCTGACATATACGGCTACATTGCCGGATATTCAGCTACTGGACGGACAGGATATGCCCGACGGGAAAGATACCGTACCGGCAACCCGTTACCCGGTTTCCAAAACCGTACCACAGGACTATGAAGATTTGACGAAAAAGTCACCGATGGACTTACGCGACCCGGAGAACGTAAAAACAGCCGTTGAATATGATCTCAAGACCGGTTCGTATGTCGTTCGCACCCGCTTGGGAGACAAAGACCTGACTACACCTATCTCCCTGACTCCCGAAGAGTATCAGGATTATAGCATGCAGCAGTCGCTCCGCTCCTACTACCGCCAGAAGAATGAGGAGGAGTTTCAGAAAGAAGCCGACAAGAAGTTCAACCTGGCTGATATGCAATTCGGTATCGGTGCGGCAGAAAGAGTGTTCGGCCCCGGTGGTGTCCGCGTAAAGACACAGGGATCGGCCGAGGTTACGATGGGGCTGAAACGTAACAGTACGCAAGACCCTTCACTTCCCGAACGGGCTCGTAGCCGCACTTTCTTTAACTTCGATGAGAGCGTACAGCTGAATGTACAGGCTAGCGTCGGTTCGAAAGTGAACTTCGACATGAACTATAATACAGAGACTTCGTTCGATTTCGACTCTAAAAAGCTGAAGCTGGCCTATACGGGTGAGGAAGACGAGATCATCAAGTCGCTGGAAGCCGGTAACGTATCGATGACTACCAGCAACTCCCTGATAAACGGTGGAGCGGCTTTGTTCGGTATGAAGGCAGACCTTCAGTTCGGTAAATTGAGGGTGAACGCCTTATTCGCACAGCAGGAGTCGGAGTCTAAAACCGTAAACTCGAAAGGTGGCGTACAGACCAAACCGTTCGAACTGACAATTGATAAGTATGACGAGAACCGCCACTTCTTCATGGCGCATTACTTCTATCATAATTATGATAACGCCGTTGCAAAGTTACCTCTGATCAACGCTCCTCTTACAATCACCCGCATGCAGGTATGGGTAACCAATACGAGAGGTAACTACGACCAGGCACGCAATATCGTTGCTTTCACCGACCTGGCGGAGAACAATAAAGAATACATATACAACAACCAATTTACAGTAGTTGGCATGCCCCAATATCCGGCCAATGATGCCAACACCTTGTATAGCCAATTGCAGGGTCGGTATAGTGGCGCCCGTGACATCACACAAGCTCAACAAGTCCTTTCCGACCTGGTCGGCGGAGTAGATTATGAGGAGGTGGAAAGTGCCCGCTTACTGGATGCTTCGGAATACACATACGACAAGCAGTTAGGGTATATCTCGCTAAAAACGACCCTGCAGCCTGGGGATGTGCTGGCTGTTGCTTACGAATATGAATATTCAGACGGAGGAACAAAGAAAACCAAAAGAGTCGGAGAGTTTGCGGATGACTCCAATATCACTCCCAGCCAGGCAATCTTCGTAAAGTTATTGAAAAATACGAACATGACCCCTTCCATGAAGTTCTGGAAGCTGATGATGAAAAACGTTTATTCGCTGGGGGCTTACTCCGTCCAGAAAGAGAAGTTCCGTCTGGATGTGACGTATCAAAGCGATACGACAGGAACCTACCTGAACTATCTGCCCGAATCGACTAATCCAAAGCAAATATGGATCCGCATCATGGGGGCCGACCGACTGAACTCGCAGAATCAGGAACATTCAGACGGGTTCTTCGACTTTGTGGAAGGATATACCATTCAAACGGAGACTGGTAAAGTCATATTCCCGAGCGTTGAACCGTTCGGATCGAGTTTGAAGAAGAAAATGACAGACCTGAACATATCTGCTGCTATTGCAGACAAATATGTCTTCCAGGAACTATACGACTCGACTCAGACTGTTGCCCGGCAGATAGCCGAAAAGAACAAGTTTAAGATGACGGGGGAATACAAAGCTTCTTCCGCCGCCGAAATACAATTGGGCGCCAGCAACGTGGCACGCGGATCGGTACGTGTAACTGCTGCCGGAGCCGTCTTGACTGAAAACGTGGACTATACGGTCGATTATACATCCGGTACCGTTACTATCCTGAATGAAAGTATTATCTCTGCGGGAACTCCTGTCAGCGTAACATTGGAAAACCAGACGGCTTATAGCATGCAACGAAAGACGATGGTAGGATTGGATCTGAATTACCAGTTCAACCCCAATTTCTCATTGGGAGCTACCATTATGCACATGTCGGAAATGCCACTGACTACCAAAACAACGATCGGTGACGAGTCCATCAAAAATACACTGTGGGGATTGAACACCTCTTACAAGGCAGAAAGCCAGTGGTTGACTAATATGTTCGACAAACTGCCGCTGCTCACTCTTACACAACCCAGCCAAATTGCATTTAATGCTGAGTTTGCGCATTTGATTGCCGGCCACTACGAAAGTAAAGAAAACGGAGGTTATTCTTATATCGACGATTTCGAAGCGACCCAAAGTGGCTACGACTTGCTGAGTCCTTATCCCTGGAAGCTGGCCAGTACACCGGCCGACGACAACAAAGCGACTGCTTTATTCCCCAATGCAGATAAGGTAGACGATATTGCATATGGTAAAGAACGTGCCTTGTTGGCCTGGTATTACGTAGACGGTTTGTTTACCCGTAGAAACTCAAGCCAGCGTCCTTCGTATATAACAAAACAAGATTTATCCAATCACTATGTGCGTGAAATACAGGTATCCGAATTATTCCCTGACAAAGATATGGGATACAACGAAACTAGTACGATCAATGCACTCAACCTGGCATTTTATCCCAGCGAGCGCGGCCCGTACAACCTGGATGCAGATCAGGTTAATCAGGACGGTACGTTGCAAAATCCTGAAAAACGTTGGGGCGGTATCATGCGTAAAATAGATCAAAGCGACTTTGAAACTGCCAACGTAGAATATATCGAGTTCTGGATGCTCGACCCATTCCTCGAAGATACAAACAAGATTAATACCGGAGGAGATCTTTATTTCAACCTGGGTGAAATATCTGAAGACGTACTGAAAGACGGAAGAAAGTTCTTTGAGAATGGTATCCCCCTCGACGGAGACCAGAGCAAGGTGGACTCTACCGTATGGGGGCTTGTTCCTAAGCAGCAAAGTACTGTCTATGCTTTCGACAATACAGCCGGAGCACGCGATAAACAGGACGTTGGTTTAAACGGTTTATCAGCAGATCAAGAGCTTGAATATCCTACTTACAAGGAATTTATCGAGAAGCTGAAAACCAGGTTGGCTCCCGCAACCATCACAGACATGGAAGGTGACGATTTCTCTCCGCTCAACAATCCGGGGACAGACAAATACCGTTATTTCCGTGGAGCAGACCTTGACGACAAGAGACTAAGTATCCTCGAACGCTACAAACGCTACAACGGTACCGAAGGGAACTCTGCAGAAACAGGCAAAAACGGAGAAAGATATGATACATCCGCCTCTAAAAACCCGGATGTGGAAGACCTGAACCAGGACAATACCATGAACAAGAATGAGAAGTATTTCGAATATAAAATATCTCTCATACCGGATAAGTTTGAAGTCGGATCAAACTACATTGTAGATATAAAATCGACTTATCCTAAAGTACCGGACGGTTCGAATGATAATGGCAAGAAGGGAAAAGAGGCAAAATGGTACCTCTTTAAGATACCGGTAAAACAATATAACCGCCGTGTCGGAGCCATAACCGACTTTAAGAGCATCCGCTTCATGCGTATGTATATGACGAACTTTAAGCAACCGACCATACTCCGTTTCGGTTCGTTCGAACTTGTTCGTGGCGACTGGCGTTCGTACGAACAAGACTTGTCAGACCCAAAAGTGCCGGTACAATCAAACGGCACATTAGAAGTTTCGTCAGTCAATCTTGAAGAGAACAGTACACGTTTGCCGGTCAACTATATAACACCGCCGGGAGTAAGCCGCGAATTGATGACCGGACAACCTACCTATGTCCGTCAAAACGAACAGGCTCTATCCATGAAGGTAACTGAACTGTCACCATATGATGCACGTGCAGTGTATAAAAATACATCATACGACCTGCGCCAATACAAACAGTTGCAGATGTTCGTCCACGGAGAAAAGATAAAAAACGATATGGCTTACACGCCCCATGACAACGACCTGTCCGTTTTCATCCGCCTGGGCTCCGACTATAGGAACAATTACTACGAATACGAAGTACCCTTGGCACTCACCGAATATTCCGGAGATGGAAGAAAAGACTTCACAGCTGAAGAGGTCTGGATACCCCAATCCAATACCATGAATATCTCCCTTGAGGCACTGACAAACCTTAAATTGGAGCGCAATAAAGCCAAACGTGCGGGAGAAAGCGGTGTCAATTTCCAGACCGTTTACACAAAACCCGACCCCAATAACAATCTCAACCACATAAGCATCGTCGGTAACCCGAGCCTTGCAGAAGTGAAAACGATCATGATTGGTGTCCGTAACAAATCGAATACGGTGAAAAGTGCCGAAGTCTGGGTAAACGAATTACGCCTAAGCGATTTCAACGAGTCAGGCGGATGGGCTGCCAATGCCAACCTCAACGTGGCTGTGTCCGACCTCGGAACAGTGAACGTGGGTGGACGTATCGAAACAGCCGGTTTCGGTGCGCTCGACCAGTCTTTGTCCGAACGCCGTATCGACGACTTCTCACAGTATAATATTGCAACCAATATCGAATGGGGTAAATTCTTCCCTGAAAAGGCGAAAGTAAGTATCCCGATGTACTACGCTTATTCGAAAGAAATGACCAAGCCTCAGTACAATCCGCTCGATCAGGATATCAAGTTAAAAGATGCCCTCGATGCAGTAGAGACAAAAGCCGAGAAAGATTCGATCAAGAACTTCTCGGTCGATAAAACCGTGATTAAAAGTATCTCGTTCAACAACGTGAAAGCGGATATCCGCAGCAAGAACCCGATGCCTTACGACCCGGCCAACTTCTCGTTCGGCTATTCTTTCAGTCAGACTAAAACACAGAACCCGGAAACAGAATACGAAACGACCAAAGATTACCGCGGAAACTTAGCCTACAGCTATACCCCGTACGTAAAGCCCTTCCGTCCGTTCCAAAAGCTTAAGAAGAGCAACGGGTACACCCGTTATATCAAGCAATTCAGCCTGAACTATGTTCCGTCGAACATCAGCTTCCAGACTGCCATGATGCGCAACTATTACGAATTGCAACTTCGCGACCTGGAAGATACGGGTTATAAGCCGGAAGCATCCTTCAGCTCGACTTTCTACTGGGATCGTGCTTTCAGCCTGCGCTGGGACTTCACCAACAACCTGAATATGACATTCACTTCCGGTACGAATGCACGTATCGAAGAGCCGTACCAACAGGTGAACAAAGAGTTGAACCCGAACGGATACGAAATCTGGAAAGACTCCGTGAAGCAGAGTATCGCCGACCTGGGTACGCCGATGAAGTACGACCAGACATTCAACGTGACCTGGAACCTGCCTTTGCAGTATATCCCCGTGCTCGACTGGGTTAACAGCTCGTTAACCTACAATGCGCAGTATAACTGGGATCGCGGAGCCGAGGTAGAGTCCACTTACGAAATAGGTAACACCATCAAGAACAACCGGCAGATCGATATGCAGAACAGCTTGAACATGCTTTCGCTCTACAACAAGAACAAGTTCTTGAAAAAGGTGAACCAAAAGTTCTCCGCCACCCGTACGTCGGCCAAGAAGAAGGAGCAAAAAGAGATCAAACTGGAGAAAGACATCCAACTGAATATGGATAGCGGAACAGTCGTTCAACACGGTATGTTCACTAAAAAGGTGCGTATCACCGCACGCGGAGCCGACGGAAAAGTCTACGCCATCAAGTACAAACCGATCAACTACGCACAGGTGATGATCCTCAATAAGGATACGGCTCATCTGAAACTGACGATCAAACCGGGCCCCAAAGCAACTGAAGACTTCCTGTATAAAACAGCCGAACACGCTTCACGCTTCCTGATGATGGTACGCCGTATCAATATCCAGTACCAGACAACGGACGGTATGATGATCCCCGGATTCCGTCCGATGATTGGCGACATCTTCGGCCAGGGACGATCGGCGGGTGTCTTGTCGCCCGGTCTGGGCTTTGCCTTCGGTGCCGTAAACCGCAGCTATATAGATGATGCTAAAGAACGTGGCTGGCTGGTCGACGACAACCCCAACAACATAACCCCTGCCGTAATAAGCAGTGCCAAGAACCTGAATATACGGGCAAACCTGGAACCGATAACCGGCCTGAAGATCGACCTGAATGCAAACCGGGTAGATACTCGCAGTACCGAAATACAATATGCGTACGACAACATGACCGAACAGACAGGCGGTAACTTCCTGATGACAACCATCGGTTTGAAAGGCTTCTTTAAAGGTAGCGGCAATGCCGATAACGGTTATGCATCGGACGTATTCAACAAATTCATCGAGAACCGTGAGATCATAGCCAACCGTCTTGAAAACCGGTACAACGGAACCACCTATCCCAATAAAGGCTTCCTGACTGAAAACGGACAAGGCGGACAAGCATACGAGGGCGGTGGTGTCAATAAGAACTCGGCCGACGTGCTGATTCCGGCTTTCCTGGCTGCTTATACAGGAAAAGACCCGAATAAGATTTCGTCGTCGCCGTTCCCGGCTCTCCGCAATCTGCTTCCGAACTGGCGTATCACTTACGACGGACTGGTTCGCATTCCGATTATAAAGCAACACTTCAAGAGCGTTATGCTGAGTCACCAGTATGTGTGTACATATAATGTCGGCTCCTACAACTCCTATTCTACCTGGGTAGACGGCGGGCTGGGCGACAACCTCGGATTTACACAAGGTTCTAATAACCTGGCAATACCGTCGTCTCCGTACGAAATATCATCGGTCAGTCTTAACGAAAGCTTCAACCCGTTGCTGGGTGTCGACGCTACGATGCTGAACAATATCACGATCCGCATGGACTATTCGACTTCACGCAATCTGAACCTGAACATTTCATCTTACCAGATCGTGGAAGCGCTTTCCAACAAATATACGATCGGATTGGGATATAAGTTCGCCGAGTTCAACAAGATCCTGAAGATGAAAAAGACACGCGACTTCAGTAACGACCTGACCGTGCGTCTCGACTTCTCATACAACAAGATGCAGTCGCTGATCCGTAAGATCGAAGATAGCTTTACACAGGCCACCAGCGGAAACATTGCCAAGACGATCCAGTTCTCTGCCGATTACGGATTGAGCCGCGCATTGACCCTGCGTGCGTTCTACGACTTGCAGATCAATGAGCCGCTGATCTCTAACGCATCCTACCCGACAAGCAACTCCAATTACGGTGTTGCCCTGAGATTCTCGCTGGCACAGTAAGAAGAGGTTTAAAACATATGGTAGTTCTTCAGTTCCTTCCGCAAGGCCAGTGCCTTATTGTCTGTCAGGCTATCCAGAAGTTTCCAGAAGCGGTCGCTATGGTTCATCTCGATCGTATGGCAGAGTTCATGGAGCAATACATAATCGATCAGATGCCAGGGGAGCAGCATTAAGGAGAGGGAGAGGTTGATCGTCCGCCGGGTGCTGCAACTTCCCCAGCGGCCTTTACTGTTCATGATCCGCACTCCCGTACAGGTAAAGTTATGTTTGGCGGCCAATGCCATCAACCGGTCGGGCAGCAGGCACTTGGCCTCATGGCGCAACGCTTTTTCCAACAGGTCTTTCAATAGTTGCTGCACCTTTTCCGACTCGAAACGGGTTCCGGAGGGACAGGCTATACGAAGGATGCCATCCTTCAGCGTCATATAATAATTGGTACGGTCGGTACAGAATATTTCCAGCTTGAAAGTAGTAGCCTGCAACGTCGTCGTCTCATCGAGCAACGGACGTGCCGGATGCTTTTTCAATGCCGCAAGAAGCTTCTGCCGGTTCTCTTCTATAAAAGCCAGCATCCTACGCTCGTCGCCACCTACCGGCATAGTCGCAGTGATCATTCCCTTCGATATTTTCAACGTATAGCGGGTAGCTCGCGGAGTAGTACGGAGAAGGATGGTTCCCAGATCATTGTCGTGTATCTTCTTTTCCATATTCAGCACAAAAGTAATACTTTAAAGGGAAATAATATTACGGTAGAAATGCTTATCTTTGCGCCCGGTATTAGATATTTAATAAGTATAAACTATATAAATAAGGCAATCATGAGCAAGAAAGCACTTTTATTAATCTGCGACGGCTGGGGTATCGGCGACCGTGGTAAAGATGATGTAATCTACAACACTCCCACCCCTTACTGGGATTCACTGTTGGCAACCTATCCTAACTCTCAGTTGCAGGCTTCCGGCGAAAACGTCGGTTTACCTGACGGACAGATGGGTAACTCGGAAGTTGGCCACCTGAACATCGGTGCAGGCCGCATCGTTTATCAGGATCTGGTGAAGATCAATATCGCATGTCGTCAGAACACTATCCTCGACAATCCGGAAATCAAACGTGCTTACAGCTACGCGAAAGAAAACAACAAACAGATCCATCTGATGGGACTGGTTTCAGACGGTGGCGTTCACAGCTCACTGGAACATTTGTTCAAACTGACTGATATCGCTAAGGAATACGGAATCGACAAAGCATACGTTCATTGCTTTATGGACGGTCGCGATACCGACCCGAAGAGCGGTAAAGGTTTCATCGAACAACTGGAAAACCACCTGAAAGCAAGCAGCGGCAAGATCGCTTCTATCATCGGCCGTTATTATGCAATGGATCGTGACAAACGCTGGGAACGTGTGAAAGAAGCATACGACCTGATCGTGAACGGTACAGGCAAACCGGCTGAATGCATGGTTACAGCTATGGAAGAGTCATACGCAGAAGGCGTAACCGACGAATTCATCAAACCGATCGTACACGTGGAAAACGGCAAGCCGGTAGCTACTATCGAAGAAGGCGACGTGGTTATCTTCTTCAACTACCGCAACGACCGTGCGAAAGAACTGACAACGGTACTGACTCAGCAGGATATGCCGGAAGCAGGAATGAAGACTATTCCTAACCTGCAGTATTTCTGTATGACTCCGTACGATGCAAGCTTCAAGGGTGTTCACATCCTGTTCGACAAAGACAATGTAGAGAACACATTGGGCGAATTCCTTGCCTCTGTCGGTAAGACTCAGTTGCACATTGCCGAAACAGAAAAGTATGCACACGTTACTTTCTTCTTCAACGGTGGACGCGAAACTCCGTTCGATGGCGAAGACCGTATCCTGGTTCCGTCTCCGAAAGTAGCTACTTACGACCTGAAACCGGAAATGAGTGCATTCGAAGTAAAAGACAAACTGGTTGAAGCGATCTACACCAAGAAATACGACTATATCGTTTGTAACTATGCCAACGGCGACATGGTAGGCCACACCGGTATCTACCCGGCTATCGAGAAAGCGGTCGTTACCATCGACGCTTGCCTGAACGACACCGTTGAAGCAGCCAA
>OGFC01000965.1_pt1 | contig 20365 bp, 16 predicted proteins | sample 1570841 | NCBI WGS metagenome assembly OGFC01 (sample SAMEA2582137, study PRJEB24529) | metagenome | biome: Human gut stool | place: China | collected 2011 | reverse complement strand
GAACCCTTCTTCCATCCAGCACATGCCGCCGGATTCAGTAAACATTTTTTCGCCACGATCCAGCTTGCAGACAACGGCCGGCAGTTGTCCGCCGATTATTTCATATTTCATGATAATCTCCTCCTATCGTATGATATCTTTATTCTATCATAATTGGAAAATATTTACCTTTTCTATTGTGCGAAAGTGCGATAAAATTAGAGCAGAAAGTGAGGACATACGATGATACGTGTAGGAATTATGGGGCTGGGGCAGATTGCGCATCGTGTAGCAAAGGGAATCTGCTATGCAGAAAATGCAGAGCTGTATGCGGTCGGCTCACGCTCCTTAGAAAAAGCAAGAGCGTTTCAGGGACTGTATGGAGCGAAAAGAATCCATGACAGCTATGAAAAGCTCCTGCAGGATTCGCAGGTGGAGATGGTATACATATGTACACCCAATCATCTGCATTTCGAGCATATTCAAAGCGCTTTGCGTCATGGAAAGCATGTTTTATGTGAAAAGCCGCTGGTGGCGAATGCGCAGCAGCTAAAGGAGTGCTTTCAGCTGGCACGCAGCAGCAATCTGTTTCTAATGGAAGCGGAAAAGACATTATTTACGCCGTTGAATAGAAAGCTCAAGCAGTTGGTAGAGGAAGGCGTGATCGGACAGCTGCAGTATGTGGAGGGCAGCTATTCCTATCCGATCGATGTTTCGGAAATGAAGGAGGACCACTGGTGTTTTTCCAAAGAAGCCGGCGGCAGTGTCTATGATGTCGGTGTGTATCCAATCTGTTATGCGAACTGGTTTTCCAATGGATGCATAACAAGCATACAGGCGGTCAAGGATTGCGCAGCGCAAGGCTATGATATGTTCACACAGGCATTGCTCACCTACGATAATGGTGTGATAGCCAGTGTGCGCAGCGGCTGGAAGCAGTGGATGGATAATCGCGGGGTGTTGTATGGCAGTGAGGGCAGTATTGAGACAGAGAACTTCTGGAAAAATACCAGAGCGATTGTGAATAAAAACGGGATCAGTACACCCATTGAGGTTGAAATGAAATCCGACTTCACCGGGGAGGTGGAGCACGCGGCGGCATGCATAGAGCAGGGACTGCTGGAGAGTCCGATTTTAGGAGAGCGGCAGAGCATGGAAATCATGAAGGTCCTGGAATATGTGAAATCCCTTTGATATTTTTGAAAGTTTTTCATTACGGATTGAATGTTTTTCATAAAGATAGTAAAATAATACGCAGTGAAAGGTGAGGTAATTGTAATGAAAATTGAATCAAAATGTCTGCATGCAGGCTATGAACCGAAAAATGGAGAACCTCGTGTTCTGCCGATTTACCAGAGTACGACCTATAAATATGACTCTACAGACTTTGTCGGTCAGCTGTTTGATCTAACGGCGGAGGGACACATGTATTCCCGCATCTCCAATCCGACGGTGGATGCGGTAGAGAAAAAAATTGCAGCGCTGGAGGGTGGTGTAGGAGCGCTTTGTACAACGTCCGGACAGTCCGCAACCTTCCTTGCTTTGATGAATGTGCTGGAAAGCGGAGATCATCTTGTGGCTTCCTCTACTATATACGGAGGTACGGTCAATCTGCTGTCTATCACCTTCCAGAAATTCGGTATTGAAGTATCCTATGTGGATCCGGATGCGGATGCCAAGGAAATCGAACGGCTGATTCGTCCGAATACGAAGGCAATATTCGGAGAGATTATGGCAAATCCTGCTATGAATGTACTGGATATTGAAAAATTTGCCAGTGTCGCACATGCGCATGACATTCCTCTGTTTGTCGATAATACCTTTGCGACGCCTGTTCTTTGTCAACCGTTTCGTTTCGGAGCGGATATCGTCATCCACAGTACGACAAAATATATGGACGGACATGCATTGCAGGTTGGCGGCGTCATCGTCGATGGGGGAACCTTCAACTGGGCAAACGGCAAATTTCCTGGGCTGAGTACGCCGGATGCTTCCTATCATGGTATCGTGTATACAGATACCTTCCAGGAGGCTGCATATATCACCAAGGCCAGAGTTCAGCTGATGCGTGATCTGGGCTGCTATCCGGCAGCACATTCCGCCTTCCTGTTGAATCTTGGATTGGAAACGCTGGCAGTCCGCATGGAACGGCATTGTGCGAATGCACAAAGAGCGGCTGAGTTTCTGGAAGCACAGGACGCGGTGGAATTTGTAAACTATCCAGGGCTGAAGCAGGATAAATATCATGCCCTGGCACAGAAATATCTGCCCAAGGGCTGCTGTGGCGTTGTTTCCTTCTCCATCAAGGGAGGAAGAGAGCGCGCCGCTGCTTTCATCGATCATTTGAAGATGGTATCTCTGGAAGTCCATGTTGCAGATATCCGCACCTGTATTCTGCATCCGGCAAGCTCTACACACCGACAGCTTACGGATGAACAACTGGTGAACTGCGGCATTACCCCGGGATTGATTCGACTGTCCTGTGGAATAGAGCATATTGACGATATTCTGGAAGATTTAACACAGGCGTTTGCACAGATATAGGAGATGAAACAGCATGCCGATCAATATACCGAATGGCTTGCCTGCCAAGCAGATTCTGGAAAGTGAAAAAATCTTTGCACTGGAGGAGGACGTAGCCAGAAAGCAGGATATCCGTCCGCTGAAGATTGTGATTCTCAATCTGATGCCAAAAAAAATTGAAACGGAAACACAGATTCTGCGTCTGATTTCCAAATCCCCGTTGCAGGTGGATATCGATTTTATGATGGTCAGCAATCATGTGTCTAAAAATACAAGTGCGGACCATCTGTTGAAGTTTTATGATGATTTTTTGACACTGAAAAAGAACCGTTATGACTGTCTGATCATAACCGGAGCCCCGGTGGAGCATCTGGAGTTTGAGGATGTTGACTACTGGGAGGAGCTTTGTGAAATCATGGAATGGAGCAAGACGCACGTGTACTCTACGCTGCATATCTGCTGGGGTGCACAAGCCGGACTGTATTATCATTATCAGATTCAGAAGCATTTGATGAAGCAGAAGGTGTTTGGGATTTATCCGCAAATGTTATGTGATGAATACAACTTTCTGACAAATGGCTTTGATGAAATACATTATACCCCGCATTCGCGCCACACTGCCATCGATGAAGAGGCTCTGGCAAAACAGGATACGCTTGAAATTTTATCCCGCTCGGATATCACTGGAAGCAATATTGTTGCGACTAGAGATTTTCGGGAAATCTATATTCTGGGGCATCTGGAATATGGCAAGGAAACACTGGCGCAGGAATATTTTCGCGATCTTTCACAGGGTAAGGAAATTCAGCTTCCCTTCAATTATTTCCCAGAGGATGATCCACAGCAGGAGCCTGTTTTAACATGGCGTTCCCATGCAAATCTACTGTATCGCAACTGGCTGAATTATGTATATCAGATGACACCGTATGACCTGCAGGAATTAAGCGCATATAAATAAGAACATAACAAGCAGCATATATAGAATTATCCTGAAATGATATAGGGGATACTGCCTGGCGTGTATTATGACGTGAGTATGCAGCGCCTTGTGTGTTGTAACAGGCCTGCCATGCAGGCCGTCTTCACAGAGAACTGCGGTTCTTGAAGAATGCAGGAAGTCGACGGATGAAAGTAAACAGCCTGTTATTCCCGTATTTATCTGCAGTCACCTGGTATTTTACGAATGGGTAGAAATCAAGCATTGCCTGGACGATTTCTATCCGTTTTTTATTTTTCAGATACTAGGGGATGTGATTGCAAATCTGACAGATCAAGACCCGTAGGCAGCATAGCAAGAAATGTGCTGCTTTTTTTCATAATTTGCAGCTTTCATTGTTCAGATCAGATGGCTTGCAAAAGAAACGATAGCTTTCTCTGGTCTGTGTCCTGCATTTTGAAACGGCATAGGGAATGCCTGACAGCTTTTTTGTAAGATATTTTTGCCTGCTCTGTTTCCTTTTCCTTCCTGTGCGTTTATAATATAGGTATTATAAGATGCTGGTTAAAGGAGGAGTTTGAAGTATGGAATACAGAGAGCTAAATGAGGAATATCAGCCATCCCTGCTGGGATTTGGATGTATGCGTTTTCCGCTGGATGCACAGGGGAATATTGATGAGGCGGAAGCTGAACGGATGCTGGATACCGCAATCGCACATGGTGTGAAGTATATTGATACAGCATTTCCGTATCATCATGGTTATAGTGAACCGTTTGTAGGCCGTGTACTGAAAAAATACGATAGAAGCAGCTACTATCTGACAACAAAGCTGCCGCTTTGGGATTTGCATACGCTGGAGGATGCGAAAGCGATGTTTGAAAATCAGCTGAAGCGCCTTGATGTAACGTATGTGGATTTTTATCTGCTTCATGCCGTAGATAAGGCGAAATGGGAAAAAGCAAAGCAGCTGGGCATCCTTACATACTGTGAAGAATTAAAAGCACAGGGAAAAATCCGGAATTTCGGCTTTTCCTTTCATGATGAATATGACGTATTTGAAGAGATTCTGACTTATCGCAAATGGGATTTCTGCCAGATACAGTATAATTATGTGGATACACAGGAGCAGGCGGGAGATCGCGGCTATGCACTGGCTGAGAAACTGGGAATTCCGATGGTCATCATGGAGCCGGTGAAGGGCGGTTCGCTTTCCAAGCTGCCACAGGATCTTGCTTCACGGTTAAAGGAGGCTGCACCTCACCGCAGTATCTCCTCCTGGGCGCTTCGCTGGGTAGCCAGCAAGCCGAATGTTAAGGTGGTGCTCAGTGGCATGTCCACCATGGAGCAGGTGCTCGATAACCTGTCCACCTTTGATGATTTTAAACCGCTGAGTGTAGCGGAGCAGGGGTTGATCAAGGAGATTGCAGAAGAAATCAAGGCGAGAACGATGAACGGCTGCACGGGTTGCGCTTACTGTATGCCATGTCCATACGGTCTGGATATTCCAAAGAATTTCCGCATCTGGAATGAGCATGCAAAATATGGAAATACGGAAGTGGCAAGAAAACGTTATTTTGAAGAAATGAAGGAGGAAGAAAGAAGCAGCCAGTGCAAGAAATGCGGGAAATGTGAAGCCCTTTGTCCACAGCATATCGCTATACGTGAGGATCTGGCACGAATGAGCAGCGATATGGAGCTTCTAAAGAGCAAGGCTGAGTAAGCATGAAATGCAACCAATAATGCAGACAGGAGTGTTTCCATGTTATCATGGCGGCATTCCTTTTTTAGTGTAGAGTCTTTCTATCGATGCATTCTTCAATTCCTGCGGCAGCTACAGCTGTATGGCATTTGCATAAAGCAAAGCAGGAGGGCAGCGTGCGCTGTTCAGCTTTGCTCTGCGTATGCGCAGATGTATCGCTCTCATTTTTTTAAGTATTTGTACAGGTCTTTTGTAAGCCGTATTCCTGCGTAAATCCACGCCTAGACACTGTTGCTTCTGCCTGCTTCAGGCAAGGGGGGATAGCGCTTGTAGGCATTTGTGGAGGCGCATTTGCCCGCATGACGATAGTATAGGTGCAGGAGGGTAGAAATGAACTGTTTAAAAGATGCTGTTCTCAACGAAGAGGTTTTTGTGGAAGACATTGAGCATACGGCTTTAATGAAACGCAGGCTGATGGATCTTGGATTCGTACCGGGTACTGGAGTGACACCGGTATTGGAAAGTCCGAGCAGGGATATGCGTGCCTATCTGATCAAGGGCTGTAAAATCGCTTTACGCAGTGAAGACAGTGAGCGGATTCTGATAAAAGGGAAGGAGGATGGATATGCTGTTTGAAAAGCTTGTGCAGGCAAATGACAATATCAATGAACTGTATTTGAAGCAGCGCAAGGGATATACCATTGCTTTGTTGGGAAATCCCAATGTTGGAAAGAGTACGGTGTTCAATGAGCTTACCGGCATGAATCAGCATACCGGTAACTGGCCGGGGAAAACGGTGGAGCTTGCAAAGGGGCATTATACACACAGGTATCGCCAGAATCAGATGATCGATCTACCGGGAACATACTCCCTGCTTGCACATTCCAGTGAGGAGGAGGTTACGCGAAATTATGTGTGCTTCGAGCCATGCGATGTGTGTCTGGTAATCTGTGATGCTACTGTACTGGAGCGTAATTTGAATCTGGTTCTGCAGACGATGGAAATCACAGATCATGTCGTGCTTGTTTTAAACCTTATGGATGAAGCCAAAAAGAAGAACATCACCATTGATACGGAAAAGCTTTCTAAGCTTTTAAAGGTTCGTGTCGTAGAAATGAGCGCCCGCAATCATGAGGGCTTTGAGGATGTGAAGGAGGCCATTGAAGAGGTGGGCAACCGCGTTAGTGATGCGCAAAGTACAGCAATTCGCTATGCGGATGATCTGGAGCATGCAATCGAAGCAGTAGCCGCCGTTATGAAAACGCGCCGGCTCAATACACGCTTTGCTGCCTTAAAGCTGCTCGATCCTGAGGTTGATAATACACTGTTTTATGAGGATATCGAAAACAGGGAGGAAACAAAAGCGGAGGTAGAAAGACAGATCGAGCGATTAAAGAATAAGGATTTGTATGAACGTTTTGAAGACATCGTAGTACACGCCCTGCATGAAAGAGCAAGGGAAATCAGTGAAGAATGTATTATATTTAACAATGCATCCTACCAGAACAGAGATATGCGTATTGACCATGTTGTTACCAGCAAAGGCTGGGGACTGGTATGGATGGTCGTATTGTTATCTGTAATATTTTGGATTACCATTTCCGGAGCCAATGTTCCAAGCGAAATGCTTTCTGGAATGTTCGAGGATCTGCAGGTATGGCTGCATCATACGTTTGCCTCCTGGAGTATGAATCCGTATATCACAAGCTTTATCGTAGATGGAGTTGTGAAGACCTGTGGGTGGGTTATCTCTGTTATGCTGCCACCGATGGCAATCTTCTTTCCTATGTTTACGCTGCTGGAGGATTTTGGGTATCTGCCGCGGATTGCTTTCAATCTGGATGGCTTCTTTCAAAAGGCCTGTACCTGTGGGAAACAGGCGCTGACGATGTGTATGGGGTTTGGGTGCAATGCAGTAGGGGTAAGCGGTGCACGCATTATCGACAGTCCGCGAGAGCGTCTGATTGCAATTATCACAAATACCTTTGTTCCTTGTAATGGCCGCTTTCCTACACTGATCAGCATTATCACGATGTTCTTTGCAGGTGTTGTTGCAGCTCCGTGGAATGGTCTGCTGTCAACACTGCTGCTGACGGGTGTTATTGTATTTGGCGTCATCCTGACCTTTCTGACCTCACGCTTTTTGTCGAAAACACTACTGAAGGGAGTACCGTCCAGCTTCACACTGGAGCTTCCTCCGTATCGCCGCCCGCAGTTTGGTAAGGTGATCATACGCTCCATATTCGACCGTACGCTGTTTGTTCTGGGCAGGGCAGTGAGTGTTGCCATTCCTGCCGGGGCAATCATCTGGCTGCTGGCCAATATTCAGGTACAGGATGCAAGCCTGCTGCAGCATATATCGCTGTTTCTGGATCCCTTCGCCCATTTGATGGGACTGGATGGTGTGATTCTGCTGGCGTTCCTTCTGGGCTTTCCGGCAAATGAAATCGTTGTACCGATTATGATCATGGCATATCTGGCAAATGGATCCATGACGGATATCGGTGACCTTGCCGTATTAAAGGAGCTGTTCGTCAACAACGGCTGGACATGGGTAACCGCCATCTGCACCCTTATGTTCTCTCTGGTACACTTTCCATGTGCTACCACACTGCTCACCATACGCAAGGAGACACAGAGCTGGAAATGGACCGCCGTCAGCTTTCTGCTGCCGACCATACTTGGAATTCTGCTGTGTATGGGAATCAATCTGCTTGCGCATATCTTTCTGCTGGTATAACGATGTCCGCCAACAATGATGATTTGAAAATAGAGCGCACGATTTATGCAAAAGGTAACGGCAAATAAATGGATACAAAAAAAGAGGAGCCATGTGGGTTCCTCTTTCCTTACATATTATGGACGTTTTACGATAACTGCTGTACCCTGTCCGCCACCGATACACAGAGATGCAAGACCTGATTTTGCATCACGCTTGATCATTTCGTGAATCAGTGTAACCAGAATACGGTTTCCGGATGCACCAACCGGGTGACCCAGAGCGATAGCTCCACCGTTTACATTCGTTTTTTCCAGGAATGCTTCACGATCGATGCCGTGCTCTTCCACCAGCTCGTGTACAACACCTAAAGACTGAGCGGCAAATGCTTCATTCAGCTCTACCAGTTCAACCTCATCCAGCTTCATGTCTGCATATTTCAATGCATTGCGGATTGCCGGAGTAGGTCCCAGACCCATTGTTAACGGATCCACACCACCCTGACCGATGCCGACTACCTCGCACAGCGGTGTCAGGTTGTATTTTTCTACAGCCTCTTCGCTAGCCAGCAGTACGAAGGAAGCACCATCGTTGATACCGGATGCGTTTGCAGCTGTAACACTTCCATCCTTAACGAATGCCGGACGCAGCTTCGCCATTTTTTCAGGCGTGGATTTGCGGTTTGGATGTTCATCTGTATCAAATACGATTGTTTCTTTTCTCAGCTTCACTTCCACAGGAACGATTTCATCCTTGAAACGTCCGGAATCAACAGCTGCGATTGCCTTCTGCTGGGAAGCATAGCCGAAAGCATCCTGCATTTCACGTGTGATATTGTATTTCTTGGCAATGTTTTCTGCCGTAACACCCATATGGATACCGTTCATAGCATCGGTCAGGGCATCATAGATCATGTGGTCTACACATTTGAAATCACCCATTTTGTTTCCTGTACGTGTGTTTGCAGGAATCAGGTAAGGCGCACCGGACATGGATTCCACACCACCTGCAACGACGATGTCATTGAATCCTGTCTGAATGGACATAACACCCTCCATAACGGTACGAAGACCGGAACCACATACCATGTTCACGGAGTGGGAGCATACGCTTTCCGGAATACCGGCAGCCAGGGCAACCTGACGTCCAATGTTCTGTCCCAGACCAGCACCCAGCACATTTCCGCACAGCAGCTCGTCTACCTGCTCAGGAGCGACCTTTCCATCCTCCAGCAGTGCCTTTACTACTGTAGCCCCTAAATCAACTGGTTTTACGGTAGTTAAAGATCCTAAGAAACTACCGATTGCACTACGTTTAGCGCTAACAACATAAGTTTTTCTCATTTTTCTCTACCTGTCTTTCTTTCCAATGTAACGTGTCGCTTACGACACTCAATACATCAACATAGTAACTAAAATTCATGCATTTGTCAATAACTTGTGAAAAAATTCATAAGTGAAGTTGTCTGTCCGGATTTCCATTTTTTCTATTTAGAAACACAAAAGCAGGAAAACAAGCCCTTGCGAGCTTGTTCTTTTGTTTATACGCGCTTGATGATGACCGCTGCGCCCTGACCGCCGCCAATGCATAGGGAAGCCAGTCCGATTTTTAAATCACGCTTCTGCATTTCGTGCAGCAGGCTCACCAGAATTCGGTTTCCGGATGCGCCGACCGGATGTCCTAGTGCGATAGCTCCGCCATTGACATTGGTTTTTTCCATAAACGCGCTACAATCCATGCCGGTTGCTTCCACAAGCTCATGAATTACACCCAGAGACTGTGCAGCGAACGCTTCATTCAATTCTACCAGCTCCATATCCTCAATGCTTAGGTCAGCATACTTCAGCGCATGCAGAATAGCCGGCGTAGGACCAAGACCCATGACGCGCGGATCCACACCGCCCTGACCGATGCCGATGACTTCCGCAAGCGGTGTCAGATTGTATTTTTTAACAGCATCCTCACTGGCGATGATTGTAAAGCTGGCACCATCATTGATACCGGAGGCATTTCCGGCAGTAACAGTTCCATCCTTTGTGAAGGCAGGACGCAGCTTTGCCAGCTTTTCCGGCGTTGATGCGCGGTTTGGATGCTCATCTGTATCGAACACGGTTACACTACCCTTACGGCCCGGCACCTCTACCGGAACGATTTCATCCTTGAATCGTCCGGCGTCGATGGCAGCGATCGCCTTCTGCTGGGACGCATAGGCAAAGGCATCCTGATCCTCACGGGTAATGGCGTATTTTTTTGCTATATTATCTGCGGTAACGCCCATGTGTATTCCATACATACCATCTGTTAATCCATCATGCAGCATGGAATCAACCATCTTCATATCCCCCATTTTCACACCGTTTCGCACCTTGCTGGGCACCAGATATGGCGCATTGGTCATAGATTCCACTCCACCGGCTACAAAGATATCACCGAATCCGCACTGAATGCGCATGGTTGCTTCCATAACTGCCTTTAACCCGGAACCACACAGCATATTCAAGGACTGTGCACAGACCTCAACCGGGACACCGGCCTTGATACTGACCTGACGTCCGATGTTTTGACCAAGACCTGCCGCAATCACGTTTCCGACAATCACCTCATCAATGTTGGCGGGATCAATGCCTGCCTCCTCGATGGTTCTGCTTAAAACAGCAGCTCCCAAATCTACCAGGGGCATGTTGGTAAGCCCGCCCATGAAGCTTCCAATGGCGCTTCGCTTTGCTGCTACGACATATGCTTTTCTCATGTAATAACCTCCGCTTTCTATGTTGGTCTTCCTTGGGGAAGGGGAAGAGGACCCTTTGTCAAGGCTATGGTAACGGAAGAAAAAACGTTTGTCAAGAAACTTGTTAAAAAATTAACAAATGCGAATGTAGGAATATAATCGGAACAAATGTCAACTTGTTAATCTTGTAACAAAAACTTGTTAAAACTTTAACAAACATATTGACGGGAGCAAAAAAGAGGTCTAAAATGTAGATGGATTATGTATTCTCGACAACGCGATGAATACGCTGCTTATACTATATTTATATAGGCGCATGCAAGCAATCCTAAGTTCAAGTAAATCAAGGAGAGGAGAACACTTATGGACTTCATGTTAACAGAACAACAACAGATGATGAAGAAACTTTTCGCTGAGTTTGCTGAAAAAGATGTAAAACCTCTTGCAGCAGAAGTTGACGAAGAGGAACGTTTCCCTAGAGAAAACGTCGAAAAAATGAAAGCCTGCAAAATGATGGGGATTCCGTTCAGCAGAGAATACGGCGGAGCAGGTGCTGACTACCTGAGCTATATTCTGGCAGTCGAGGAGCTGAGCAAAAAATGCGGTACAACTGGTGTTGTATTGTCTGCCCACACATCTCTTGGAACATGGCCAATCGAACACTTCGGAACAGAAGAACAGAAAAACAAATATCTGCCTGACTTATGTACAGGGAAGAAGCTGGCTGCATTCGGTTTAACAGAGCCAAATGCCGGTACAGATGCTGCCGGACAGCAGACAACTGCTGTAAAAGACGGTGATGATTACATCCTGAACGGTACGAAGATTTTTATTACCAATGCTGGTGAAGCAGATGTATATGTAATCTTCGCAATGACAGACAAGACAAAGGGAACACATGGTATCTCTGCATTTATCGTAGAGAAGGGAATGCCAGGGTTCACTGTTGGTCAGCATGAGAAGAAGCTGGGTATCCGCGGTAGTGCAACCAGTGAGCTGATTTTCAACAATGTGCGTTTAAGCAAGGACCACCTGTTAGGACAGGAAGGAAAAGGCTTTAAAATTGCCATGATGACACTGGATGGCGGACGTATCGGTATCGCTGCACAGGCTCTTGGTATTGCACAGGGCGCAATTGATGAAACCGTACCTTATGTAAAGGCTCGTAAGCAGTTCGGACGTTCCATTGCGAAATTCCAGAACACACAGTTCCAGCTGGCTGATATGCAGGTAAAAACAGATGCAGCTAGATGGCTGGTATATGATGCAGCAATGAAGAAAGAAAAAGGTCTTCCTTACTCTGTAGAAGCTGCTAAGGCAAAGCTGTTCGCAGCAGAGGTTGCTATGGAGGTTACGACCAAGGCAATTCAGCTGATGGGTGGATACGGTTATACACGTGACTATCCGGTTGAAAGAATGTTCCGTGATGCTAAGATCACTGAAATCTATGAGGGTACTTCCGAAGTACAGCGTATGGTTATCAGTGGCGCAATGCTGAAGTAATACAGAGAGAAAAGAAAGGATACGAAGATTATGAAAATTATCGTTCTTGTAAAACAGGTACCGGATTCTACTGAGATCCGTGTTGACAAAGTTACTGGTACATTGATTCGTGCCGGAGTTCCTAGTATCATCAACCCAGATGATCTGGCTGGTGTGGAAGCTGCATTGCAGCTGAAAGAAAAATACGGGGCAAGCGTTACTATCATTTCCATGGGACCTCCTCAGGCTACGGGAATGCTGAAAGAATTATACGCTCGTGGAGTTGACGAATGTATCCTGATCACTGACCGCAAGTTTGCAGGTGCTGATACATGTGCGACTTCCAGCACACTGGCTGCTGCATTGAACAAGACAGGCTATGACCTGATCATTGCAGGACGTCAGGCAATTGATGGGGATACTGCACAGGTTGGTCCACAGACAGCTGAACGTCTGAACATTCCGCAGGTTACCTACGTAGACGACATTATTGAACTTAGCGATACTGCTGTTACTGTTAGAAAATCACTGGAAGACAGTGAAGAGATCATTGAGGCAAAGCTGCCTTGTGTTCTGACAACATTAAGTGGAATGAACGAGCCACGTTACATGAACTGTAACGATATCGTTGACTCCTTCTCTAAAGAAGTGAAAGTTATGACATTTGATGATTTGGGAATCGATGAGAGCATCGTTGGCCTTGCAGGTTCTCCAACAAAGGTTCACGCTACATTCACCAAAGAAGTATCTGCTGAAACAGAAACATTCGATCTGCCAGCTGCAGAAGCTGCCAAACTGATTGCAAAGACACTGAAAGACAAGCAGATCATTACGAAATAGGAGGAGAAGGAACAATGGCTAAATTTGAAGGATATAAAGACATTTACGTATTCGTAGAACAGAAAAACGGCGAAGTTGCCAACGTTGGATACGAACTGATTTCCGAAGCTAGAAAACTGGTTGCATCCATTCCTCAGATGAACTTCCAGGTTGTCGGTGTACTGCTTGGACACAACATCAAAGACAAGGCAAACGATGTAATCGCACACGGTGCTGACAAGGTGATCGTTGTGGATGATGCGCTGCTGGAAGGATACTCTACACAGTTCTATGCGGATGCTCTGACACAGGTCATCAACAACTTCAAGCCAGACAGCTTCCTGACGGGAGCTACCGTACTTGGTCGTGACCTTGCACCACGTGTAGCTGCTCGTCTGAATGCCGGTCTGACTGCAGATGCTACGAAGATCGAAATCGATCAGGAAAAAGCAAAAGACGGAGAAGCACTGCTGCTGGTTACCCGTCCTACATTCGGTGGAAACCTGTTTGGTACCATCGTATGTCCGGATACGCGTCCGCAGATGGCAACCATCCGTCCAAACGTATTCTCTATGGACGCCGTGGATGCTTCCAGAACCGGAGAAATTGTAGAATTTGCTCCGGCTTGGACGGATACAGATCCTAAGGTAATCGTAAAGGAAGTTATCGCTAAAGTAGTAGAAGGCGTTGACATCACAAAGGCTGATATCCTGGTAGGTGCAGGCCGTGGTGCAGAAGACTGTCTGGATATGGTGCAGGCGGTTGCTGAAGAGCTGGGCGGAGAGCTGTGTGCTTCCCGTGCCGTAGTTGATGATGGATTTGCTGACAAGGCAATTCAGGTTGGGCAGACGGGTAAGACGGTACGTCCTAGTCTGTACATTGCATGCGGTATCTCCGGTGCATGTCAGCATGTTGCCGGTATGGAAAAATCCGATATGATCATTGCCATCAACCGTGACCCGCAGGCTGAAATCTTCAGCATTGCAAACATGGGCTTCATCGGTGATGTTAAGGAAGTTCTTCCTCTGCTGAAGGACGAAATCATCGCTGCAAAAAAAGGATAAGATAACGCATATACAAGAGGGTGGGAAACTGCCCCTCTTGGTATATAAAAAGAAAAAGTAAAGGAGATAAATCTATGAAAAAAGTTGGTGTAATTGGTGCCGGAACAATGGGCCAGGGTATTGCAAATGCATTTGCTTCCAATGGTTACGATGTAACCGTATGTGACATCAAGATCGAATGGGCACAGGGCGGAATCGACAAAATCGCTAAAAAGCTGGACAAACTGGTTTCAAGAGAAAAAATGACTGCTGATAAGGCTGCTGAAGTAAAGGGCAATCTGAAGGCTGGAGAATACAAGGATCTGGTTGACTGCGATCTGATCGTGGAAGCTGTTCTGGAAAAGATGGAAGTTAAGAAAGAGCTGTTCACAACACTGGATGAAATCTGTAAGGATTCCTGTATCTTTGGATCTAACACTTCTTCTTTATCCATCACGGAAATCGCTACTGGAATCAAACACAATGTAATTGGTATGCACTTCTTCAATCCTGCTGACCGTATGAAGCTGGTTGAGGTTATTTCCGGAATCAACACGCCTGTTGAAACAAAGGAAGCAATTCTGGAAATCTCCAAATCCTTAGGGAAAACTCCGGTAGAGGTTGCTGAGGGCCCTGGATTTGTTGTAAACCGTATTCTGGTTCCTATGATCAACGAGGCTGCATTCATCCTGCAGGAAGGAATCGCATCTGTTGAAGATATCGATACAGCTATGAAGCTGGGGGCTAACCACCCTATGGGACCTCTGGCACTGGGTGACCTGATTGGTCTGGATATCGTGGAAGCTATCATGGATGTTCTTTACAATGAAACAAAAGACTCTAAGTATCGCTGCTGTACGCTGATCCGCAAAATGGTTCGCGGTGGTAAGCTTGGTCAGAAATCCGGTGTCGGATTCTACGACTACTCTAAATAATTCACGCATAACACATGACGAGTGAATCTGTAATTTCACATGAAACCCATTGAAATTGTGGATTCACTTTTTAAAAACGGAAAGGAAGATGAATACAATGGAAACTATTTTAGTAAACTATGAAGGACATGTTGCTACGATCACAATCAACCGTCCGAAAGCATTAAACGCATTAAGCACACAGGTTTTGACGGAATTGAACCAGGCACTGGATGAAGTTGCGGCAAACAATGACGTATATGCACTGGTACTTACCGGAGCAGGAGAGAAATCCTTTGTTGCTGGCGCAGATATCGCTGAAATGAAGGATAAGAGTGTGGAAGAGGCTGCGGCATACGGGAAATTCGGTAACGAGGTATTCCGTAAGATTGAGACATTCCGCTGCCCTGTAATTGCTGCTGTAAACGGCTTCGCATTGGGCGGAGGCTGTGAGCTGGCAATGAGCTGCGACATCCGTGTGGCAAGTGAAAATGCAGTGTTCGGACAGCCGGAGGTAGGCTTGGGAATCACACCGGGCTTCGGTGGAACACAGCGTCTGGCACGTCTGGTTGGTACTGGAATTGCGAAGGAAATGATTTATACAGCGAGAAACATCAAAGCAGAGCGTGCATATGCAATCGGTCTGGTAAATAACGTTGTTCCTGCAGAAGAGCTCATGGCAGCTGTTATGAAAATGGCAAATGGTATCGCTAAGAATGCACCGATTGCTGTAGCAAACAGTAAAAAAGCAATCAACAACGGATTGCAGACGGATATCGATGGCGGAATCGCAATCGAAGTTGAAGAATTCTCCAACTGCTTTGCAACGGAAGATCAGACCTATGGTATGACCTGCTTCCTGGAAAAAACAAAGGACAAAAAATTCGCTAACAAATAAGCAAGAAAATTCTTGAGCTTATTATTTCCGTAAACGCTTTCACTTATGATACACTGAAAGCAGGAAATAATACAAAGGAGGTAATCGATTTGAGTAAAGTAATAAGCATTGAACAGGCAGTTTCCATGATTCCGGATGGTGCTGCTATTGGAATTGGCGGTTTCATCGGATCCGGACATCCTCAGGAATTTTCTGTAGGTATCGAAGAATCCTTTCTCAAGAGCGGACATCCCAAGGATCTGACCATCATGTTTTCTGCGGGAATCGGAGATGGAACAGATCGTCTCGGTTTGAACAAGCTGGGGCACGAGGGACTGCTGAAGCGTATCATCGGTGGTCACTGGGGGCTAATTCCTAAGCTGCAGAAGCTGGTATTTGAAAACAAGGTAGAGGGCTACAACCTTCCTCTTGGAACCATTTCTCTGATGTTTCGTGATATTGCCGGACATCGTCCCGGTACGATAACAAAGGTTGGCTTGAAAACCTTTGTCGACCCTCGTATTGAGGGAGCGAAGATGAATGAGCGCTCTAAGGAAGACCTTGTCGAGCTGATGCATATCGATGGGGAAGAGTGGCTGCGCTATAAATCCTTCCCGCTAAATGTGGCACTGATTCGTGCTACGTATTGTGATGAGGATGGCAATGCGACCATGGAAAAGGAAGCAGCTACTCTGGACTCTCTTTCCATTGCTCAGGCTGCGAAGAATTCCGGCGGTATCGTATTGCTGCAGGTGGAAAAGGTGGTACAGAACGGTACACTGGATCCAAGAAAAGTAAAAATTCCGGGAATTTATGTAGATGGCATCGTTGTTGCACGCCCGGAAAATCACTGGCAGACATATGCGAACCCGTATGATCCTGCATTGAGCGGAGAGGTTAAAGTTCCGGTCAATTCCATTGCACCAATGAAGCTGAATGAGCGTAAGGTCATCTGCCGTCGTGCGGCGATGGAGCTGGATCCCGCTGCGATTATCAACCTTGGCATCGGTATGCCGGAGGGCATCGCCAATGTGGCAAATGAAGAGGGGCTTCCAGGCTTGAAGCTGACGGTGGAAGCCGGTGGAATCGGCGGTGTGCCGAATGCAGGTACTGCATTTGGAACGTGTACAAATCCGGATGCAATCATCGATCAGCCATATCAGTTTGACTTCTATGACGGAGGCGGACTGGATCAGGCATTCCTCGGTCTTGCGGAATGCGACTGCTCCGGTAACATCAACGTCAGCCGTTTCGGACCGAAAATTGCAGGCTGCGGCGGGTTTATCAATATCACACAGACTTCCCCGGTTGTTGTGTACTGCGGTACCTTTACTGCAGGCGGACTCAAGGTTGAGGTCAAAGACGGTAAGCTGCACATTCTGCAGGAGGGAAGAATCAAAAAGTTCAAACAGGAAGTTGAACAGATTACCTTCTCTGCAGATTTCGCAACTGAAACAGGACAAAAGGTTCTGTACGTTACCGAGCGTGCGGTATTCGAGCTGTTGGATGGTAAGCTGACATTAACGGAGATCGCACCGGGTGTTGATCTGGATAAGGATGTTTTGGGACAGATGGAGTTCAAGCCTGCTGTCGCTGATAACCTGAAAACCATGGATGAACGTCTGTTCCGTGATGAATTGATTGGATTAAAGGCATAAATCAAATCAGAAAAGGGATGAAATATCCCTTTTTTTCCATTTTTCTGCCAAAAATTCCAGAACGCTTTACATTATTGCTGTATTTTATATAATAAAGGTGGCTAAAGATTATCACACTTGATGAAAGTGATGATATAGAGCTCATGCGGGGGAGGCAGTGGAGACCATCGGTCTTGGAGATTGCTTCTCTGGCTGACTCAGCCTTGGTATTGTCTGGCATAGCATTGTGTTGGAATGATAAGGTAGCTTGTAGTGAGTAGCATTAGCATGTAGAAGTCTCAATGGTAGTAGTAATAATCACAGACAATACAGGGCAAACGATTGGCGGTACGGACGATGAGATTCCGGCCGCCTTTTCGTTTCCTTTTCTCTCTGCCTGTATTATAATGATAGAGTAAAAAAGAAACGAGGAATGAATATATGTATAGTTTTCGTAATGATTATAGTGAGGGTGCTCATCCTGATATCCTAAAGCGCCTGCTGGATATGAATCAGTGTCAGAATGTCGGGTATGGTGAGGATGCACTTTGTGAGCATGCAAAGCAAATGTTGAAGGAAAAGCTGCAATGTGAGGATTGCGATATACACTTTCTGGTCGGCGGAACCCAGGCCAATCTGACGGTGATTGCGGCTGCTCTACGTCCGTATGAGGCAGTGATTGCTGTAGATAGCGGGCATATCAATGTTCATGAAACAGGTGCTGTGGAAGCGACTGGGCACAAGGTGCTGATAGCGGATAGTGTGGATGGGAAAATCACACCGGAGGGAATTCGCAAAGCGGTGCATTTGCATGAGGATGAGCATATGGTGAAGCCTGCCATGGTCTATATCTCAAATGCGACGGAAATCGGAACTATCTATCACAGGGAGGAATTAACACAGATTGCAGCAGTTTGCAGGGAATACGGCTTGTATCTGTTTATGGATGGTGCCCGCATGGGTGCTGCTCTTGCAGCAGAGGATAATGATGTATCCTTCGCTGATTTGTGTACATACTGTGATGTATTCTATCTTGGTGGGACCAAGAATGGCGCTTTCTTCGGGGAAGCGGTTGTTATTGTCAACGATGAATTGAAAAAAGACTTCCGCTATATGATCAAACAGCGCGGTGGCATGCTTGCCAAGGGGTGGCTGCTGGGTATACAGTTTGCGGCATTGTTTGAAGGAAACCGCTATATTGAAATCGCAGCGCATGCAAACCGTATGGCACAGAAGCTGCAAGATGCCATGGAGGCTTGCGGTCTGCCATTCTTTATCAAGACGACAACGAATCAAATTTTCCCTATTCTACCCAATATGTTGATTGAAGAGCTGCAGAAGGAATATGCATTTCAGGTCTGGGAAGCAATGGATGAAACACATACGGCAATGCGCTTTGTGACATCCTGGGCAACAGAAGAGAAGGAAGTGGATCGATTTATCGAATTTGTGAACGCCCTGCTTGTACGGATGCGGGAAAGCTAGTAAGCTTCCAATTACAGAAAAGGTATGCATCGCGATTTGTATAAACAGATAGGAATATAAAAAAGCTTATCACCAATCCCTTGGCAAGGCTTGTTCTTACTCAAAAATAGCAGGGTACATCAATGAAACGAACCCTACTACTTTTCCTCTTGATGATATTCAAAAGCGAGTGAGAACCGGGGCGGTCATAAGCCTTTTGCTTTGCCCAGGCAAAGCGTTTATATTCTCCTTCATAGCATGTATGTGCATGTGTTCAGTGTACGCAGGTGAGTGCATCAGCAGGAATCCAGCCCATCAGGCCCTGCTTTTTCACAAGCACAGCCTCCTTTGTGCGGCGTACGATTTTTACCAGATCTCCACGCTTGGCAGGTATCTGGTAATTGGTGAAATCACAGGCATGAAGCTCCTTGCCCTTGTGAAACAAAAATTCTTTTGCGATAGGCACCACTCTGCCGCTGGCTTCATGCCGGCAAAGACAGTAGACGCCTTCATCGCGCAGCACATGTACGCGTCCCTCATGCCAGGTGATAAAAAAGGGAGCCCTGTTGACGGGGAGAACATCACGAGTTATACGAGCCTTCTTCAGCTGATCACTGCATGCGAACTGAAATCTTCCCTGCTCGTAAATGAGTGCATTCAGCTGTCCTGCCGATTTTACTTCATTTCCGCCGTCTATGGATATGATATGACGATGTGTGTCAATAATGGGATTGAAGCAGCAGATGTCTGTTCGATATTCGCTTACCGGCAGGTGTCCGACGACAATGTATTTATGAAAGCTGACGGCCTCCTTCATAAATAGATCCTGTACCATGATATCACGCATATCCCGACCATAGGTTTTTTCATCCCGTATGCCTGCGTGGGCAAAGATGAACTGCTCTGTTTCAATCACATGGGGAAGCCTGTCGATAAAGGTCAATTCCCTGAGAAATACCTCTCGCAGCTTCTTGCTGAGAACAACCATATCCGTATCCCTGTCGATGTGTTGACCGATGCGCTGTGCCATTTCATGCAGAATGCTGTTGCATCGATTCAGCAGAATCTCCTGCAGAAAATCCAGACGGGTATCATAGAGCACATTGCGGCATACTACATCGCAGTTCCCAATCATGGGATGCACATGTGAATATCTGGAAAGCTCCATGATGTAGTGCAGTGTTTCCAGATTATAGGGTCCCTTTTCAAGTAAATCACCAACGAGGAACAGTTCGTCCTTTTCCGGGTCAAAGGCAACTTTGCGGAGCAGCTTTTTCAATACAGGCAGATTGCCATGAATATCGCTGATGGCAATAATTCTTCTGTTCTCTGATAAAACAGAATACGAATGAATGGAACGATCAAACATAGACGGCCTCCTTTATCTCTGGCTCAATTATAGTGAATTTCCGTTTGTCATGCAAGAAAAACGTTGTAAACTTCTACATTCTGCGCTATCCTAGTCCCATAAAGAGGGAAGTCATCCAGGAAGCATAAAATGATGAAGCAGCTTTTTAAGGCGGCTTTCAGATACAAGCCTTCA
>OGFC01000956.1_pt1 | contig 20570 bp, 11 predicted proteins | sample 1570841 | NCBI WGS metagenome assembly OGFC01 (sample SAMEA2582137, study PRJEB24529) | metagenome | biome: Human gut stool | place: China | collected 2011 | reverse complement strand
CCTACCAACGACACTACATTCATATCTACCAAAATATGAACCATGAAGGCGAAATGAAGCCCCGATGAAGGCCGGATGAATGCGGGAAGGCAGGTGGGTTCATCTTCTATCCGTCAGAATATCAGCTAGATATTGAATATAAATAGCTGATGAACCCACAATGCTTAAAAAACTTTTTTCTTTTTGCTTGTTTTATCCGACGAGACTCCCTACTTTTGCTCCCGTACCCCGGTATAGCGTTATCGGTCAGTACGTTTTATTGATTACAAGAGCGTTAAGATATTATCCAAACTGGAAAATTCGACACTTCCACAGAAACCGGATAATATGCAGCACAACGCTCACGTACCTTTTGTTGTTATATCTGTTCATTGGCATTACTATATGTATATGTCTTTGGGTATATATAGATAAAAGGGCGTGGGGGTAGCTGTTATATATCGGTTTCTAGGGCGTCGAATCCCTCCAGTTTGATATATCAACAGTCCCTGCGCCTCTTTTATTTTATATAACCATCCACTCGGGGATTGATGGGTATAATTCACATTAGTATGAAAAGAGCAAATTTACTCTTAACCGACCAGTCATCGTCGGGAAGTAAGATGGCAACAACCGGACTCTCGACCCCGTCCGGCAGTACACGAACCAAGGCTACAAAAGGCCTATTCTCTCACTTTATGTTTTTAGCCAGCTTGTTGCTGATTACGTTGCTGACGTCGGGAAAGGCATTGGCAGGTGATACTTACACAATAACACCGGGTGCTAATATCACAGTAACAACCCCAGGTGGAGGATCACAGGCTAAAACGGAAAAAACATTTACTCTCCAAGCTGAAGCAGGGTATGCGTTACCGACTGACTTGGGGACGATAACAATGGATGGAGGATCAAGTCTAACTCTCACTACAATCGCAGGAGAGGGTAATACTTATCTGTATGATCCTACATCAGGAGAAGTAACAATTAATGCCGCTGAGATTACCGGCAATATCAGCTTTTCCGCTGCTGCTTTGAGCATGGATGCTACGCTAAGTGCGTTACAGTATGCATTTACAGGAATTAGCCCCACAGATGTTTCGCAGACGTTTAATTCAAATACATTTCAATACGAAGTTGCTCTTGACGCTTACACCACAGCGGAAACTGTAACCTTGTCGGGAACTGCTACTGCTGCTGCAGCAGGTGCAACAATCTCGGAACCGCAAGGAGCGGCATTTATCCCGCAAGCTGACGGAACAAAAAAGGCAACAGCTACTATCGAAGTAACTGCTGAAGATGGGAAAACAAAAAATACTTACACCGTAGACTTCACCTGTCCTAAAGACAAGTTGAGTTCAATAACCGATCCGACAGTCTCTGCTTTTACCGTCAGAAATGCTGATGAAGAAGCTGCATTGGCAGCTTTGGCAAAACAAGTTTCAACAGTGGTTGCTGCAACCGTATCCGGAGAAGCGGTTGACCCCCTTAATATCGAATGGTCATATAATGCAGTGAAGGAAGGTAAAGCTTATGATATAACTGCTGGTGCAAGCAACAAATTTACCTGGACTGCTACCGTTCCGGCAACACTCGATGTTAACAGTGTACCGTTGTCTAAAGAGGTTGAGGTTACCAATGCCGCCGCTAGTGCGGATAAGACCCTAACAGCGTTAACTTATAAAATCGGAACAGCGGATGCTGTTGAAGTAACAACTGATTTAGGTGCAACGAGCAATGTTGCATATCCGGTTGAACTATCAGTCGGTACAGCCGCCGATGCTACCATCATCATTAACGCAACGGCTAAAGATGAAAAAGCAACTATTAAAGATGCAAGTGAAAACATCGGCAACGAATTTACCGTACAACTGGAGGGTGGTACTCTGGATCTTGTTCTTACTGTCACCGCAGAAGATAATACTTCACGTACCGTAACTATCAATTTTACAACTGCTGCAAAAGAACAGATCACTGGTGTAACAGGTATCAGCGCATATACTTTACCTAAAGCAGTCGCAACTTCGGAAGAAGCAATAACGCTGTTGGAAGAAAATGTGAAACCCGTGATTACTTCAAACGGCCCGTCAGAGTTTAAGGTTGTATGGGAATATAAAACAGAAAGTAATACGAGCAATGGTCATGAAGGTGCCTTCCAGGCCGGAAGTGCTTCAACTAACGTATTCGACTGGAAGATCGTAAAAGTGGGCGATGAAATAGCAGAAGTGACTGGGAAAGATGTAAATGTCAAAGGAACAATCACCGTCACCAACCATACAAGCAGTACTGATGCAACCATCCAAAAGCTGTTTTATAAGATAGGAGACGGAGAGGAGAAGGAAATTCAAAACGTACAAACTTCACCTGCAACCAACGACATAAACGTACCTCACGACACAAAACAGGTAACCTTATTGGTTACTCCGACCGATCCGTTTGCCAGTGTAGCAAAGACGGTAGTATCGGAACCTCAGTCTGGTTTTAATTCTCAGGAAGAAGTAGAAGCGCAGCCGTTAACTGTCGAAATTACCGGAGATGTAACAACGTATAATTTCACAATAACAGCTGAAGACGGTTCTACTCATACTGATTACATCGTTAAAATCACGCGTGATGCAGAGAAAGTAACCAAGGCAGAAGTACCTGCTACTTTTACTTTACCAAGCGCAGTAGAAGGTGAAGCTGCAGCTATCGCCTTATTGCCGAAAGTTGGCGACGAAGGCGTTATCGTTTTAACCAATGGCGATACAGAAATGAAGTTGGTATGGGAATTTACTGCTACAACAGGCAACACCTCATACAATGCCGGCGGCGGTCAGGTCAACACATTTACCTGGACTGTAAAAACTGCCGCAGACGGAACATTAGAAAGCATTAATGAAGCTGTTCCTACAACCGGAACAACTGTTGTAACTAATTATATGCCGGCATTAGACAAAGGTGATGCAAGTACAGAAGTAACGATCGACGCCGCAACCCCATACAATAAGATCGGTAACGGCGAAGCTCCTATCGAGGTAAAATCCATCACCGTAGAAAAAGCAATGGACGAGATCGTTCTCGACAAGGTAACGGTAAACACTGAACTGAAAGTAGAAGCTGCAGCAACAGGTCTTACACTCGTATTGAAAGGCAGCAACGACGTCAAGAAATTGACCAACGCAGGTGTGCTGACGCTAAAACAGGAAGATGCAGCACAACAGGCTTCCCTGCTATCGGCTATTTCTTCTAAAGCTGTTGTAGCTGAAAACAACGGCCCGATAAAGAACGTGGATAATAACGGTAAACTGACCGATGAAACAGCCACAATCACTATCGTTGGTGGTGATGCCGCTCTTACTATCGAAACATTGCCGACCGCCCAATCGACTACCGGCAGCCAGGTAACTTTGTCTGTTGCCGCAACAACTACAACCAGAGGTGCATTGACTTACCAATGGCAGAAGCAAAGCGGTAGCACCTGGACATCTGCAACCGGTACAGGAAACGCTACTGGCGAGTTGACAGTTAAGAAATCAGAAGACGGAAGCGGTTATTATCGTTGCCAGGTAGTCAATACGGTAGAAGGTGGCAGTAAAGTAACCACTCTTTACACTCGGGCCGTTAAAGTGAGCTTTACTTCCAATCCCTCCACTCCGGATGAGCCGTCAACTCCGTCGACACCTACTTACACCGTATCACTTGATAAGGTAACCGGTGCGACTTTCAGCAAAAGTGAAACGACTACGGTAGACGAAGGCGATAACTTTTCCTTCAAGATTACGTTGGATAAAGATTATGACCAGTCGAAACCGGTTGTAACCGTAGATGGTAAAGCGATCACAGCAGATGCCGACGGCAACTATACGATCAAGAATATCCAGAAAGATATCAAGATCATTGTATCAGGTATTGTGAAGAATACCGCAACGGGTATTGAAGAAAATGTTGCAGATGCCGCTCGTGCCTGGACTGTAGGTTCTACCTTATATATACATGTACCGGAAACAGCCGATGTATATGTAATCAGTGGTACTGGAGCCTTACAGCAACAACTTCGTGGTGTATCGGGCGACTACAATATGCAGTTGCGTGCCGGTTTCTATATCGTACGTATCGGTAATGTATCACAAAAAGTGATTATCCGCTAAACGGTATTAATACTAGTGTATGAAGAGGGGGACGTAATTGTCCCCCTTTTCTTATTATCCTATCGCACAATCCGTATCTGGTCGAGGATAAACGGATCTTTTATCTTCTTATCTTCGGCAAAAAGCAATATCTTCGAAATAACCTCAGCCGTCTTCGGATCCTCATCTACGAAAGGAAGGAAAAGACGTCCGCGATGCTGCGAATGAACAGGCAATACATTGATAGCCGCTCCCGCCTTCTGATGAATAACACCGCTACCCAGATGAACCGTATATTCACCCATAGTGCCTTTGATAAAGGCATGGCTTCCCTCCAGCGTGACATTCGAAAGTTTGAACAACGGCAACGTGAACTCGATAATGGCCCGCCGCATTTCAATGGTAGAATGGCTGGCTTCCGGATCGACACCGCCTGCATGTGCCACACTGACAGCCAGATCCACATCGCGCATGACTTCGGAGAAGATCACTTCCGGAATATTCTCTATCTTCAACGCTTTATAGCTCTTTCGTTCATAGAAAGCCACCCATTCCAACGTAGGCGCTTCTATATCTGCGGGGCTGAACCAATCGGCCAGCGCATAGATACTGGCGATGATATTCTCTTTGTAATAAATCTTTTGCAGCCCTTCTTCGTAGTTGGCAACCCAGCGGCGGCCTTTCAGCAGGGCTACTGTCTTTTGCGGTTGGATCTGGTTACCGGCATAACGAAGCGAGTTCGACATCGGACGTTCCTCATCCGTCTTCACATACAATTCACGGAACACCTGCTTAAAGGGTTGACGTATCCCTTTCTCAAACAGGCATTGCTGATAACGGTGCCATACGCCACGGTTATACAGATTGACAGGATGGGCGATACGGACGGAAGTGTCCGGTTTTTGGGCAATGCATTCGCCATCGGCCGTTACCAGGCAGTTGTCAGCGAAAAAGCCGGTATCGTTTTTGCTGACAAAGACAAGGTTCTTCAGTAAGGGCCAGATCACCGGATTACGGGTCAGGGCTGCCAGTTCGCTGATGTAGAAAGGCGTTTCGTCTTCCATCGCCTGTTCCAGCATGATACGGGAACGCGAATACTGGTTCTTCAACTTCTTATGGACAGCTTTCAGTTCCTCTATATAAGGATGCTTTTTCAGCTTGGCGGGAACGTTGTTCAAAGCCTTCTCTCCTTTCCTGTAACGCAGCTCGGACTTGCCTTCAGCATCTACTTCCACATAAACGGTGGTACCTTCCAGTTCGGTTGGAGTGAAATAAGGTTCCATCTCTTTGATCAGTTCGGTTTCCATACTCCACACCAGACGGGTTACATCGCTGTAGCCGGCATTGCGAGCCAGGTTTTGCATGCCGATCTCGACTGCTTTCTTTTCGCTTTCCTGACGTTGTGCACCGAAGGTCTTGCTCTCTTTCAGGAATTGTTGCAGGTATTGGTAACGTTCCAGCAGGTCGGGCATTGCTTTCTTTGCCAACGGGATCAGACAGTAGCTCATCAGCAGGTCTTTGTTACGTTTATCTTTGATCTGCTCTTTCGTTGCTGCGGCAACCATCTTTCCATTTACGGCATCCGCATATTTACGAGCACGGGTATGTCCCGTACCGGATGAGATATATTTGGCTGCATCGTAGACTACTTCGAAACGCTTCTCTCCTATCTCTTGGTAGGCTTCGCGGAACCAATCGATATCGAAAGCTCCCAGGCGAAGGTCTTCCGGTTCGATCGGCGTATAACGGGCGATGATGGCTTTCTTCTTGTCGTCGCACCATTCGTTGATATGGGCATGGAAGTAATAGGCGGCACTGGTCAGGCCTTTCCAGCCGATGCATTCCTGTATGATATCCAACCATTGCGGAGCGTACATGGCTGCTTCCACCAGACGTTCTTCAGTAATACCGGAGCCTTGCAGCAAGGTAGCCAGCACTTCCGCATTATCCGTCTTAGCCGGATAACAACAGCGTAACAACTTGCTCAATACTTCTTTCTTTGTATAACTTGAATTATAATAGTAGTCGGAACGGCCGAATGTGTCTTTGCCGAATGCTTTCAGTATCTGTACCAGATAGTTTGCCCCTTCCACATATTCTATTTTCATGGCCAGAGGGGAAACTTCGGTCGGTGTGTCTCCACGCTTCAGCTCTATATCGAGGATACGGCCGATCACTTTGTTTACCAGTTCATTGAATTTTGTAAATTCCGTATATTCATACTTCTTTATCTTCTGTTTTTGCCAATAGCTCAATGAGTCGGTAAAGTAGCGGGAGACGAAGCTAAGCGAATCTTCAGAAGCACGGCGTACCATCAGTTCTTTCATGACCTCAGCTTCGGGTATCAGTCCCATTTCGTACGCTTTGGCAAAATCCAGTATGGAAGGGTTATTCTCCGGACTTACACTGACCGGATCGGTCATGAAATAATCCGCCATCTGATAAAACTTATAGCGGAGCATAAAATAAGAAACAAATTCTTCATCGGTATCCCAGTCGAAGAGATCGGTCAGCCAGAAAGCGATACGCGCATCCCTGAATATGAAAGTGGTATAACGTTCTTTCCGGCCACCGTATGTTTCGTATTCATATATTCTGGATAGGTTACTCTTGTCGAGGGTACGGCCAAAACCAATCATTATATTTCTTGCCACACTGCGGGCATACCGGTTATCCCAATATTCTCTTGACAAGATGGTAAGTATCTGGTTAACAATATTCACATAATTCAGTTTACCCACCCGGGATTTCCTGTCCGTCAGGTCGAAACCGTAAAAAGAACGGATAACCGGAGAATAGTATTTGCTTACTTCATCCGGACGCCCGGACTCCCGGACATCATCCCAGCTAGTATTTATAAAGAAGTAGATTTGCAGCAAGGTGGCAAAATCGCCTATCTCCTCTTCATAGAATTTACGCCATACATCCGCCAGCGGATAACGGTCTATCTCAGGCATATCTTTATTGCTTCCTTCCGTCTCCCAAAAACTATTCCCAAGTAAAACAGAATAACCGTAACGGGTCTTATACTCATATCCGGCATTTCGGGTAACCAGTTCATTCAGCTTTTCCAGGATCGTATAGACATCTTCCTGTTTCTTTCCAAACAGTTTCTTCAGAAAAGAGCCTTCCTGCAGGATGGGGAATACTTGCTTCATATCAAAACCATCGTCCATTTTCAGGTCAGGCACTGAAACCGCAGAGTCGGGATCATACAGTCCGAAACCATTCGCCTTGGTATAGGCTTCCGAAGGTGAATGTTCTTCTGTCAGCTGGTCGATCAGCAGTTGTTCCTTCGAGGTCGGATTGTTTATTGTGCTTACCGACGAAACTGCTTTTTTGTAAGTTCCGGCATACTCTTCTTTCTTACGGATGGTAAGCAACATATCCAATCCGGCCAACCGCTTTTCCGACACAGTAGCAGTAAGCAGACGTTCGATACTGCCGGACAGGGCTTCCTTATCCTGTTTCAAGAGCAGGGAGATTGCTTGTTGACGCAGTTCGCCCGATTTATATTTCAACAGTTCTTCGATAGACAAATACTGTTTGCCGGATAATTCCATTTTATTCAATACCTCATAAGCAGACTTCCGGGGATATTCGGCCCGGTCGCCCAATGCTTTTACGACTGTATCGACCTGTATGGCTGAAGAAGGATCGTTCAGCAAATCCCTGATTACGCAATGGCGCACACTGCTATCCATCTGGTCGTAGTAATTACACAGATCGTTCAACAGTTCTTCGCTTCCCAGCACATAGACAATGGCAACCATCTTTCTGGTTATATCCTGCCGGGATAATTCCACGCTATGCCAGGGAAAGATAAACGGAGAGAATGTTTGTTTCTTCGGTAGTTGATTATAGATATCTTTCAGTATATCATAATGCTTCCTGGCTTCAGCCAGTGATTCGAAATAAGAATGGTCTTTCTTCTTATCGCTATAATATCCCAACGATACGCTATGCAAATAACTGTCGAGGAAGGCGGCGACAATCGACAGATCACCGGAATATAACTCCAAGGCCTGCTTAGATAGTTTCTCACGTAGCCAGTCGCATTGGGTAGCTACAAGATAGTAGAACAAAACCTGTATCTTATGTTTTACCCCTTCTTTTATGATTTCATTGGCACAGACGTCAAGGTCTTCCATCTTAAAGAAACCTTTCGTCCAAAGGGCCATATACACTTCGATGCTATCCTCGCTTTTCAGACAGGAGTCGGCATAGGTTGGATCAGTCAGCATCAGATGGATCAACTCGATCAGTTTCTGATTGATACGGTCGGCATTCGCTTCATTGACCAGGCCTGTCCAGGTTCCCACAGCACGTTTAACCGATGAGAAACGTTGCAGGTCATTTGTCCGGATTATATTGAAAAGATAGATAAAGGCTTCTGTCGTACCGCTATCCATTGTTTCACAGATAGACTGTCGAAGTCCTTCCTGCAAGCGGGCGGCCAAAAGAAGTTTACCCTCCAATTCATAGAGTTCGCGGTTATTACTTGTGACTATTCCCTGCAATAAACTATATGATACTTTTCCATTATTTTCTTCTCCGCAGATAATATCTTTCGTCTTTTGGATGATAGCGTTATTTCCGGCGTCTATCTCCACACTCATCAGGTGATGGAAACTGATGTCCGAGATAAAGGCGCGCTCCTCTTCGGAACGGCCACCTTCCATAAGGGTTTCAAGCGAAAGACCCGAAGCTTTGATAGCGAGGAAGTCTTTCAGGGCATCCAATGCTTTCACGTAATGAAGTCCACCGTTTGCAGAACGAAGCGGCCGGCGGTAATAACCAGAAGTATAAGGGATAAAGGCCATCTTATTCAGCCAGGCGACATACTTGCCGGCATATTCATCGCCCAACATATGCTTCAGCACATGATAGCGATCGTCCTCAAAAAGTTGGCCGATATAACTGAACTCGCCTTTAAGCATTAATCCATACAGGTAACGATCGGCTTCATAGGTATAGTCCGTCATCCGCTTGATCAGCAAATCGAATAAAGCGCGTTCGTTTTCACTAAGTTTGTTTTTGTTACTTACGATTTTGTCTACATAATCGGAGACGTATTGATTGGATTCTTTTCTCCAGAATAAACTCATGTTGCTTCCCTCCTTCTTTATTACCACATACGACCGGCCAACATGGTCAACCGGATAAAAGTTAGTTTATCTTCTTCTTTCAAATCAATTATCTGATCGGGCGATTCCAGTTCCTCTTCATTCAGAAAGACACGGAATATGCCGTCTTCAAACGATTGCAAGGCATTACGAACAGCTTTCTCCGTATCTGCAGGCAGGCCATTATAATTAAATTCAAAGCTAACCTTTCCCGTTGTCGCCCTGTCTTTTATCTCTTCATCCGTAAGATACTTCAACAGATCATTTTGTTCCAACCGTTCATTGTATTCCTCCACCTGACGGATAACGATCGCAACGATCAATTCCGCGACCGTACCGGGAACAGCATCCAATAACACCTCTTTATCTTCAACAGCATTCCGTCGTTTCCCCAACTGCTTTACATTAACAAATATCTTCATATAAATCAGAGTTTTGTAATATTTCTTATATGCTTTACAAAGAAACAAAATAATATAGGAACTATAGATAAATATTATTCATATATTTGGGCATCAATTAATAATCAAAATATCATTAACTATGAACTTACAGGTAATACAAAACAGGATTTATGAGATCAGAGGACAAAGAGTCATGCTTGATTTTGATCTCGCAGAGTTATATAATATTGAAACCAAAGTATTAAAACAATCCGTAAAACGTAATATAAAACGATTTGAAGGTGAAGACTTTATGTTCGAACTTACTAAAGAAGAACTTTCAAGGTCACAAATTGTGACCTTGAACACAGGAAGAGGAAAAAACTTCAAATATATGCCTTTTGCTTTCACCGAATTAGGTGTAGCCATGTTATCATCCGTACTAAATAGTAACATTGCCATAGAAATAAATCGTTACATCATGCGGGCTTTTGTTCAAATGAGAAAACAACTAGTCACAAATTGTGACCAGTTACCCTGCGACAGAAAGCTGAACGAATTGGAACAGCAAGTCAAGTACCTTCAAGAAGATATGGAAAGTCTTACTAAAGACCATGAAAATTACGAACAACATTTTGATGATATTTATCTGGCTTTAGCGGAACTTGCTGCAAAGAACAAAGAAAAGCCGGATAACCCCCGTCCGAAAATAGGTTATGTGAAGTAAAACTAAATAAAATAACTAACTTTGTGGCTTTAAACTGAAAACGATAAAAAACGATTAGATATTATGGAGTACAATTTCAGAGAAATCGAGAAAAAATGGCAAGAATACTGGATTGCCAACGGGGTTTATAAAGTGAAAGAAAATAAGGATAAACCCAAATACTACGTGTTGGATATGTTCCCTTACCCATCAGGCGCCGGACTACATGTAGGACACCCGCTCGGTTACATCGCATCTGACATTTATTCCCGTTTCAAACGGTTACAGGGATTCAACGTATTACACCCGATGGGATATGATGCTTACGGCTTGCCGGCAGAACAATATGCCATCCAAACCGGACAACATCCCGAAGTAACTACAAAACAAAATATCGCCCGTTATCGTGAGCAGATGGATAAGATAGGTTTCAGCTACGACTGGAGCCGTGAAATCCGCACATGCGAACCGGAATATTACCACTGGACACAATGGGCATTTATCAAAATGTTCAACAGCTACTATTGCAACGATGAAAAGAAAGCACTTCCTATCGATAGCCTGATCGAAGCTTTCGAAGCAGTAGGAACAGAAGGTCTTAACGTTGCCTGTGGCGAAGAAATGAGCTTCACTGCCGATGAGTGGAAAGCTAAAAGCGACAAGGAAAAACAAGAAATATTACTGAACTACCGTATCGCTTACCTGGGTGATACAATGGTAAACTGGTGCTCGGAACTGGGAACCGTATTGGCTAACGATGAGGTAGTAAACGGCGTGTCCGAACGTGGCGGCTTCCCTGTCGAACAAAAAATGATGCGCCAGTGGTGTCTGCGTGTATCTGCCTATGCACAACGTTTGCTGGACGGACTGGATACGATCGACTGGACAGACTCGTTGAAAGATACACAGCGTAACTGGATTGGACGTAGCGAAGGTGCCGAAGTTAACTTTAAAGTAAAAGACAGCGATCTGGAATTTACGATCTTCACCACCCGTGCCGATACTATGTTCGGTGTAACCTTCATGGTGCTGGCTCCGGAAAGCGAACTGGTTGAGAAATTAACTACTCCAGAGCAGAAGCAAGAAGTAAATGCTTATCTGGAACGTACTAAAAAACGTACCGAACGTGAACGTATTGCCGACCGTCAGGTAACAGGTGTATTCAGCGGATCGTATGCAATCAATCCGTTCACCGGAGATGCAGTGCCTGTATGGATCAGCGATTATGTGTTGGCTGGTTACGGAACAGGAGCTATCATGGCTGTTCCGGCTCACGATAGCCGCGACTATGCTTTCGCCAAACATTTCAACCTGCCTATCATCCCATTGATCGAAGGCTGCGACATAAGTGAAGAAAGTTTCGATGCTAAAGAAGGTATCGTCTGCAACTCACCGAGACCGGATGTAACTCCTTATTGCGAGTTGTCACTGAATGGATTGACTGTTAAAGAAGCTATTGCCGCTACCAAGAAATTTGTAGCAGAACATAAGTTAGGACGTGTAAAAATAAACTACCGCCTGCGTGACGCTATCTTCAGCCGTCAACGTTATTGGGGCGAACCGTTCCCTGTGTATTATGATGCCAACGGACTGCCTCAGATGCTGCCGATGGAAGCACTGCCTCTGCAATTGCCGGAAGTAGATAAATTCCTGCCCACCGCAACAGGAGAACCTCCATTGGGACATGCTACTAAATGGGCCTGGGATTCTGTAAACAAAGAAGTTGTAGAAACATCCAAAATAGATAACAAAACAATCTTCCCGCTGGAACTTTGCACAATGCCGGGATTTGCCGGTTCATCCGCTTATTACCTGCGTTATATGGATCCGCACAATAATAAAGGATTGGTCGATAAGGATGTGAACGGATACTGGCGCAATGTAGACCTGTATATAGGTGGTACGGAACATGCTACCGGTCACCTGATCTACAGCCGTTTCTGGAATAAATTCCTGTATGATATGGGTGCCATTTGCGAAGATGAACCATTCCAGAAACTGATCAACCAGGGTATGATCCAGGGACGTTCCAACTTCGTATATCGTATCAAAGATACCAACACATTCGTATCTCTGAACCTGAAAGACCAGTATGAAGTAACTCCTATCCATGTGGATGTAAACATCGTTTCCAACGATATCCTGGATATCGAAGCTTTCAAAAACTGGCGTCCGGAATATCATACAGCAGAGTTCATACTGGAAGATGGCAAATATGTCTGCGGATGGGCTGTTGAAAAGATGTCCAAATCTATGTTCAACGTAGTAAACCCGGATATGATCGTAGACAAATACGGTGCGGATACCCTGCGTCTGTATGAAATGTTCTTAGGCCCGTTGGAACAGTCCAAACCCTGGGATACGAACGGTATCGACGGTGTTCACCGTTTCCTGAAGAAACTGTGGGCTTTATTCTATGGCAATACGGAAAGCTTACAGATCACAGACGCTGAACCGACAGCTGAAGAATTAAAATCATTACATAAACTGATCAAGAAAGTTACATTCGATATCGAGCATTTCTCTTTTAATACTTCTATCAGTGCTTTCATGATCTGTATTAACGAATTAGGCAGCCTGAAATGCAATAAGCGTGCTATCCTGGAGCAATTGATCATATTACATGCCCCGTTTGCACCTCATACTGCAGAAGAGTTATGGCATGTATGTGGTCATACCACAACGATATGCGATGCTCCGTGGCCGCAGCACAACGAAGAATATCTGAAAGAAAATTCAGTTATTTACGCCATCTCATTCAACGGAAAAGCCCGCTTCAATCTGGAACTCCCGGCTGATATGCCCCGCGAAGAGGTAGAAAAGGTTGCTCTCAGCCACGAAAGTTCCGCTAAATGGATGGAAGGCAAAACTCCTAAAAAGGTGATTGTCGTTCCAGGTAAGATCGTTAATATCGTTATCTAAATGAGAACAGCTCAGTTTTATAAAGTATTCTTTTCCATACAGGATTATCTGATGATTCTGTTCGGAACCATTTTATACGGTTTCGGATTCAACGCATTTATCCTGTCTAATGAGATTGTTACCGGTGGTGTCAGTGGTATTTGTGCATTGATATTCTTTGCCACTGGCGGCGCCATACCGGTATCGGTTTCATACTTTGTTATCAATGTAGTCTTACTATTAGCCGCTCTAAAGATTTTAGGACTTAAGTTCCTGATAAAGACAATCTTTGGAGTATTCTCGCTTTCAGCTTCCCTGTCATTTTTTGAATGGTTGCTGAAAGGAAATCCGATCTTACATGATCAGCCATTTATGGCCATTATGATCGGTGCCCTCCTCTGTGGTGCCGGATTGGGATTGGTATTTTCCGCCAACGGAAGTACCGGAGGAACGGATATTATCGGAGCTATTGTAAACAAATACAAGAACATATCCATCGGACGTGCCTTGTTGTTTTGTGATTTCTTCATTATCAGCTCTTCTTTCTTCCTATTCCATAATGTGGATAAGATCGTGTTCGGTTTTGTTGAAATGATTATCAGCAACTATGTCCTCGACATGGTGTTAAACGGTAACCGCCAATCCGTACAATTCCTCATATTCTCACAAAAATATGATGAGATAGCCGATCGGATCATCCATGATCTGGATCGTGGATGTACCATCCTTGATGGCGTAGGAGGTTACTCCAAAAAACCGGTCAAAGTAGTTGTCTTGTTAGCTAAAAAATCAGAATCCATATCCATCTTCCGCCTGGTAAAACAAATAGACCACCAGGCATTCATATCACAAAGCATCGTCCGCGGAGTATATGGAGAAGGATTTGATCAGATAAAAACATAAAACGATTATTCAAACAATTTAAAGCACTTCCATACGTTATACATATCGTACAGAAGTGCTTTTTTATTTATATATTTACAAACATGAAACTCGTATTTGCTACAAATAACCAACATAAGTTGGATGAAGTACAGAAAATAACAGCAGGTTACACTGAAATAATTAGTTTAGCTGCTATCAATTGTCACGATGATATCCCGGAAACAGCTGATACTCTGGAAGGAAACGCTTTACAAAAAGCTCGCTATATCAAAGAAAAATTCGGTTACGACTGTTTTGCCGATGATACCGGTCTTGAAGTGGAAGCTTTAAATAATGCACCCGGAGTATATTCTGCCCGCTACGCCGGCCCTGGTCATGACTCTGAAGCTAATATGAAGAAACTTCTTCAGGAAATGAATGGGAAAGAAAATCGTAATGCCCGTTTCCGTACTGTTATCGCCCTGATTTTAGATGATAAAGAATATCTGTTCGAAGGTATAGTAAATGGTCAGATCACGAATGAAAAACGTGGAACAAGCGGTTTTGGATATGATCCAATCTTCAAGCCATACAGTTTTGAGCAAACATTTGCCGAAATGGGTAATGATATTAAAAATACGATCAGTCACCGGGCTGAAGCTGTTAAGAAATTGAGTGCATTTTTATCTACATTATCAGAATAAGTTATGAGAAGAATAGTATATACTCTTTTATTAATTTGTATTACAGCCCCTTATATTATAGCTCAAAAAAGTGTAGGAGAATGGAATACTTATCTAGCTTATTATACAACAACAAAGATTACCGAAGGTAATAATCATGTATATGCAGTAGCAGACGGTTCTTTATATAGCTATAACAAAGAAGATAATAGCATTACTCATTATTCAAGACAAACAGGCTTAAGCGATAATGATATAAATCATATAAGTTTTAATCCTGAAGTAAATACTTTACTCATCACTTACAGTAACGGAAATATTGATCTATTAGGAGAAAATGGTGTATATAACTTATCTTATCTACTTGATAATTCAAGCGTAACAAATAAAACTATCAATAGCATCTACCTATATAAAGAATTTGCTTATCTATCCACTGATTTTGGAATCATCGTTCTGAATATGAATAAAAAAGAAGTGAAAGATACTTATAAACTAAATAGAGTAATATATTCTGTTGCTATTAATAATGACCATATCTATGCAGCTTCTGCTACTGGTTTAATATATGCTTCATTAGATAGTAATTTACTGGATTATAATGAATGGAAAACTTATGCATTATCTTCATCTGAATTCGACACAGATAGTATTAGTCAAATATGTTTCTTTCAAAATAACCTTTGTTTATTAGCCGATCAAAATCAAAAGAACAAAAGCGGTATTTATTATCAACAGACAGACGGTACAGTAAAAAGTTTATTAAAAAATGATAACCTGAAAGATATGGTTCTTCAAAACAATAAACTAATATCTTATACCAGTTCTGAATTATATATTTATTCTTCTTTATCCAATTCTAACAGAGATGTTATAGATGTAGGTATTATAAACTGTGTGGCATCTCTTAAAGATCCTAATACATTCTGGATAGCTTCAGGTACAAACGGAATAAAAGGTATACAAAAGAAAAATAATCAATACCAAGTCATTCTGGAAAATACTAATAATGATACACAATATCCGAAACGTAACTATAATTATTTCATGACAACACATGAAAATAAATTATTAGTTATCGGAGGAGGTCGCTGGACAAATCGTTGGGGAAGACCAGGAACATTTATGGAATATGAAGATGGAAAATGGTTTAATTTTGATGAAAATGAGATAAATAATAAATTCAGATATTTTTGGGATTATACAGGGATAGCAGTTGACCCTGAAGATCCGGAACATTATTTTATTTCATCTTATGGAGAAGGGATAGCCGAACTAAAAGATAAAGAAGCTATACAACTCTATACTTATAAAAACAGTGCATTAGACACTATCAAAGGAAATTTAAATCCTTACGATTATACCCGTATAGGTGGTATAACTTTTGATAATAAGGGTAATTTATGGGCAACAAACTGTGAAGTTGAAAGCGTTCTTAAAGTACTAAAAACTGACGGAACCTGGGGTAGTTTTCAATTCAATGATTTTACAAACGTCCATTTGGCTGATAAAATAACAATCACATCCGATAATCGTAAATGGGTTAATGTTCCCTATGGAAATGAATCCGGCATTTTAATATTTGATGATAACGGAACCATAGACGATACTGGCGATGACGAACATCGTTTTGTAAAAACATTCAGTGATATAAACGGTACAATCGATGCCAGCGGTTACTTTTGCATTACTGAAGATAAAAACGGACAGGTCTGGATTGGAACTAATAGAGGCCCTATTTACTGTACCAATCCCAAAGCTAAACTGGAAGAGATAAGATGTAGCCGGGTTATTCGTCCTGCCGATGAAATAAACGATGTTCCTTATAACTTCCTGGACGGAGAACAAATAAACGCTATTGCTGTAGACGGTGGAAACCGTAAATGGATAGCTACCCAAAGCTCCGGTGTATTTTTAGTTAGCGAAGATGGCATGGAAACTATTGAGAACTTTACAACAGCTAACTCTCCTCTCCCATCAAATCAGATTAATTCATTGGCAATAAATCAGCTGACCGGAGAAGTTTTTATTGGTACTGAAAAAGGACTGGTATCTTATATGAGCGATGCAACAGAAGGAAAAGAAGACTATTCAAATGTATACGCTTACCCAAACCCTGTGCGTCCGGAACATAGCGACCGAGTTACAATTGTCGGATTAATGAACGACTCGAATGTAAAAATTACAGATCTGAGAGGTAATATCATATATCAGGGTAAATCTGCCGGAGGAACTTTCACCTGGGATTGCCGAAGTAGAAAAGGAGGCCGTGTTGCGACAGGAGTTTATCTGGTATTATCAGCTACACCGGAAGCCAAAGAAAGCGTAGTTACCAAGATTATGGTAGTGAAATAAGTATCTGCCTGGTTATCTTTTTAGCTCCTTTATCATTAGGATGAATTGCATCATAAAAATCGGATGCTTCCAGTAAATCAAAACAATTTATATAGGGAATATATCCCAATTCATTTATATAAGACTGAAGAGCTTCCTGCTTTTCAGTCTTTTTTGCTGATATTATATCAGGATTGTACGGCATTAATACCAGGTAATATTGAATATTTTTCGCTTTAAAAAAAGCATAAGACTCTTCTAGCAACCGTTTCCATTCAGCAGTGATTTCATATGCTTCAAACTTGTTTTCTTTATTCTGTTCATCCAAGCCACGTTGATAAACAGCTTCATTTCTATAGGAAGCCTGAGACGCCGGATAACGTAATTCATTGTCTATAGAATTTTCAGGTGCATCATCATCTAACAGATTACGAAGAACAAATGAGAATCCTGAAAATAAACAATTCCTGGCCTTATAATTATAGTACCAGTCCGATTTATTCAATTCGTCATATAAGGTAGGTACCAACAATTTTGTCTGATCATCCATTTTATAACCATACATATGTAAAGCAACCTGATTAGGTATATCCATATCAACCGGCTTGGATAAAGCATCTATATCGAGACATTGAATAACCGTTTTTACAGAAGCAGGCAAAGAAGTATAATATAAAGCACTCTCACTCAGTTTCTGCCCGGTAGAAGTAAAACTGTATACAACAGGATGATCACTCAACTCCCTTTCCAACAGATAACCATCTACTCCACTCATTCCTCTACTATTACCGAAGATAACAACTTCAGGAGTTTGTGTTGTATCCTTTATTGTATTCAGTATAAGTTTAGTACGGGCATAATCATTTGGCAGCATTCTGAAAAAGCAGGGAGTTACCCTATTCAAACAAGCCATTAGAACTATTACAAATAATAGAAAAAATACTAACCTCTTTATCTGCTTACCTGTCAGTTCCATAACTTCTTAAAATTGAAAATAAATAAAATTGGAAGAATCAGCCCCAAAGAAATAAATAGAAAAGAGTATACCGGCATAGATTGAATATCTGACAAATGAACTTTGTATATTCTCTATATCCAACCCAAAAGGTTTATTCCTGTTTACCCATTCTACACACAACAGAATAACGATGAATGCGAGTGATAACATAGCAGTTACATTATTAGCACCACTCACTTTAGGTATTCTCAACAAAGAAGACGAAAATATATTATTAATATAATCGAACGCAACAGAAAGCGTTTCTGCCCTGAACACGATCCATCCCAGGGTAACGAACCCAAAAGTAATTAACATCGAAACAACGGGAGGAAACATACCAGAATCAGCTTGTTTCCTCTTATCCAGCAATAACAAAGGAATAAATAAAAGACCATGATATATTCCCCAGGTTACAAATGTCCAGTTTGCTCCATGCCATAATCCACTCAATAGGAATATAATCAGAATATTACGTATATGTTTATACTGGCCCTTTCTGCTACCTCCCAAAGGTATATACACATAATCGACAAACCAGGTGTTTAATGAGATATGCCATCTACGCCAGAAATCAATAATATTTCTTGAAAAATAAGGATAGTTGAAATTCTGCTTTAATGTTATGCCGAACAACCGGGCTGTACCAATCGCAATATCCGAATAGCCGGAGAAATCCCCATATATCTGGAAAGCAAACAAAACAGCACCTAAGACCAACGTACTGGCTGAATAATTCATATAATTACCGAATACATCATTGACTACCAATGCACAGTTATCAGCAATTACCATCTTTTTAAAAAATCCCCACAGGATTTGCCGCATACCATCTACAGCCTCCCCATAAGTAAACACCCGCGGTTTATAAAACTGAACCAACAAATTAGTAGCCCTTTCGATAGGCCCGGCAACCAATTGAGGGAAAAAACTTACAAAAGCAAAGAAAGCTACAATGTCCTTAGTAGGTTTCAATCTCCTTCTATATACATCGATCGTATAGCTTAAAGCCTGGAAAGTATAAAAACTTATACCAACCGGAAGAATAATCTGTAAGGTTGATTTATGCAAAGCGATCCCTATAAATGAAAAAGCTTCAACAAAGTTATCAACAAAGAAATTGAAGTATTTAAAAAATCCTAGGATAGCTAAATTCAGGAAAATATTGGTTCCGGTTATCCATCTGCATTTCTTTCGGACAGATGGCGTATCTTCCGATAATGAGTTTCCCTCTCTCGCCTTTTCAATCGCTACACCGCTCAACCAGCTACAAAAGGAAGTAAATGCAATCAATATCAGAAAACGCCAGTCCCACCATCCGTAAAACAGATAGCTGACAATTACTATAAACAGATTTTGTAATTTTATCTTCCTGTTGAATACAAACCAGTATAACAAAAATACAATAGGAAGATAAATTAGAAACTCTATCGAATTAAATAACATACGACTCTGTTCTGCGGATGATGGGACAATTATACTATTACAATCCTAACTTCTCAGAAATCTCCAGCATCTTTCTGATCGGTCTGATTGCTTTCTTTTGTACCTCTTCGTCCACAAATATTTCAGGCATTTCAAACTTCAGACAGTTATAAAGCTTCTCCATCGTATTCAAACGCATAAAATTACATTCGTTGCAGGCACATGTGCTATCATTGGGAGGAGCCGGAATAAACTCTTTATCCGGACTCTTTTTTCTCATTTCGTGAATAACACCACTTTCCGTCGCTACAATGAACTGTTTCTTGTCCGACTTGATAGTATGCTTCAAAAGAGCGGCAGTCGAACCAACGAAGTCTGACACCTGTATAATAGGCTGTTTACATTCCGGGTGAGTAATCACATCCGCATCCGGGTATTGTTTCTTTACTTCCAGTATCTTTTCTAACGAGAATTCTTCGTGGACATGGCAAGCACCATCCCAAAGCAACATATTACGTCCGGTAATACTGTTTATATAATTCCCCAGGTTACGATCCGGGCCGAAGATCATCTTTGTTCCTTCCGGAAAACTTTCTACGATCTGACGGGCATTCGTAGAAGTTACTACCACATCCGTAACAGCCTTTACCGCAGCTGTCGTATTTACATACGAAATAACCACATGATCCGGATGCTGCTTTACAAATTCAGCAAATTCCGGAGCCGGACAACTATCTGCCAGAGAACAGCCGGCATTCAGGTCAGGAACCAGAACTTTTTTATCCGGACACAATATCTTAGCCGTTTCACCCATAAAATGAACGCCACAGAGAACTATTATGTCCGCCGTAGTCTTGGCAGCCCACTGGGCTAAAGCCAAACTATCTCCAACAAAGTCTGCTATATCCTGTATATCACCTGTCTGATAATAATGCGCTAAAATAATAGCGTTCTTTTCTTTGCGAAGTTTATCAATGGCTTCCTTCAGATCCATATCTTTGGGAACCGGTGCATCCATATATCCGATTGATTGATTTGTCAACATGATTATCTATTATATTATTCT
>OGFC01000954.1_pt1 | contig 20594 bp, 17 predicted proteins | sample 1570841 | NCBI WGS metagenome assembly OGFC01 (sample SAMEA2582137, study PRJEB24529) | metagenome | biome: Human gut stool | place: China | collected 2011 | reverse complement strand
ATGACAGGAGGAAGAGTATTTAGTGGCGGGTTTATGGGAAAAGAAGCGTTGAGCAGAGGATATGAAACCTGGGCGGGTGTACGCGCCAGCAGTAGCCGGGAGAACCTGCAGGATGAACGGATCCGTTTTATCGATCTCAAATATAACAACCCGGAAGCGTTGACAGCGCAACTGACCGACTTTGCCCGTGAGCATGGCGCGTGGGATTATGTGATCCACAATGCCGGCCTGACCAAAACGACGGATAAAAAAAGCTTCTTCCGTATCAACGCAGAATATACGCATCACTTTATAGAAGCACTGGCTGCTGCCGGATGCAAACCGAAAAAATTCCTTTTGATGAGTAGCCTGAGCAGCTATGGCCGGGGAGACGAAAAGACCTTCCGTCCGATCCGCCTGGATGATCCGCAGCAACCGGATACGGCTTACGGAAAGAGTAAGCTCGAAGCCGAGAATTATATCCGCAGCCAGTCTCATTTCCCTTATGTGATCTTGCGTCCGACCGGTGTCTATGGCCCTGGTGAGAAGGATTATTTCATGGAGATCAAAAGTGTAAAATCCGGATTGGATTTTGCCGTAGGTGCTATTCCCCAGCGCATCACATTTATCTATGTAAAAGATCTGGCAACCGTGGCTTTTCTTGCATTGGAAAACGAAGCGATCCGCAACCGCCACTACTTCGTGGCCGACGGGGATGTGCATACCGACGAGTCGTTTGCCCGGATGATACAGGATATACTTGGAAAGAAGCGGGTACTGCATGCCCGTATTCCGCTGGGATTAGTCAATATTGCCTGCCACTGTTCCGAATGGATCGGTAAGCTGCTGAACAAAAGCATGACACTGAACACCGATAAATACATCATCCTGAAACAACGCAACTGGATTTGTGATGTTACGCCGCTTCAGGATGAACTGAACTTTACTCCCGAATATCCCTTACGTAAAGGACTGGAAGAAAGTATTGAATGGTACCGGAAGGAAGGGTGGTTGTAATCAGTCTATCTTCTTGACTGAACCCAACCCTGCCTTATCCATTTTTATGGTAGGGTTTCCTTTATATTTCACTGTTCCCATCCCGGCTATCTGGGCATTGATCCGGTCGTTTGCATACGTTTCAATCATTCCTTTTCCGGCGATCTCGCACGATAAGGTCGAGAGTTCATAATCCAGCGCACGCACTTTACCGTTTCCGGCTATTTCAAAGTCTGCTTTTTCGCCTGCACCTTTCAAGTTGAATGTGGCTTGTCCTGCTATCTCTCCTTTAAATGTCCTCGCATATAGTGCATCTGCATTCAAAGTACCTTTTCCGGCTGAACTTACTTCCATTTGGTCAACAGTCACAGTATCTCTTAACTCTAATGTCGTATTACCCGCCATACTGAATTTCACCTTCTCATTTGACGCGAATTTACCGTTCAGATTAAACACATCAATCCCGGCCAGATCAACTTTTTTCAAGGAAGAAGAATTAGTCGTGATCGTAAATTCCGTTGGACGAAGCCTTACCGGTTTCTTGTCGCGATCTTTCAGGCGGATAACAAGTTTCTTTCCATCCGTCTTGAACTCAAACAGATCGTAAATATTCTGATCCACCGTTACAGTCAAGGCCGGGGCCGATTCCTGCTGCGAATAATTGAAGATGATAGAAGAGCCCTGTACTTCAATCGCATCATAATCGGCGACATCGATCGCTTGGGTAATTACGTCACCATTACCTTTGATAGACGGCATAAAGATACATCCCGAAGTGAGCAACAGGATGACGGACAGTACGGATAAATAGAGTGTTGTTTTCATATTGTTTTATTATTTTACTTCCTCAACGCTGCCTTTGCCAATCACTTTCTGCTGAACGGCTGTCGGGCCTTTGTAACGGATATTGCCTTTACCGACAATATTCGCTTTCAGATTGTCGGTGGGGTGAACTTCCATTGTTCCGTTACCAGTCATTTTACATGTCAGATCAGGAACTTCCACACCGAAAGCCATTATTTCACCACTGCTGGTGATGCTGTATTCTCCAACGGCCGCTTTTCCTTTCTTCAGGTTGATCGTTCCGGAACCGTTGATACTGCATTCCAGCTTATCGGCCTGCAACTCGTTAACGACCATATTGGCGCTACCGGATACATTCAGCTCCAGCTTTCCTACTTTAACGGTTTCTTTCAACTGAACCAGACAGTTGGAGTTAGCCTTAATCTTCACTTCATCCCCGGTAATTGCACTATTAACCATGAAATTGGCATTACCTGAAGCCTTCACTTCTTTCAGCCATTTTGAATTGGTTTTTACAATGAACTTGGTATAATGATCTACTTTAGCTCCTTTGAAGCCAATAGAGAGTTCCCTGTCTTTTATATTGATATTAACGAACTCATGCAAGTTCTCATCGACTGTTACTTCGATATAGGGTTCTGCATCCGACTGTTCGTAATTAAAATCAATAACACCATCGATTTTGATCGTATTAAATTCATCGATCTTTATCTTCTTAGTGGTAAGAGTTCCGTTTCCCTTCACATGATCTGCTGCCTGGACTGTGAATAACAACCCTAATAACATGATAATAGATAATAAGCCTTTTGTTCTCATAATTTATTTGTTTAGTATTGCCTATCCTTTTAATAGACGCATCAAGGATGCGGTTGGTTACAAAAATAGGGGTAATTTAATTTATAATTCCTACATTTGCTATATTTTTATAGGGAATTAAGTTATGGAACAGCGTTTATTTGGCTCTGGTAAAGAAGACTATTCGAAAGTATATACGATATACTTTCCGAAACTGGTGCGCTTTTCCGAAACTTATCTGCTTTCGAAAGAAGATGCGGAGAACATAGTACAGGATATATTTCTTTATTTGTGGGAAAACCGGGAACAGATACCTTTACTTGGGAATATGAATGCGTACCTTTTTACCGTTGTAAAGAACCGTTGCATCGATTTCCTTCGCAAACAAACCCAGGTCGGAAAACAAAAACAGTCGCTGTCGGAACTGGAAGAAAAGGAACTGCAATTTAAGTTATACTCTTTGCAGAAGTTTGATGAGAACAATCTTTCCGTATCGGATATAGACACACTTATCACACAGGCAGTCGATTCATTACCTGCCCGTTGCAAAGAGATTTTTATACTCAGTCGGATGGAAGGTTTACGGCATAAGGAAATAGCCGAGCGTCTGAATATCTCCGTTAACACCATAGAAAGCCAGATCGCTATTGCTTTGAAAAAGCTAAAGGTCACATTGAAAGATTATGTGCCATTGTTTATTTTTATCATCTGATCGTACCCTCTAAGATTTTCAATCCCTTTAAGTCCTTTTGGCAAGAAGGAGCCTGTGCCTGAAATGTTAAAGTCAAATTTTTTTGATTTTCTTTTTGGCGGCATTCTTATCTTTTACGTCATAAGAATAAAGAAGATATAATTTTATGAAAGAACAACTCGATAAATATTTTGCAGGTACACTTACCGATACCGAAAAGTTAAACCTTTTCCGGGAAATGGAACATGATGCCAGGCTGAAAGATGAAATGGCGAATATGCAGAATATTATGGCCTTATCCGGATTGATGGATAGGGAAGGCGATCAAAAATTGGTGGCCGGAAAGATCAAAGAACTGGAACGACGGGCCAACAGAAGGAGAGTACTTCATATATCCCGCTTGACGTTAAAGTATGCGGCTGTTTTCGCCCTGCTTTTCTCTACCTGGTTCCTTTCGGAGAAATATACATTGGAGAAACATCGGGACGAAGCGATCTGGATAGAAGCTCCCCAAGGACAGCGAGTATATCTGACGCTTGCCGACGGGACAGAAGCCTGGCTCAGTTCACGTACGAAAATAAAGGTTCCCAATCAGTTCAATAATAAAGAAAGAGTCGTAGAGCTGGACGGAGAAGGTTTCTTTGCCGTAAAGAAAGATGTGAAACGCCCGTTTATCGTCAAAACCAAACAATATAATGTGCAGGTATTGGGAACACAGTTCAATGTATTTGCCTATTCGACAAGTACCGATTTTGAAACCGATCTGCTGAAAGGATCTGTATATGTATATCACAGGGATGACAAAGAGAGCGGCCTTTACCTGAAACCGGATGAGAAGGTTTTCCTGAAAGACGGGACGTTGTTGAAATCAGCTTCAAACTTCAAACAATCAAAATACCTGAAGAACGGTATCTTTACTTTCGAAGATAAGCCCTTCGGCGAATTGCTGACAAGACTGGAACTGTGGTACGACGTCAAATTCACTGTAACGAAGCCGGAGATCAGGGAATATGTCTTTTCGGGCAAATTCCGCCAAAGCGACGATATAGCCAATATCCTGCAAGCGATACAGGAAGTGGGGAAATTTAATTTCCGGATAATCACGGAAAACGAGATAGAGATTTATTAACCTTATATGTAAAACTAAAAAAGAATATTGCCTATGTAAATATCAGTAATGAACAGATAGGACGAAACAGGGGAGTGTTGGTACCACTCCCCCGCAATAGTCAATACTATCTTCTTAGAGTTGTAACCTACAAAAAAAAGTATTAACATTATTATTCAGCAAAGTTATGAAAAAAAACTTGTTGCAGACATGCTATTATGCTATAAGAGAACTTAAATCAAGAAAAATAGTTCGCATTATGAAATTATCAACCTTTTTCTTCTTCCTGCTTATCATGCAGCTGCATGCCGAGAATATTCAGTCACAGACGGCAAGTGTAGCTCTGAACAAGGAAGCACTCACGTTGAATGAATTGATATCGGAAATAGAATCGCAAACCGATTATCTGTTTATTTATAGTAAGAGCGATATAAATGTGAGCCGGCGGGTAAAAGTAAATACACGCAGCCGGCAGGTATCCGATATTCTGAATGATATTTTTTCAGACAGTGATATTACCTATAAATTTGCCAACAACTATATCTCGTTGCGCAAAATAAATGAGAAAACGGCAACCGGTAATCCCGATCCGGCACAAACAAAGAAAATAGTCGTAACGGGTAAAGTGCTGGATTCCTTTGGTGATCCGGTTATCGGAGCCAATATCGTGGAAGACAATACCACAAACGGAACGGTCTCCGATATAGACGGGAACTTCAGCCTGTCGGTTGCAGAGAATGGCGTTTTGGCCGTTACCTTTATCGGATATATAGAACAAAAGATACCGGTAAAGAATAAAACTTCCTTCACCATTAAACTGAATGAAGACCTGCAAAAGTTGGATGAAGTGATTGTGGTTGGTTACGGTAGTATGAAAAAGAGCGACCTGACAGGATCGGTTGTCTCATTGAAGGCCGAAGAAATTAACTCACCTAACAACTCCAGTTTGGTACAGATGATGCAAGGACGTGCAGCCGGTGTTGTTATCACTCAGAACAGTACACAGCCAGGTGGTGCAGCCGATGTGCGTATCCGTGGACTTTCTTCTGTAAATGCCAGTAAAACACCGCTATATGTAGTAGATGGTTTTCCTGTGGATAATACAAACTTTTATCCGGGTTCGGGAGATGTGTTTGACGGCCCGAAGAAAGACCCGCTAAATAGTATCAACCCTTCTGATATCGAGAGTATGGAAGTGTTGAAAGATGCGTCAGCTACGGCCATCTACGGATCACGTGCCGCCAACGGCGTTATTCTGATCACGACCAAACAGGGTAAAGAAGGAAAGGCGAAGGTCACTTTGAACTCCTCTTTCGGTATTCAGACAATCGCCAAACGGTTCGAGTTCCTGGATGGTTCGGAATTCGGGAAAGTGACTAATGAAATGTTTTCCCTGTATAATAAGAACCCATACTATACCAATGACGAAATTGCGGCATTCGGAAAAGGGACAAACTGGCTTGACGAGGTGACGCATACCGGTATGGTTACTAATCATGACCTGTCTTTGCAGGGTGGTACGGCTTCGACCAAATATATGGTGTCGGCCAGCTATCATCTGAATAACGGTATAGTAAAAGAAAGTTCTTTTGAGCGTTACAGCTTCCGTGTAAATCTGGAACAGAAGATATCCTCTCTCTTCAGCGTGAATATTTCCAGCTTTATGAGTAATACATCAGACAAGAATGTAGCTGTAGGTACACGTGCGGAAGATACAGGTGTATTATCCGGCGCCTATACATTCCCGTCAAATGTTCCGGTTCGTGATGAAAACGGCAAATTTTCAAAGAACCCGCGCTATGCCTTGTTGCCTAACCCGGTATCTTTGCTGGATATCGACGACAAAACCCGTTCGAAGAGATCTATGTTGAATGCATCGTTAAACATAACTCCTACCGACTACCTGTTTATCAAATTGCAGGCAGGCACGGATATGCAAGACTCCAAACGTGAATATTACAATCCTAAAACAACGCGCAACGGGGCCGATGCCAATGGTATCGCTTCTGTAACAGCCACTCAAGGACGCAGCAACCTGTTTGAAGGAACGGCTACATTCAAGAAGGAGTTTAATAAAGTTCATAAACTGGATATCATGGCCGGTTATACTTATCAGGATTTCACTTATGAAGAACTGACAGCCAAGGTGTCAAATTTCTTTACCGACTATTTTGGATACAATAATATCGGTATCGGTGAAACTTATAGTGCTCCGGGAACTACGAAAAGAATGAATAAACTGTTATCCGGCATAGCTCGTGTAAACTATAACTTCGCAGACCGTTATTTGTTTACCGCAACATTCAGAGCGGACGGTTCGTCTAAATTCGACAAAGAGCATCGTTTCGGCTATTTTCCCTCTTTCTCTGCCGCATGGCGCATCTCTAACGAAGAGTTTATGAAAGGACTTACATCGTTATCGAACATGAAACTTCGCCTCGGTTATGGTGAAACAGGTAATCAGGATATCGGTAACAACAGTTACCAGAACTTGCTGAAAAAAGGATATGAGTATGTTTTCGGTAATTCTCCGGTTACAACGATCATTCCGGGTAATGCAGGTAATCCACTGCTGATGTGGGAAACAGCCAAACAGTTTAATATCGGTTTGGATATGGGCTTTTTCAACAATCGCGTTTCAGGAACTCTTGAATATTACCAAATCAATACGGATAATCTGTTGCTGCAATTCTCTACCCCGGCCTATTCCGGATATACTTCACAATGGAGAAATGCAGGTGAGATTATCAACCGTGGAGTGGAGTTTACTTTGAATACAACTAATATCCGTACCCGTAACTTCCAATGGGAAACTTTACTGACCGTTTCTCACAACAAGAACAAATGGAACGATCGTGCCGGATTGCCTAAACCATATATCGGGGCTTCCGAAAATGATCCGGTGAATGCAATCTATGGATATACGTACGATGGTATCTGGCAGGAAGGCGATGATATCAAAAACAGTGCACAGCCAAATTCTGTACCCGGAAATATCCGTTTCAAGGATATTGGAGGACGCGATGCCGACGGGAACTTTGTTGCGGGGCCGGACGGAAAGATTAACGATGCGGATATAAGTTATCTGGGAACTCCAGATCCTAAGGTGGAATTAGGTTTTGGCAATGACCTGACCTATAAGAACTGGAATCTGAATATCTTCTTCAATGCCCGTCTGGGTGGTAAGAAATACAATCAGTTCCGTGCTTATTACGAAAACCCGGTAAGAGTTTACGAAGGTTTCAATGCATTCAGCAGTGTGATGGATCGCTGGACTCCGACAAATACAACCAGCCAGATTCATTCGGGAGCCGCCAACCCTTATGGTGGCGATATGAATACATTCTATGTAGAAGATGCATCGTTCTTACGACTGAAATCTGTCAGGCTGACTTACAACACAAAGATTCAGTCTTTCCCTCTCAGTGTGTATGTCGACGCCCAAAACCTGTTTACCATAACAGGATATTCAGGTTACGATCCTGAAATTGGAGGCACAAACGATTATAATACATATCCTGCTTGCCGTACATTCATGGCAGGTTTAAGAATCAGTTTTTAAAAAGTTACAATTATGAAGACACTCAAAATATATTTGCTGGCAGGTTTAACTTGCTTACTTTCTTCCTGTCTGGACACACAGTTGTATAATGAGATAGCTGTTGACGACTTTTTCAATACGGAATCGGATGCACGCGCATATCTGAACGGTGTGTATGGCGGTTTTCGTGATAGAAGTGCCCGTAATTACATCCCCGCAGGCGAATATGCGTATCAGATGCTGAACGAAATAGCGGCCGACGGTCTGATTTTCGGTCCCGGAGCACAGAGCGGCAAAGGCAGTCAGTATGAAATGGCCGAATGGGGAGTTGACTTTTATGTAACCTCTTCTCTTTGGAACGATTTGTACCTGGCTATTGTCCGTGCCAACATTGGAATCGACAATCTGGGAAAAGTGGAGACAAACGACACTAAGCAGATAGAACAGTTTGTAGCAGAAGCACGTGTAGCTAGAGCCTGGTTTTATGCGGACCTTACTTATCTGTACGGAGATGTTCCTTTTATCACAGATTCAAAGTTTGATATAACATCGAAACCCAAACGTGAATCGAAAGATAAGATCATCGAATTTTGTATTTCAGAGATTCTGCCTTCTATTGAGAAACTTCCCGAAAGCTATCCGGCTGAAGATTACGGCCGTTTTACGAAATCAGCCGCCCAGGCCAAGCTTTGTAAAATATATCTGGAAGCCAAGATGTGGAAAGAATGTGCCGATATGGCAAATGAGATTATTAATAATTCGCCTCATAAGCTTGTATCTGACTGGGGTAAATTATGGGGTGTGGAGAATGAGAAGAATATAGAAACAATTTTCTCAATTCCCTGTTTACCTCCCCGTTATCAGCATTCAGCTTATGCTGCGCATTTTCATCCGGCAGACTTCCTTATTGAAGGCGGTGGTTCTATCGGTTGGGATTATTATCGTTGTACCTGGGATTTCTATAATACATTCGATCCGGCCGATAAACGCAGAGCAGACATGCTGACTTCATACATCAGTGTTGAGAAAGATGCCAACGGACAAAATATCCGCAAGGAGATTGGTCATGGCGGTGGCGAAGGGCCGATACCGAATAAGTTCCCACTTGACCCGGCTCATATCGGGTGGACTGAAGGAACAGATGTCGTGCTGATCCGTCTGGCTGATATTATTCTGGCACGCGCCGAATCATTGAATGAGTTGAACGGTCCCAATCAGGAGTCAATCGACCTGATCAACCGGATCCGTACACGCGCATTCGGAAACGAAACCCACAACTTAAAACTGGCTGATTACGGTACGAAAGAAGCGTTGCGTGCTGCTATCCTGCAGGAAAGAGGATGGGAGTTATATCTGGAAGGATACCGCCGTCTCGATCTAATCCGTCATGGAGTTTATATCGATGCTATGAAGAAGAAAGGTTCAACGTTTGTTTCCAACAGTCAGTTATTGTTGCCGATACCGACCAGTGAAATTAATCTGAACCCGAATCTGACACAAAACGATTATTGATAGATAAACAGGATTTAAGGTAAAAGAGGAAGGAAGCAACCGGATAAAAGATAGGATCAGTATATCTTCCGGTTGCTTTTTTGTTTACTTTGAGTTTGATAAACAGAACAGTTATGAGAGTACGATTTAAAATAGTCCTTTTCTGTAGCATTTTCTTTTCAACAGTTCTTTACGGACAGGACACCGGATGGACGCTACCGACTCCGGATAGCAATAAGCTGCCAACAGCCCTGATCCCCTATCCCGATGAGGTGATCAGGCAAAAAGGATGTTTCAGCTTTTCTACACTAAAAGCTGATATCGGTTCTTTGGATAAGATAAAAGATCATGAACAGGTCGGAAAAGAACTGAACGAAGTCTGTATGTTCTGGAATATGCCGGAACAGGCGCCAACTGTATGCAAGGTTTACTTTGAACAACTCCCCGAAGAACAGGATGCATTAAAAAGAGAGGCCTATCAGTTGGTTATCTCGGACAACAGCGTCCGGATTTCAGCGAACAGTTTTGCCGGGTTCTTCAACGCCTTGCAAACATTGCGACAGTTGATCAATGAAACTTCCGATGCATACGAACTTTCCAATTGTATTATTAATGATGTCCCGGCTTTCTCCATCAGAGGCGTAATGCTGGATGTCGGACGTAATTATGCGGCCACGCCGTTTATAAAGGAGATGATAAGAAAACTATCCTATTACAAAATTAATGTATTACACTTACATCTGACCGATGATCCGGGATGGAGAATCGAAGTAAAAGGAATGCCGGAACTGACAGCTCCATCTTCCTTCTGGAAAACCCGCCAGCCGGGGAAATATTATACACAGGAAGAACTGATATCACTCGAAAATTATTGCACGACGTTGAATATGCGAATCATCCCGGAAGTGGATATGCCGGGGCACAGTGCTTATTTCGAAAAAGCAACCGGCCTGAAACTTCAGACACAGCAAGGAATGGCTACACTTCAAAAGGCATTGGACGAGGTAATTCCCTTATTCAAAGATTCGTTTTTTCATATCGGCTCGGATGAAGTTCATTTTGAAATGGATAGCTTTATGCCCGAAATGATAAAATACGTTCGTAGCAAAGGGAAGGAAGTGATAACCTGGTATCCGGGATATTCGCCTGACAGCAAGGCTATACGGATGTGCTGGGGTGAGAATGAAGCCGCACATCCCATTGACAAAACGGCACGCTACATCGACAGCAATGGTTTTTACATGGATTATATGGACTCACAAGGGGGTATGCTGCAAACCTTCTTCCAGCAACCTTGCGAAGTACCCGTTGGCAATGACAACGCACTGGGTAGCATCATGTGTGTCTGGACAGACGGGGCATTAAGTTCTGAACAACGTTTACTGGAACAATATCCTTTCTATCCTTGCATGCTAACCTTTGCCGAACGTATCTGGCGCGGAAGCAGAGAGAAGAGACGCGACCTGATGGCACAGGTTCCCTCTAAAGGCACACCGGAATGGAGTGCTTTTGCCGAGTTTGAAGATCGCCTGGTTTATCACCGGGATCATTATTTTAAACACACGCCATTTGCTTACGTAAAACAAGCTGAAATAAAGTGGCGGATAATCGGTCCTTTCGATCATAAAGGGATAAACGATACTTCTTTTGAACCGGAGAGATTGATAAAAAAAGAATACATAGTAAATGATACCTTGATGAAATGGACACCTTCACCCATTTATGGAGGCGAAGTTCAAATCCGTAATCTGTATGCCATGTTCAATGCACATCAGGGCAAATACCGGTTGGACCATTGGCCTACGGCGATGTCGCCTGCCGTTGGCAAAGGTGATGGAACCTGCTACGCACTGACTTACATAAACAGCCCGGAAGAGCAGGATGTCTATCTGATGTTTGGACTGAACGGTATGTGGGGACATTCCGGTGGATATCGCACAGCAAGAGCACCTGAGCAAGGAAGCTGGGATTTCAGTGGAGGTGATATCTGGCTCAACGACGAGCGGGTGAGTCCTCCTCACTGGCCATTCGAAAGCTTACCCTGGACGGGCTGGGGAAAAGGGCGCATAGAAACACCGCTGACAGAAGAAGGCTACTTCTATCGTCCCCCTGTGAGAATCAAACTGAAGAAAGGGTTGAATAAAGTCCTTATCCGTAGTGTATTCGGGCATTGGAAAGGAGATAACGGACAGCGTAAATGGCAATTTTGTTGCATTCCCGTTCAATGGGACGGCTTGCATTACACAGAAGTGGAAGGACTGGAATATGTAGATTGGATAGAATAAAAAGCACAAAAATAACCCGGAGACTACTTTTCTGCAAACACTTGCGCGAAAAGTAATTCCGGGTTTACAACAACTCTCCCTATATTGTATTAATTCACATGATCGATATCGCTGCCACCACTTGCACTCTTATTTACTTTCGGATCGCCTTTATACCTAATGTCGCTACCGCCACTAGCTGAGGCATCCAGGCTTTCGGTTACATTGGTTTCGATGTCGCTGCCACCGCTGGAAGCACAGTCCAAACTCTTCACTATGAACTTGTACGCATGGATATCGCTACCACCACTGCTACGGTATAATCCGCTATTTGCGTTACCGGCTAATGAGATGTCGCTACCGCCAGATGTACGGACTTCTATTTCGTCACATTCCAGGTCGGTGGCTTGCACGTCGCTGCCCCCACTCAGACTGAATTTGCATACTCCAGATATACGAACCGGATTTTTCAGATAAACATCGCTACCGCCGGAAGTACTTACTTCCAGATTATCGGTCGTAAGATCGCTTTTCAGATAAAAATCAGTACTACCCGATGTGCTCAGCTTAGTCAATTCACTGGAATGTCCGTTTATTTCCAGAGCGGTCGGGGATATTTGGCTCCCTTTCTTTGCTTCTATCATCAGAATACCGTCGGTAGATTCGATCTTTAATGCAGAAAGCAGATTCTCATCAATCTTGATTTCCAGGCCTGCATTGCCTTTCTGCTGGCTATAATTGAATACGGGCGATTTGAATTTCTGCCCCCAGGAAAACAATCCATTAAATCCGGAAGAACCTATCCCTTGTCCTATTCTTATCTCTGTAAAATCAGATACATTGATCTCTTTGGTGATGATATTACCGTTCCCTTTCACTCCTCTTGCATGACACGAAATCAGTCCCAGTGTCATTAATCCGATGAATGCTAATGCAATTGCTCTCATACTGTTTTTTCCTTTTAAGTTTAATATTTAGTTTGCTTTTTTCAGTTTGCCGGAACCGATAATACTTTTACTGGTAGTCGGATCCCCTTTGTAATATACGTTTCCGCTTCCTACGATATTTGCTTCCAGACGGTCTTTGGCATAAGCCTGGATATTACCGCTGCCGGCAATATTACATTCCACTTTGCCTGTAGCACAGTCGTAAGCTTTTATACTTCCGCTTGCCGCAAGATTGTATTCTGCTTGTTCGGCCTTCCCACCTATTTGGATAAAACCACTACCGGCCAGGCTGCATTCAACACCTCTCAGATCGATGTCCGATGCAACAACGCTACCAGAACTTGCCAGGTTCACCTCCAGCTTGTTTCCTTCCACTTTCTTCTTCAGCAGGATATTTCCGCTACCGGCCATGTTGATTTCCAGCTTACTTATATTTATCGGGCTGGCGATAATAAAATCGCCGGAAGAAACAACGTTCAGTTCCTTTATCTCGCGCGAATTCGTTACCACCTTGAATGTCGTCGGATTCAGGTTGTAAGTATTTCCGTTACGGCTACTTTCGTTTATTCTTTTCGGGCCGACTTTCAACTCTTTGCCTTCCACATTTATTTTAAGCAAAGGGAACAGGTTTTCGTCGATAGTTACTTTCAGATAAGGAGCCGCATCCGACTGTTCATAGACAAACTCCATGACGCCAACCGTCGATATTTCATTATAATCGCTGATTGAAATTTCTTTAGTAATCACGTTTCCGTCTCCATCGACTGTTTTTTCAGTGATGGCAAAGCCTGTCAGAGTGGTCAGCAGGCAAGCAATAAGAAGAAGTACTTTTGTTTTCATCTGATTTATTTTTAGTTCTTTCTTTATAAGACGAAGGAGATATGGTTTCGGTTGCATATTGGAAGCACTTTTTTCAGAAAATAATAAAAAAAAGAAAACCGCGACCCGTATTTATAACGGATGCGGTCTCTTTGCTTCCCAACGAAGCAATCTCACGATTCCTCCTTTGCAAAGACTTGTTAACCTTAGATCTAAAATACTATGAAAAAAACTCGATGCAAATATAAGAGGAATTATAGTATGTGCAATAAACAATTGTATCAATTTATTGTAAATTTGTCACTTTATGATTCAAATGTTACATTTTTTGATCGATTTATTCTATAACTCCAAACTTTTCCGGAATAGAATCCATAATATCAAATAGTTCGGCTACAGTCTCTGCACGGAGCATGGCAACGCGAGTCGGTTTGAAATCGGCAATGCCCTTGAACAAGGGAGTTGCTGCCAGATGGCGGCGGATATGAAGAATGCCGCGCCGCTCGTCCAGACGTTCCACACTCTGGTTGACCTGCTGTTTCAGGATATCCAGATACCAGGTAAATCTTTCGTCGGGCAGCGGTGTACCGTTCGTCAGGAAATGTTTCACCTCACGGAATATCCAGGGACGGCCGATACTTCCGCGACCGATCATTACCCCATCGACACCATACTGGTCGAAACGTTCCTTGCAGGTTTCAGCAGACGTCACATCGCCATTACCGATAATAGGAATATGCATACGAGGATTATTCTTCACTTCACCGATCAGTGTCCAGTCCGCATCGCCGGTGTACATCTGTGCCCGTGTACGGCCATGTATGGAGAGGGCGGCAATCCCGCAATCCTGCAACTGCTCGGCCAGGTCGACGATTATTTTATTATCGGCATCCCATCCCAGGCGCGTTTTCACTGTCACCGGAATATTGACCGCCTTTACTACCTCTCTTGTGATCTCCAGCATCAGAGGAATATTCCGCAGCATACCTGCCCCGGCTCCTTTACCTGCCACCTTCTTTACCGGACAACCGAAATTGATATCGAGAATATCGGGGCGGGCAGCTTCACAAATTCGGGCAGCTTCCACCATCGCGTCCACTTCCTTACCATATATCTGTATGGCTACCGGACGTTCGTCTTCGGCAACCGTCAGTTTTTCCTGTGTCTTGTTCACGCTACGGATCAGTGCGTCGCTCGATACAAATTCCGTATAAACCATATCTGCACCAAAACGTTTGCACATCAAACGGAAAGAGATATCTGTCACATCTTCCATCGGTGCCAGAAACACCGGGCGTTCACCTAAATCTATTGAGCCTATCTTCATACCTTCTTATTATAGTCTACAAAAGTACTGCTTTTCCGGTTAGAAACATGAAAGAATCAGACCGAATCTCTACTGGAATTTGTAGTTACATTTGAGCATTCCTTTATTAAAACTCAGAACATGATATGGTTTCTTCTGGCGCGGAATGTTTTCTTAGTTAAAATTCCCCACTTTTTTTATTTATGTGGGGAATAATCCCCTATATTATGGGGAATACCCCCCACTGCAATGGGGATAAATACCCACTGTGGTGGGAAGGTGTGCAAGTCTGTTGAGATAAGGTACTAAAAGTTAACGGTGTTTATTCAGGAAATATAGGAAGAAACCCCTATCTTTGTGGTTTCTAATTTAAAACCAAACAGCTTTGAACGAAAAAGAATTTGAAATAATGGCTCCGGTCGGTTCATACGAATCGCTGATGGCAGCTATACAGGGTGGTGCCGACTCCATCTATTTCGGCATTGAAGGACTGAATATGCGTTCGCGCTCTTCCAATAATTTCACGACCGACGACCTGCGTAAGATCGTTTCCATCTGCAAAGAACATGGGATCAAAAGCTATCTGACTGTCAACACCGTTATCTACGGGGAAGACCTGGCGTTGATGCGCGAGATCATCGATGCAGCAAAAGACGCCGAAGTATCCGCTATCATCGCAGCCGATGTGGCCGCCATGAGCTATGCAAACCGTATCGGACAGGAAGTGCACCTCTCTACGCAGCTGAATATATCGAATGTAGAAGCGCTGAAGTTTTACGCCCAGTTTGCCGATGTCGTTGTGCTGGCACGCGAACTGAACCTCAAGCAGGTTTCCGAAATCTATCAGCAGATTGTCGAACAGCAGATTGTTGGGCCACATGGCGAACTGATCCGTATCGAGATGTTTGCCCACGGGGCTTTGTGCATGGCCGTCTCCGGTAAATGCTATCTGAGCCTGCATGAGATGAATGCGTCGGCCAACCGGGGTGCTTGCATGCAGATCTGCCGCCGTGGCTATACGGTGAAAGACAAGGACAGCAATATCGAACTGGATATCGAAAACCAGTACATCATGTCTCCTAAAGACCTGAAGACGATCCATTTCATGAATAAGATGATGGATGCCGGTGTCCGTGTATTCAAGATAGAAGGCCGTGCCCGCGGCCCCGAGTATGTACGCATCGTCACCGAATGTTATAAAGAAGCAGTCAAAGCCTATTGCAACGGCACGTACGATGAAGAGAAGATCGCCGTATGGGACGAACGTCTGAAAAGCGTCTTCAACCGTGGCTTCTGGGATGGTTATTACCTGGGACAGCGTCTGGGCGAATGGAGCAGCAAATACGGTTCCGGCTCGACCAAGAAGAAAGTGTATGTGGCAAAGGGCATTAAATATTTCAGCGGCATCGGTGTTGCGGAGTTCGAAATGGAGTCGGGTACTTTGAAGGTGGGCGACGAGATCCTGATCACCGGCCCGACAACAGGTGCCGTTATGCAGACGATCGACGAGATACGCGTAGACCTGAAACCGGTGGAAGAAACAGTCAAAGGCGAACGTTTCTCCTTTAAAGTGACCGAGAAGGTACGCCCTTCCGACCGCCTCTACAAAATGGTATCCGAGAATAATAACAACAAAGAACTGAAATAAATGAAAGAGTATATCTTTAAACTGACAGACAAGGTGCGCGACTACGAATGCGACCTGCAGGGAGTCGTGAACAACGCCAACTATCAGCATTATATGGAACATACCCGTCATGAGTTCCTTGAATCGCTGGGGGAGAACTTCGGTGCGATGCACGATAAAGGCGTCGACGGGTTTGTATCTCATGTAGACATCGACTTCAAGACTTCCCTGAAAAGCGGCGACAGCTATATCTCCTGCCTGAATGTCTATAAGAAAGGCGTGAAACTGGTCTTTGAACAGGATATTTACAGAGCTTCCGACGGTGCGCTGGCAACCAAAGGGAAAGTGGAATCGGTCGTCGTGCAGGACGGGAAACTGACCCGGGGTGAATACTTCGATGCAATGCTGGAAAGGATAAAGAACAAGTTATGATATAATATGACAGACAAACGGATTTACCAAATTGGCCTAACTATGATAAACGGTGTCGGAGATATCCTGGCCCGTCAGCTTTTGCAGTCGCTGGGTGACGCGGAAGCCGTCTTTACGGAAAAAAGACAGAACTTGGAGAAGATTCCGGGTATCGGAAGCCTGACGGCCGCCGAGATCAAACGCCCGGAAGTCCTTCTGCAGGCAGAGAAAGAGTTAGCCTTCGTTGAAAAGAACCATATCACCTGTTATTACCTGACAGAGGAAACCTATCCCAAACGCCTCAGGGAATGTACGGATGCTCCGATACTCTTCTATTATAAAGGGACGGCAGACCTGAATACGTCCCGCATCATCAGTATTGTAGGAACACGCCACGCAACGGAATATGGCAGGGCGGTGACAGAGGAACTGATACAAACGTTGTCGGCTTCCTTCCCTGATCTGCTGGTTGTAAGCGGACTGGCTTACGGCATCGATGTCTGTGCCCACCGTAGCGCACTCAAAGCCGGATTGCCTACTGTCGGCGTACTGGCGCATGGTCTCGACCGGATTTATCCCCCGGCTCATCGCTCCACTGCCGTAGAAATGCTGCAACAGGGCGGATTGTTGTCCGACTTCCCTAGCGGCACGGAGCCTGATAAACCGAACTTCGTCAAGCGTAACCGGATTGTTGCCGGACTGGCCGATGCTACGCTTGTAGTCGAGTCGGCCGAGAAAGGCGGTTCGCTGATCACTGCTGATATAGCGTTCTCTTACGGACGGGATGTATATGCTTTTCCGGGACGGGTAAACGATATTCATTCCAAAGGATGTAATGCCCTGATCCAGCAGAACAAGGCCGGCCTGATCACTTCTGCCGCCGATCTGATCTCCGCGCTTTGCTGGGATGTGGAGAAGAAAGCCGCGCCTGCCCCTGTCCAGTCCGAACTGTTCTTCGGAGAAGAGGACAGCCGGACAGGAGCTATCACGACACTTCTCCGGGAAAAAGGCGAAATGCACATCGACCAGCTGGCAAAGTCGCTCGATCAGCCTGTCCGCGAACTATTCCCCCTTCTGTTCGAGCTGGAGATGAACGGACGGATCCGGACTTTGCCGGGAAATATCTATAAACTGGTTTAACAGAGAATGGGGTGTGTCAACTTTCCGGCACACTCCTTGCCTGAACTGTCTCGTAAGCAACAACAGCAATAAATACCAGCGCAGTTATCGCATTCAACTGAAGCGGATTAAAGATGCGGGCAAACGGAATGATAAACGCAAGCACGATAACGGCGATCACATGCGACCAGGCAATCATCCGGCAGGTGATCCATTTATACACACTGTTACTCATCAGATAAATGATCGGGCCGCCCACCATAGCGAAGATACCGCCCGTCGTCATTTCACCCAACGGATGGTTTACGACCAACTCATCCCCTACCGCACAAATGATCAGTGCCCCTACCAGCACGACATGGATCGAATGATATTTCAGTCCGAGCAGGCCGGGGTTCGATATCTTTTTGATCTTCCGGCTTCCCGCCTCGCTGCTGACATCAAAATAAATCCACCACATCGCCAGGCTGTTGGTGAAAGAGATTATTGCCGCATAGATAATCGTCGCGTCCCACACCTCGAAATCGCTGAGTGAAGCGCCCGTCATCATGATCGTTTCACCAAAAGCGATGATAACGAACAGCTGGCTTCTCTCTGCCAGATGTTGCCCTTCAATCGTCCATTCCTTACTGGAAACGGATCGTCCAAGCCCCGGCAAATAAAAGCCGAACATCGGCGAAGTGTAATCGCACAAGACGGCCACCAGCCACAACAGGATACGCATATATCCCTCGCTGAACGCTCCCGCAATCCAGAATATGGCGGAGATACAAAACCAGCCCAATATACGTTTGAAGTTGGGGGATAGATGATGCTTCTTATCCAACAGGAAAACAATTACAAGCGTCCGCCCCAGTTGGATAGCCACGTAACACGCGGCAAAAACCAATCCCCGGCTTGTATACGCTTCGGGAATGGAAGAAGCCATCACCAGGCCGATCAGCATAAGGACAAACAGGAGCAACCGGATAGAACGTGTTTCGGGATTGAACCAGTTCGTTACCCAGGTGGTATGCTGCCAGGCCAGCCAGACGGCAAACCACAGGATAATCTCCTGCAGATAACCCAGCCAGTCCAGATGATGAAGCAGGTAATGCGATAACTGCGTGACCGCAAAGACATAAATCAAGTCGAACAACAGTTCCGAATAAGAAACAGAAGCCCGTTCTTCCTCCCGGCTTCTCAGTAAATGATGTGAAGAATGCGACATACGCCAACGATTTTATAGCCTCTATAATCCGATAACCCTATGGAATTAGAACAAGCGCCCGTTTATTTTGTTTAAGAGATGTTAGTTGTTTCTTTTTGTGTGAACGGGAACTATCTTTATCTTTGTCAAAAGCATTTGAATATGGAATTGCGAACAGCGAATGTAGTCAGATATATTATGCCTTTACGCGAAGGCGGTTCGTTGCCGGCGCTGGCGGAAGCCGACGACGGATATAAGTATGTAGTTAAATTCAGGGGAGCCGGACATGGCACGAAAGCATTGATTGCCGAACTGGTGGGTGGTGAAATAGCACGCACGTTAGGTTTCCGTGTACCCGAACTGGTCTTCCTGAACCTCGACGAGGCTTTCGGCCGTACCGAGGGCGACGAAGAGATACAAGACCTGCTGCAGGCCAGCCGCGGACTGAACCTCGGACTGCATTTCCTGTCGGGCGCACTGACCTATGACCCGGTTGTGAATAAAGCCGGAGACAGGCTGGCTTCGCAGATCGTCTGGCTCGACGCCCTGCTGACCAACGTAGACCGTACCGTACGCAACACCAATATGCTGATGTGGCACAAAGAATTATGGCTGATCGACCACGGTGCCTCACTCTTTTTCCATTACTCATGGTCGAACTGGCGTAAGCATGCTTTAAGCCCGTTCATCCAGATCAAGGATCACGCTTTGCTTCCCGAGGCTTCCCTGCTACCGGAGGTAGACGTCGAATTCAAACACCTGCTATCTCCTGAAAAGATTCGTGAGATCGTCGAACTGATCCCGGAAGACTGGTTGCAGTGGAGCGACAGCCCCGGCACGCCGCAGGAGATAAAGGAGATATACATGGAATTCTTAACCGAGAGGATCGCCCATTCCGAAACATTTATAAAAGAAGCGCAAAATGCAAGGAAAGCACTTATATGAATATGCCGTTATCCGCTTTGTTCCCCGGGTGGAACGTGAGGAGTTTATCAACGTAGGCATTATCCTGTTCTCCAAACGGGCTAAATATATAAAAGCGCGTTACCGGGTAGACGAAAGAAAAATCCGGCTGTTCTCTTCCGAGCTGGATATGGATTCGCTGTATGCCAGCCTGAAAGTATTCGACCACATCTGCTCCGGTGCCAAAGGAGCCGGCCCTATCGCGGCGATGGATATTCCCGAACGATTCCGCTGGCTGACGGCTGTACGCAGTTCTTCCATACAGACATCCCGCCCGCATCCGGGCTTCTCGGATGATCTGGATGCGACGTTCGAGAAGTTATTTTCGGAGTTAGTATTATAGCCGGAGAAGAGGGCTTTTTCACCACAGAAAAGGCTCTCAAAAGTGTTAAATTTAGCAGTTTTTACCTGTATTGTATAAAGTTTTATCTTCACTAACACTTTTTGACGATGCAACCCTTCAAACTTAACAAATATTGGCCTGAAAAAGCTTGACAAAACCTCTTTGCAACCGTATCTTTGTACTGTGGTTTTTTCATAATAG
>OGFC01000943.1_pt1 | contig 20827 bp, 28 predicted proteins | sample 1570841 | NCBI WGS metagenome assembly OGFC01 (sample SAMEA2582137, study PRJEB24529) | metagenome | biome: Human gut stool | place: China | collected 2011 | reverse complement strand
TGGGGCGTTAACGAGCTTCTTGGCGTCGAGAGTAGGAAACCGCTGGAAATTCACGATCGTGCGCCAATTAAATGTCGCACTCATTGCCTGAAAATGCCCGAGGACGGGACTGTCAACTTCGCCGGCAATGCCTGCGCCGCTGACCGTATCGCTCATTGCCTGTATTTCAGGCAAGTCAACAGTTGCAATACCCAGAAGGGCATTGTTTTCGTTATAGACCCTGTAGTTAATCAGTCTTTCAGGGACTTTATTACTTCCTTCCATTATTTAGCTCCTTACTGAAAAAGGGTCTGAAGATATTGAACGTCGTATTTAAATTTGAAATTGATTGCTCTGTTCGGAGAAGGCGGAGTCACGGATACATCGAAGACTACTTTGCCGTCCATCAAATCCAGGGTCGTGTTCTCGTCTTCTAGAAATTCAATTCTTCCGCCCAAGATGTACTGCTGTGCCGAGAGGCCGTTCAGCCAAATATTGGCGCTGTCAACAATCGTATGAACCTGTCTGCGATTGAGTGGACCGTCTATTCTCGGCCAGAAAGTTTGAACGAAGGTGTTTCCGATCCAGTTGAACATTCTGCGAACGGGGATGAAGGTATCTTTCACATCCGTGCTGCCTGGATAAGCCGCCGTTCTATTACCCCAGGCGACCCAGCCGCCGATAAAGTTCAAAGCGGTAACGACGCCTTCTCCGTTGAGGTAGGCTCCATTGTCCTGCCCCAACACGACTTCAGTGCCATCCTTAAGCACTGTTCCGGTCATCTGAAGATTGTGGTTTGACGGGGAGACATACGGCACGTCGTCATTTTCGCTGTCAACCTGAGCCATTAAACAGGCGATCTGGGTGGACATACGATAAATTGTCTCGTCTAGTCTGATTTCCGGCCAGCAGGCAATCTGAAGGGGATCAACGATATTGTTGTCATTTTTCCATGCGGCAACTTCCGTGTATTGTTTTACCGTGTCTGTCGGAACATCGACTACACAAACAGACTTAAACACCGAGTTGACTGAAGCGCACTTTGCGGCCATTACCGCCGCCACTCCCGGATTTTCCGAGTAGCCTGGAGCGATGATTGTGCCCGGCACCAGACGGAAGAGCGGGAAGATATCCGAGATAAGCTCCAGCCCGCGCTTTCGACCTTCTGTGTCCACGCCGCCGATAATGTCCTCTTCGGTAACCTTGGATGGATCGAGTTTTTCTGCGAAAAGCGTGATGTCCGTTCCTGTCTGACACCTGAAGTCGCCGTCTTCATTTTTCAAGCTTGTAATTACAAGGAAACCGTCGTCATCAAAAGAAAGGACGAAGTCATCATTGACCGAATAGTTCCCGCTCTCAGAAGATAACGTAAGGCCGGCCGAAAGAATGCCGGTCTCTTCTACCACTCCTTGTCCAGTCTTCGGGTCAAGCCTCACTGAAGTCGCGGAGACCGTGCACTTATGTTTTGCAGGATCCAAAACATTGATCGCAATAATCGGACAAACTCCGTAAAGAGAAAATGCCGACTGAATGAGTTCGGAAATACTGAAGCGGAATTTCTTGAGGCCGGATTCCGGATCAAGTTCTGCCGGAACGTGGCCGAAAGCCTCCACTGCTTCAGCATAGGAATAGCAAAGTTTGGGTTTATTTACATTCTCCGGATCGGCCATATTGACCGCTGCGGTGCCGATAATCACCGGAATACCCGCGGAGACTTCAACGGTCGGCAGCAGGCTGGTGGCCTGCTCGGAAATACGAACACCATGTTCATACGCCATTTTCTAGTTCCTTTAAAAGTTGTTTGAGATAAAAATTCAGTATTTGTCCCTGCACGTGCATATCTTTCCGAGCCTGCTGCAGGGAGCTCACGGGAACGATTAAATGCCGAGCGGAAGGATACTTTTCTGAAAAAAGGTTCTTCAGATGAGGAGGAAGATCGCTATAAAAAATCGTCCCCTCGGTCAAACCAGGGAACGACGGTCCGATGTAAACACGCGCATTCATCAGAAATCACTCCTGATATGCTGCATGGCCGGCTGCGGCATGAACCAATTCGTGGTCATATCGGCCTGCCAGTACGGGAAAGCTTGTTCAGAATGGATATCGATATCTATCTTAGGCATCAAGACGTACCTTTCGGCCAGCGTTTCGGCAGGAAGCTCTAAAAGTGCGGTCCGGATAGCCGAGAGAACCAATAGGCAGTCTTTCTGACCGTTCATGTCCTCGCCTTCTATTCCTGAAGGTCCTTTTCCGTCGCAGAATGATCCGGCAATGATTGAAACGGAGCAGTTAGTTCCCTCCCAGTCGGTGGATGACTTTTCATGACGAACCAAAACATAAGGGAAGACCTCCTCATCGTTCTTTAAAGGCAAAAATCCGCTATAAACTTTCGGGGTGACTGCCTCCCCGTTTTTGTTTAATAGCCGGAAATTTTTTACGGTATCTTTGACCAACTCTACTAATGAGTCGCATAAGTTAATTTCATTCACTTTGCTTTTCCTTCCAAAATTGCGTTTACCTCGTGGTCCAAACGTGTCTGAAGCATCTCATTCATACACTCTTGTACTTTCTCAGCCTGATTCCCGACCATTGCGACGACAGAAGGTCCGTAACGCTTCTTGATCGTTTCGTGAACTCTGGGGTTAACTTTCGTTGCCTTTCGAATTCCCGTTCTCTCGAAAATATGTCCGCGCCACTTGAATCCTTTATTCAGGACTTCTCTGTGCGATCTGGAAATAGATACGGAGACTTGTTTGCGACGAGCGCCTGTCGTGTTTTCTGATCGAGGAGTGTGAGAAAACGATCGCAGAGGCAAGTTTGAGCCGGAGAGCCGAAGCTCCCCTTCAGGCTTCTTATTAGATGCTTTGACAATCCGGCACGCCTTCTTAACCTCAGAGGCTTTTACGGAGAATTTTTCAGCAGCCGCCTTTGATGCAATTACGCGGCCTGAAATTAAAGTGCGGTTAATAGCTCTGGGGAGCGCTTTTTGAAAAGCTCTCGGTATTTCTTCCAGAGCCGATTCCGCACGAGAAAGAGCGGTGTTTGAAACAGAGACTTTAAATTGCTTCATGACAGAACCTCCTGAGCAACGACTTTGAGCATTCCGTCTTCGACATAGGATTCGACGACCAAGTGAAGAGATCCGTCAATAGCAAAACGTGATCCGGCCTTCGGGGGCGACATTTCTTTAGCATTAATGAAAACGGTTAGAGCGTTTCTAAAAACACCCAAGAATTCGGCTACATCCCCGCTGTTTCCAAGGGCCGCCCGAATGTCTTTGTCAATTACGCACTTTATCTTCTTGCCGTTGATTTCATGAATTTCGGCAAACTCCTCTTCATTCAGAAAAACCGAATCGACATCGTCCTGAAGCATTTCTCTAAAACTGGTCATCGGTTCTCTCTATGGGCGGTTTGAGCCGCCCGTTCAGTTTTATTCGTCCGTTTTTTCAGAAGAAGTACCGCCTGTTTCTTCAGAAGAAGCACCCCCAGAAGCTGCAGAGCTTGCAACTGCTGCGGCAGCAGAACTTGTGACCAAGGCATCACGCATTACGCAGAAGGATTCCGGATGACGGATGTTGAGGTCTACGGATTGCAGAGCTCGAACTTCGACGCCGCCGTTATCAAACGCGGTAGAAGAATACGGGTTCGGAAGAATTTCAATCACACCCCATTCGCCAACGATCAAGTCAGCCCAGTTGGCAAAGAATAGATCAGAGCAGACGCCCTTCGAAGTGCCCCTGTCCAAATCGCTGCGGACTCTATTGGAGCGAGCAACCGGATATCCGTTGAGTTCTCCCGGGATGGAGTTGCGTCTTGTGTCGGTGATGGCTTTCCATAAATAGCCGCCATCGCGGTTCTTTAACTGCTTGAGCCAGCCGATTGTGCGGGCATTTGCCAAGTAAGTCATATTGGCCACGTCGGCATTCTTTTCTGCCACGAGCGTTTCCATTTCGATCAGATGATCGAAGCTCAACGGAGCACCGTTTTCGCCGCCGACAACTTCGTTGATGCCTGTATAGTTGGCGATACCTGTCGGCTGATTGTTAGCGCCGGTTCCATAGAGCGCTGCCTGGTCAATACCTTCAGCTAAACTGCGGATCAATTCCATGCGAGCGAAGTTTTCGATGTTGATCGAGCTCTGAAGAATAAGGTTGCGGCTCATGAAGGTCTTAGAAGCGATCGTCTTCATGTTGAGTGCGATCTTGTCAAACTTCGCATTGGTCGGAGTAACTGTGCCGTTTTCAGGAATCCACTGGGCAGTTGTTGCTTCGCTCTGGCGAGGAATTTCAACTTTGCCTTGCAAGCCGGTAAGGAAGGTAGCGCCGAGACTCAAGACAATAGATCTCTTGCGCAGCATATCAATGAAGGAACCGGCCAAAAGGTCTGTAGCGATAGTATTGCCGCCGTCGACCGCGGATCCTGCGCTGTATCCTGCATCGCGAGTTCCGTAGAAGGGAAGGTCTGTCGGCATAAAAAAGCCTTGAGAGGAACGTCCCATTCTCTGAGAGAGTTCTTGGTTGATTTCTCTTTCAAAGCCTGCGTTATTCCAATTACCGGAGCAATAGGCGTTAATGGCACGCACCAGGGAATAGCGCTGTCTTTCCTGCGGGGACAAGCCTAAGTTGAAGTCGATGCCGACAGCTCTGGATTGAGAAGCTGCAGGTGTGGCTTTACGGCTCTTTAATTGATCCATGACTGCCGCTCTGACTTGGTCGAGGGATTGCTCGCTGCGAATGAAACGATCGGCGTCGGAGTCGCTAATATCAAAATCGCGGCACATGGTCTGAATTGCCCTAACTCTTTCAACGGCTGCTTCTGCGGCTCGTTTTTCAATGCCATGAACGTCAATCGTGACAGGGGCCGGAGCAGCCTGAGAACCCGGAGCCTCTCTTGTTTGCTGGACAGGGGATTCAGCGTGGTTTGCTGCGGGAGCAGCATGTTTGGTATTTGTTGTAGCAGGTAATGCCATTTGGTTGTTCTCCAATGTGGTTAAAGATCTATAAACTCCGACTGTTGGGTCGGCAGGGATGGATACCAGTGAAACTTCCATAATTTCCCAATCGATCGCGCGGTAAACATCCGAGGTGGTATCCAACTCATATTTGTTCACCGCATAACCGACAGAGACGTTTGTCAGAATTTTTTCTCTGACCAAAGAAAAGGCTTTTTCTCCTTCCGGAGTTTTTGCAAAACGGATGTTTGCGTAGGTTCTCTTTCCTTCTTGGGTGAGAGATTCCACAACACCGATAATGTTGTCGGGTTTGTGGTTAAAGAGAAGCGGCATAGATTGCTGCCTTTCTCCGATTTTTTGCGCTCCCGGGGAATGGCTCAGGATTTCCTTGTCGCCCCATCGATCGACCGGATACTCGCTAGCCACAGAAATTCGCATAGTGCGATTTTCTTCATTTGTCTCTTGAGCGCGCTCAAACTTGAAGGTTCGCTCCTTCATTCCGGTTTCCAGTGCCCGGGTACGAAAAACCCGGCATTGCGCCGGGTCAGTCTTTATCGTCATCATCTTTACCTCTATCGGTTGAAATTCCCTCATTTTGTGGGCTTGCCTTCAGCATCCAGTCAAGTCCGTCCTTTTTAATCATTTCGGTTTCTGCCTTAATGTCTTTGAAGATTTCTTGGATATCGCGGTTGCTGCCGCTCGTGGCTGCCGCGTCCGCCCGCGACATGATGCCCAATCGAACCGCAGTTTCGTAAGCCTTCATTTCCTTTGAAGGATCTACCCAAGGCCAACCTCTGGGTTTAAATTCAACAGCTTGGTACTTTCTTTTGTTTTGGAAATAGTCCTTGATCCGGATTCTTCCGGAGACTACCGCCGCATCAAGCCACTCTCGATAAATTCGAGAGAGGAAGTTGTCGATTAGCCAGCGCTGAAGAACTCGCCAATTCTCTCTTTCGTCCGTTAAAGCAAGGCGGCTGGAGGAATAGTTGCTTTGACTGTAGTCCCGGCTCAACGACTCGTAAGAGACACCGACGCCGGATGCAATCTCGCGCAACATGTACCGCATGAAAACTTCTAAGTTTCCTGCTGGCCGATTCAAGTTTGTGGGAGTGACCTTTTCTCCCGGAAGCAGTCGCCGGAAAGTTCCCGGTTCAGATCGCTCCATCGGAGGTATGTGAACTTTAGCGCCTGATGCTGTTGGCTCAACATCAATATTTTGTTCAATAAAACCGACGTTGTTTGCGGCTATTCGTGCTGCTATAAGCTCAGATTCCGCATATCCGGACATTTGCCGAAGGCGCAAAAGAATCGAATGCATCCATGGTGTTCCGCGAGTTTGCGGCCAGCGGTTAACGACATACAGGTGCTCGATTTCTTTGGCCGGTATTCTTCTGGCTTTTTTCTCCGTCTGCGGAAAAATCAGGTCGCCCGGATGCTTGTCTCGGAACCAATAGGCCATTGGCCGCATCCAATCGTCGACTTCAATGCCGAGCCGCAGTTCTGCACCGTTATTAGATTGCACCGGAGCTCCTTCAAAATCAAGGAGAAGGTCCGGCTCGATGACCTCAAGAGCAAATGGAATCTCTCCGCGACCAAAGACGCGATGAATTTTCCGAATAAAAAATTCTCCGTCTCGGAATACACCGGCCATGGCCAGCCGAAGCATATCTGTCATGGAAAGCTGCCCCGCTGTATGGCACGTTTCCTTTTCGCACCATTCAGCCCACGCCGATTCAATTGCATTATTCAAAGCATCGTCCGGTTCTCCATTCGGAAGTACGATTCTTGCCTGAGTCGAGATGCCGCTGCCGACAACATTGTTCTGCACGATGCGGCAGATGTTCATAGCGTGCGGGTTGTCCCGCAGCATCTGTCGGCTGCGATTACGCAGAGTTGTGAGGTCGTTGGCCAACTCTGCATCCTGCGAAGTTCCCCAAGCCCTCCAATCTGCCGTGAAACGGTTTCCTGCGGCGGCCGCAAACGCTCGCTCGTTCAACCCGACTATTTCACCGGTGCTCATAGCCGGTCTATCGGTTGTCCGCTTAAGTTTTCGTTTACTTTTTTTCATACGAATTTCACCAGAATTTTTCTAGGATCGCGTCCCGCTCTCCGGCATTCCTCTAAGTAAACCTGTTCGAGGTAATAATCGATGACTTTTTGAAGTTCCGTAATCGTCGAGTATTCGATTGTGCGGGAGCCTATGGTGTACCTTTTCACTCGGCCGCCGCTCGCGATGAACTTTGAAAGGGCTGAACGGGCCTGATCGAGGCAGCGCTGAGCCTCGGTGCGAGGATCGAATGTTTCATCCTCAATAGCCGGCATGATTTCAAAAGTGTCAGCTATTAGGGTTTTTCTAAAACCATCCTCATTCGCAAAACGCAAGATCAAGCTGGCCCGCCCGGGTTTTAACTTCAGAGAGTCTTTTGAACTTAAAAAGACGCTGATGTGTTTGCTCTCAATAGCCGCGTTAGTAAGTTCCACCGGGTCCGAGTCGGCGTTTTTTATAAACGCCTTTACCGATACTTTGCTCGGTAACTTATGCGGGTGATAGCCGTGCCTAAAATCGATCTTCCATTCAAAACTATCCCCAACGGTAAAGGTTTCTACCATCCATAATCTCCTTGATTTTCAAACGCCCGGAAGAAGTCGTCCCGAGGAACCTCTTTGGGGGGCTCAGATGCGACCTCCGCAGGAGGTGCAACGTTTTCTACTTCCGTTTGCGGAGCGGTTTGTTTTTCGATATTTTTTTGGGGAGCGGGTGCGGAATCCTCATCAGAAAAGAGTCTGAGCTGTTTTTGCTCAGCAAGTTCCGTCTCCCACCGCTCCTTTTTCCATAAGTGGAGTCGTAAAGAACGGGCAGCATGGAGCGCATAAACTTCGCAGTCCAGAGCCTCATTTCTGACTCCGGACTTCTTTTGCCAAACGCGTTTTAATCCTCTGCCTTTGGGAGCTTTAACTTCGCTTGTTAACTGTTCAAAATAGTCCGGTCTTACGTTCTTGTACCAGTGGAGCCTACCCGGACCGTCGCCGGTAAGTTTCACACGTCCGCCGTTGGCATCAACCCCGAGGATCAGATCTTTGGCCCGGCTGGTGCCGACAATGAATGGTTTCACGCCGAAGCGCGTGGCCTTGTATCTGCCGTTTAGGTCAACCGAAACTTTAGGGGTCGTGAAGATTTCCTTCGAATCGTCGTTGACTGACGACCCTTTCACGGCCATGTAACCTTTCTGTCTTCTTGCTCGGACATACGAATAAACCGCATCGTTTGTCTGACCGTCTGAAGAGTCGATCGAAACAGCCCGAATCTTTGCCTTATATTCGCCCTGACAAAGGAAATCCTGATCCAAGAGTTTGTCCAGATCCTCCCAGGCGCCTTTCTCCGGAATCATGGTCGTGCCGTGGATTTCTCCCCAATACACCAACCAGGACTCTTCCCCGGCTCCCCACGCTCGAATGATGACGGCCAGTCGATCGTGCTGCACGTCGACGCCTGCGGTAAGGACCACTCCCATTACAGGAACCGTCATTTCTTCGTAATCTTCGCAGCGTTCTGCAAGGTCGTTAATATCCGGCAGGCCGTTTGAAAATTCGTACGGAAGCCCGAGCTGGTTATTGACAAAGCTCTTCATGAAGCTGTCATCACCCTGATCGAGTTTTGTTTTGGCTGAAAGGAATTTCTTAACGATTTCTTCCAAACTCGATCCGGGGAAGGGACTGTAAAGCTCGTTGATGTAGAAACCTGCCACGCCGGTAAAATCTGCCGTCGGTCTCCATTCACCGTGTTTTACCGCTCGGTTTTTCTCTTCGTTACTCCATTGCGAGCCGCAAAACGGACAAACGTAGCGAGCAGTTTCCGGCAGCGCATCGCCGAAGATTTCGTGCCGACGACCTTCTTCGTGCTGCCAACTCACGTTCTCCCAGGAGAGTGTTTGCCACTCTCCGCAGTGCGAACACCTTACAAAGAAATTTCTCTTATCGCTTTCTCGGTAGGCGGCCTCGACCTTGGATAAACCGGCCACGGTTGGTGTGCCCCCGAAGATAATCTTGCGCCTAGGAAAGGACTTGGTTCGCTCTTCCAAAAGTTTTATCGTATCGCCTTGCTGCTTGACGTCCGAATTACAGTCGTCCGGCTCTTCCACGCAGACCACTGGGGCCGGCGTCGATTTCACTTCGGACGGAGAATTGGAACTCACAAATTTTAAAAATCCGCCCGGGAAACCTTTAAAGCCCCATTTGTTGTCTCGGTCTCGCTTGGCTCCGACAGGAATCAAGGCGGAAAGCGAAGGTGTCACTTCAACCATCGGAACGAATTTCTCTTCGTTGAATTTTTTGGCCGAGCCTTCTTTGTCAAACATGACAATGATGGGGCAGGGAGCCAAGTGAATTCGGTGACCGATATAGTTCAAAAGAACGCCGTCAGTCCACGCGACCTGGGCGGACTTCTGAGCGACGACTTTAAAAACTTTCGGATCATCAAGTGCTTCGTGGATTCCGGCAACCCACGGAGTTGCCGAGGCCACGTAACGGCCCGGAAGGGCTGTGGACTTCGGACTCATGAACCGATACTTTTCGGCCCATTCGGTGGTAGTCATCCTAACCGGGGGCGCCACCTCCGCCGCCAGAACTTTCAATAGTTTGGCTATAGCCGTTGACGTATTCATAACAATCCTTCAGAGTCTCTTCGCACTTTTCGGTAAAGACGAGTTCATCCATTTCCCGACCGGTGGCTACATAAACTTCGCTTCGGACAAAATTCGGAATCGCCAGTAGGCGGTTTTTAAAACCTGAGAAAACGGTGCGAAGCACGGGAATCAATTCCTTGATATCCACGAGCTCGCCTTTTTCTTTTTTGAGCTGGATGAGCACTCGCTCGGTCTCGATTCGCTCCCGAGCCAGTTTTACCTTCATGTATTCGTCCGTTTGTCCGGCAGCGGCCTTTCGAAGCTGCTTGATGTATTCGAGTCGGATCTGATCCAAGCTCGCCGTTTTCCAATCAATCCCAAGTTTTGAAAGCTGCTTAGAAACTGCTTGTTGACTCAGTCCGAGGTGTTCTGCTATTTGCTGCTGAGTCGTCATAAAATCTCCTAATTTTTACTTTACAACCCCCTGAAATTTTTCAGATGTAGAGAAAAATCGGGGTTTCACGCCCGCAATCCCGAAAGTCCCCGGAAGTACCTAAAACCGACAACAAAAGAGCGCCCGAAGGCGCCTGGGAAACTATGTTATCTATTTAGCTATTTAGAACCAACCGAAAACATCTGCAAGCTCCGGATATTTCCTCTTGGCTTTGATGTTGTCCATGATCGGCATGCAGTAATCCCTTATGTAACGAGCGCTGCCAAAGGCCATCTTTGTTACTCGTTCGGCTATCAATGCAGATTCTTTTTGACTAAATCCAAGCCTGATTGCGAGTGCATATATCTGTTGAGTGTTTTCGATCACCAACGGGTCTTTTTTTGCCTTTCTTTCGCTAGTGTTGCGGAATTTGTCAGCTAATCGCACAAAGTTCAAATGTTCCTTGATACCGTATTTCTTTAAAAACTTTTTGGGAACGCCGCCGAGCTCGGCAACCAAGGTGAAATATCCATTATCGTGGAGGGATGGGTTGTCCAAGAATTTTTGAACCCAGTCTTCTCTTTCGCCAATGTTGTCAAAGTCGATATGTACAACTTGGTTTTCTGTTTTGTTTTGCTTCATTTTGTTTTCCTTGAGTGGTGTTTTCCAATGCCCACACATTAGCTCTGTGTTTTAGACCGATCAACCCAACCTATTGAAAAATAACAATAAAAATTCAAAGCTATTTGGATCATTAAAATATCGGAAACCAAGGAGCAAACAATGCGAAAAAAAACATCCGGAACGATCTATATTCTGACCAACCCGTCCTTTCCTGAATGGGTAAAGGTTGGGTTCACAACAAATCTGCCTCAAAGGCTAAAAACGCTGAATAATTCGACAATGCTTCCTTTTTCCTTTCGCCTTTTCGCAACTTACGACGTTCCCTGCGCGGTTGCTGATAAGAAATTCCATGATCTCTTAGGAGAGTTCGAAAGAAGTCGAGAAGAAATCAATGGCAAAACACGGCGTCGTGAGTTTTTCAAAGCCAGTCCAGAGGCAATTTTTCAAAAACTTCAATCTTTCGCAGAAATACACGGAACAGAAAAACGCTTGCACAGATACAACGAACGTAAACCCTCAAAGCAAGCGAGAATTGACCTATTTTCAATTGGTCTCAATCCCGGAGACCTATTGAACTACATTCCGGATAAGCGAATAAAAGTTAAAGTCGTTGACAATCGGCATATCGAGTACAAAGGAGAGATCACCAGTCTAACCGCTGTTGCAAAACAACTTTTAAACCGCAGTAGGGGTGTCAGAGGCCCGCAGTACTGGATGTTTAACGGAACTCCTCTGTTAGAGATGGAAAAAAAGTCCTAGACGGCTATTTCATCAAACGTTTTCCCATCCTCACGAACCGCTTTCTGCCCTGTTGCATCCTGCCAACGACGGATAATCACATCGCAGTACGCCGGGTCAAGTTCCATCACGCAAGCCTGCCTCTTGAGTCCTTCACAGGCAATGATCGTTGTACCTGATCCTCCGAAGGAATCGAGGACAATGTCTCCTTCTTTAGAGCTGTTTTGGATCAGGTAAGCAAAGAGATCAACCGGTTTCATTGTCGGATGCGCGGCATTGCGAACCGGTTTGTCAAACTCAAGAACAGTCGTCTGAGAGCGATCCGAATACCAAGCGTGCGCTGCGCCTTCCTTCCATCCGTACAGGCAGGGCTCGTGCTTCCACTGGTAGTCCTGGCGACCCAAGACCATAGAGTTTTTAGACCAAATCAGGCACTCGCGCACAGTCCAGCCAACGTCTCTGCACGCACCGCGGAAATTGAAGCCTTCCGAATCTGCGTGCCAAACATAAAAAACTCCGCCCGGAAGCAATACCATATCAGCCGCTTTAAATGCCCTATGCAAAAACGTTCTGAACGATTCATCATCCATCTTGTCGTTCTGAATCGTTAAGGCATCCGCGGTTTTACCCGTGTACGCAACGTTATATGGAGGATCAGTTAGATAAAGATTTACTCTACCCCCCCCCATTAACTTAGCCACATCGGCCTCGTCGGTCGAATCTCCGCACATGAGTCTGTGCACCCCTAAGATCCATATATCTTTCGACCGAGTTTTGGGAACGGGAGGCACAGGGATGATTTCGGCATCCTTAATTTCTGGCTGTTCACTCTCTGCCTCGTCCACGACCTCAGAATCCTCTTCGTCCGACTCTGCTTCCGATTCAAAAGACAGGAGAGCTTGAATTTCTTTCTCGTCATATCCGGTTACTTCGGATGAATAATCATGCGCGGTAAGCCATTCCAACTCTTCCTTCAAAAGGTCTTCATCCCAACCTGCCTCAAGAGCCAGTTTATTGTCGGCAATGATATAGGCGCGTTTTTGTGCCTCTGTCAGGCCGGTCAGGACAAGAACGGGCACTTCCTTCATGCCGAGGCGTTTTGCGGCCTCAAGGCGACCGTGACCAGCGATAATGCCTTGTTCTTCATCAATGAGGATCGGATTCGTCCAGCCGAACTCTTTAATTGAGGCGACAACTTTCTCAATTTGCTCTTCGCTGTGAGTTCGGGAGTTTCGTTCGTAAGGTATCAGATCTTCGACCTTTCGGTAAACGATCTGGAGCTTTCTGTCTAAATCCATATTTTTTCCCATGAAAAAAGCGCCCGGAAGGCGCTTAAGTTTTTGTGTGTCTTCGATTTTTTTCTTTACATCGCAAATCTGGCGTTTTTTGCCGTCTCGAATATTGCGTTATATGTGCGATTTCCGAGGTTGCGGTAGTTCATTGGCCCGGTTGATATGGCTCAGCCGGGAAAGCCTATCCTCACTCATGATTTCCTTTGTTTTAGCGAACATGGAGAATCAAAGTTAATTCTTCAAATACTCTCATCCAGTCGTCACTGGATGAGAGTATTTTCTTTCAAGGAGAACTGCTGAAAAAGGCCTCTATTTCCGCTCAAAATCGCTTGTGTGCGTTGAGCTTTAAAATGGATAGGGGAGGATATAGGGAGAAAAATAAAAGCGCTACAAAGGCGTCTTGCGCTCTTTCCGCCGAATTTTACGAAAATATAGCACTTTTTCATCAAAAATGTCGGATCGGTATTTTCCCTTAGTGGTTTCAGTGTTGTTAGCAATCTCATCTAAAGCCTCCGCAATATCCCTGTCTGCCATGCAAAGTCGATTAAAAAGAGTGTCCCTATGAACTGATAATCGAATGGCCGCTCTTGCCATACCTGTACGGACTTTTCCGCCATAGACAGCGAAAACTGCCGTTCTCTCTTCGTCCGGCAATCTGCTGATGATTTTGTCGACCCGCATCATGTAGAAATCAACGCCGGCTGCGTTAATCAAATCCTGTGGCGCCCTGGAGGAACTTACGACATCGTTACCTAAAGCCAGAAGGCAATGCATTCTGATGCGGTTTCTATTCCGCCAGTTCATCCATTTAATAAGGATGTGTTTGATTCTTGGGATTCTGGCCAATTTTTCGTCCTCTAAAAGAAAAAATACATGGATATGGTTTGGATACCATTTGGATATGATTTTGGATACCATAAATTTTTTATATCTTTTTGTTTTTATTAGATTATTTATATATTGGATACCATGGATACCATTTTTTGTATTTAATACGTGCGTGAGAGATTTTTCTTTAGTGCTCTCTTTATCCGTATCTAATACATACGCGCGCGCACGCACGTTAAGAGTTGAAAAGATGGTATCCATGGTATCCAAAGCTGGATAACCATTTGAATTTACGTTAAAAAATACACAATGGACGGTATCCAGAATGGTATCCAAATGGTATCCGCGATGGTATCCGGAGGCCGTTTTCCCGATTTTTCGGCGCGCGAAAGCGCTCAACGAAGAGGGGGTGCGGGGGAGGAGGCTAAATGTGGCCATAATTCCTGAACCTCCGGTTCGCTGAATAAACTGCCTCTTGAAATTCTCTGAGCTTAGGACTGAGAATGTCCTTCGCTGGAGGATTGCAAGATAACTCGACAGGATCAACTCCGGGAAAATATACCGTGACCCTTCGCTCCAGATACTCTCTGGATGCTCCTACAATCTCCGGATTGAATTCCTCTTTGAAAATTTGTGCCCGGAGCTTTTCCATCTTCGGCAATATTGAACTTGCTCTAATGCCGAACATCTTGGCATTCATTACGGACCGCTCACCTGCTGCAGGCGCCCAAAGTTGATAGGCTCTGAATAAATCCTGAGACGGGGCCGGCCCAACAGGAAACGGAGTTTCTCCATCCAGCCAATCCATAATGAATCGCCTTGCGGAATCCGTTCCGACCATCCTTAGATTTCTGGACGCCTCTGTCTCGATAGGCCGAGTCGACGGGCCGAAGCCTTCCAAGTTGTACTTCAGTAGGTAATGGCAGAAAGCTGCCACTCCGCCATTTTCAATCTCGTCACTGAGGTCTTTGAAGTATTTCTGCGGATGATCGGCATTGTATTCAATGACCATGTAGCGGCGGTCAAACCAATCCAGGGCCAGGGGCGGCATCTCATTTGAAAGAAAAACGAAATTCGTAAAGTTATCCTCTTCCCGGACAGGCTGATTTTTCTCTTCGAGCTGATGAACGGGGCTCGTAATGAGATTTTTGAGCTTTCCTTTTAGCTCCTTACGCTCTTTACTCGTAATAACTTCGTCGGCCACAATGAAAAGTTTCTGCGACAGCCAGGCGTTGAATCTTGAGGTCATCAGCTGCTGATCAACGTGTCGGGAATATTGCCGACCGTAAATTCGTTCCATTACGTCAAAAAACATTCCCTTGCCTGTGCCTTCTCGTTCTCCAAATACAACTAGCGCCGTATGCATCTTGGCACCCGGGTTTTGTATCGGATAGGCCAGCCACTTCAACACCCAGTCGAAAACATTCTCATCCTCACCGCAAATGTTGAACAAGTGGGCGAGAATCAAATCGCACTGCGCGTTAGGATCGGGGTTGGTATGCCAACCGGTGAAAATGTTTATGCAGCCATCCGGAACATTTCCGCCGGGACGGAATACAAGCTGATCCTTACGAACCCTTTTCAAGTTTCCAAATGAATTGTTCAAATATCCGGTAACTAGCTTGGAGTCGTAACAGGACTTCAATACTCCGATCTTGACAAGTAATTTTTCCTGCAGATCCCAGCAAACATCATCCGGATAAACGTGAACAAATCGTTCCCCGAGCTCGTTTACTATTTTTTTGATCTTTTCCTTTTCTTTCTCCAGATCGGAGACATTCTTCGATTTGTTTTCCGCAGTAGTTTTTTTAGGGCTTTTATCGAACTCAATAAAAGCTGCTTTTTTGCTATCGAGCTGATTTCGAACTACTTCAATACCTTCTTCGACAGCCAGGTCATTGAAATCCGTTCCTCCGTTTTTAGGCTCCGCGAATTTCGGACAGATAACCTTGGCTGCCGTCTGGCGAGCGGCGGCTTTTGCTTTAGCGACTCCAACATTTAAAAGAGTTCGACGTCCGAATTGTTTTTGTCCCGGATGCTTTTCAGCGTAGTAAACGCAAGTCTCGCCATCTTTTTCTCCCCAATATGCATCAATGGACACCTGACCATCAGGAGTATCAACATATTGAATTCGGGAAGATGATCTTTGGGCAAAAATCCTTAGTTCGTAATTCAGTCGGGATTTGACGTCCGCCTGGAGGCGATCTGCATAATGACAGTCATTGTCTGCAGCAATAATAAAAAATATGTCCGGATATTTTTTCTTAAATTCGGTCAGTACCGGCTCCAGATTGCCGGCAGAAAATGCGACAACTACCGGGAGCTTGACCGCTTCATAAACGGAACATCCCGTTGCCCATCCTTCGCACAAATAGACAATCTCGGTTTTTTCGGTAATTTGTCCGATTAGAGCCCAACTGCCTTTTGTTTCGCTTCCGTAAAGAAACTTCTTAGAGATGGACTTAGATCCGTCATCTTCTTCAGCTTCAGCAATAGTCTGTAATCCGACCAGTGAAGTGCCGGAATCTGTAAATTTATTTAACGGAATTAAGATGCTTCCGCCTAACTGGCGAGCTCCTGCAGGTTTGATTTTTTTCTTTTGGACGTAAGGATGGTCGGCCGCGACAGAATGCTGAGTCGCAGCGCTGTCCCACATCGAAGCCGCACGCTGAGTTGCGTGTTCACGTTTTTTCCGGATGGCCTCATCAATGACCCTTTGATCTTCCGCTTGACGGCTATCAATTTCTATCTTTTCTTCGGCCGTCCATCCGGTGCGTTTGTTTTCGATTCGATAGCTCTCAGAGCCAATACCGAATACACCAAAAAGATATTTTTTTCCGGACGAAAGGCTGTGCTCCCAAATTGCAAACCAGGCCTCTTTGCCTCGTTTGAATCGAGAGTCGCGAGGTTTAAATCTTTTCCAGTTATCGCGATTTGCATAGAGCTCAAAGCCGGGCGGAATGTAAATCCCTACCGAGGCCATTTGCTCTTCAATGTCTTTAAAAGTACGTGCCATATTTCTGACCCTTTAGACCCTGAAAGAAAGGAGGTGCACCCGCGGCCCGGGTCTTGTGGCAAGTGTTGCAACACTCGGTGCGCCTCGAAAAACTATGAAAACCTGATTCGCAGGACCGTCATGCCAGCTCCCATTAACGAAGAAAATAAAACGCACAGAACCCGGCCATAACCAGGAGACAAACCAGAACCCAGTCGATCCTGAGAGGATTGAATTTTTTAAGGCGTTCTGCATCCATACGGCGCAGCTCTTTTTCAAATCTGTCAGTCGCCCGGAACCTTTCTTCCTCTGTCATTTCTCTTTTCCTCTGTAGGCGACCGAATCGGTCACGTTTCATTTTCTATTCCCCTTGGTGCCGTAGTCCACGGCATCGATACGGCATATTTCAGAACTTTCCGGCATTGCCCGGAGAAGTCCGGCATTTTTCGGAAAACTCCGGCAGACTTCGGCTACTTTGCCGTTTCCTGCCGTAACGACGCCGTATCAACGCCGTAGCTTTCGTAATCGCGAATCCTTAAATTGAGGGCATCCCTTTTTCGGAGGTCTCTCATGACTTTCTTCTTAGCCCACGCGTCCATAACGTCCCTAATGATCGAGTTTTGGGATCGATCCGGATCATCAGCCACGACTTGGCGGATTACCGAAATCGCCAAATCAGTTAGCAGAGCCCTGACTTCGTTCGTGCCTTTGTCTCTCATTGCAAACCAACTCCTTGGCCTGTTCCGGCGTGATCTTGTTCAGACGAATAGCAGCACCGATGACTTCGTCTTGCTGACGAATCGTCAAGGTCTCCGGCCATTGGGAAACTGCTGAAGGAGTAATGCCTAGCGCCTTTCCTAACAGAACCAAATTTCCAAAAAACAAAGCTGCTTCTTCTCTTTTCATGCTTTTTATTTTAAGCACGCTTAAATAATTTTGGCAAATGGTTTTTTTTGTGCACTTAAACAATTCACAAATAGACTGTCCCTATGAAATCCCTAGCACAACGTTTTAATGAAGCACTGGCCGCAGCTCAGGTCTCGAAAAAGGAATTAGCTGACTCTATCGGCGTTTCTCCATCAGCCATTACGCAAATTGCCAACGGAGAAACAAAGGAGTTAAAAGCCTCTGTTGCCTTGAAAATAGCCAGAAAGCTTAATGTGGATCCCTGGTGGTTAGTCTTGGGAGAGGGAGAAATGCAAATCGGCGACGGAACAGCCTTGGAAGAAGCTCAAAGTCTTTTAAAACAGATGCCGGCATCAAACCTTACTGCAGTAACAACAATCCTAAAACAACTTTCAGAAATAAATAAAATTTAAGTATGCTTCACTTTTCTCTTTGATTTAAGTATACTGAAACGCATCTCAATGAGGTGCGTTATGTTAAACACTGAAAATTCTCTTCCCGTTTGGATCTTCTTTTCAAACGTCGACGCCATCACCGTCAACAACAGCGCAAGCCAATTGCTGGCCTGGAGCGGTGAGTCTTTCGGCCGTCTTTTCGGCTCTACCCAAAACCTTCTGAATGTCCTTCTAGACGGCAATCACAAAATGGCCAAAGAGCACGTGATCGAATTGATCGGACTGCTCGGAGCCTGTGTTGCCTCCAATCCGTACCCGCATCCGGCAGCCAGAGAGTTGTTTACCGACTGCATCATGATTCTCTCCCGCAATCTTGCAGGACTGCCGGAGGAATAAATGAGAGTTGAAAACATCACCTTTTCAATCTCCCAGTCGGATATGGACTTCGTAGCTGATCTTTTAAATCAAAAAGAAAAACTTGAGAAGTCCTGTGAAAGCAATCCTGACCGGAGAGGGGAATTCATGTGGGAGATCGAAAAACTTTGCTATCGAATTGGCAATGTTTTGATCTTGAAGAATCATGGCTTGGCGCTTGATCGCAGAACTGCCGCTAACAAGGAGCCAGCATAAATGTACGGTAACAAACTGACCTTCCTTTTAGAACGTGAAAGCCTGGAACGGATTATCCGCTTGATAGAAGTTTGCGATGACCTGACAAAGCAGCTCTGTTACTCAAAAGGCAATCGCCGGACAGACAAGATCATGGCTGAATTGGACAGAACCTATCGAGCCTTAGGCTCCACTCTGGCTAATGAGCACTTGGGCTTCTACTGGCTTAATGAGGAGAAGGAAGGCAAGAACCAGAAGGTGCAAAAATGAGCGACGGCAAACTCCCCCTATATCTCGACCATGAGGAAGCAGAAATAATTTTTGACTGTCTGAAGCAACGAGAAGATCTTCTCAATAAAGCCGTCCATTGTTGCAAGGACGATGCAAAGAGCTACAAGTCGATCATGAAACAGCTCGATAAAGTTACATTGAATTTAGGCATCCTCTTTGGGAATGCCAAGAAAGGACCGTGGACGCCATACTCGCAGGACTGCCGGAGGAGTAGACATGATTGACCTCTTTCAGGAAATCTCAGACCTAGATACGACAGTGATTCGAAAAACATTGTCCGTGAAACAGGATGTAGCACAAACAATAAAAATTTCTGAAAAAACTAAGCTTATCGATCTGTTGGGAGCGAGCAAAGTCGAAATTGGCACTGGTCAAGGGTTGTCCCTGGGAGTCTTTCACTTTATCCGCGTAAACGGAGAACGGTTTGCGTATCTGGCCAGCCCAATGGAGATACAGACCTTGCGCGATGCCTGCACGAAGATTCTGGAAGACATGAATTGCGAAAAAGCCACAGGCACTCGACAGTAAACAAGCAAAAGGACTACAAAATGAAAAAACGCAAAAGAAAAATTCTCGAAAAAATCTTCGAGAACACAATCGTGTTGACTCGCAATTATGAAGTCAGCCCCGAAGATTCCGCTCCGTTTTTAATCAAAACGGCATCTGCACTGGGGCTGCTCGACAAGAAGGACGCCAAAGGTTACTTATCTGTGCTTTCTAATAAGAGACTTGATTGATTTTAGAGTCTCAACGTTTGCCTTGACGAGAGGCTCAATTCTCTGGACATACTCTTCTTCTGTTTCATCAAGCCCTTTAACGGGAATGCAGTTAAGTTCGATACAGCCAGATTGAATTAAAAGCTCCAAGTAAACGTCCCAGACAGGTTTTAGTGAAGAAGGTTCACTCATATTTTCCTCCAAGGTTAGTTAGTGATTGGACAACCTAATTATCCAACGGAGGATGGCAGCCGGGAAAGACCGGCACTACAAGTACAGATATTGAGGACATAGATGCCTAAATCCAAATCGAAAACGAAAAACTAAGAAGGAAACAGAATGAAAAATGCAGAAACAAATGACAAAAAACTCGACGAATTTTTAACAGCCTGTGTTGTCAAACAAGTAAAAGCTCAAGGTTTTGTTCCCCTCGAAGTCACCGGAGTAGACGTTGGAAAGCTTGAATTGGATATGAAAAACGGGACTTATGGTGAACTTCCCTTCGTTTCTCTGTTCTGCAAATCCAGGACATCCGACAACGAAAAATATTTAGCAATTCTCCCGGTAAAAGGCGCTGCAAATTTGGCAGCAATGCTTCTTAACGCAGTGGCAAAAATCAAGGAAGAGGAGGGCGAGTAATGGCCTCAGTCAATAAAGTAATTTTGATCGGAAATCTCGGCCAGGCCCCGGACGTCCGTATTACGAACTCCGGTATTAAGGTTGCCGAAATTTCGATCGCAACAAGCAGCTATTTCAACAGGGACAACGAACGAGTTGAAAAGACGACGTGGCATACCGTCACCCTCTGGAACAAGCTTGCTGAAATTGTTGAGCAGTACACCGGCAAGGGATCGAGCATTTACATCGAAGGTCGACTTGAAACTGATAAATGGCAGGATCAAAACGGCCAAAACCGTTACACAACAAAAATCATCGCCGAGAGCGTCCAGCTCTTGGATAAACGACCCAGATAGGCGAAGGAGGAAATCATGGAAGGAAACAACCGTATTTTTGAGAGAGTTAAAGCTTCGTTGACTCAGAACAATAAAAATCTTTCCCCGGAAGAAAGGTGAGCACCAGAAAAATAACCATGAGCGAAAAATACACAATCTTAATCAACCAGAAACAGGCATTTTTCATTCTATCTATGTTCAAAAAGCTCGATAAATTGAACGAGACGCTCAACGGAGAGCCAATGAAGTTCAATCCTGAAGCCAAAGAATTCAGACGAATTCTTCGGGAAGAAACAAAAGTGTTGGAACGTAAGGAGCAGTAAATGTTAGCTAAATTCATCCCGCTGAGAGAGGCGGCAGAGATCATCGGAGTCTCTCCGAAAACACTCGAAAATTGGCTGGCCGGCGGATACTTTGCCCGGACAGCAGACGGCAAAAACGTGAATTTCCAGCGGTTTCCTACTCTCGACGCCAAGAAGCTCGTTAACGCCCC
>OGFC01000942.1_pt1 | contig 20834 bp, 20 predicted proteins | sample 1570841 | NCBI WGS metagenome assembly OGFC01 (sample SAMEA2582137, study PRJEB24529) | metagenome | biome: Human gut stool | place: China | collected 2011 | reverse complement strand
ATGGCAACACACAAGTTTAAAGGTATGCCACAACCACACACAAATTTAAAGCGCCATAATTTAAAGGAGGACTTTATCACCACGATGATGTAGATACTCATTTTTTTATGAGAGCCACTGGATTGACATCTTTCAGGTTAACTGCTTATGAAGCATGTATGGCTGCATAGCATGTCAAAGACTTCAGTTTATACGCTGTAACATGGCTTTCGGTATCCATTTACCCTTTTTCTGTCAGATATGAAGCGATTACACTTTTGATAGGGCACTCTGTGGAAAATTCACAAACTAAATGTTTAGTTAGAGAGTGTTCTTTGATATAATAGTAGGTGCTGGAGGGATACTATGTCCAAAATATTTCATAAAGAAGACTTTTCCAAGGTGCTTGCTGAGCACGGAATGATATTGCAGGAGCATCAGCTTCGGCAGTTTGAAGAGTACGCATCCATGCTGATCGAATGGAACCAGAAGATAAATCTAACCGCCATAACCGATCCGGATGAGATTTATGAAAAGCATTTTCTGGATTCCATATTGCCTTCCTTTGATATGCCGATACAGGGAAGTTTCTGCGATGTCGGAGCAGGTGCCGGTTTTCCGGGGATACCGTTAAAAATCATATATCCTGAACTAAAGCTGACGATTGTGGAGACGCTGGGAAAAAGAATTACTTTTTTAAATGCATTATGCGAAAAGCTGAAGCTGAAGGATGTTACCTGTGTGCATGAGCGTGCTGAGGTGTATGCGAAGGATCATCGCGAAAGCTTTGATATCGTCAGTGCAAGAGCTGTGGCAAATCTGCCTCTGCTTAGTGAGCTGTGTATACCGCTGGTGAAGCCGCAGGGCTGCTTTCTCGCATTGAAGGGTGCCAATGGGGACGAAGAATACGCATTGGCTGAAAAAGCAATTCGACTTCTGGGGTGTGAAATGAAGCAGAGGGATGTGCATACGCTGTCGGATGGATCGCAGCGGATCAATTTCGTTTTTGAAAAGACGAGAAGGACACCGAAAAAATATCCAAGACCGTTTGCACAGATGAAGAAAAATCCCCTTTGAGGAGGAATAGAATGAAAGATACAAGAATTGTGGATATTGATCTGGTAGAGCCGAATCCATATCAGCCGCGTCTGGAATTTGATGATGAAGCACTGATGGATCTGGCACAATCCATCCGGGAAAACGGATTGATTCAACCAATCACAGTTCGTGAGATGGATGGAAAATATCAGATTATTGCAGGTGAGCGAAGATTTCGTGCATTGAAGCTGAATGGCGCTGTCGATGTTCCGGTACTGATTATGGATGCCAATGAAGTGCAGATGGCGGAAATGGCACTGGTTGAAAATATCCAAAGAGAAAATCTAAGCGCGATAGAAGAAGCAAAATCCTATGTCGAGATCATGAAGTATTCCGGATTGAATCAGAGTCAGCTGGCACTTCGCGTTGGCAAGAGCCAGTCATCTATTGCGAATAAAATCCGCCTGTTGAATCTGGATGAGGATGTGCAGGAGGCTGTCAGCACAAAAAAAATCAGTGAGCGGCATGCACGGGCACTGATTGGTCTGGATGAAGAAAAGCAGCATGATGCTCTTGATAAAATCGTAAAAAAGGGAATGACGGTTGCTCAGACGGAAAAAATGCTGAAGGAACAGGCACAACCGAAAAAAGAAAAGAAAAAAGTGATGCTGAAGGGTATCAGCAAAAATATTAAAATCGCTATCAATACCATCCATCAGGCGGTCAGTATGGTGAATCGTGCCGGTACAGCGGCAGAAATAAACGAAGAGGAACATGAGGATGAAGTAATCATTACCATTCGCATTCCGAAATAGAAAGGAAATGATCTTATGGGTAAAATCATAGCGGTATCCAATCAGAAGGGCGGCGTAGGAAAGACGACAACATCGATTAACCTCGCTGCTGGCTTGGGATACCTTGGAAATAAAGTGCTACTGGTCGATTTTGATCCCCAGGGAAATGCCACACAGGGTGTCGGTGCAGAGGTCGGAGAGGATAAGCTTTCTGTTTATAATCTGATTATGGAGGATTATAAGGTTGAGGATATCCGAAAAAAACTGACATCCCCGCCTATTGACATCGTTCCTGCAAGCATTGCACTGGCAGGAGCTGATCTGCAAATGGTAAAATTTGAAGTAGGAAAAGAAGAGCTGTTAAAGAATAAGCTGGAGCCGATCAAGGATGAATATGACTTTATCATCATTGACTGTCCGCCTTCTTTGGGACTGCTGAATACGAATGCCTTAACCGCTGCGGATTCTGTAATCATACCGGTACAGTGTGAATATTATGCATTGGAGGGAGTCACACAGCTGCTTCTGACAATTCGTCTGGTACAGCAGCTGTTCAATCGTAATCTGATGATTGAGGGCGTTGTACTTACGATGTATGATGCACGAACAAAGCTGAGTGTTGAGGTACAGCAGGAGGTTCGTCAGCATTTCAAGGATCGCGTTTATAAAAACTACATACCGAGAAATGTCAAGCTGAGCGAAGCACCATCCAGAGGAATGTCGATTTTTGAATATGATGTTCGCTGTGAGGGGGCAAAGGCATATGCCGGGCTATCCAATGAAGTTGTGAAAATGAATAAGAAAGCGAAAGCCAGATAGGGAGGTGGATGAATGCCGAAAAAAGAGAATAGTGCAAGACTTGGGAAGGGCTTGTCTGCCATCTTTGGTGAAGACGTCAATAATGTATTAGAGGATATTCAGCAGGGAAAGACAGAGGTTCATGAGGATTCCAAGTTTGAGGTTGCGGTGAAGGATGTAAAGCCGAATCCATATCAGCCGCGGAAAAACTTTGATGATGACAAGATTCAGGAGCTTGCTGATTCCATCCGTCTGCATGGTGTTTTCACACCGATTCTGGTTAAGAAAGCCGTTAAGGGCTATGAGCTGATTGCAGGAGAACGTCGATTGCGGGCCAGTAAGGTTGCAGGATTGAAAACCATTCCTGCTATTCTAATGGAATTTGATGATCAGCAAATGATGGAAATCGCACTGCTGGAAAATATTCAGCGTGAGGATCTGAATGCCATTGAGGAAGCACAGGGCTATGAAAAGCTGATTAAGAAGCTTGACTATACACAGGAAGAGCTGGCGAAGCGAATCGGGAAATCAAGAGAGCATGTTGCGAATATGCTGCGTCTGTTAAAGCTTCCGAAGGCTGTCCAGCAGTATGTTATTGATAAGCAGCTGAGCATGGGGCATGTGCGTGCTCTGCTTGGGTTAAAGGATGCGACACAGATTGAGGATGTGGCAAAAAAAGCCATCCAGCTGCATCTGAGTGTGCGTGCGGTTGAAACGCTTGTAAAAAATATGAATGAACCAAAAAGTGCACCGGAGAAGAAGCAGCGGGATATCAACCTGGATAAGGTGCAGGATCGCTTGCAGAGCCGTTTTCAAACAAAGGTGCGCATTGATGAAAAGCAAATCACCATACGTTATGAGGGCAATGAGGATCTGAACCGCCTGCTGGAAATGCTGGGTGGAATTGAGGAAGAATAGCTAATCTGGATGGTTATAATTGATTTAACAATAACAAAACAAAGAAAAGGATCAAGTCATCGTTTTTACGGGCTTGATTTTTTTTCTTTAGAAACGCGATGCATCTTGGAAATAACCCGCTTTGGCAAGGCATTATTTATTAGATAACAATTATAGGATAAATTCAGAAGGTCATTTAACATATAGTACATGGGTTACTATGTATTGTAACCAGAAAATAGAAAAGCTATGGCTGAGATAGGCTGTCAGCTACGGTCACTCCCGTATTTGAACCCGAGCTGCTGAAGCGTACCTTCTTCTAACGCACTTCATTTCATGGCACAACAGGATATCTAGCAATGAACAATACCTTACAGAGGCGGCATTTATACAAATAATCTGACATGTGTCTTGTCACCTGTCATTATATATGCTATACTGAGGCAGATATAATGGTAAAGAGAAAGGGAGATGAAGATACTGTATAGATGGAACAGTATCATCAAAGGATATGACAAAACAGGAAGAAATTAAACAGCTGAAGCTTGAAAAAGATGCCGTATTGCTGGCACATTATTACGTACCTGCACAGGTGCAGGAGATTGCAGATTATGTAGGAGATTCCTTCTATCTCAGCAAGGTAGCGTCCAAACTGACAAATAAGGTGCTGGTATTCTGCGGTGTTTCCTTTATGGGAGAAAGTGGAAAGCTATTAAATCCGGATAAAGCGGTACTGATGCCGGACGCATCCGCAGATTGTCCGATGGCACACATGGTAACGAAAGCAGAGATTGATGAGGTAAGAGCACGCTATGAGGATTTAGCTGTCGTTTGCTATATCAATTCAACAGCAGAGATAAAATCATGGTCAGATGTATGTGTTACCTCAGCCAATGCAGTACAGATCGTGAAGAATCTGCCAAATCAGAATATATTATTTATTCCGGATAAAAACCTGGGACGTTATGTCGCAGAGCAGGTTAAGGAAAAGAATGTCATGCTGGTAAAGGGCTACTGCCCGGTTCATGAGGAGATGAGAGTACAGGAAATTCAAGAGCTGAAGCAGCAGCATCCGCTGGCAGAAGTGCTCGCACACCCTGAGTGTAATGCCGCTGTGCTTTCAATTGCAGATTATATCGGTTCTACAACAGGTATTCTGAAGCAGGCTGCAGCAAGCAATGCAAAGGAGTTTATTATTGCTACTGAGGTTGGTGTCCGCTATGAGCTTGAAAAGCAGAATCCAGAGAAGACATTCTACTTTCCAAAAACAGAGCCGGTATGTACGGATATGAAGAAGATTACACTGGATGGTATTCTGCACGTCCTGCGCACGGGAGAAAACGGTGCAGCTGTAGCGGAGGATATCGCAGAGCCATCAAAGGCAACCTTGAACCGAATGCTGGAGCTTGCGGCGTAAACCGCCTTAAGGAGGCGAACCATGCAATCAGATATGTATTATGATACCGTTATTGTAGGGTGTGGAGTCGCAGGACTTTATACAGCTTTAAATCTTCCAAAGACCATGCGTGTGCTGATGATCTGTAAGGAGGATATGGCGGAATGTGATTCCATGCTGGCACAGGGAGGAATCTGTGTGCTTCATGATGAAGATGATTATACCGCCTATTTTGAAGATACTATGCGGGCGGGACATTATGAAAATAACAGAGAGAGTGTTGACATCATGATTCGACAAAGCAGACCGGTTATTGAGGAGCTGCTTCGGCTGGGTGTCCGCTTTGAACAAAATGAGGATGGAAGTCTGCGGTATACCCGTGAGGGAGGACATTCCCGTGCGAGAATCTGTTTTCATAAGGATATCACTGGAAAGGAAATAACGACAGCTCTGCAAAAGCATGTTCGCAGCTGTTCAAATATCACTATTATGGAGCATGCCCTGATGTGCGATCTGCTCGTTGAGCATGGTATTTGTAAGGGGATTGTACTGGAAACAAGGGATCAGCAGGTCGTCTGCGTCCATGCGGAGGATACAGTGCTGGCGACAGGTGGTATCGGAGGACTTTATGAGCATTCCACCAATTATCCGAGCCTTACAGGAGATGCATTGCGCATTTGTGAAAAGCATGGGATTCAGCTGGATCACCTCGATTATGTACAGATTCATCCAACCAGCCTGTATAGTCGAAAAAAGGGACGGAGCTTTTTAATTTCCGAGTCTGCCCGGGGAGATGGAGCGATTTTACTGAATAAAAAGGGAGAACGCTTTGTAAATGAGCTGCTGCCAAGGGATGTAGTATCTCAGGCTATCTTTGAGGAGATGAAGAAGGATGGAACAGAGCATGTCTGGCTGTCTTTTCAAAATGTACCCAAAGAGACCATACAAAGTCATTTTCCAAATATTCAGGAGGCCTGCCGTAAGGAAGGCTATGATATTACAAAGGAATGTATTCCCGTGGTTCCTGCTCAGCATTATTTTATGGGAGGAATCCATGTGGGAAGTCATTCACAGACAACCATGCAGCATCTGTATGCCGTTGGAGAAACCAGCTGTAACGGCGTGCATGGTAAGAATCGCCTTGCCAGCAACAGTCTGCTGGAGAGTCTTGTTTTTGCGAAAAGAGCAGCTGATAACATAACAGTCTGCCGGAAAGGAAAAAGAGCTTATGAATCCAATTACGATGCAGCTTGTTGCTGATAAATATATCCGTCTTGCTTTAGAGGAGGACATTAACGGTGAGGATGTAACAACCTGTTCCGTTATGCCGGACTATAAGGAAGGAGAGGTTCAGCTTATTTGCAAGGAGGACGGTATCATTGCCGGTCTTCAGATATTCGAGCGTGTATTTACGCTGCTGGATCCACAAACAAAGGTTGATTTCCTTGTTAAGGATGGAGATAGGGTAACGAACGGACAGCTGATGGGAACAGTGCACGGGGATGTTCGTGTACTGCTATCCGGTGAGCGTACTGCGTTGAATTATCTGCAGAGAATGAGTGGAATCGCGACATATACCAGAAAGGTAGCGGATATGCTGGAAGGTTCTAAAACCTGTCTGGTAGATACAAGAAAAACGACACCGTGCATGCGGGTGTTTGAGAAATATGCTGTTCTTGTCGGAGGCGGAAGAAATCACCGCTATAATTTATCCGATGGAGTGCTGCTGAAGGACAACCATATTGATGCGGCAGGCGGTGTAAAGCAGGCAATCGAGGCCGCAAGAATGCATGCACCATTCGTTCGCAAAATTGAAATCGAAACAGAGAATCTTGACATGGTGAAAGAAGCAGTGGAGGCCGGTGCAGATATTATCATGCTCGACAATATGACACCTGCGCAGATGAAGGAGGCCGTACAGCTGATTGGCGGACGTGCTGAAACAGAATGCTCCGGTAATATCACAAAAGAAAATATTGAACTGATGAAGGATCTCGGTGTGAATTATGTTTCCAGCGGAGCATTGACACATTCTTCCCCGATTCTGGATATCAGTCTGAAGCATTTGAGCGTCCTTGATGAGTAAAGAGCGGATACTATGAGTAAGAAAGGAGCAGACAGCCCTATGGCTACAGCTTTGACAGGCTCTCAGCGCCGTAAACGCATTCTAACCATGATGAGGCAGTCTTCCCAACCGCTTTCCGGTGGTGCACTGGGACGAGATACCGGTGTAAGCCGACAGGTGGTGGTTCAGGATATCGCATTGCTGCGGACAGAGGGCTATCCGATCATTGCTACCGCACGGGGCTATATATTGAATGAAACAAAAAAAGCAGTTCGCCTGTTTAAGGTCTGTCACACGACAGAGCAGATCAGTGAAGAGCTTGAGACGATCGTTGATCTTGGTGGAAGTGTAGAGGATGTGATGGTGAACCACAGAGCTTATGGGAAGATGTCAGCACCTCTGCGTATTAGAAACCGTCGGGATGTGGCAACACTGCTGGATAATCTCAAGACAGGAAAGTCTACACCTTTAATGAATGTGACAGCCGGCTATCACTTTCACCATGTAACTGCGGATTCACAGGAAATACTGGATGAAATTGAAGAGAATCTTCGGCAGAAGCATCTGCTTGCGGAGTTTCTGCCTTATGAGCTGGAAGAGGAAAGCAATCAGGATATAAAATAAACAAAGACCGATTTTCGGTCTTTGTTTTTATGCGGGCTGAATATGATAGGGCAACACAAAGGATACTGCATTTGAAATGTAATAAAGGTAAACAGGATGATGCCAATCCATCTCTGAATATTTATGAATATGCTTGCACGAAACGTACACAGAGGCATTTGCAAATAAATATGAGAAGTATGAGCTGATTCAGTAAATAGGAGCTTTTTATGTTTGAATATATCTCTACTGAATTATACATCTACAGCTGTTATTGTATGCAGAAGCTCCTTGTATTCCGTTATTGAAGCAAGCTTTTGAACAACGGCGGGCCGTGATAACAGTTCAACTAAATGATTAAAAATTTGGCGAAATGATTTCCTCTGATCGTAGCAAATGCCTATCAGTATAACAATACTTACCTCATCCTGATCCCATAATATTGGAGAGTCAAGCAATAGGAAGGCAATAAAGCTCTTTCTAGCATTAGGATGCAGGGCATGCGGTATGGCTACACCATTATGAAAGGATGTACTTGATAGCTTTTCCCTTGTAAGCACATCACTAATAAAGCTTTGATCCGCATATCCTAATGAAATAACCTGCTGTGTGAAATCCTTTAGCAGAGCCGTTTTGCTTTCCTGTTTCATATTTCGGAAGAATAGCTCTTCATTTGAAAACTCCTGAATAAGCTTTTCAAATTCTACTTCTTTTTTACGGCTCATGTACTGCTGAATGTGTTTTTGTATTTTTTGTATTTCTTCTTCGCTGATAAAGGGAGAAATCTGGATATAAGTTTTAGTAGAAGGAAGGGGTAGCTCGCTTATGATAAGATCATATACAAGCTCAGCTTTTTCAAAATCCTGTATGCTTAACGCGTAACGGATATCGACTGTATCATGGAATGTTTTTTGAAGCTTTTCCAAATTTAATCGATACATATCATAATACTCCATATATACATAGATTGCTGTCAATTTATTTTTGTTTTCAGTTGATGTTTCAAAAAATGAACCAATGTGAAATGCAATAAAGGATATCTCATCTTCATTCAAGGCGATATGAAGTTTTGTACCCAATTCATTAGCAATGAATACGGCCATATCATAAATAAGCGGATAGGAATGTTTAATATGAACAGACATGGGATTAACGGCGTTGTAACAGTTTTTGACACGATGCAGAAGATTATTGATATGAATAACAAATCGAGTGAAAAACACATCATCAAATGCATTTAGATAATAAAAGTCCTGTACTTTCTTTAAAACATCTTCGGTCATGCGGATGACATCTTCGCTAATATACTGTCTGATATTTTGTCGGTTTACGAAACTGAAATCTACTGCTGAGGCATTACAGGAAACAAATAGAAGTAGATTTTGAAACTCACCATTCAGGATATGAATATCAAATTCACAGGATACAAATTCCTGAATATCTTTACACACAGCTATCTGGGTAGCGGGAATGTTTTGTGAGATATCTGGATTACTTTCGTGAAGATTATATCCTTTTTGAATTCGATCCATAGTAATTAGCAAGTGTATCACAATATTATTCATTGAATAATCGTTTACATAGATATGATGTCTGGAAAATATAATTTGCAGCTTCCTGCGAATCTCCTGAATATTATAGGTGTCCTCAATATAATCTGGACTCTGGTACATAAGAAAATTTTCGTAATTCTCTGTGTGTAGCAAATAGCTGGCAAGGCGACGTTTCTGTATTTCACTTCCTTCGAGATGAATCATGTCCCGTATGGAAATCAGCCGAAGCTGAAAGCTTTCCAGTCTTTTCTTTACACGCTTTATATCGTGATCCAATGTCGATTTACTGATATATAGCTCCTCCGCAAGTGAGTATGCATCGATGCCATCACCATTTGACAGCAGATAACTGATAATCTTATAAACACGCTTTTGCGGTGTCAAGTCCTCTTTTTCAAATACGGATAAGTATTTACGATAGTCGCGACATAACTTATAATACCTGTTTTTCTGTGTTATAAAATTCTCAGTTGTCTGAGCATTTAAAGTTTGTATATAGTTTCTGATTTGTCTTCCGGAAATACCTGTCCTTTGTTCAATTTCTGTGAGTGTAATGCCATCCTCTTTATTTGTAAGAAAGATATTCAGAATTTCCTTTTCACGATTTTTCCTCATACTACCCCTTCTTTATACAGAAAGTATAATAGAATAATCATTATCAATCAAGACACGATAATTACCAGTTTTCGGTAATTAAATGATTGGAGTAGATAATTGATCTATTGTATAGTAAAGGTGCGAAGGATGAAAAAAGAGAATTTACATTCCCGGCACGGATAACATAAACTCTCAGCTATATTTTAGCACAGTTCATGAATTTTTTCATCTTGATTGCGGAAAGGATGATAAACGTATGAAAGAAATTTTATTAGTATGCGGAGGCGGTGCTTCCAGTGGCTTTCTCGCACAGAAAATGAATGAGGCTGCAAAAGCAAATGGCATTGCGGCACATGTGGAGGCTATTGGTGAATCTGAAATAGAGGATTACATTGATGATAAAGAACTTGTAATGGTTGGACCTCATTTAAAATATTTGGAGGATGATTTAAAAGAAATACTGGATGAGTATGAGGTTCCCTTTACATTTATACCACAGGAATACTATGGGGCACTAGATGGAGCATCCACGCTGCAGTACGGCTTAGACATTTTAAATAAATAAAGGAGAAACATATGAAAAAATTCATGGATTGGATGACTAATGACTTTGGTCCAAAAGTAAATAAACTTACACATAACCCTTGGGTTGGCGCTGTACAGGATTCTATGATTGCGATTATGCCAATCATCATTATCAGCTCACTTATCACTATTTTATCTATTTTTCAGGATTTTATACCGGAGATGCCGGATCTATCCTACTTCAGTAATTTTTCTTTCGGTCTGTCCAGTATTTTCGTTAGCTTTCTGATTCCTTATTATGTACTCGAAAAGAAAAGGATGAGAAAATATAAAATGCAGGCAGGACTTATGGGCATTGCTTTCTTTATAATGCTGATTACACCGGTGTTTGATGAAGAGGGAAATATCTTAATGGAATTCACAAAGATTGGTTCTGGAGGCATGTTTGCGGCGATTGTCGGAGGTATGGCAGTTGCTGTGGTAATGGCAACCTTTACGCGATTTAGCTTATTCAAGAAGGATACAACCATGCCGAAATTTCTTGTGGACAGTTTCGACAGCATGCTGCCTATCCTCGTTATTTTGTTAATTGGTTTCATTGGAATAGAGTTGCTGAAGCTTGATCTCTATGGACTCATTGAAACGGCCTTATCTCCGTTAACTGCAATAGCACAGAGCTTTTGGGGATTTGTATTGATTATCTTTATTCAAGCATTTCTTTATTCCTTTGGTATCAGCTCATGGGTTATGGAACCCATTTATGTTCCAATCGGTTTAAAAGCGATTGCAGCAAATGCTGCAGGAGCGTCCTATGTACTAACAAATGAAACGTTTCAAGGATGGGTATGGCTTGGAGGAAGCGGTGCTACTCTAATGCTGAGCTTCCTGCTACTGTTTGCTAAATCAAAGAAATTAAAGGCGATTGGAAAAACATCAATCGTTCCATCACTCTGCAATATCAATGAACCTCTTGTTTTTGGAGCACCAATTATATTTAATCCACTATTGATGATCCCTATGTGGATATGCGGGCTCGTTGTGCCTGCTATAACCTATCTTGCTTTTGATATGGGGCTTGTCAGTGTACCTACTCAGATATTCGGTTTGTGGTATCTGCCAGTTGGATTGCAATCTTTTCTAATCAACGGGGACTTTCGAGGTGTAATTCTGGTTGCTATTCTGTTAGCTATAACATTTGTCATTTATTATCCGTTCTTCAAAGCCTATGATAAGCAGGTTCTACTGGAAGAAGAACAGTCTATGGGAAAGATAAAGCAAAGGGGAGGAAATGAGTAATGAATAAGGAAACTTTAAATACACATGCAATGCAGATGATTTTGCATGCAGGAAATGCACGCAATGAATTAAACATGGCCTTAAAGGATATTGAAAATAACCGGGAAGACAGTTGTGATTCCCACATGGAAAAAGCACGTAAAGAAATCACACTTGCACATAGTGAACAGACGAAGGTTTTACAAAATACTATACAGGAGGATATTCAGCTTACTATTCTTTTTACGCATGCACAGGATACGCTCATGACAGTTGTGAGCGAAATAAATACAGGCAAATATTTAATTAAAATTATGAAAAGGATCAATGCATTATGAAAGCTTTTCCTTCAGATTTTCTTTGGGGAGCAAGCAGCTCTGCTTTTCAGATTGAGGGTGCCTATCTGGAGGATGGAAAAAGTCTGACTATCATGGATATGGAAACCAGAAGTGGGATAGCTGATACAAAAATAGCGATTGATCATTATCATCATTGGAAAGAGGACATTGCTCTTATGAAGGAATGTGGTCTTACCTCTTATCGATTTTCTATATCATGGTCCCGCATTCTTCCTCAGGGAAGAGGTACTGTGAATTCCAAGGGTATTCAATTCTACAATAATCTGATAAATGAGCTTTGTCACAATGGTATAAAACCAATCGTCACCCTGTATCATTTTGATCTCCCTCTTTGTCTTCAGGAAGAGTATCACGGCTGGAGTTCCAGAGAAATTTTAAAGGATTTTGAAGAGTTCTGTAGTATTTGCTTTGAAAACTTTGGAGATCGTGTAGCCTATTGGCTAACAATCAATGAGCACAATAATTGCTTATATATGCCTAAGTTTGTTGGCGGTGTAGAAGATGGTGTGGATATAAACCATTGGCGATTCAAAGTGAATCATCATCTTGCACTTGCTCATGCGATAGCTGTACGAACATGTAGAAACATCCTTCCTCATGCTAAAATCGGACCTGCATTAGGCTGGGAGGCTGCATATCCCGCAACTTGTCGTCCGGAAGATGTTCTTGCTTCAATGAATAGGGATCTTTTCACTGGAAAAATGATTCTGGATTTAAACGTCAAGGGTAGATATCCTGCTCTTGTATGGAGCTTTTTAGAAAAAAAAGGCTGGCTTCCGACTATTGAAGAAGGTGATTTTGAGTTACTTGCACAGGGAAAACCGGACTTTATTGCTTTAAATTATTATTCCTCTGTGACAGTTAAGGAGGCAGTGGACGGAAGCAGTCAAGTGGAAATGCAGTATAATTTGAATGGAAAAAAAGGAACACGAATATATCCAAATTATCCAGGACTATATCAGGAGTCAAACAATCCATATTTGGAAGCAACTGCGTGGGATTGGCCGATTGATCCCCTCGGTTTTCGTATTACGCTGCGTACTATTTATGATCGTTATGAATTGCCGCTTATGATAACGGAGAATGGGTTGGGATCCTTGGATGTCTTGGAGGATGATGGCTTGGTACATGATAATAAAAGAATTGAATATTTGGAAAGACATATCGAACAAATGCAGTATGCATTGGAGGAGGGAGTTAAAATTCTATCTTATAATCCATGGTCTTTCTTTGATGTACTTAGCAGTTCAAACGGATTTGCAAAGCGGTATGGACTTGTATATATTGACCGTACAGAAACAGATCTACGCAAATTGAAGAGATATAAAAAAGATAGTTTCTTCTGGTATAAAAGGCTAATACAAAATAATGGATTATAGGATTAGCAATATGTAAATGAAAAAAAGAGATACTATGTTCATTTTAGTATCTCTTTTCGTATAAAGTTAATTGTAGCATCCGTTCCATGATCCCGCTGATATTCCAGAATCATCTTCAGCATTGCCTTTGTCTCTTCATGCATAATAACATTATCATACCCGTTCATGAAGTATTCATAAGCACTGCCGTCATGATAATTTTCCTTCATATAAATGCGGGAAGCGGCAGTACGATCGCAGTACATTTCCACAAGATAATGAAGCGGCATTTTCACAGGCTTGATTCCCCCGACAGCATTATCCAGCCAGTATTCCCAATGATGCTTGTTTCTTCCTTTATGATGCAGCCAGCCTAAGGAATAGCCTTTTACTTCCTTTTCATAATCAATGGGACTGCGGTTTCCCTGGTAATACCTCACACCTGCACAAAATTCAACAGGAGAGTATTTGGAGAGGTCATGCAGAAGCCCCTGTTTATACAAACCGCAGCGAAAACAAAGCTTTGTGACCGCAAGCTTGTGCGCAGTTATTGTTTTAAAATGTCCCCACAGCTTGTTCATGATCCACACTCCTTCCGTTTTCCTATCTATTTTACCATGATAGGAATTGTTCAGACAATTCATTTCCCCAGTTTATGCGGATACAGAATGCAGATATGGATGAATTGCTTAATTCTTTCCCTTTTCATATAACGTTCACACAGCGTTCACATAGGCGATGTATGATATAGACACAAGCAAAGCAATGCTTGTGAAATCTTAATAAAGGTAATGGAATGTTTCCCCATCCCTATAAAAAAACAAAACAGCTATCATGTTTACAATATTTTTTCATTTCCATTACCTGCCTTCATGCTGAACCTCTGTCCCTCGCAGAGGTTCTTTTTTGCTTCCCATACATATTGGCAACCATTCAAATGAAAGTTGAAGGCTATGATCAGTATACAGAATAAAAGCTGCTTTTGCTGGGCTGCTGCTTGTGAGAGGAACAGGGACATCCCCTCCCTACAATGCTGCTGCTAATCCGCAAAATGCTTGCATTTGAATATCATATTCTCCGCATTTTTGTATCCGCTTTTCGTATAGAAATGCGAATGCATCTCATCGTTTACACTGAGTAGCTCAATGAAGGAAGCACCGTTCGCTTTTACGGTTTTCTCCAGTTTATTTAGAAAATGCGTACCAAGATGCGCCCCTTGAAATTGCTTGACGACCACGATTTCTTCCAGATAATAACCGGTTAAATCATCAAATTCTTTAAAATATCCCATGACGAATCCACTGATAACATGATCGACCATCTGTATAAAGCACAGTGCATCCTCGATCGTCATGAGCTGATGAAGTCTTTTATATGCTTTATCATAAGTCCAGCAGCCTCCCTCATAGGTATTATAATAGTCTATGTATAGTTTTACCACTGCATCTACATGCTGACTCTCCATTCTTTTGTAGTTTATATTCATAGTTGCCTCACCCATCCTTTCTTTGCTTGTACTGTAAACGAAATCCAGATTATAAAGGATTATAGAAGTCCTCCTTTTCTGTTCCATACATCATTATACAGATATTGTATGAATATTCAAACATACTTCACATGCTGTTCACACGGCGGGTGTATGCTGTACATACAGACAAGCTCTGTCTGAAAGAAGGGTGATGACAATTTCCTATTCATCTATATGTTATCCATCGTCATTGCCACAAAGCCTCTGTCCTGTCACAGAGGTTTTTTTAGAAGTGTTTTAAAAATATATATGTTTTATAATAAAAGTATATAATTATGTTGCAGTCAACGAATTTTGCGTTATAATATACGTATTGGAGGTGTGCTATGATACCCAAATATATGCAGGTGTATACAGATATAAAAAATGCAATTCAGAAGGGAAGCTATAGCCCTAACGACATGCTGCCAAGTGGAGAGGAATTCGCAAAGCAGTATGCATGCAGTGTACTGACGGTGAAAAAAGCGTTGGACCGCCTTGTCAGTGAGGGGCTCGTTGTAAGAAAAAGAGGTCTGGGAAGCTTCGTAAAGAAATGTAAAACCGGTCTTGATCGCATGCAGGGAGTACCTGTTATCGGACGGGATCTGATCCGTGAGGAGGTTACCTCTGTTGTTGAGAAATTTGAGGTAGTGGCATGCACGGCAGAGCTGGCGGATAAAATGAATATACAAGCTGGAGAGTTTGTTTATGAAATAGAGCGTGTTCGCTTGTATAAGCAGGAGCCAAGAGTTGTAGAATATACATGGATGCCGCTGCAGATTATATCGGGACTTCAGCACAAGGATGTGGAAACCTCGATCTATGCGTATATTGAAAAACAGCTTCATAAGCATATACAAGGCGCACATCTGTCATTTCAGGCTGTTCGTCCGCAGGCACTGGAAAAGAAATATTTTCACATGAATGACAATGATTTTGTATGTCAGGTGGAAGAGCTTGCATATCTGGATACATCTGAGATATTCGAGTATTCTATCGCACGGCATCTTCCACAGTATTTTCACTTTGAAACCAACGTAATAAAGGAATTATATGATAACTAAACGAATATTGGATACTCGCATACAGCGGGAGAATGGAGGATACAATGTATTTTGAAAAAACAGCAGGATTTCCAGATGATTTCTTATGGGGCAGTGCATCTGCTGCCTATCAGATTGAAGGTGCAGATTGTGAAGATGGCAAGGGTATTTCAAATTGGGACGAATTTGTAAAGATACCGGGAAAAACCTTTAAAGGTACGACAGGCGCGGTTGCGGTTGATTTCTATCATCGCTATAAGGAAGATATCGCTTTCATGGCAGAAATGGGGCTAAAGACCTATCGGTTTTCGATTGCGTGGACCAGAATTTTTCCAAAAGGAAGCAAGGAAGTAAATGAAGCAGGCTTATTGTTTTATGACAATGTGATCAATGAATGCTTAAAATATGGAATTGAGCCGATGGTCACCATCTATCACTGGGATATGCCACAGGCGCTGGAAGAGGCATATCACGGCTGGGAGAATCCACAGATTATAGAGGATTTTGTAAATTATGCTATTACTCTGTTTGAACGCTATGGAGATCGTGTAAAATACTGGATTACCATGAATGAACAGAATATCTTCACCTCTATGGGCTGGATGGAAGGATTGCATCCACCGGGAAAAACAGATCAGCTGAAGCTGTTCTATCAGGTAAATCATCATGCGAACGTTGCACATGCGCGGAGTGTTTTGGAATTGAAGAAACGCTTTCCTCATGCTATGGTAGGCGCAAGCTTTGCGTTTTCTCCATGCTATGCGCTTGATTGCCGTCCTGAGAATGCGATGGCAAAAGCAGATTTTGATGATTTACGCAATTACTGGTGGCTGGATATCTATGGATATGGCCGTTATCCAAAGAGTGCTATGAAATATCTGAAATCTATTAACTGTGCACCGGATATTATAGCGGATGAAATGCAGGATATCCGGCAGGCTGCGGCTTTGATTGATTTTATGGGTGTTAATTATTATCAGACAGCGGTTGCCGAGTATAATGATATTCATGGTGTTGGAGCGAATCATGAGGTGAACACAACCGGAGAAAAGGGAACAGCAAAAATCAGCGGAGTACCCGGATTGTATAAAAATCCTGCCAATCCATATTTGAATACAACGGATTGGGATTGGACGATTGACCCAATGGGAATACGTATGTGTTGCCGGGAAATAACCTCACGCTATGATTTACCTATCATTATATCTGAGAATGGCCTTGGAGCGTTTGACAAGCTGGAAGAAGATAAAACAATCCACGATCCGTACCGTATTGAATATCTACAGGCGCATATCAAAGAATTGAAAAAAGCAATCGATGATGGATGTGAGGTATTGGCATATTGTACCTGGTCCTGTACAGATTTATTAAGCTGGTTAAATGGTTACCAGAAACGTTATGGCTTCATTTATGTGGAAAGGGAAGAAGATGATGATACAGCAAAACTAAACCGGTATCCAAAGGATTCCTTCCACTGGTACACCCAAGTAATAAAGACAAACGCAGAAAATTTATAGGGTGCGCAGCGTAAGTAAAGCGGTTGGTAAAAACTTGTAAAGCATCCAAAGCTGTATGATTCTTGAAGCTGCAAATATCGCAGCTATGGATAAAAATAAGATATGTGAAGGAACTGTCACGATGGCATTTTGGCAGCTCATCAGAATACACGAAAGTATGGATTTTTGGGAAAACAAATGGGAAGTAATGGATATTTGAATTATTTAATAAATTGGAAGCATTTAAATAAAGAATGAAAAGCATGGTGTACCGTTAAGATACGCCATGCAGTTTTTTTGTAAGAATACAGAAATATCAGATAAGCTTTCTAACAGCCCTTATTTACTGGAACGAAAGTCGGTAATGATTTCATGAATTTTGGCAGCATTTGCGGCAATATCCTCACTGCTTCCTTTTGTCAGAAGACCACCGAAGCCACAGACATCAACACCGTTTTCCAGCCATGTTGTCAGATTATCAAGATTGATTCCACCGCTTGCCAGAATCGGCATATCCGGAATTGGTGTTTTAAAAACCTTTACCAGCTTTGGTCCATAGAAATCAGAAATAGGAAATGCCTTAACGAATGCCGCTCCGCTGCTCAATGCATCAACACACTCGGTAATCGTTGTACAACCGGGTGCATAAGGTATCTGATAACGATTGCACATTTTTGCGACTTCTTCATTATAATTGGGTGCGATAATAAAATCGGCACCATGCAGGATTGCGTGTCTTGCTGTTTCTGCATCCAGCACCGTTCCGGCACCTACGCATAGTGCATCACCATATTTTTCAGAAAGCCCCTGTATGATATTTCCAGCGTTATTTAATGTATAGCTCATTTCCATGACAGGTACACCGCCCTTCATGCAGCCTTCCGCTATTTCACATGCTCGATCCAGTGTTTCCGCACGAACGATAGCAAGTGCTCCTGCCTCATACATACGGTTTGTGACATTCATTTTTTTCATATTCATAATGACATCCTCCTTGCCTATATCTTACGTTGTTTTAGAAACGCTTACAATTGGATGAGTGAACAAAATTAGAGGTGAAATATGTGCGCTTAAACAAATGAGATTGCAGTTGGAAAGAGCCTGCTGGTCTGCCTGGCTTATGCTTAAAAAGCCTATAAATAAAGGACTTTTAGAAGGTCAATCAAAACACATATAATATATAGAAAACAAGTATGCTCCGGTTTCCGGATGCATTTTTTCAACTTTGTGCGTTTGACCAAAAACGGCACAAGCTTTTTAGTTTGTTTGAACATAGCGACTTGAAAGCGATTTCAATATAATGTAGGTGTAAGGAGGAATTCAAGATGAGTATTGAATTGACAAGAGTAGATTTCAGATTGATTCACGGTCAGGTTATTACCAGATGGCTGACACAGTGCCAGATCAATGAAATCGTAACAATCGACACTGCCCTGAGCAAGGATGCTTTCATGCAGGAAGTATTTAAAATGGCAGCTCCAAAGGGTGTAAAAATCACAATCGTAAATGTAGAGGATGCTGTAAAACGCCAGCAGGAGGGAGCCTTTGATAAGAACCGCGTCATGGTGCTGTTTAAGGGTGTGGCAGAACTGAATGCCGCAGTACAGGCTGGACTGAAGCTGGAAAAGGTACAGATTGGAGGTCTTGGCGGGGGACCGGGACGTAAGGCTGTCAACAACGCAATCACACTGGACAGAGCAGATGCAGATACTCTGCTTGAACTGGAAAAGATGGGGATCGAAATTTATTTCCAGACAACTCCGGATTATCCTTCCGAAACACTTCAAAAAGCTGTCGCTAAATTATAACAGGAGGACATGTATATGGTAATTCAAGCAATCTTAGTCGGTATACTGTACTGGCTTTCCATGGGACGTGCGAGCTATTTTATCTCGTTTGCATTCCGTAAGCCAGTCGTACTGGGCGTATTTATCGGTCTTGTATATGGGGATGTACAGACCGGTCTGCTGTATGGTGCCACCATCCAGCTGATGTATATGGGAGGTATCGAAGCCGGTGGAAATATTCCAAGTGATCAGGGACTGGCAACCTGTATCGCAATTCCTGCCGCTATCGCAAACAATCTGGATCCGGCTGCGGCTGTGGCTCTGGCCGTTCCATTCGGAGTTTTGGGCGTTTTGATCAATAATGTACGTCGTACCATCAACTCCTTCTATAATACGAAGGCAGATAAATTTGTAGAGGACAAGCAGTATGACAAGCTGTCCATCTTCTCCTTTGTGCTTCCATGGCTTACCAATGGTGTATTGTATTTTACACCGGTATTCATTGCTACGTTATTCGGTTCCAGCGTTGTACAGGCATTTATCAACGTGATACCGGAATGGGCGATGAATGGACTTACCAACGCAGGAAACATGCTGCCGGGGTTAGGGTTCGCACTGACACTGGTTGTTATGGGAAAAAAGAAATATCTGCCATTCTTCGTACTGGGATTCTTCCTGTACTCTGTCATGGGCTTCTCCATGCTGACAGGAGCAGTGATTGCATTATGTCTTGCACTGATCGTATCCCTATTCAAACAGAACGATGAGGAGGAAGTTGCATGAGTGAAGCAGTAAACAGTGTAGCCGCTGAAGAAAAGAAAACAATCGTAACAAAAAAGGATCTGTTAAAGGCATGGTGGAAATGGACGCTTGCTGTAGAGGTTCCGGTAAGCTTTGACCGTATGCAGGCACTTGCCTTCGGATATTCGATGAACAAGGTTTTGCGCAAGCTGTACAAGGATGACCCGGAAGAGCTGCAGGCAGCAATGCGCCGTCATACATCCATGTTCAATACAAACTGTGACTGGGGAAGTATCATTCATGGAATTACGATTTCTTTGGAGGAGCAGCGTGCGCTTGGTCACGACGATATTTCACCGGAGGTTATTCAATCCTTAAAGCTTGGTCTGATGGGACCGCTTGCCGGTATCGGTGACAGTGTGGATCAGGGAATCGTTGCGACAATTCCGTTGGCAATCTTTGTTCCGATGGCGCTGGAGGGCTCAATCATCGCCGCCTTTATTCCTGGCTTGATCTATATTGCATGGAGCTTTGGCTGGTCCTGGTTCCTCTTCAACAAGGGGTACTCTCTGGGTAAAAATTCTGTATTGGAAATCCTGCACTCCGGAGCAATCAAAAAGGTTATTGACATCGCAAGCATCGTTGGTCTGTTCATGATCGGATGTCTGTCTGCCTCTTATATAAAGGTGCAGACCATTGTGGAATTCGCCAGTGATACGTCAACGGTGAAGCTGCAGGAAATCATCGACGGTATCCTGCCGAATATGCTGCCATTCATCGTCGTTATGGGAATGTATCTGTATATTACAAAGCGAGGACCAAAGTATATTCGTCTGATGATTTATACAATGATTATCGCAATCGTATTAACCTTCTTCCATATTATATAAGATGTGAACAAATCCATGGAAGAGCATGGATTTGTTTTCTTTACAGACAGATGGAGGATAGGAAAAGAAAGGAGATTTTATGAAGGTACTGATAACCCCGCGAGGGTTTGCGAATTATGGTCTGGATCAGGTG
>OGFC01000927.1_pt1 | contig 21121 bp, 23 predicted proteins | sample 1570841 | NCBI WGS metagenome assembly OGFC01 (sample SAMEA2582137, study PRJEB24529) | metagenome | biome: Human gut stool | place: China | collected 2011 | reverse complement strand
GGTTCCCCGAAGGTGGGTTCGGCGGCCTGGTCGTTGTAGCGCTCGTCGGGAAAGAGGAAGGAGACGGCAAAGGTCGGGAGCGACAGTTTCTTTTTCCTTGTCTTATCCACTTCCCCTGCGGCATCGAGCCGGCGGATTTCGAGGGTTTTCAACTTCAGTTTCGGGCCGGCAATCACGTCGCGCAGCTGTGCGAGTGTCATTTTTCCGTCTTCCCGGAGATTGTAGAGCTTCCGGTAGCAGGAAAATAATTGGTCGTTTTCATTATCCATAATTCATGGTGTATTAAGTAATCAATCGCGGGCGGGTCATGGCTCGCCCAGATGGTCAAAAATGCAGGTGGACTGGCGAGGGGTAAGAAGTTTCTTGCCGGGTTTCCAGTCGAGTGCGAGCAATTTGTCTTTCAGGTTGCCCGACTCATTGATCCACCGCCTGAGCTTCTCGGAAGCCACCTTCGGCGTCGACTCGGGGAAGTAGCACAGGGCCAGCTCGTAAAAGGCCCATACGCGGGTGTAATTTCTCGTTTCTTCCATACTTTTCAGCTATTCGTTAACTCTTACAAGGTAAGGAAAAAGGGGGAGAAAAACAAATATATAGGCGTTGATATTTAAAGCTTTATACAATTATTTCGTCAATACAAAAATCTATACCCTAGAGAAAAGTCCTCAAATATCGTGGACTCTCAAATATTTATATTACCTTTGCGTAGATGATTATAATCGAAACATGGAAATCAAGTTTGATAAGAAATATTTGGAAGAACTATATCTTGAAGGTAAAGCTTCTGATAAGAAACACCGCTTTCAGCCCCCGATTGTCGCTAAATACCGTAAGACAATCGATATATTGGAGTCGGTGTCAGCAATAGAAGATCTTTTCAGATACCAAGCCCTACAATATAAGGCACTGGAAGGAGATAAAGCCGGCTTGGAATCGGTCAGGGTAAACGATCAATACCGTATAGAATTCAAAACGACAAAAGTGGTTTCCGAGGTTGTAGTCACCGTATGTAACATTATTGAATTGTCGAACCATTATAAATAAACAAAGGAATATGGCAACTGTAAAATTCGGATATACCCCGACCCATCCGGGAGAAGTGTTGAAGGATGAAATAGAATACCGGAAAATTTCACAACGGAAATTGGCCGAACAAATGGGTATCTCTTACAAGGTGCTCAACGACTTGCTGAACGGACGTCGTCCGCTTACCACCACCACAGCCATGATGTTTGAAGCGGCACTCGATATTCCTGCCGACTCATTGATGCGCCTGCAATTGAAATATAATATGCAGGAAGCAAGCAACGACCAGACATTCATGGATCGCTTAAGCAAAATACGCCAATACGCCGCCCTGCTGTAAAAGGTATAAAATATATATTTTATTCGTCCCGTAAGGAGATTCAGCCCCTCTTTACGGGACGTTTTGTTTCCGGAATGCCCTCATATACCCTCAAATGCCGCACTTGGGCTGCCTTCGGCAACATTGGGCCGGATGAAGGGCGAAGGGGGTTGTATCTTTGTATCATACTAATCACAGATCACTAACCCTTAATCTTTTAATGTTATGTCAGTAAGGTATAAATTGGTTCTGCGTAAGGACCTGTCGAAAGACGCACCCGAAGGTGCGCAAAAGTATTTCGCTTCGGTAAACAGTAACGGGATGATGAGCTACAAACAGATGTGCACTTCTATCGCCGCTTATTCAACGGCTTCGCCGGGCGACGTGCATGTGGTGATGGATGGCCTGCTGTTTGTGCTGAAGGAAGCCCTTTTGCGCGGCGAGGTAGTACAGGCGGGCGAGTTGGGAAATTTCCAGATCAATGCAGGCAGCGGGGGAACGCCGACTACAGAGGAGTTCAAGGCCACCCTGATCCGTAAGCCCCGTATCGTGTTCCGCCCCAGCGTCGCGCTGAAGGAGATACTGGACAAGGTGAGCTTCGAGCGCATCAGCTCCGGCTCTACCGGCAAAGAAGAAACGCCCGGTGGCGGCGAAGACGATCGCCCCGTCATCGAGTAATTATTAATTATCAATTACTAATTATCATGACAGCTCAACAAATCCGCTTCGTCAAAGACTCCCTGCCGGCCGCCGTGTCGGCGGGAGCTGCTTTCAACATGAACCCGCTGGCCATCCTCTCGCAGGCAGCTTTCGAGAGTGGCTGGGGCATGAGCAACCTGGCCACCGGCGGGCGCAACTTCTTCGGCCTGACAGCCTACGGGTGTAGCAACGAGTACTGGCATGGTGGAAAGACAACCGTCCGCACCACCGGTTACTCCCTGGATTTCCGGCGGTACGACACGCGCGAGAATTCGTTCCTCGACTTCGCCCGCCTGATCCGCAACAACTACCGCTCTGCCTGGCAGGTGAGCCACGACCTGACGGCCTACGCCCGCGAGATTGCCTACAGTCCCTACATCAGCGAACTGAACGGCGACGACCGCGAAACGTATCGCCGGAGCCTGGTCGATATCGCCGCAACGATACAGGCGGTTATCGAGATGCTTTCGTAAAATCACTTACATTAAATAGTACCACCATGTCCAAATTCAAGCGAATTATCGAGTTCATTCTAGCTTTACTTAACTTTTTGTTTCACTTTAAACCTTCACCGGATGATGCTGAAAAGCCTGAAATTACCAGATCTTATCCGCGTCCTGTGCCGGCTGGCCCGGCAGGGGCTGATCCTCTGTTTGAAGCTATCCCTTCGGATTAGGGTAGGCTTCAGATAGCTTCTTAAGGTTGTTTTCATGTTGTTTTTTTTGCTGCAGCCCGCCGTTTATCTCCTTCCGGAGATACGGCGGATTGCGGTTTTTTTTACCTTTACGGTCAATTTCACAGACTATATATTATGAACAAAGAATCTATACTATTCACTCCGGCCACGATCGGCCCGCTAACACTCCGCAACCGGACGATCAGGGCGGCCGCTTTCGAGAGCATGTGCCCGGGTAACGCCCCGTCGGAAATGTTATATGACTATCACACTTCCGTAGCCGCGGGGGGGGTCGGCATGACGACCCTGGCTTATGCCGCCGTCACACAGAGCGGACTGTCTTTCGAACGTCAGTTGTGGCTGCGTCCCGATATCCTTCCGGGACTGAAAAAGATTACCGATGCCATCCACCGGGAAGGAGCTGCGGCCTCCATCCAGATCGGCCATTGCGGGAATATGTCGCATAAGAAGATATGCGGCTGCACCCCTATCTCGGCATCCACTGGCTTCAACCTCTACTCGCCTACTTTCGTCCGGGGGATGCACCAATCGGAGATCGCCGCTATGGCCAAAGCCTTCGGGCAGGCCATCCACCTGGCACGTGAGGCGGGCATGGATGCCGTGGAAGTGCATGCCGGACACGGTTACCTGATCAGCCAGTTCCTCTCCCCTTACACCAACCACCGGAAAGATGAATACGGCCGAAGCCTCGAAAACCGGATGCGTTTCATGAAGATGTGTATGGAAGAGGTGATGAAAGCGGCCGGATCGGATATGGCCGTCCTGGTCAAGATGAATATGCGCGACGGCTTCAAAGGCGGCATGGAGACAGACGAGACGCTGGAAGTAGCCCGCACCCTGCAAAACGAATGCGGCGTACATGCCCTGATACTCAGTGGCGGATTTGTGAGCCGTGCCCCGATGTACGTGATGCGCGGTGCCATGCCGATCCGCACCATAACCCATTATATGCCTTTCGGATGGCTCCCTCTCGGAGTACGGATGGCCGGGCACCTGATGATACCGACCGAACCGTTCAAGGAAGCTTATTTCCTGGAAGATGCGCTGAAGTTCAGGGCAGCCCTGAAAATGCCGCTGGTCTATGTCGGCGGACTTGTCTCACGCGAAAAGATAGACGAGGTGCTGGGGCATGGCTTCGAGTTCGTCAGCATGGCACGCGCCCTGTTGAACGATCCGGCATTCGTCAACCGTATGAAGGAAGACGAGCAGGCCCGTTGCGACTGCGGACACAGCAATTATTGCATCGCCCGCATGTATTCGCTCGAAATGGCTTGCCACAAACATATGCAGAACCTACCGAAAAGTATCATTAAAGAAATAGATAAACTGGAATATAAATAATGGAAAAGGAATTAGCCATTATAACCGGAGCAGACGGCGGCATGGGACAGGTGATCACGGAAGCGCTGGCCCGCGAAGGCTATCCGGTGATCATGGCCTGCAAGGAACCGGAGAAAGCCCGCCCTCTTTGCGACCGGATCAAAAAGGATACAGGCAACGACCGGATCGAGATCCGGCAGATAAACCTCGCCTCGCTGGCTTCCGTCAAGGCATTTGCAGACAGGCTGCTGACCGAAGGGCGTCCGGTGAGCCGGCTGATGAACAACGCCGGAGTGCTCACCACCCCGGTACGCCAGACGGAGGACGGGCTCGAAACCATTGTCAGCGTGAATTATGCAGGCCCTTACCTGCTCACCCGGCAACTCCTCCCCCTGATGCATGAGGGTACGCGTATCGTCAATACGGTGTCCTGCACTTATGCCATCGGCAAGATAGAGGCCGACTTTTTCAGTAAGGGGAAGAACGGGCGTTTCTCCCGGATAGCGGTCTACGGGAACACGAAGCTGGCGTTGCTGCTTTTCACCCGCGAGCTGGCCGAACGGGTGAAAGACCGGGGCATTACCGTCAATGCGGCCGACCCCGGAATTGTCAGTACCAATATGATCACGATGCAAGCCCGGGTCGATCGGCTGGCCGATATTCTGTTCCGCCCCTTCATCAAAAGTCCGGAACAGGGTGCCGCCACTGCCATTTACCTGGCCCGGTCGGCAGATGTAAGCGGTAAGACCGGGTGCTGTTATGCCAACTGCAAAGAGAAAAAACTAGCGGGACGTATCCGTCGGCACCCCCTGCAAGGCCGGCTTTGGGACGATACGGAAGCATTGCTCCTCTCCCGTAATCTGCTGGATATAAAAAATATTCAGGAGACTGTTGGAACGTATTGATAAAAATTTTACCTTTGCACCGCTTTTAACCCCCGTACGTGTGATGGGAAATTAGGAAGCACTAATTTTGAGTAACACAATTAATTAAAGAAAATGAAGACATTCCAATTAGAAGGAAAAGGTAGAGAAGTAGCTGCTACTTCTGCCGATCAGAAAAGAGCTTTGAAAGCTTTGCGTAAAAATCAGGAAATCCCTGCTGTATTATACGGTGGCGAAAAAGTAACTCACTTCGTTGTAACAGTAGACTCTGTACGTAAGCTGGTTTATTCTCCGGAAATATTCGTTGTAGAACTGAACATCGACGGAAAAAAGACAATGGCTGTTGTTAAAGATATCCAGTTCCAGCCTGTAACCGACGCTATCATGCACATGGACTTCATGGAAGTTTCTGACAGCAAGCCGGTTGCAATGGAAGTTCCTGTTGTTCTGACTGGTCACGCAGAAGGTGTTAAAGCCGGTGGTAAGCTGACATTACGTATGAGAAAGCTGAAAGTGAAAGCTATTTATACTCAGATCCCTGAAAAACTGACTATCAACGTAGATCACCTGGGCTTAGGTAAATCTATGCAGGTTGGCTCTTTACACTTCGAAGGTCTGGAACTGATGAATGCAAAGAACGCTGTTGTTTGTGCCGTTCAGTTGACTCGTGCCGCTCGTGGTGCTCAGGCTAAGGCGAACTAATTAGTCAATTAAAGTTTCCGGTTATTCCTTAAAGGATGATCCGGCTTTGATAAAGAAATAAAAGGGAAGGATATTCAGCTGAATGTTCTTCCCTTTATCATTATAACGATAAAGAATTATGAAATATCTGATAACCGGCCTTGTTAATATCTGCCCTCAATATTGTGGAACGCGTCACAATATCGGTTTCCGTGTCGTAAATGCATTGGCCGAAGATGCCGGCGTCCCTTTTACGGAAGAACGCTATGGCGCGATCGCCCGGATGCGGGTGAAGAACTGCGACCTGATACTGCTCAAGCCGAACACATTTATGAACCTGAGCGGCAATGCCGTACGCTACTGGTTGCAAAAAGAAAACATCCCCGTCGAGAACCTCCTGGTTGTAGTAGACGACCTGGCTCTCCCCTTCGGTACCTTACGCTTGAAGCCCAAAGGGAGCGACGCGGGTCATAACGGATTAAAGAACATACAGCAAATTCTCGGTACACAGGAATACTGCCGCCTGCGTTTCGGCATAGGAAGCGACTTCCCCCGTGGCGGACAGATCGACTATGTATTGGGTAAATTCCCTCCCGCAGAGCTGGAACTTATGCCCGAAAAGCTGAAACGTGCGGAAGAGATTGTCAAGAGTTTTTGCCTGGCGGGTGTACAGATCACCATGAACCAGTTCAATAACAAATAAGTAATAGTATGAACGAAGTACGAATAGATAAATGGATGTGGGCTGTCCGCATCTTTAAATCCCGGACTATTGCGGTAGAAGCCTGCAAGAAGAACCGGGTAATGATCGGTGGCGTGAATGTGAAGGCTTCGCGCATGATAAAGGTAGGTGATGTCATACAGGTGCGTAAACCGCCGATCACCTTCTCCTTTAAAGTGCTGGCCCTGACGGAACGCCGCATGGGAGCCAAGCTGGTTCCCGATTATATGGAGAATGTAACGACTCCGGATCAATACGAGATCCTGGAAATGAACCGTATCTCCGGCTTTGTGGATCGTGCCCGCGGTATGGGTCGCCCCACGAAGAAAGACCGCCGCGAACTGGAGCAGTTTACCGAACCCAGTGCAGGAGACGGATTCGATTTCGAGTTCGATTTCGGGCCTGAAGAAGGGGAAGAATAAATATATGACCCCAAAGGGCGGATTTGGAATCCGCCCCTACGAGGTCTGTTATCTTCTTATTTCTGTTCTTCTTCCGTCAGTAATACCCCTTCATCATCCCATGTTCGCCAAACGCCGCTTTTCTTGCCGCGGGTGTAGAACATTTCGAAGCGGAGCACGCCTTTATCATTCCAGATGCGCCAGGGGCCATCTTTCTGTCCGTCCTTGTAAGAGGCCAGACCGACCAGGCTTCCCGCTTCATTGTAGGTACGCCATTCGCCGTGGAAGACTCCCTGGTAATAGGAACGAACCTCAGCTATTTTTCCGTCCGGATAATAAATGACATACGTACCTTCGGGACGGCCGTCTTTCAGAAACAACTCCATCTTCAGCATACCGTCGTCGTAGAACTCGGTGTAGCGTCCGGTGTAAGGGGTTGTCTGCGTGGCATCCGTATAATATTGCCCTTCACTGAGCACCAGATCCTGTGCTTGGATAGCCAGAGAACTTCCGGCAATCAGTGTAGAAGCGACTAGTAGTTTCCTTATCATAATGATTAATAAGCTGTATTCTGCGGATCCCAGTTAGCCCAACCTTTTGTCCAGTCGTTCGTTCCGTCGAAAGCGCCTTTGTAAGATACCTTGTCGAAATAAGCATCGGTCAGGGCGGTATCGGAGAAGTCGGCACCGGCGATCTTATCCACAACAACGGAAGAGTAATCGGCATTCGTGGCGATCAGGTCGTTGCTGGAAGCATATACCTGGTTGTTCAGGCCGTTTGTTTCGAAGTAGCTCTTGCTGGCATCATCCTTGAAGTTCTCCCACATTCCGGCGAAGATCACGTTCTTAACCGTAGCTCCCGCATTCGCAGTCTGAAGATACAAGCCATACGGCCAGCCGGTGAAGACAGAGTTGTAGACATTCAGTGCCGAGTTGCGACGGATATGCATGGCAGCCTGGAACTGTCCCCCCTTCGCACCGTTGGCAGCATCTTCCGTATTATACAGGATATCGCTTTCCGCTTTGCCAGCCGACTCGCCATAGAACGGGCCGATCAAGGTCACGTTGGAGAAGATAGGGTTTGTGAGCGGCTCATTGCCCGAACCATTCGCATCGTTATCCGACTCGAAGCCGTTAGACTTGGATGTATCGGCCACCTTCGGGTCGCGAACGCCCAGCAGGAACTGCAACTTACCACTATAACCATAGTCCGTATCGAACTCGTCATCCCAGCCTTTGTAAGCGATCAGGTGCTTGGCATTCACCGTGCCGCCGAACCATTCGAAAGAGTCGTCGCCACAGAAAGCCACCTGGATATATTCCAATGTCGTGCCGCTACCTACCCCACCGCAAGTCAGGCCGTTGATCTCCTTGTTCGGTTCCAGCGGATACCCGGCGAACTCGATACGTACATACTTCACGATACCCGAGTTGTCTTCCGGCTGATCGCCACCGTATCTGGTACGCGGCCCCCCTTCGATCTGCGGTTTGGAAGTGGCATTCACCGGAGCATTACCGCACAGGATCAAGCCACCCCAGTCGCCATACGCACGCGAACCGGCAGCCTGGTCGGAAGTAAAGACGATGGGCTTCTCCGCCGTACCCTGGGCGATGATCTTACCGCCCGGTTCAACGATCAGGGAACCTTTGGTGGCTTTCTCGCCTTTGATCACCGTACCCGGTTCGATCGTCAGCGTCACACCGTCGGTCACGTATACGAAACCTCTCAGCAGGTTATTGTCCGTTGCCTTCAAAGTCATATCAGACGTTATTTCATTCTCCAGTATAACATCTTTCGTTTCCGGTGTTTCACCTCCGGGCACAGGATCATCCTCGCTACATGCTACGCTTCCAAACATTGTGGCCATGCACAACATGGCGGCCACACCTTTCAATAAAAACTTGTTCATAATAAAACTAATTTAGTTTGTATATAAGTGATACTAATTAAAACTTGACGGATACCCCCAGGTTGACAGTCACGCCCGGACGGTAGCTGCGCACCAGTTGCTCCACTTCCCGTTTCGCGCCGGAGTCGTCTGTCAGCTCCAGGAATTGTTTGTATTCGATCTTCGAATTCAGCAGGTCTTTGATACCGGCTTTCACCTCCACATATTTACCCAGCCTCTTCGAGAAACTCAGGTCGAGCGAGTTGCGGGGCATTTCGTAGATGTCGGGAATGTCGTCGTTCGGGTTCTGCGCCGGCACGCCGACCGTCTCGATACGTTTACCGATGCGGTTGTAGAGCACCGAGGCCGACAGCCCCTTGTCGTCATGCTGGTAGAACAACCCGGTGTTGATCAGGTAAGGCGACTGCCCCTGCATGGCCCGGTCGCGCTCGAAAGCCCCTTCCGGGAAATAGACCTTGCTATGGATATAAGCGCCGTTGAAGACAAAGCTCAGATCCTTCAGACCGATAAAGTCGAGGTGCTTCTTTATATCCACCTCTATCCCGAAAGCCCTGGCATGGTCGGCGTTATGATAGGTATATTGCAGGCCGGAACCGGCTTCGTTGTAAGTCTGCTCGATCGGGTCTTCAAAGTATTTATAGAAACCGCCTACCGTAACCGTCTCGCCCGGCGAAGGGTAGAACTCGTAACGCAGATCCACGCTGTTGGTATAGGCATTCTTCAGATCCACATTTCCGGTGATATTGGCGTCGAGCGTAAAGTCGTAATAGACGTAGGGCACTACCTCGCGGAACTCGGGGCGGTTCACCGACCGTCCGTAAGCCACCCTCACCTGCTGCTTGTCCGTCAGGCTGTAAGCCACATTCAGCGAGGGGAAGAACTCGGTGGAGCTCTGATCGAGATGCACCGGCTTGATGCCGTCCGACTCGTAGCCGTCGAGCTTCAACCGGTAGTATTCCATGCGGACACCGACATTCGCGTTCAGCTTCTCCCCGTAGTTCAGCTTGGCAGCCACATAGGCGGCACCCAGCAGGTTGTCGGAAGTATACGAGTCGCTCTTGTTCGTGCTCTCTTTCATATAGATACGGTCGGCTGAGATATTCTCATCCGTGAAGATCGAGCTGTAATCCCACTCGGCAAAGCGGTTGTAACCAGTCCCCAGCAGGTTGTAGACGAAGCGGCGGGCGTTGAACGAACGGTCTTTGTATTCGCCGTACAGCCCGGCATTCAATACCGGCTTGAAGAGTTCGGAGACGGTGAACGTATGCTCGTAGTTCGTTCCGACCGAGAAGCTGTTATCCGTCAGATCCTGGTAGTAGCGCGTCGGGTCGGATACGTAATACTTCAGCTCCTCCTCCTGCTTGCGTTCCATCGACTTCACGACCTTACGGTCGGGTTCCTTGTAGGCGGCATAGGCATAACCGACCGTCCAGTCCAGCTTGTCGGCATCCTCCCGCCAGCGGTGTTCGCCCGCCAGCTGACCCGCATAGGTGGTGCGCCCGGTGTAGAGCGACTCCCATTTGCGGATATTCTCTTCGGAATAATAGTCTGTCCCCTGCCGTTGCGACAGGGAAGAGGTTCCGCGTTGGTTGAAGAAGTTGCGGAACTCATATTTGTTATTGCCTTTCAGGAAAGACCAGTTGAACAGGGCACCGAGCTTGGTGGTGTTCTTATACTGCACATCGTCGTATTTGTAACGGTAAGACGATTGGTCGTCCGTCATATTATACGAGAGATAGTTGTTATTCTTCAGTTCGTAGTAATCGTATCCGGTGCTGTAATTCACGTTGGTGATATTGCCGATCTTCCAGCCGCCGAGGTTGAACAGGCGGTTCATGGTAAAGGTCAGCTTCTGCTCCGGCAGTGCGGTAAACCGGCTGATGTCCCACCCCGTATTCACCCGGCGGGTAAAGGCGGCGGCATCGGAAGTGCTTACGTCGTTCAGGTGGGCGGGGGTATTAGAGGGCAGGCCGCGTTTACCGGCACCGAAACCCAGGTAGTCCACCGCATGTCCTTTGGTGAGCTGGAAGTCGCGGAAAGCGGAATTCGTATTGAAGCCCAGTTGATAGGAGATATTGAAGGTGTTCCCCTCCGACACATTCTTCGTCAGCAGCCGCACGAACCCACCCGAGAAATCGGCGGGCAGCTCGGCCGACGGACTCTTATAGACCATCATATTATCGATCAGGGAAGAAGGAAGCACATCGAAGGAGAAGGCACGGCTGTCGGTCTCGCTCGAAGGGGTCGTTGCGTTGTTCAGCCATACGTTATTATAGCGTTGCGCCAGGCCGCGGACAACAATGAAGCGGTCGTCCACGATCGTGATACCGGGGATGCGGCGAAGCACCTCGGCGGCATCGCTGTCCTGCGTCTTGCTGATCTGCTGGGCGGAGATACCGCTGACTACCGGCAGGCTCTTGCGGACGGTATTCAGTACCGCCGTCTCCGTCCCCAGTTTGCGTTGGGCTACTACGACTACGTTCTGCAACTGAAGGTCGGCGTCGGAAAGTTCGATCCGCAACACAGTTTCCTGGTGGGCTACGACGGCCACGTCCTCGATCGTTTCCGTCTTATAAGATACGTAAGAGGCTTGCAGGGTGTATTTTCCCGGCTGCACCTTTTCGATACGGAAGTTACCGTCTATGTCCGTGATGGCTCCGGTGGATGTCCCTTCGATAGATACGGTCGCACCGATCAACGGTTCTTTGAATTTGGCATCGGTCACGGTTCCGCAGATCACACCGGTCTGTGCCCCGGCCGTTAACGAGATAAAACAGCCGGCCAGCAGGATCAGCAGTTTCTTTATTTCCCTAACTCTTATAGTACTCATTCTTAATACTTATTACATCTTTGATTGTTTCGGGAGCAAAAGTACAGGGGGAATATGTCAGGGTTGTTTAGATTTTGTCACAGTGTGTGACAGTTCGATTACATTGTGGTGACAGCAGGCGCGAAGTATCCGTTTTTTTGACTTACTTTGCATACGCAATCAACCCCTAGACCCCGAATGACGGAACGTATCCTATTTATCCTGGTTTACAGCCTGAGCGCACTAGTATGTTTTCTCGTTACCACAGGCCTCCTGTTTCTGAAACAACTCAGGAGCGTACGCAGCCGCAAGTACCGCAACGCCTGCCGTTTTCTCGCACTGGCATCGGCGTTGGTGGGAACCAGTTCGCTGCTCACCCTCCTGGTCGGCGAAAGCGAACTGGCACAGCTCGGACTCGTGGCCTTCCCCGTCCTCCTGGTCGCCTCGTCGCAATCGCTGCTGTTCACCTTCATGCTGATCCTCCTGTTCAGGGAAAAGCAGGTGACGCGCCGCAACATCCTGCTCCACGCCTCGCCCTCCATCGTCCTGACCGTGCTCTACATCCTGGCCTGCTGTTTCTGCGACGACCCGCAGGTGTACAGCTTCAGCCAGTGGGCCACGCAATCAGGCAACCCCGCCCTGCTGATCCGGTCGGCCTACCTCCTCACCTACCTGGTGCAGCTCCTCATCTACACCCGGCTCTTCTTCCGCCAGCGCGCCCTCTACTGCCAGACGCTCGACACCCTCACCGGAACTGCGCTGGGTGACCCGCCTCTTCCTCTACGCCCTCGGCATCGGGCTGCTGGCCGCCACGCTCTGCCTGTACATCCCGACCGTTTACGAGACAGCGGTCACCGTCATCTTCGCCGCCTTCTACCTGCTGACGGGCTTTTATTACGTGAACTACCATTTCACCTACAACTTCCTGCGCGACGAACTCACCCGGCAGGAAGGCAGCACCCCGCTGCCCGACACTTCACTCGACACCCTGGTAGGCGAACTGGCAGCAACACAGAAAAAGGAAGAGCTACTCTTTAAAAACGCAGAGGAACTGATGCAGAGCGAACTCCCTTACATCGCCCCCGACTTCAACCGCCAGAAGCTGATACAGGCACTCTTCACCAATGAGCATTACCTGACCGCCGCCATCCGCAAAGGAGCCGGCCGGAGCTTCAACATCCAGACATACATCACCAACTACCGCATCGAGCACGCCCGGACACTGCTCTCCAACCCCTTCGACAACCGTTCGATCGAGCAGATCGCCACCGACTCCGGCTTCTCGACCATACGTACCTTCAACCGCTGTTTCAAGGAAACGACCGGCATGACACCCAGTAAATTCCGGGAAATACACCCTACCGTCAAAACGAATACAAAAACAGGACTATGATAAAAATACCACCGTCCTGACAGGAATACCATCCACCATAAGGGCGGTTCGCAAACCACTCCGTCTCTGAAAGCCCATTTTTTCGGTATTTGTCCATAAGTTTTCGGTATTTGTCCGGTACCCAATCGCTTTTCCCCCTTAATTTACCATACGTTCCGGAAACGGAATTTTCAAGATGTCCAACAATCTAATATCAAACAGTATGGCAGATAAAAAAGAAGAACAACCGATCCTCTACATCGAAACGTACGACAACATCCTGACGGAGAAGAAAGGCGACTACACCGCCAAGCCGAAGATCACCGGCTCGATAGGCAACCCCCAGATCGCCACCCGGGTGATGGCCGGCGGATTGGAAATCCGGTACGAAACCCTGGTCTACATCCTCGACATGGCCGACAAAGCGAAAGCGGAAGCCATCGCCGAAGGCAAAAGCGTTGTCGACGGCGTCGCACAGTACCTGATCAACATCCGTGGCGTGTTCGACGGCCCCGAAGCCGCGTTCGACCCGGAGAAACACTCGCTAGGCGTAACCTACACGATGGGTAAAATGCTATCCGAACTGCTTAAGAAACTCAAAGTAGTGAACAACGGCCTGGCCAAGAGCGGCCCTGCCGTCAACACCGTGACCGACTCCACCACCCTGAGCGTAAACGAAGAAATCACCTCCGGCGCCCCCGTCACCATCGAAGGCAAGAACCTCCGCGTGGTTGGCGACGACCCTTCCGTCGGCCTCTTCTTCACCCCCACCTCGGGCGGCGAAGCAAAGAAAGTGTCCCTCTTCGTAGTCAACGACCCCTCGAAGATCATCTGCAACGTCCCCGCACTCGACAACGGGACATACACGATGAGTATCATCACCCAGAGCGGCGCCAACAAACGCGTGGTGAAGGATGTACGCAGCTATACTTTCCCCATCACCCTGCGTGTCGGACCGGCAGAAGGCGGCGGTGAAGACGACCGTCCGGTGATCGAATAATCCGACCGGCGTCCACACGAGGCTGTTGGCATGACAAACAACCGTTTGTTTACGCGGCAAACAGCCTCGTGTTTACGTGACAAACAAGTACTTGTTGACGCGGCAAACAAACGCTTGTTGATGCTACCAACAAAATATAGAAACAATCTTTAAAAGTATCCACATTATATGAATACAATCTTTACAAATAGAATAAGTACAGCAGCAAGGCTCCTCAGGGGCTTGCTGTTGTTTAGCATCATGATGCTAAACATAGGCGGGAATGCCCGGGCGCAAAACGACAGCGGCGGCAACGAAGGCATTACCTCGGCTAATGATCTGAAAAGCGCGCTAGAAGCAGGTGATGCAGCGACCATCACCGTGACGAAAAGCATCTCGCTGGATCTTACAGAGATGCTTACACTAGGCGCCAGCCATACATTAACCATTAGCAACGACCAAACCGTTGCCATCACCGGAAACGCCATCGACATCAACGGCCAGGAATTAACCATCAAAGGCGGTGGAACCCTTGTAGGCACACGGGAGAGGGGCAACATGCTGTACGGTTCAGGCAGCCAACTCTCCCTGGAAAACATCACCGTCCATGTTAACAAGGCCTCGATCAACGTATCAACCATCACCGTAGGCGACGGCGCAACCATCGACCTGGATGCTCCGGAGACTGAGAGGCCGCTAACCACCTCTGATCTGACCGTCAAGGATGGCGGCACCATCAACATCAATAGTTTTACAAGCATCGGGATCCGCCTGACTGATGCCCTGATCATCGAAAGCGGCGGCACAGTCAATGTAGGAGCAGGAAGCTACGATAACTACGGGATTTACTCAACAAGAACGATCGAACTGAAGAGTGGCGGTACACTGAAAGGTAAGGAAGGCGGCGCCATCTACCTGGCACCAGGCTCCCAGGTCAAATGCGCGAGCGGCCTTTTCAGCGACCAGGAACAGGAGTTCGAAAGCAGCAAAGAATATGCCAAGGTAGTTGACGAAGGAGTCCCTGCCCAGGAGAACCAACTGACAGTCGGCTTTTATCAATGGAATAATACGCTCTTTGCCAAAACCGACCCGCTGTCCGGATGGGAACTGAAAAATGGTGCACTCACAATCGAGAATGACCACGGGATGTGGAATTGGAGAATGTATAAAAACAAGACTTTTGGATCTGATGCCACTGTAACAAGTCTAACTATCACCAACGGTGTTACAAAGATAATAGATGGAGTCTTCTTTGACTGTGAAAACCTGGCTTCGGTAAGCATTCCCGCTACTGTAACGAGTATCGGAAAGAATGCCCTTAGGTTTACAGCGAGTCTAACCGCCATCACAATCCCCGCCTCGATAACGGAGATCAAAGCAGGGGCTTTCCAGTACTCATCCCTGGCCAGCGTTACCTTCGAAGGAGAGGCTCCTACTATCGCAGCGGATGCCTTTCTCGAGTGTAACAACCTGAGCAAGATTATTGTTCCGACAGGGAAGAAGGATGCTTATCAAGGGGCAGTCGGAGATGGTTTGAAAGATAAGGTTGTGGAAGGTACAGCCATAGAAAATGAAGGATCGAGCACGGTAGACGGCGGTATCCTCATCGGTGATGGTAGTGCCGTGGCCAGTGATGTAACTGTTAAAGGCGATGTCACCTTCGAGAATGTAAAGACCCTAGAGACAAAGGTAGAAGATAGCCAAACCTCCACCCTTACCCTGACCGGCAACAATGAGCTGGGCGATATCACTGTCAAATCAAATGGAAGCCTAACCCTGGAAGCGGCCGATGGCGCTAACGTGACAGCCGGCACCGTTAAATGCAACGGAACCTTTATCGACAAAACCGGCACAGTGATCTCGGTAACCGACGGCAGCAACAATACCGTTCTTGCCATCACCCCGCCCTCCCCGTCACAGGAGATCCCCTACAACAGCAGTAGCCTGACGCTTTCCATCCCGGCCACCCAAGGGGCAACCACAACGCTGGAAAAGAAGCAGGAGAATGGCACATGGCAAACGGTTGGCAGCAGCCTGCAATCGATCGCCCTGCGCAGCACCCCCGACGGTTCCGTCAGCGTCACGATCCCCGCAGCGGGCACCTACCGAGTAGCGATAACAAAGGATAACGTCACCCTTTACACGAAGCCCATCACGGTAACGAAAGGCTCCGATCCCGGCTCGTCCGAACCGCCTTACGTCCCACCCGTCTACTACACCGTTACCCTTCCGGCCGTGGAAGGAGCCGCAACCGATCCGGTAGCCGGCGATTACGAGGTCGAGTCGTGGAGCACCTTCCGCTTCTACCTCACCCTCGACGAGGACTACAACCAATCGCAGCCCGTCGTGACGACCAGCCGTGGCGACGTGATCTCCCCCCGCTCGAGCGACGGTGCCTACCTCGTGAAGTACGTCCGCACCGACGTTGCCATCACGATCAGCGGCGTAGTGAAGAACCCCGATCCGGTAGCCAACGCCGAACTCCATACGGGTAGCACCATCACCGCCCGCGACGGCCTCCTCCTCATCACCACCGACCGTCCGACCGAGGCGCAGGTAGTCGCCCTCACCGGCCAACTCATCCGCAGCCTTGCCCTCCCCTCCGGCACGACCCGGATCGATGGGCTGGCCGACGGCATCTATATCGTCCGCCTCAACGACGGCACGGTGCAGAAGGTGATTGTACGGAAATGACGAAGGACTGTCCTTGTCCCCGTGCTTGACACGGGGCCGCAAAGGAACAGCCCTTCATCAGAAAGCCCCCTCTTCTTGTGATAGCGAAGAGGGGGCTTTATTATAAGTAAAAACGGTGCTTTATGCTATCCTTCCTGTTGTTATCTCTTTTTTAAGGAAGTCGTATACATATCCTCCACTTTGATAGTATAAGCCGGTAGCAGGATTACTCAACCGCTCAAAAGTGTCCGAGTTATAATATATATCCATAGCTTGTGTCATATCATACCCCCATTCCTCCATGAGCATCTGTATGATTTCGCTACTCAATTCCTCGATCATGAATTCTATTTGTCCGGCTGTCAGTTTCATACGTCGAACATTTTGACTTGCAACGCAGAAGTATTCAACACATTCTCATCAAACTCGAAAACTGTTACATGAGGTGCTCCCGTTAATAACAGATCTGTTTTTTGTGTGGCTAATGCAAATGCCTGCTCATGCCCCGGCGACAGATAAAAACCTTGTCCGAAATCTTTAAAAGGTTTCGACCGTGATAAATCAGGCTGATCTATTTCCATATTCGAACCATGATAAAGTTTCATGCTAATTGTCCTCCATTGTTACGACACACCATAGATAAATCCTCAATCACATCCTCAAAGGACTGTGTATGCAGAACCTCGTAATGTTTCTGCAGAAACTGTATCCCTTTAAAACGGTGCAGATAGTTGAAAGCCTGTTTCTGCTTCAATTTATAAGCAGCAGCAAACTCGGCAATCAATGCAACAGTAAAATCCAACTTGTTTTTCTCTGTCCGCGACATTGGTTCCTCCTTTCTTGTTTATTCTAAAAACAAAGATACAAGAAAACTCTTTCCAACAACATCGATCCCTTCATAAAATATCTTTTAGCATCTTCAATGGAATGCACATTTTAACCCGAAAACAATCAACTCCGCATAAACTTATTTTTACTACATTTGTGCCTTTATTATTCTAAACAGATAAACAACTTATGAAGAACACTAAGATTTTTCCGAAAGACTGGCTGCAACTGCATCCCTATAAACAATCCGGCCCTATCGACCTTTATTATACACGTATGGCTAACCAGATACATGATATTCTGGAACATACCGATCTGGTAAACTCTTTTGAAAAAGAGGATGCCCTGCAGGTTAGTATGCGTATGGCTGCTTACTTCGAGGATGTTATCTCGGGACTGAATATCTGGCGTGCATTCATCACTGAATATAAGAAACTGACCGGCAACTACGTTCCTTTCTATACCGTCAGCGACCATTATTACGACGATGAAGCCAACTTCGAAGATGTCCGCTTCCTCCTCTGGCATTATCTCCAGCAGTATCACGGAGCGAAAAAGGGCACGTTCGTCAACCCCGACAACCCCACAACCGAAGAGACAGCCCGCCTCATCTACCAGCTTTTCTGCAAGGAATGGACTACCGCCCCCGAAAACACGAAGATGCAGCTGCTCTTTGCCCCGGAAACATCCTACGAGACACCGGAGCAATATGTTCCGCTGTTGCACTGGTTCCACTACGACTCTTACTTGTCTACCGATGCAAAATACAACCTTAGTGAAACGTTGAAGGAGTATTGGAGCCAAAGCCCGGAAAACAGGAATAACACCGAGGCGCTTATGGCGATCCATAACTCGATGTCGTATATCGACCGGACAGCTTTCCTGGCTTACACTTCCCCGAAATGGTTGTCGCTGATCCTGCCGGAAACGCACCCGAGCCATGCTTTCTTCGTAGAAAGTGCAGAGAGTGCCGAAAGCTTTGTCGACCCGGCCATCCAGGAACGGGAAGAAAGTAACCGGGCTATTTATAAGAAATTCACGGAGATGGCTGACGGTAAGTTGCTGTTCTACATGAAAAGTAAACAGGAGTTCATCGACTTTGCTTCCGGGCAGTTGAAGTTGGAAGAGAACGAATACACCCCGCTGGCCGATTGCATCGAGTTCGATAAGTTTGCCGTATACGCTTCTGCTAAAGAAGGTCTTCAACTATTAGTCGACGGCATCGAATTCATCAAAGACGAACAGAACCCCTTCTACGACGAAAAGAAAGCATCCGAACAAGGATTAGGCTTCTTCATCGTCAAACATTGCAGCCTGGATCTGCTGAAAACCCTCGAAGAACGCGGTATGCTGGCCGACGCACAGACCAAAAGCCTGCATAGCCCTGAACGCGGTAAGGCTATCATTCATGATAATTGGGAGTTCCTGGTGAAGTATTTTATTAGGGAAGTTTGATTATAGAAAAATGTGAACCCAAATGACAGGCTTTGTAGGGGCGGGGTTTGCCCGCCCTTTGCGACAATAATATAACAACCGGTGGAGAAGGGCGGGCAGACCCCGCCCCTACGGTCGAACCTGCCTGTTCCATTTTGGAATACCAACATCTTCACACAAATGTAATACCTGTTTCATGTGGTTGAAATACCTGTGTAGTTACTTTGCATCAGGAAATTAATTCAATAAGCGTAATGAAAAAGACAATTGTTTTGGCTGCTATGGCCGCCTGTTTATTTACAACAAATGTATTTGCACAGAAGATTAAGGGGAGTGATACTTGCCTGCCGGTCACACAGACGGAAGCTGAAAACTTTATGAATAAGAATAAAGGTACTAAAGTAACTGTAACAGGTGGTGGTTCCGGTGTCGGCATTTCCGCCCTGATGGAAGGAACGACCGATATCGCCATGTCTTCCCGTAAGATGAAATTCGACGAGAAAGTCCGCCTGCAGGAAGCTAAGAAGAATACAAAAGAGGTTGTGATCGCCTACGATGCCCTGGCAATCGTAGTACACCCCTCTAATAAAGTAACGAACCTGACCCGCGAACAGTTGGAAGGTATCTTCACCGGAAAGATCAAGAACTGGAAAGAAGTAGGCGGAGCCGACCTGAAGATCGTTGCCTATTCACGCGAAACCTCTTCCGGTACGTACGAATTCTTTAAGGAAAGCGTATTGAAAAATAAGAACTACATGAACGGCATCCTGAGTATGCCTGCCACCGGAGCCATTATCCAGTCGGTAAGCCAGACAAAAGGAGCTATCGGTTACGTAGGCCTGGCCTATGTAAATAAGGATGTAAAACCGATCCATGTCTCTTACGACGCAGGCAAGAGCTTCGTCGAACCCTCTTTTGCCAACGCAAAGAATAAGACCTATCCGATCGTCCGCCCATTGTTCTATTATTATGAAGTGAAGAACGAAGGCCCTGTAAAGCCGTTTATCGATTATGTATTGTCGGCAGAAGGACAGGAAACAGTAAAAAAAGTCGGTTATATACCTGTAAAATAGTTTAGTCTTAAAGGTTCTGATTAGGTTGTAGTTTGGAAGGATCGATATTATTGCACAAAAAAGATGTACCTGTGCAATAATATTGGTTCTTTTTGCACATCATTTGGTTTATTGTGCTACCTTTGCCGCGTATTTAATAACAATATTTTTCATGAAGACATTAACAATCGGAGATTTGAAACCTCGCTTCCCAATTATCCAAGGCGGGATGGGCGTAGGCATTTCTCTATCCGGCTTAGCCTCAGCCGTAGCAAATGAAGGTGGGATCGGCGTTATCTCCGCAGCCGGTCTCGGACTCTTATATAAAAAACTATCACCTAATTACACGGAAGCAGGCAATTTAGGCCTTGCCGAAGAGATCCGCAAAGCCCGTGAAAAGGCAAAAGGTATCATCGGTGTGAACGTTATGGTGGCACTTTCCGATTTCGCAGAACTGGTGAAGACAAGTATCGCCGAAAAGGTGGATATCATCTTCAGTGGTGCAGGCCTGCCGCTCGACTTACCTTCTTTCCTGAAGAAAGACAGTGTAACGAAGCTGGTGCCTATCGTATCGAGTGCACGCGCCGTACGTATCATCTGTGAGAAATGGAAGAACAACTACGACTATCTTCCCGATGCCGTTGTACTGGAAGGCCCGAAAGCCGGAGGTCACCTCGGTTATAAGGAGAACCAGTTGGAGGACGAACATTTCTCACTGGAAGAGTTACTGCCGCAGGTAGTACACGAAGTTTCCCTGTTTGAGGAGAAATACAATAAGAGAATCCCGGTAATTGCGGCAGGAGGCATTTATACGGGTGAAGATATCAAACGCATGATGGATCTTGGAGCATCGGGCGTTCAATTAGGAACCCGTTTCGTCACTACCACCGAGTGTGATGCTTCCGAGGCTTTCAAGGAAAGCTATATCAAAGCGGAAGAGAAAGACATTGAGATCATCAAGAGCCCGGTCGGAATGCCCGGACGCGCGATCCACTGTAATTTTCTCGAAAAGGTAAAGGCCGGCATCAAACAGCCGAAGGCTTGCCCTTTCAACTGCATCAAGACGTGTGATATCTCGAAAAGTCCTTATTGTATCGTGACGGCGTTGTATAATGCGTTCAAAGGAAACTTTGAAAACGGATATGCCTTTGCCGGAAGCAATGCCTGGAAGACCAGCCGCATCATGTCGGTGAGGGAGACGATCAACGAGTTGATCAACGAATGGAAATCGAAAGAATGATTTTTCTACTTATATGAATACAAAAAGCCCCGGTAAGCATCCTGCCTATCGGGGCTTTCTTTATCTGGTGGCCTGTCCCC
>OGFC01000915.1_pt1 | contig 21406 bp, 19 predicted proteins | sample 1570841 | NCBI WGS metagenome assembly OGFC01 (sample SAMEA2582137, study PRJEB24529) | metagenome | biome: Human gut stool | place: China | collected 2011 | reverse complement strand
CAAAGAACAAACCTGTGACGCTGACCGGCCGGAGCCGGTTGGTCAACTGGCTGTCGGTAAACGAAAAGCATCTGATCGTATCCGAGCATCCGGACATTATCGATTATTTCCCGGAAGAAGAGCAGGAAGCCATACGGCAGCTGGGCTCCGAACTGATCTTTCCCCTTAAAGTGATGAACCAGACAAACGGCACCATCTTCATAGGAAAGAAAAATGACGGCACCCGCTTTACCGAACAGGAACTGAACCTGCTCTCCATCCTGATCAACCAGGCGAACTTTGCGATCGAACATGCTTCGCTATACGAGATACAAACGGAACGCCTGAAGAAGATGTACCGCACCGATCGCTTGGCTACGCTCGGCGAACTGGCTGCCGGAGCCGCCCACGAAATACGGAACCCGCTGACGGCTATCCGCAGCACGATCCAGTATCTGAGCAAAGACTTCAGTAGCGATCCGGCAAAAAGCGAAATGATGACGGAGTTGATCTCCGAAGTGGAACGTATCAACAAAATCGTACAAGGGCTGCTGTCTTTTGCCCGTCCGTCTGCCCTCGACACTTCGGAAGTAAACATCGAACAGCTGATCAACCAGACGCTTCTGCTGGTGACGAATACCTTACGCAAACAGAATATAGAAGTAGAATTCGAATACTTCACCGACAACACGACCATACAGGCCGATGCGGAACAGCTGAAACAGGTTTTTCTCAACATCATCCTCAACGCTGTCGAGGCAATGAACCGGAATACTCCCGACCACTCGCGTACATTAATAATAAGTATAGAGAAAGGGGCTCCCATCAACCCTCATTCCCGTTACCTGATCATTTCGTTCGAAGACACCGGCAAGGGCATCGAACAAAAAGACATAGAGAATGTATTCAACCCCTTCTTCACGACAAAAGAGGAAGGAACCGGGCTCGGCCTTGCCATCTGTTACGGTATCATCAACCGGCATGAAGGCGAGATAGAAGTAAAAAGTACGCCCGGCAAAGGCACTTGTATGAATGTAAAACTACCGCAACGTATATGAAAGCAAAAATAGTAGTGGCCGACGACGAACCGCGCATCCGTAAAATGATCTGCCGCCTGCTCACAGACGAAGGATATGAAGTGATGCCTGTCGAAAACGGACGGGAAGCAGTGGAAGCGCTCCTCTCCTTCCAGCCTGACATTATTTTACTGGATCAGCAAATGCCGGTCATGACCGGAGTGGAAGCGTTAGAAGAAATCAAACAGATATCCCCTAACCAGGTCGTCCTCTTTGTAACGGCTTTCGGCTCTATCTCGCTGGCGGTCGACGCCGTAAAGAAAGGGGCTTACGACTTTATAGAAAAGCCTTTCGACAACGACAAACTACTGCTCACCGTAGGCCGTGCCATCGAGCATACCCGGATGAAAGGAGAAATATCGAACCTGAAAAAGAGCCTGGGCGAAAAGAAAAGTGCCGTCATCGGAGACAACACCGGCCTGAAGCAAGTTATGACACAGGTGCGCCGGGTGGCGGAAACCAATGCGACAGTGCTGATACACGGCGAAAGCGGAACCGGAAAGGAATTGATTGCCCGTGCCGTACACGACAACAGCCTTCGCAGCCAGGGCCCTTTTGTGGCTATCAACTGCGGGGCGATCCCTCTTACCCTGATGGAGAGCGAGCTGTTCGGACACGAACGCGGTGCCTTTACCGATGCCAAAGAAGCCAAAGCCGGTACATTCGAACGGGCGGATGGCGGCACGCTGTTCCTCGATGAAGTAGGCGAACTGCCTTTGGATGCACAGGTCAAACTGCTTCGCGTATTGGAAGAACGGAAAATTACCCGCATCGGCGGAAAGAAAGCCATTCCGGTAGATGTCCGCATCGTAGCGGCTACCAACCGCAACCTGGACGATGAGGTGAAGAACGGGCATTTCCGGCTCGACCTGCTCTATCGCCTGAATGTGTTTACCCTGATCCTTCCGCCCCTGCGCGAGAGGAAAGAAGATATTCCCCTGCTGACCAATTTCTTTATCCGCAAATATAACCGGACACTGAGCCTCGACGTACAATCCGTCAGCCCCGAAGCAATAAGCCTGCTTACGTCTTACGGCTGGCCTGGCAACGTGCGCGACCTGGAGAATGCGATACAGAGTTCGATGATACTTTGTACCGGCGGCGTGATCCGTCCCGAACATCTGCCCGACCGGATAAAAGGATATGAGTTGGCCGAAGCACAGACCGTAAGCGGAAGCAGCGGAAACAGTATCCGGGAGATCAATGCACAGATGGAGAAAGAGCTTATTATTGAAGCCCTGAAAAAGTATAACTTCAATCGTACCCTGACAGCAGAGGCACTCAATATCAGCCGGAAGACATTGTTTAACAAAATGAAGCGCTACGGACTGTCGTCGGATGAAAATTGACACTGCGCCTTTGCTATTCATTGGCTATATGTCATTGTTATCAGGAATGATCTATTAAAAAACAAAACATCCCCTTGTTTTTATAACATTAGTTCTTAACTTTGCCATCCTACACGACATAAAACATAATTAGTTATACTATGGCAAAAATAAAAGGAGCGGTAGTTGTCAACCAAGAGCGCTGCAAAGGATGCAACTTATGTGTGGTTTCCTGTCCGAGCGATGTACTGGAATTACACCCGCGTGAAGTGAATAACAAAGGGTACCATTATGTGTACATGAAAAACCCGGATGCTTGCATCGGTTGCGCCAGTTGCGGATTAGTTTGTCCGGACGGTTGTTTAACCATCTACAAAGTAAAAATATAAAACAGATATGGCAGAAGAGATAAAATTAATGAAGGGGAATGAAGCCATCGCACATGCAGCTATCCGCTACGGTGCCGACGGATACTTCGGTTACCCCATCACTCCGCAGTCGGAGATCCTGGAAACCCTGATGGCTGAAATGCCCTGGGAAACTACCGGAATGGTAGTACTGCAAGCCGAAAGCGAAGTTGCGGCAATCAATATGGTATATGGCGGTGCAGGTACCGGCAAACGTGTACTGACTTCATCATCCAGCCCCGGTATCAGCTTGAAGCAGGAAGGTATTTCCTATATTGCAGGTGCCGAGTTGCCTTGCCTGATCGTTAACGTGATGCGTGGCGGCCCCGGTCTGGGAACAATCCAACCCAGCCAGGCAGACTACTTCCAGACTGTAAAAGGGGGTGGACACGGCGACTACCGCCTGCTCACGCTCGCTCCTTCTTCCGTACAGGAAATGGCAGATTTCGTAGGACTGGGTTTCGACCTGGCCTTCAAATATAACAACCCGGCTATTATCCTGGCAGACGGTATCATCGGCCAGATGATGGAAAAAGTGGTTATGCCTCCTTTCCGTCCCCGCAAGACAGAAGCCGAAATCATCGCCGAATGTCCGTGGGCAGCACAAGGTAAGCTGAAAAGCCGCAAGCCGAACGTGATCACTTCACTGGAGCTCGACCCGGCCAAGATGGAAGAGAACAACATCCGCTTCCAGGCTAAATATCGCAAAATTGAAGAAAACGAAGTACGTTACGAAGAGTTCCATTGCGACGATGCGGAATACCTGCTGGTTGCTTTCGGTTCTTCCGCCCGTATTTGCCAGAAAGTGGTGGAGATCGCCCGTGCGGAAGGCATCAAACTCGGTTTGTTGCGCCCGATCACTTTATGGCCGTTCCCGACAAACGCTATTGCCGCTTATGCCGATAAGGTAAAGGGTATGCTTTCTGTCGAACTGAATGCAGGTCAGATGGTAGAAGACATCCGCCTGGCTGTAAACGGGAAAATAAAGGTTGAACACTTCGGCCGCCTGGGTGGTATCGTGTTTACTCCGGATGAAGTACTGAATGCGTTGAAAGAAAAGTTATTTTAATTTGTATGATACGCGGAAGTAAAACTGATAGTATATTAACAGCCCTGTTCATGGTATTGGCGGCAGCAGCGATCATCTGCTACTTCGCCGTCGACGACCGCCATGTATTCTTATATTGCGGCGGCGCAGCCATCTGCTTCAGACTGGTTCAATATCTACTGAGATTTATTAGATAATTTAGCAACAATTATGGAACTCAACGAAATAATTAAACCGGAGAATCTGGTCTACACAAAGCCGGAATTGATGAACGACAATCCCATGCACTACTGCCCCGGTTGCAGCCACGGTGTCATACATAAGCTGATCGCCGAAGTGATCGCCGATATGGGAATGGAAGAAAAAACAATCGGTATCTCCCCGGTAGGATGTGCCGTATTCGCTTATAACTATCTGGATATCGACTGGATAGAAGCAGCTCACGGACGTGCTCCTGCCATGGCGTGGGTTCACAAACGCCTGAATCCGGAAAAGATGATCTTCACCTATCAGGGTGACGGTGACCTGGCCGCTATCGGTACAGCCGAAACGATCCATGCAGCCAACCGTGGCGAAAACATCGTGATCGTATTCGTGAACAATGCCATCTATGGTATGACAGGCGGCCAGATGGCTCCTACTACACTGGAAGGCATGCCTACCGCCACTTGTCCGTACGGCCGTAATATCGCCCTGAACGGTTATCCGCTGAAGATCGGCGATCTGCTGGCTCAACTGGAAGGAACCTGCCTGGTTACCCGCCAGAGCGTACAGACTGCCGCTGCCGTTCGTAAGGCGAAGAAGATGCTTCGCAAAGCCTTCGAAAACTCTATGGCCGGTAAAGGTACTTCGGTTGTCGAATTCGTTTCCACCTGTTCATCCGGCTGGAAGATGACACCCGAAAAGTCGAATACCTGGATGGAAGAAAACATGTTCCCCTTCTACCCGCTGGGCGACCTTAAGAATAAAGAATAAGTAATACAAGAACGACATGAAACAAGAAATTATTATAGCAGGCTTTGGCGGACAAGGCGTTCTGTCGATGGGTAAGATACTTGCTTATTCCGGACTGATGGAAGGTAAGGAAGTCAGCTGGATGCCTTCATACGGCCCCGAACAACGTGGTGGTACAGCCAACGTAACCGTTATTCTGAGCGATGATGCGATCAGCTCTCCGATCCTGAATGAATACGATATCGCCATCATTCTGAACCAACCTTCGATGGATAAGTTCGAAAGCAAGGTGAAACCGGGCGGTATCCTGATCTACGACGGATATGGAATACATACACCGGTTAAGCGTACCGACATTGGCGTTTACCGTGTGGATGCGATGGATGCTGCTACCGAAATGAAGAATGAGAAAGCATTCAACATGCTTATCCTGGGCGGTTTATTAAAAATTGTTCCGATGGTAAAACTTGAAAATGTACTGCTGGGGTTAAAGAAGTCTTTGCCCGAACGCCATCACAAGCTGATCCCGATGAACGAAGCTGCCATAAAGAAAGGTATGGAGATCATACAGAAAATGTAATCTTGCAAAAAGAATATAAAGAGGGGCGTTTCTTTCGCAGGAACGCCCTTTTGTTTTATCTTTGCAACCCATGAAGCATTGCTTATACATATTATTGTTGCTGATAGTATCTGCCACAACCGTTCTGGCTCAACGAGGAGCCGGCAAGGCAGATCAACGGGGAGGAAGAGGACAACGCGGTGGCTTCTCTCTGTCAAATCTTTCTTCATCACAGAAAGAGATACCGGACAGTTTACTGGTTGCAGACAGCACCACGCTGAATTCCAAGCGTCTCGTCGCTTACCATCTTACGCCGCTCCTGGGTGAACCCTACGTGGCTCCACTGGATACCAACAAGCTGAACTTCGGTAATACGACGCTGGTCGAAAGTAAATCGTTAGCCGTAGGATACCTGGCCAATCTGGGATCTCCTGCACAGACAAAGATCTTTTCCGAACGGAAAGAGGCCCGCGACTTCATCTTCGCCGATGCATACGATTACTACATCACGACACCGGAGAATGCCTATTTCTACAACACAAAAATCCCTTATACCAATATTATGTACACCACCGGCGGCGGTAGTACCAACAAGGAGGAACAGCTGAAAGGTACGATGACCATGAACTTCGGCAAGAAGATCAACGTAGGTGGCGATATCGACTACATATACGGACGGGGACATTATAAAGATAACGGGGACAAACTGTTAAGCTACCGTCTCTTTGGCAGTTACCAGACCGACCGTTACGAAATGCATGCTTACCTGAGCAACTTCAACTTCGTGAATTATGAGAACGGCGGTATGGCGAACGACTCGACGATCAACCATCCGGACGAATATTTCCCGGAAGGACGTCCTTCCGATACCAAATCGTACGATGTCCGTTACCAGGCAAGTGCCTGGAACCGTGTACGCGGCAAACGATATTTCCTGACTCAACGCTATAACCTCGGATTTACCCGCGAACTGGAAGAAGCCGACGAAGAAGGTAATGTACAGGAAGTATTCGTACCTGTATCCAGTATCATTCATACAATCGATTACGAAGACAACCGCCGTCGTTTCATTTCCCATAGTTCACTGCTCGACTCCGCTTATGTAGTCAAGGACGGTAACCAAAGTTTCCCCCGCATCTACGGACTGGGAGCGACATTGAACGACCTGACCTCTTCATGGAATTTAAAAAACACGATCGGGCTTTCTCTCCGGGAAGGATTTCAGGACTGGGCAAAATTCGGACTGACAGCCTTTCTTAGTTTGGAAAAACGCCGGTTCAAACTGGAACCCAGGATAGAAGGATTAAGTTATGGGGAATATGGCAGAGGCCCCAATTTCACGGTCGATAATTTCGACCTTAGCAGCCTGCCGAAAGACAAGATATACGATGAGTTTTCCACCTATATCGGAGCTGAACTGTCTAAACGTATGGGAAGCATCTTAACCTATAATGCCCGTGGCGAGCTCTGCCTTATTGGTAGCGATGTCGGAGAATTCCGCGCTACCGGCAATCTGCAAACCCGTTTCAAGCTATTCAAGAAAGATGCAACGATCAGGGCAAACGCTTATATCAAAAACGTAACACCTGCCTTTTATATACGTCATAACCACTCCCGTTACTTCTGGTGGGACAATGACGATTTTAAAAAGATACAACAGATATATGCGGGTGGAGAAATCGACCTCGAATCGACCGGAACGAACTTGTCGGCTGGAGTGGAAAGCATTCAGAATTATATCTTCTTCAATAAAACGGGAATGCCCGAACAACACGGGAGCAATCTGCAGGTGGTAAGTGCCCGCCTTAAACAGAACTTCCGTTATCGCGCTTTCGGTTGGGAAAACGAGGTGTGCTGGCAGATGAGCAGCCATAACGAGGTGCTGCCTCTTCCTAAGTTCAGTGCTTACTCCAATATGTATCTGGCTGCCAAAGTAGCAAAAGTGCTGACCGTACAGATCGGAGCCAACGTATATTACAATACAGCGTATTATGCTCCCTACTACGAACCGGCTACCCAGCAATTCCAGGTTCAGGACGAAGTGAAAGTAGGTAATTATCCCCTGATCAATGCCTACGTGAATTTCCACCTGAAACAGGCTCGCTTCTTCATTATGGCTTACAACTTGAGTAGTAAATTTGTTGAGCCGAACTATTTCTCGCTGTCACATTACCCGCTGAACCCGATGGTGCTGAAGATGGGTATTGCCGTTACATTCAATAATTAATACAGTATGAAATCGCGGAAGTTACTGGTGGTCTATATGATCTTGCTGGCAGTCGTCCTGGTTGCCATGTTTCAGTTGTTTCAGTTCAACAAAGAAAAACCGGTTCTTCCCAGAGACTATCCTGAAATAAAGAAAGAGGGCATCCTGCGCATCGTGACGGAATACAACCAGTCAGGATATTATGTGGCCGGAGATACGATCGAAGGTTTCCAGTACGAACTGAGCCAGGCTATTGCCAAACTGTCCGGGCTGGAAGTGCAGACCCATCTGGAAATGAGCCTTGCCGAAAGTTTCCGGGAGTTGTCCGACAATACATGCGATGTGATTGCACGCAACATTCCTATCACCAGCGATATAAAAGAGAACTATTTGTTTACCGAACCGATCGTTCTCAACAAACAGGTACTGGTACAACGCACGGAAGAAGCGAATAATGGTATCCAGCCGATCCGTAACCAGTTGGATCTGGCACAAAAGACCTTATACATTCCCAAAGACTCACCGGCCAGACTGCGTCTGCAAAACCTGGCACATGAGATAGGCGACACGATTTATGTCGAGGAAGATGAGCTTTATTCCAGCGAACAACTGGCTATTATGGTTGCCAAGGGAGATATCGACTACGCCGTATGCGACCTGCAGATAGCCAAGATATCCAAAGAGAATCTGCCCGAAATAGATATCGATACCGATATCAGTTTCACGCAACTTCAGTCATGGGCAGTCCGTAAAGACTCCCCTATCCTGCTGGACAGCCTGAACAGCTGGCTTTCACAAATAAAGGAAAGCGGCTTGTATAAGCAAATATACAAGCGCTATTATGGGAATAAGTAATTACTCAATCGTGTGAGGGCAGAATAAACGAGAAGGTGGAACCTTCGCCCAACTTAGACTCCACATGGATCGAACCGCCCATTTTTGTAACCAGTCCGTTACAGATGGCAAGACCGAGCCCGATACCTTCCACGTAGTCATTGATCTTTACGAAGCGGTTGAACAAGCTCTGCAATTTATCTTCCGCAATCCCCATGCCGGTATCTTTCACATAAAATTTCAGGCGGCCGTCTTCCAGCGCTTTATATCCCATCGTGATACTTCCCTCTTTCGTATTCTTGATCGCATTGTTGATCAGGTTATTGATAAGCTGCAACAAGCGGATCTGGTCTGTGCCGAACGTGCATTTGTCCAGCCCTTTTTCCAGTTTTAATACCACTCCTTGCGGCATACGGGGTTTTACGGAAGCATAAGTTATATCCATCATTTCATTCAGATCGACCGGGACGTAACTGATCTTTATAGCATCCGCTTCGATCTTCGACAGATCGAGAATATCGTTGATCAACTGCATAAGCAAGAGGTTGTTCGCCTTGATGATCTCATAATACGACATCCGTTCTTCATCTGTATCCGCAAACGCCATCATTTCTGAAAAACCGGTAATAGCATTCAGCGGGGTACGGATCTCGTGGCTCATGTCCGCCAGGTACTTCGATTTCATTTTATCGGCTACCTCCGCCTTCGCACGGGCTTCTTCCAGGGAGAGTGCCTGCCCTTTACGATCCTGTATGTTGATCGAACAACCCAGGATAACCGAAGGACGTCCCTTTTCGTCACGTTCATACACATATGCAGACGCTTCACGCCAGTGATAATCTGTATTTCCGTTATATTTTACCCGGACTTCGAACTTTACTTCCGACATTTTACCGGAACACATCTTACGCAAGAGATCCCAATAGTTCTCCTGATCTTCGGGATGCACATTACTTATATATTCCGGCCAGGATATCGCTTCCTGTATATCACGATGGCCTTCATTACCATTCAAGAGTATTTTTGTATCCGCATATTCATCCGTACTGTCCGGATTAACGAAAATGGAGCAGGTATGTATATCGCTCGACTGCAAGGCCAGTTTTGTGAGGGTCTGCGTTCTTTTGAGCGCATTTTCCATTACGTTCTTTGCAGTTATATCACGCCAGAAAGCAAGCAGAAGAGTCTTTCCATTGCTTAAGGATATCGGGAATTTTGTTACCTCGATATCTTTGGTTTCACCCGCCGAAGTCTGCACCTTTCCATGAAACTCTACCGTCTTTCCGGTACTGATCACTTCGCGGTCGATCTCACAACGTTTTTCAACAGACAACAAAGTATCGTAATTCACATCGAAATCATCATGGCCTTCTATCAGGGATGCATCGATTCCCGTAATATCTTCCATGAACTTATTCCAGTAAAGATAATTAAAATGATTACTTGCATCCTTTACAAATACCCCCAAAGGTAAATGTTCCAGTATAGTATTCAATAATTCGCGAGTACTATCCTGTTCCTTTAAAGTTAACTCTGACTGAAGATCGTCAAGACCGTCATTTATCCCCATATCACTTGCTCTTTTTATCAAAATCGGGCATAAAGATATTTATTTTTATTGTACTTAACCAGAAAGCAGATGATAAATCAACGCCTGCAATAAAAAAAAGCGTATTTATAACAAGAGTACTACCTTCTATTATAGAAATTGACAAATAATATTTACCTTTACGGTGAATTTAATGATAGAAGATGAGATTTGACGAATTGGATTTAGAGGAGGCTGTATTGGACGGACTCGATGCTATGAATTTTCAGGAAACTACTCCTGTACAGGAATTAACAATTCCGGTTATTTTAGAAGGGAAGGATATCATTGCTTGTGCGCAGACCGGTACGGGGAAAACCGCTGCTTACGTATTGCCGTTAATTAACGAGTTAAGCAAAGGTAATCATCCTGACAATGCCATTAATGCGATTATTATGGCTCCTACCCGCGAATTAGCCCAACAGATCGACCAACAGATCGAAGGATTTACCTATTTCGTTCCGGTATCGGCCGTTGCCGTATATGGCGGAACCGACGGTATTGCGTGGGAACAACAGAAACGAGGTATGGAAATGGGGGCCGACATCGTGATCGCCACCCCTGGACGTTTATTATCGCATATCAAACTGGGTACGGTCGATCTTTCGAAAGTATCTTTCTTTGTTCTCGATGAAGCCGACCGTATGCTGGACATGGGATTTTATGACGACATTATGCAGGTGTACAAGCAACTGCCTGATTACTGTCAGACAATCATGTTCTCCGCCACCATGCCCCCTAAAATACGGACATTAGCAAAAACGATCCTCAAAGACCCCGAAGAAGTCAAAATCGCCATCTCCCGTCCCCCCGAGTCGATCATGCAGACTGCTTATATCTGCTACGATCCGCAAAAGATCAAGATACTGGAAGACCTGTTCCAGCAAAGCCGTCCGCAACGTGTCATTATATTCTCATCCTCCAAGATGAAGGTGAAGGAGCTTGCCTCTACCCTGAAACGGATGAAATTCAACGTAGCCGCTATGCATTCCGACCTGGAGCAGACGCAGCGCGAGGAAGTAATGAAGGAATTCAAAAACGGACGCATCGATATACTGGTAGCAACGGATGTCGTATCACGCGGCATTGACATCAACGACATCAAACTGGTTGTCAACTTCGACATACCTCACGACCCGGAAGATTATGTACACCGCATCGGTCGTACCGCTCGTGGAACCGGAGGCGAAGGATTGGCTATCACCTTTATCAGCCTGGAAGAACAAGCCCAGTTCAAACGGATTGAGACGTTCCTGGAAAAAGAGGTCTACAAAATACCGATCGATCCGAAATTCGGAGAAGCCCCCTTATACGAACCTGAAAAGTATGGAAATATGCGTCGTGGCCGCGGTCGTCCATCCAAATCCGGCAACGGAGGAGGCAGAAAGCCCAGTAATCGCCAAGGCGGTAACTCCGGAAAAGGACAGCAACATCGCGGCAGACCTAGAAAAGAAGCTTAACATAGGAAAGTTCATTATTACATATGCAAACAAAAAAGGAGATATACCATCGCGGTATATCTCCTTTTTTATATAATAGTTTGTTATCTATTATCCGTTCATGGAAGCCAGGAACTCCATATTGTCGTAAGTCTGTTCCATACGTTTCTTTACAAACTCCATTGCTTCGAGCGAGTTCATATCCGACAGATACTTGCGAAGGATCCACATACGGTTCAATGTACTTTCATCCTGCAACAGGTCGTCGCGACGAGTACTTGAAGCAGTGATATCGACAGCCGGATAGATACGTTTGTTCGACAGTTTACGGTCGAGCTGCAATTCCATGTTACCTGTACCCTTGAATTCTTCAAAGATAACATCATCCATCTTGGAACCAGTTTCAGTCAACGCTGTAGCCAGGATCGTCAGGCTACCGCCGTTTTCGATGTTACGGGCAGCACCGAAGAAACGTTTCGGCTTCTGCAGGGCATTCGCATCCACACCGCCGGAAAGAACCTTACCGGATGCAGGCTGAACGGTATTATAAGCACGTGCAAGACGTGTGATAGAGTCTAACAGGATCACTACATCGTGGCCACATTCCACCATACGTTTTGCCTTGTTCAGAACGATTTCGGCAATCTTCACGTGGCGTTCTGCCGGTTCGTCGAAAGTAGAAGCGATTACTTCAGCATCCACGCTGCGAGCCATGTCGGTTACTTCCTCCGGACGTTCGTCGATCAGCAGGACGATCATGTACACTTCCGGATGGTTGGCTGCGATTGCGTTAGCGATATCTTTCAGCAACATGGTCTTACCGGTCTTGGGCTGTGCCACGATCAGACCACGCTGTCCTTTACCGATCGGCGAGAACAAGTCTACAACGCGAACGGAAATATTATCGTTCACCTTCGGAGCCTTACGTGCGGTAAGCATGAATTTTTCGTCAGGGAAAAGCGGTGTCAGGTGATCGAAAGGAACGCGGTCGCGTACGTCTTCCGGCGAACGGCCGTTGATCTTGTCCACTTTTACCAGCGGGAAATATTTTTCACCTTCCTTCGGAGGACGGATAGCACCTTCCACCACGTCACCTGTTTTCAAACCAAACAGTTTGATCTGCGACTGCGATACGTAGATATCATCCGGAGAAGTCAGGTAGTTATAATCAGAAGAACGCAGGAAACCATAACCATCCTGCATCATTTCCAATACGCCGGTTCCTGTCAGGATACCGTCAAATTCGTATTGTTTCTCCTGCGCAGCATTGTTATTATTGTTGCGCTGGTTGTTGTGGTTGTTCTGATTATTCTGATTGTTCTGTCTGTTGTTAGGACGAGGAGCGTTTTGCTGCTGCGGTTGCGGAGCAGCTTCCTTTTCAGGCTGCTGTGGAGCCTTTTCCTGTGGTTGCGGCTTGGCAGGTGAAGGAGAGAACGGGAAGAGCTGGTCGAGAACCGATTTTGTATCGGGATGTCTGAACACCACTCTTTTTGGTTCGTTTTCCGACGCCGGAGCCTCGTTTGCAGGAGCTTCGGAAGCCGGTACTGCCGGAACTTCAGGCGCTGCTTCCACTACAAGCAGCTCTTCGGGAGCACCTTCCACAACAACCGGAGGTAACAATGGCTTTTCCACTGCCGGGACTTCCGCCGCAACAGTCTGGGTAGCTTTTGAAACTACCACCTCGTCCGTATCGTTAGCAGGAGCAACCGCACCGGCTACTTTTTCCTTTTTCTCGATACGAACTCTTTTCTTACGATCAGGTTGTTCCTTCTTTTCTGCAGCAACTGCTACTTTCTTTTCTTCAACGGGTTTTGCCGCTTCCGGAGCCGGAGCTGCTGCAACGTCTTCTGTTTTCGCTGCTTTCACTTTGCTTTCAGCCTTAGGAGCTTTGGCTGCCGCCGTTTTAGGTGTTTTCTTCGCTTTCGTCTGCTTTTCAGCTTTCTTAGCCTCTTTTTCTTTCTCCTTTTCTGCCTGTTGACCTGCATAAGAGATAGCTTGCTCATCAAGAATACGGTAAACAAGTTCTTCTTTTTTCAAAGAACTTATTTTCTTAATTCCCAACTCTTCCGCTATACTCTGCAATTCAGGAAGGAGTTTTTCATTTAGTTCTAGAATGTTATATTTCTGCATATTGAGAAGTGAGTAATAAAAACGGTAGACGATAAAAGATTGTACAACACGTACTTACCGCTATCATTGTATCTTAATAGTTTTTGATAATAAATAAATTTCAATGTAAATAACCGGATTGTTTAGCTAATTTGAATCATTAGTAACACATCTGCGGAGTAAATCTTTGCAAATGTAAGAACATTTTTAGTTATTCTATTATTTTTGTCGAAAAAAAATTCACAACCAGCACACTCTTAGTCTCTTTGTCGATACAAAAGCGATTATCGGAGCGCTCTCCCACAATCCAGAGAATGTTTTCGCCGCTACAGAGAAGCCATGTCTGCTCTTTGTCTATACGGCTGAATTTATGATCTGAAAAATAATCGCTCAGTTTCTTACGGCCTTTCATTCCAAAAGGAATAAACCAGTCTCCTTCTTTCCATTTACGAAGTGTCAGGGGAAAAGAGAGTTTGTCGTAATCAAAATAAGCGATATGCTTATCCTTTCGGATATTGAAGTCACTATTAATAACAATCTTCTGGGAAGAAAGTTCAATAGGGCCACGCCAGATATCCTCCAGAACATCGTCGGCGGTAAAAGTATATTCCTGTATTTCTTCCTTACCGACCGGAGAAAGCAACAGGTATTCGCGGTCTTTCAGCAACCGGTAATCGGACGAATAAAACATCTTGCCGGGTTCTTTTGCCAGCGAACGGAATATATCATCGGCCACCTGCCGGGTAAAGCCATATGGTTTCAGCAACTCGTACAGAATAGTTGCAGGCGAAGGATAGTCCGTCAGTCGGGCTATCGGAATACGGTCTCCCTCCTCCACCAATTGCCTGCGGGCTTCTTCCACGACATACAGATAGATAGCTTCTGTTTCGGCCAGATGATCGGCTGTACGTGCGATAGAGGCCTTTACGGATGGATTCAGCTCTTCCAGTAAAGGAAGCACGCGGAGACGGATAAAATTACGCGTATAGGCATCCGACAAGTTCGTGCTGTCAGTTACATACGGCAAATGGTGCTCTTCCAGCCAGGCCAGTATCTCGCTGCGGCTGACTGTCAGCAAAGGGCGCACCACATAACCGTTCTTCGGACGGATACCTCCCAGCCCACGGATACCTGTACCACGAATCAGGTTCAATAAGACAGTCTCCACGCTGTCATCGCGATGATGGGCAACTGCGATAGCTTGTGCACCCAGACGTTGCCGCATCTCCTCAAACCAGTTATAACGTAGTTCGCGAGCAGCCATCTCGATGGAAAGGCTGTGTTCGGCGGCATAAGCCGTTGTATCAAAATCTATCTTATGGAAAGGGACGCCCAGGTTACGGGCTGTTTCTCCGGCAAATTCTTCATCGCGGATAGACTCGTCGCCACGCAAATGAAAATTACAATGCAACGCAATACAGGTATAATCGAGCTGCACGAGCAAACTCAGCAAAGCGACCGAGTCGGCTCCTCCGCTGAATCCGACCAGAACGGGAGCGTCACCGGCCAGCAACTGCTGTTTCTCTATGTATGCACGAACGATATTCCTCATTTGCCATATAAAATTATGGCTTTAGCCAAACATATTTCAGCTAAAGCCATAAGCTTTTTATTTACTGTGTCAGTATTTATTCTTCTACACCAGCCAGTTCCGGGTCGATCATGATACGTCCGCAATATTCGCAAACGATCACTTTCTTACGCAACTTGATATCCATCTGTTTCTGGGGCGGGATCTTGTTGAAGCAACCACCACAGGCATCACGCTGGATATAAACCACAGCCAAACCATTACGTGCACCCTTACGGATACGTTTGAATGCTGTAAGCAAACGCGGTTCGATCGTAGTTTCCAGTTTCTTAGCCTTTTCGCGCAGTCTTTCTTCTTCCTGCTTCGTTTCAGAGATGATCTCTTCCAACTCGCTTTTCTTCTGAACCAGGTCAGCCTTACGGCCGTCCAGTCTTTCAGTCAACTGAGCGATCTCTTCTTTCTTATGACTTATTGATTCACCGAATTCGCGGATTTTCTTTTCAGAAAACTCGATTTCAAGTCCCTGGAATTCGATTTCTTTTGACAAGTTATCAAATTCGCGGTTGTTGCGCACGTTATCCAGTTGCGATTTATATCTCTCGATCAGACCGGTAGACTCAGTGATTCTGTGTTTCTGTTCAACAACAGCATTCTCATAATCCTGGATCTCCGTCTGATAGTTCTGAAGACGGGTTTCCAATCCTGCGATCTCATCTTCCAAGTCCTGAACTTCCAGGGGAAGCTCTCCACGAAGCGTTTTGATCTTATCAATTTCAGTCATCATCGTCTGAAGTTGATACAGCGTAGAAAGCTTTTCTTCAACTGTATACTCTTTTTCAGCTGATTGTTTATCTGTAGCCATTCTATAAATATTTTACCGGGTTTGAATTAACATTCGAAAAATGTACGGCAAAGGTAGGGAATTTTTTCGATATTATGTTATAAAAGATGTCTTTTGTACATACTTCAGACTCATAATGGCCTATTACAGCCAGCAATATGCGGTCTTCGACATCGTAAAAGTCATTGTATTTAGCTTCTCCGGTGATGAATACATCCGCCCCGTAGGCGATTGCGTCCTTTACCAGAAAAGCACCGCTGCCACCACATAGTGCCACCTCTCGTATCGGCTTACCTGTAAAGGCTGAATGCTTTACGCAACCTACCTGGAACAGGTCTTTTATCCGTTGCAGGAAATTCAGTTCGTCCTCTTCCTCCGGCAACTCTCCCACTACACCGGAACCAACCTGATCCCAGGTGTTATTCAACGGGTAGAAATCGAAAACCGGTTCTTCATACGGATGAACGGAAAGCAAGGCACGGGTAATGGTCGACTTGCGGAAAGCAGGCAATATCGTTTCGATACGTATCTCACGCTCTACATGCAACTCTCCCACTTCGCCACAAAACGGGTTCGTACCCTCGCCGGCACGGAAAGTTCCTTTGCCTGCCAGATTGAAACTACACGAGTCATAAGCCCCTACCGTTCCGGCACCGGCATTGAACAAAGTCGTCCGCACCAGTTCCGCATACGCTTCGGGCACGAAAGTAACCAGTTTCAGCAAGGCGCCTTTTTGCGGGCTCAGCACACGTACGTTTTCCAGTCCGATCAGTTCAGCCAGGCGGAAGTTTACACCTCCGGCTGCATTATCGAGGTTGGTATGGGCGGCATAAATCACCAGATCGTATTTGCATGCCTTCATCATACACCGCTCGATATAACTGGAGCCTGTCAATGATTTAAAGGCTTTAAAGGCTAAAGGATGATGAGAAATGATCAGATTGCAACCCAACTCTATTGCCTCGTCGACCACCTCTTCGGTAACATCGAGACAAAGCAACACACCAGTGGTAGACTGGTTGACGTCACCCACCTGTACACCTGTATTGTCCCAGCTTTCCTGCAAGGGTAGCGGAGCGTATTGCTCTATTTCTTTCAAAACATCCTTTATCCGTAGCATATAGATATCTTTTTATTCTTTTACGTCTACCTTCAGGCACAACTCATCCAGCTGCACGTCGTCGATAACAGACGGAGCATCGAGCATGACATCGCGGCCTGAATTGTTTTTCGGGAATGCGATACAGTCGCGGATAGAGTCGAGTCCGGCAAACAGAGACACCCAACGATCCAGACCATAAGCCAAACCACCGTGAGGAGGCGCCCCGTATTTGAATGCGTTCATCAGGAAGCCGAACTGAGACTGGGCTCTTTCTTCGGTGAATCCCAGCAAACGGAACATCTTATCCTGCAATTTGCTGTCGTGGATACGGATAGAACCTCCACCCACTTCAACACCATTGATAACCATATCGTAAGCATTGGCACGTACGGCACCGGTATCACTATCCAGCAACGGAATATCTTCCGGCTTCGGTGAAGTGAACGGATGGTGCATAGCATAGAAACGCTGATCTTCTTCGCTCCACTCAAACAGCGGGAAGTCGATCACCCACAGGCATACGAATTTATTCTTATCACGCAGGCCCAACTGACCGGCTACTTCAAGACGCAATTCGCAAAGCTGTTTGCGTGTTTTCATCGCATTGTCGCCAGAAAGGATCAGGATCAGGTCGCCCGGTTTTGCACCGAAAGCTTCCTTCATCTGCTGCAATGTTTCCTGTGTATAGAATTTGTCTACGCTTGACTTCACGCTGCCATCGGCTTCCACGCGGGCATATACCATACCCTTCGCTCCTACCTGCGGGCGTTTAACGAATTCAGTCAGCGCATCCAGTTGTTTACGTGTATAGGTTGCTGCTCCTTCCACACAGATACCGCCTACATAAGCTGCATCATCGAATACGGAGAAACCATGACCTTTCATGATATCCATCAGTTCGACAAACTTCATGTCGAAACGCAGGTCAGGCTTATCGCTACCATAATATTTCATAGCATCGTGCCAGGTCATACGCTGGAACGGCTCTTTTATCTCGATACCGCGAATTACCTTGAACAGGTGTTTTGCCATACCTTCGAAGATATTCAGCACGTCTTCCTGTTCAACGAAACTCATCTCACAGTCGATCTGTGTAAATTCCGGCTGACGGTCGGCACGCAGGTCTTCGTCGCGGAAACATTTCACAATCTGGAAATAACGGTCGAAGCCGGAAACCATCAGCAACTGTTTCAAAGTCTGAGGCGACTGCGGCAATGCATAGAACTGTCCCGGGTTCATGCGGGAAGGAACAACGAAGTCGCGCGCACCTTCCGGTGTCGAGTTAACAAGAACCGGTGTTTCTACTTCCAGGAAACCTTGCTTATCGAGATAGTTGCGCACTTCGAATGCCATACGGTGACGCAGTTCAAGATTGGCACGAACAGTATTACGACGCAAGTCCAGGTAACGGTATTTCATACGCAGGTCGTCGCCTCCGTCGGTTTCATCTTCGATAGTGAAAGGAGGAGTTACGGCTGCATTCAGGATATTCAGCTCCGAAACGATCAGTTCGATCTCCCCTGTCGGGATATTGTTGTTCTTGCTCGAACGTTCTCTTACTGTTCCTGTAACCTGGATCACATACTCACGTCCCAGTTTGTTTGCCTTTTCACAAAGTGCGGCGTCTACTTCCTGGTTGAAAACCAGCTGAGTTATACCATAACGATCGCGGAGGTCGACAAATGTCATACCACCCATCTTACGAGTCTTCTGCACCCATCCGGCCAATGTAACCACCAGACCTTCGTCTGCCAGGCGCAAGTTTCCACAAGTTCTTGTTCTATACATCTTTTTAAAGATTTATTCTGTTTTAATGTGCAAAGATAATCATATTTCTATATCCAGCATGACTGAAGAGTATGTTAGTCGTCATTTCTGCAAATTTCGTAACCTCCTATCTTAAATTCCCCCATCAGGAGAAGGAACTCATAGAAATCGTCTACTTCCGGTCGGGAGTGGCAGAGATAATTGTCTAATGTTTCTAATTTGTAGGGATAGTGGAAGGCAAGTAAGAGGCTTGAGGCCATCTGATGGTATTTGGGGCGACCGTGGCGACCGGCTTTTTCAAGGACGTAGAACATAAGAGTAAACAGGTCAGGATTGTGGAGCGTATAGCGTAACTTGCCTAAAGGGGTGTGATGGAGCAGGTAATCGATATAAAGCTCGCGGTCATGTTTCAGGTATTTGTCTACATACTTACGGAACGGGCCGGGAAGGTTGTCGTAATAACCGAAGGCCAAACGACAAAGTTTGAGACGGCATTCCCTACGGAGGGGTTCTTCGAAAGTTTTCAACTTGGCGTCGAATGACGCAGAAGTAGGTGTGTTGCCAAATAGCAACTGCAATTCTTTTAATAGCTTTTTCATGATATGTGGTATCGAAGAGAAAAGGTTTAGCTCTCCGATACCACATTCTTCGCATCAGAATCAACACCACCCGCTTTTGAAACAGCACAATAGGTAAATCCGGCATCCTCTAGAGGACAAATACTGGTTGTATATATTATTGGTGTCATAACCAGCAAAGAAAATTGATGCTTAAAGTTCAGCGTAAGAGTCACTTTCTCTATGTCGGTGGCATTAGCAACACTGGCTGCTATCATCAAGTTGCTGGCGGCATAATTTGCCGCATCACTTTGGTCGGCGGCCGGTTGAAAATGCTCATTATTAACCAACGAAGAAACAATCTCATTTGTTGCTTGTAAGGGATCTATTGTAATCCTCTCTTTATATGGAGAATAGGCAATATAAGTTACCCCTCGTAATAATAAATTTTAGAATCTATTGGCAGACTCCAACGGGTTGTACCATCTTCCGCTACGGTATATGTTAGTCTCATGTTATCGATGTTGTCTACTATTGCATCATTCTTTATTGCAAAAAGACCGATAGCATTCCCATCACTAAATGTCGTCTTATATCCTTCAGTCATCGTACGTGTCAGAGGCACATCGGTTTGTTCAGGATTACTAAAATCACTTTTTGTAGCACAGATAGTTTGAACTACAGGATGTGCCGCATTACTACCGACACCGCCTATTACTTCTTCGTTTGTGCACCCGCTTCCTACAAGCAGAGTAGCCAGAAAGCTGATGCCGATAAGTAGTTGTTTTGTATATTTCATTGTTTCCATTATCTATTCATTTACTATATTATCCGCGTTATCCGTCTACTCCTCGCCGTCTACACTACCTTATGTATATACATTGTCGATGAGCTTAGCTTCGTAGGACAATACTTTTTCTGCCACAAGCCGGTTATAAACAGCCTTCAAAGTCCTTAGATAAGTGGAAATGGTATTCAGGCTTTTGCCATATCCTTTCATCCACTCTTCATACTCTTTCAACCTGCCGGGCGTAAATACTTCGTCTACCTCTATCGGCACCGCTTCGCCGCCCGAAAAATCCATAAAGGACTTCAGCGCATACCGGTATGTATGGGCTGCCGGTCGTTTCCTGTCCCTTTCCAGTTTTGAAATGACCGTTTTCATGTAAATTGTTAAATCCATTTTTCCTGTTCTTTTTATGTTTTTACTCTCCAAATGTCAGGATTTCAGATCTTTTACTAACACACAAATCCGGTTTTTGGTTGCTTGGGGACAGCACAAAGATATTTTGGAACGTTTCCAGGAGGAAAAGGAAAAATCATCCAGATGATTTTTTTAGCTATCCAAAATTGAAGAGAAAAAGGATAAAGAACATCGGGAGTTAAGAGGCAAAATACATGTTTTCCTCTCTGGAGAAGTCCATTTTATAGATGTTAAGAAGATAGCAAAATTCTTATTTCTTTTCCTAATTACTGACAAGGATAAGAAAATCATTCAAATGATCTATCTAATCTATATACAAAATGATAAAATAGCTCAATGCTATGATCCATTTTGTCATACCTTAACTCCGCGAGAACAGCATATACCCTGAAGAATATAGAATTTATCACATCCTGTTCATAGAAAAGGTTGCTATATTGACATTTTGATTTTCGCGGAGGCATAGACACAGCAAGCCGGCGGATAATACCAGCCAGATATGATTCGTACACCCGCGTAAAAGCGTCAGCGACCTTCTTCAGGAATAGTCGCTTGGCAAAAAACTCAGGATATTTCATATAAAATATAATTTATTTTATCAATTAGGTATAATCCCAACTAATTACTTATATTTGTTGAAACTTATAGACTTTAAAGCATGACAACATTTGAAGAACTTATAGATATCATCGTAAAATTCAGAGATGAGAGAGATTGGGAGCAGTTTCACAATGCCAAAGATCTAGCATTAGCATTATCTATCGAGGCTGCAGAATTAAATCAACTATTCCTTTGGAAATCCCCAGAAGAAGCAAATGTAGAGAAAATAAAAGAGGAATTAGCAGATATCCTAAATTATGCACTATTAATTGCCAAC
>OGFC01000914.1_pt1 | contig 21423 bp, 24 predicted proteins | sample 1570841 | NCBI WGS metagenome assembly OGFC01 (sample SAMEA2582137, study PRJEB24529) | metagenome | biome: Human gut stool | place: China | collected 2011 | reverse complement strand
CTCTATTGTAACGGATTTTCCTTGGAATATCTAGGTTTTGAAGCAAAAAAAGGTTCAAAAGACGATAAGATTTTCTTACATGTGACAGAAATTTGAGTGAAGCGTTTACACATGAGAAAAACCTATTCTAGATGAGCTTTGAGTGAGGTGAAAATTTGGTGGAATAGTTATAAAGTTAGGTTATTTTTAGTCTTTTACTGCGTAGATTTGTTATTTTTCCAAATTTCCATAATTATTGGAGAGTTTAGGTCGGTAAATGTTTCACCATAGGGGTGTCAGAGGGAATCTGCCTTTGCGTCAGAGTTGATGATGAGTAAAGAGTTTTTCATAGTTTCGAGCATAGATATATCCAGAAGATGGATATTTTTTTGCATTTGGAAGATACATTTTCTATATGGGTTAATTTATTCGTGGGGAAATAGCGGCCTTTTCGTAATCATTTTTCGTGTGTTAGTTATTTTTAAAGAAGTTGTAAATGCCTTAAAAGGTGATATCTAAATGAGGGATGTTCATCTTTAGAATGAGTTGTTTATTGGGAGGTGTTTTATAAAGTTATTTATAAATCCTTTTGTTGTAGCTTTCTTTGGTCTAATTGAGGGTTTTAGTTTCTAATAGTATTTTAGGATGTTGAAAACTCCACTTCCTGAATCAAGAATTCTTTTTATAGTTGTATTTAAAGTGTTTGGACAGAATTTTGCTATCCGATAAATTTTTTGGGAGATAAGTCAGCAAAAGTCGTTTTTGAAGAATCTGTCTAAAAAACAAGTATTATTTCCCTAAGTACCATTTAAAGAAATTACCATTTGCATAGCGTAAAAAAGCTAATCAGATAATAGATTGTCATCAATTTTAAGACATGAAGTTGTCATTTATTTAAAATGCTTAAAAATTAAAGAAATGCTTGAAATCAAGGTTTTTGCATGCTAAGATTGTTATCTGGGTGAAGGGGTGGTCAAACAGCTCAACCAACCTTTTACCACCTACAGCAGCAACTTGGACTCGTTGTTAGCCAATTGATGCTAACCAAACAAATAGTGAGGGATTTATGATTAAGAACAAAGATAATGATTTTATCGGCAAAGCAATAATCGGCTTGATTGCTACTTTGGGGACTCTAGCTCTATTCATGGGTACTAGTGGGGTCTCAGCTGACGTCAAAGAAGCTCCAAAACTCGATTTAGATGCCAATCAGACTAAGGTTCAAACCGTTAGTGATGAGGAAATGAAGACTCATGATGGGCAAGCTCAAGATACGAAGAAGCAAGAAACACCTGGGCAAAAACAGCCAGAAACTGAAGGAGCTAAGACTTCAGATGAGGAAACACCTGATTACATCGTTATCACTGAAGTAGTGGATTCGTCAGAGCATAAGCAGAACTCTAATCAAGTGGTTGATGGCGTCGCTCAAACGCTTGACCCAGACTTGTTGAATGAGATTTTTGCTCAAACTAGCGAAGTTGGGGAATACCAGATTTATGTCAAGAATGCTGATGAGCTATTAATTTCAGGACCGGTACCTATCCAAACAGCGAATGAAGATGTGAATTACCCTAATTTAGAAAGTTCATTAAATTCAGCGAGCATCTACTTAGGTCAAAAGAATCGCTATGAATTGGCCAACGAAGAAGACGCACAGTCAGGTCTTGCTTTAGTTGAAGAATAAAATTTTTAAATGACTATCACAAAAAGACTTGGATTTCTTGTCCAAGTCTTTTGTATGTTATGACTGAATTGCTTAATGAGTGTATAGAAAAAAGGAACCGCGAGATTCCTTTTCCTTTTTTAGAATGGCAATTTACCGGCAAAGGCACCCATTGATTTTTTAGTCGCTTCGTCAATTTGTCCAAGAGCATCGTTAAGTGCTTGAACAGTCATATCTTGAAGTGTTTCCACATCATCAGGATCCACGACAGCATCAGCGAAAGTGATGTTAACCACTTTTTTGTCACCAGTTAATTCAGCAACAACCAAGTCTTGTGCTGATTTTCCAGTGAAGGTTGTAGCAGCCAATTCAGCTTGGCTTTTTTCCATTTGTTTCTGAAGCTTTTGAGCTTGCTTCATCATGTTTTGCATGTTCATCATAATATTTTCTAGATTCCTTTCATATCAAGGGTTTAGCCCTTGTTTCTTAAAATTTACTGCCCACTTCTGCCCACTTTTTTTTAAAAATCGTCAAAAGCGTTAGCAACTTCCTTCTGTTGAGATGGAAATAAATGTGAATAAACATTAATTGTTGTGTTGATGGAACTATGTCCAAGTCGTTTCATCAGTGTAAAGAAGATAAAGTCTTTCCCCTCACCTTTTCTTAATCCCTGACTTATCAAGAATGCTGCATGTGAATGTCGAAAATCATGATTTCGAATTAACTTTAAATGCTCAGGTAAACGTTTTTTCAATGATTTTCTAAAATTATTTACGTTTGGTGCAGTCATTGGTTCACCGGAAAATTGAAAAATCTGTAGGTCATCAGTTGAATCAGTGAGTTTGGACAATCTGTTTGCTTGAGTAAATTTCCAGACTCTCAATTCATTAACAAAAGCCTTATGGATATAAATCCTTCTGTTAGACTGAGTTGTTTTTACTGTTCCAATATGAGTTTTTCCATTACGGTAATATGCAGATTTATGAATTCTGATGCATCCTTCTTCGAGAAAAACATCATTCCAGGTTAGTGCAAGAGCCTCACCCATGCGAATTCCAGTATACATAAGAGTACGGTAAAGTAGTTGGAAAGAGTACTCATTTTTTTCAAAATAGGTATCAAATTCTTTGAATTGTTCGGGAGTGTAGTAAGACATTTCCTTGTGTTTATCTGGTAATCTACGTATAGAAGAACAAGGGTTGTCTTTTCTAAATCCTTTTGAAATAGCTATATCAAATAACTTATGAACAAAAATCATTTGTTGATTGATATGCTTTGCTGATAGTGTACCTCCTTTTACGCTTGGTTGCTTTATTAACCAATCTCGATATTTTTTGATATCCTGAGTAGTTACTAAAGCCATATCAGCTTTTTCAAAGAACCGTGATATATATTGATTGTAGTATGATTGTTGAGTATTTACAGTACCTTTTTTATTTCCTCTAAGTTTATCTTCTTCTTGTAGCAAAGTATAGAGGGTCGAGATAGAAACTGTTTTAGTAGTTTGTAACTGATTTAAATGGTGGATACGGTAATCTGCTTCGTAATCTTTTGCTTCTCGTTTTGTTGGGAAATTGGCTTTACGATGACGTACACGTTTTCCTGTAAGAGGACTAATACCATCACTAATATCGACTTGCCATAGACCATCTTTTTGTTTAATTACTGTCATGTATTTTGTTCTCCTTCAATTATGACAGCATTTCGAAGGTCACCATCAATTATAGCATTTTTCATTTGCAATTGAAAACCAAGAATTGCTTCAATTGTTTTAATGGGGACACGCCCAATACGTTTATTTTTATACCAATCAAACCCTTCTTGAACAAGGTTTTGTTTAGCTTTTCTAATTAGGTTGCTGGCTTGTGATTCAGAGTATCCTGTGAGCGCCATTATATCTTTTTTATCTACAATATTAATCATTTGAGTCCTCCGTTTTTATCGTAATTGCTTATATTAGTGTCCAATAACATAAGTAAATTTTTTTGCAGTTTCTGCATCAAATGTACGATAACTAATGATCCCTAACCCTTTTACATTACACTCCGAGATGAGAATTGAGCCATCTGATTTGACTTGTTCCACAAAGGCAATGTGACCATAGGTTGGATCTGCTCCAGCTTGTCCTGGGCTAAAAGATAGTGCGGAGTGTTCGGTAGGGGTATGAGTTGTTTGATAACCTGGGGCATTCATCCATTGGCCACCATTTCCCATATACTCTCCAAAGCTAACACCGACCTCTTTTCCTCGGTTATAGACAAACCAGGTACATTGTCCCCAAGGATAAGACAGTCCTGTATAGCTTGAGGTATTGATTTCTTTGGTGAGGCTATAGCCTTGTGGGACATCCCCAGTTGTGACACCGCCTCCGTCTCTCGTTTTTCCTGTCGTTTGCTCAGGGGCTTTTGGTGTACCTCCATGCTCATCGATATAAGTATCGAGTTTTTGCATGGTTTCAGCACGCCTTTTTCCTGAGCCAGAGGTATCGGTGAAGTAGACCCCACCATCTGTTGACGTGTTGAGGGAACCACTCGCAAATTTTTGCGCTTTGTCATCTTGGACTTTGAAGGTTTCATTTTTATTGCCAATGATGGTCTGATTGGTGAGTCCAACAACTGCCATTTCATCGTTAAAATTATTGGCGTTTTCTGGATTAGAGTCAAATGCCCCAAAACCAAACATGTTAGCTCCAGGATTTGTCGCAACTCCAGCTGTTCCAAGTGAGCTTTCATTTAAGGCAATCGCTACAATAGCACGAACATCTAGATTAGACTTAGCCTCCCAATCTAGGAGCTTTTTCCCATTGATGCGTTTCTTGTCATAGGAGATGCCTAAAGTATCTAAAAAGCCGTCTAATTGCTCTGCTTTAATACCATAGCGATGGACGAGTAAATTATGAGTATAGGGGTCTCCATTTGACCAGTGGTCTGTGTAGGTTGCGCCATTTAGTGATTGAGAAGAGCCACCAGTGCTACCTCCTCCGACGGCTCCCATAATGATGATAATGATAAAAACAGGAAAAAAGAGAGGAAGAAGGCTAGATAATAGATACCATTTTAGTTTTTTCATCGACTCTCCTTTCTACTTAATGTCTGATATAAGCTGTAAATAGAACAGTCCCAAAGCGCCATTTAGCGTCTAAGACGACGGAATGAGCTTTCGTTTGTGCAATGATCTGGTCTTTGTCTTTTTCTGAGACTGGAAATAAAAGAAGGAAATCGACGGAGCGTTTCCCTTCTTGGTAGGCCTTAAAAAGTGTCTCTTCAAGCATTCTTGGAAAGGCTGTTCTTGAGCGTATTTTAGTATTCATTCTATTCTCCTCTCAATTGGTTTAGGCGTTGAGTTAAACGATCTCGTCGCTTGATATTGGCTCTTATCTTATTGTCTCGTGTCATGGTCTGATGATAAGCACGGGTGAAGGCATTGGAACCTTGGGCTTTATACATGGCTTGAGGGTCCTTGTAAGTATCCAATCTCCGTTCTAGGGTATTGATACGGTGTTGTTTGAATGGTGATATCCACTCTTCTCTGAGCGTTTGGAATTCGTCCTCTGGACTAGGTATTCCTTCTGACATGATTGGTGTCTCATTTGGAGATGTTGGGCTTTCTTCTTCAATCGGCTTGAAGTTATCAGGTGGTGTCTGTGTTGGAGGAATGATTGGTTCTGGAGATTCTGGCGTTATTGGAGCCTCTGTTGGTACAGATGGCATGGAAGTTTCCGGTTGACTTGGTTCTTTACGGGTAAAGAAGGAACCAGCATTTTGGAAATGGCTCTTGGCATTCATCATTACTCCAGTCCCAAAACCGGCTCCAGCCAATGCAAAGTTTCCGAGGTGTTGAGCCGTCGCAAGGCTTCGTGTTGGGACTTGTGAAGCAACCTCTTTGGTCTTTGTGACGCCATGTTCAACTTTAGTCCCAATATCTGTCGCAACCATTCGAGCTTTGGTGCCAAGAACGAATTGGAGGAGTTGGCCTTTAAATCTCCAGATGAGGAAATAGATGACACCTTTAGAAACCACCGATACTAAGAGTTTGAAGACAAGACCAAATAAGAGAAGGGATGGTAAGGTTTTCAGAACTCCATCAAACCCATTTGTGACAATGTTTTCTATCATTTTTTCAATATAGAAAATAAGGAGTGTTAAGAGAGTTGTAATTGCTGGAAAAATCAAACCTCCGAACATAACTTTAAGCACTCCAAAGACCAACTCTTGCATCCTTGGAACGAATGACATGAGAAGGACTACTGGGAAAAGTAGAATCATGGTGAGAACAAGGATTTGAGCTACTACATTTAAGAGCTGGATAAGGATAATGGGGACGGCTAATACAAAGGCTTCTACAATTTTAAAAATCACATAGAACATCCGAGTGAAAATGAAGTCCGGCATGGCTGATACCCAACGGTTCTTTTCACCATCATCGTTGGCTCCGTCTCCTAAATCGTCTAAATACTTGGAACGGTCTTTGGCTTTGACAGCCTTAAAATTTCCATTCTTATCACTAGTTCCAAGAACTTTACTGTCGTCAAAGGCTTCTTCTTTCCCGTCTTGGCTGTTCTTGTATTTTCCATTTTCTTGGCCGGTATTGACAAAGACATAGGCTTTATAGGATGTTTCTGCAATGTAGCTATCCGACATCGATTTTCCAATTTTAATGGACTTATCTTTGGCGTAGTCCACCTTAATACCTGCAATCTTTTTGGTAACGTCTTTAGAGACGTTATTGACGGTATCAAGGAGATAGAGCCCACCAGAAGTTCCAGCGACTGTCCCAAAGTACCCCAGAGCTAATAGGAGTACTAGACAGACATGGAGGAGTGTTCTTGAAAAAGAGCCTTTTGAGAAGAAATACTGGTAGAACAGGTAGAAAGCTAAAACCAAAAGCAAGGTGCCTACAAGTGATTTGTTGGTAATGTTGCCAGAATTAGAGCCCGTAAATCCGTGCCAAATACTGCTTGCTCCATGAAAGACATAGGTTTTATAGGTGGCGTAGAGATCAATCTTTTCTAAGATGCGAATGAGGAGGGAAAAGAAGCCAACGACGGCATTAAGAATGAAAAAGAAGAGGTTTACGAAGAGTTCATTAATTAGGACCCAGGCTCCATTAAAGGAGCCAAAGTTGGTTGGTTCCATGTAGGACTTTAGGGAGAAGATATCCACTCCCTTTAGCTTGGCAAAAGCTTCTTGCATCAGTTCACCTCCTAACTAGCGTATTTATTTTCGAGACTTGAAGAGACTGTTGCTTTCATTGGTTTTAGAAGCATGTCAATATCCTCAAAGAGATTATGGACGGAAATCATATTAAGATTACCGTAGACATCGTAGTAAAGGCACTGACCAGAAATCATATTATCAATCCATTCGAGGTTACTTTCAGTGACTTCGAGATTGACGTGTCTGAGAATATCTTCACGTTCAGATTTTTCATAGAAGGCAAAGATGGTCCCAAATCCAGTCGTGTCATCGTCATTTTCTGCATCATGGACGGATTGTGTAATTAGTGCCAAGGTATTGTTTTTGGAGCGTCCAATACGTCTCATATTTTTGATAACGGCTTTTCCTTCTGCGGACTTCATAAGAATCCAAGCTTCGTCAAAGAACTCAATGGTATCTTCATTTTCATTGCGTTCTCCAAAGTGGGTACAAAAGGCCCCAAGCGCAAACATGAGAGCAATGGAGTTTCGTTCGTGGTCTGAAATCTTTGTAGAGTCATCTTTTGGAAGCTTGAGGTTGTTGACTTCTAGGATAGTCACCCGTGATTCATAGTTAAGCCCTGAGGTTGTGCCATCTGAGAAAGCGAGTTCCAAGATGGAGTTTGTCACAATGGACGTCAAGTAGCGACCCACTGAGGCAATTTCAGATGAGGAAGCCTGTCTTAAGGCTTCTAGGACATGTTTAAAGCCGACGTTTTCACCAGCTACTCGACGTTCTACGATAGCATTGATGGCTTCTGTGATGGCTGTTTTCTGGTCCATCGTTACATCATCGACAGCTTGTAGTAGAAACTCAAGCATGTTCTTTGCGACCTCTACAGCTTGTTCCTTATCAAGAACTACAATGGGATCTAGGACTCCGTGGTTTGATGGTAGTGAGCTGTCTAGTGTCACAAAGTTAAAGTTGTCAATCTGTTTTTTGCGTTCAGGGTAGCGTCGTGCAAATTCAGGGGAATTGATTACCTCTTGGTAGTGGTTTCTGAGTTCTCGTTTGGGGTCAATATAGAGGGTTTTGACATTTTGTAAAGCCACACTTAAAAAGATAATCTGAGCGAGGAAAGATTTTCCTTGTCCTGTCGCACCCGTAATAATGATATGTGGGTTCTTGGTAATCTTTCCAGCGATATCTTCTTTGTTTCCGACTGTGGCATTGTAGAGGACGATATTTTTAGAGGAATCAATAGCTTTAGCGATAGTGTCCCAACGACCTGTCCAGTTGTCCACTCGTCCAATATACCAACCGATACGGTTTCCTGAGGTCGTATTGGTAAAGGGCATGAGTTCTGAAAACCCACGGGCTGTGACCATATGTGTCCAGGTGCGAGTTTTCTTTTGGAGGTTTTCTCCGTAGAGTAGGGCTTGAAAGAGGTATGGGCCATCTTGCGAAGCTTCACTGATTTCAACGCCCATATCATCAAAATAGTTGAGAACTACTTGTCGTCTTTGACGAAGTTGATTGACACTAGAAGCAGAGACAATTAGATAGGCTCCATATTCAATGATATCTTCCTTGTTTCCGACTTTCTTCATCAGGTCTTTTAGAGAGATAGAGCCCATGATGATTTCATCTTGTTGGACGGTGTCTGTATTTTCAGCTTCTTCCATGATGTTTCGATAACGGGTATTGGAACGTCCCATTCTCCCCTTAATTTTGTTGGTATCAATGAATTCTGCTTTGATGCGTAGTTCTACGGGAAAGTTCAAGCGTTGGACAAATTCGCCTAGGTGAAAGCCGTTGAATTGCACGGGAAACTTTCCAACAGGAAGAATAGTCACAAAAGAGGAACCATAAGGACTTTCGAGCTTAAGGAAGCCTCCTTTTAGGACTTTAATCAGGGTGTCTGTGATATTAAATTGGGAGCGATTAGCAAGGACCTCCTTTTTGTAGTGGGGAATATAGCGGAGGTATTGCATCCTCTGGTAGTAAAAGAGTTCGTCATTGGTCAGACGTTTGGCACGTAGGACAGAGAAGGCTTGGAAAATAGTGAATTCGTGACTTCTGTAATCGTCATACCATGTGGGACTCAATACGTATTCGTAGCCAAGACCTTTTGCGATTTTCTCCGAGAACTCATTAAAACTCTCATAGGCTAAGTCTTTCACCGTTGCCCCGTGATTTTGTTTACGTAAGGTCACTCCCACGACCCAGTCAAACTGATAAGGAATTTCCATTTCATCCGTGAGACGGTCAACCGTGTAAAGAAGGAGTTCTTCTCCCAGATCACGGCTATCATCTGCCAATGCTTCTGAAAAGTCCCTCATTTTCTCTTCTAAGAGATAATCTTTAGGAATGAGTGAAATCTCAAAGGACTTATTTTTCTGGAGCTTCTTTATCATTTGAGCAACTGTAATCTTGTGTTTGTCCTTTTTCTCTTCATCTGTAATGGTAATGGGAGTATTGGGAATACGGTAATAGGCTACCACCGTTCGATCTTTTTTGATGGCTAGATTTTCATAGGTTTCCTTAATGGGATAGGTTAAGGTAATACTCATAAGACCTCCTTTTCTATAGTTTTGTTTTTTCAAAGACAATTTCTTCTAATAGCTCTATTCGATCTTCATGGTAGATTGCTTTTTTATTGAGCTTGAAATCCCAGAAGTAAATCAGGTAGTCCCCAATAAAAACGTGCATCTTCTTACCGTGTGGCTCGTATTCGGTGTAGAATTTAGCAAGTTTATAGGGGAGGTACCAGTAGAGCAGTAGTGAAATAGAGTGTGTGAGTTTTGCGAGGGGAATCAGGATGAATCCTCCAAAGAGCAACATGGCCACAAAAACAAAGGTAAAGACAATGAAAAAGGACAATTGCATCGGTGTCGCAAAGTACCAAAGGCGAGTCCCTTTTTTTGTCTTGATTTCCTGGATCCAATAGGGAGCGTTTAAGCCCTTACTGTAGTCATAGAGTCTTTCTTCAGTCATACTTAAAGTCCTGAATCAATACCAAAGAGTCGTAGGAACCAGCCGACCACTTTTAGGATATCTTGTCCTTTTGCGATTGAGACAATAACGGCATAGAAACCAACGACTGAGAAGAGTTGAAGCCAAGAACTGTTTCGCCAAGCTTTAATAGCCAACAAAACAGCGATAGCGGTGAGAATCCAAATCCCATCGCCTTGGAGGAAGGTGCGTAGATTGTCTGTATTCATAGAGTTCTCCTAATCTTTATCGTTTGCGTAGTTGAGAGGAATGGTGTGTTCTAGTTTTGTGACATAGTAGCTCTTGTCTTTTTCTGAGAGGGTGAAGGTGAAGTTTTCAGAGTGTGTTGTTCCTCCCACCTCAAAGGTTGCCTGGACATAGGCTATGAGACCAACCTTATCTTTCTTAAGATAGGTATAGTCAATCGTTTTAAAGGTGGTATTGGCTACAATAGCAACGTTCTTGGCAATAAGGTTAAGGTTGTCTTGATTGGTAGTATAGTTGGTAAAGAAGACCTTGAGGAACTTTTCGACCTTCTTGTGTTGGTTATCTGAGACGTGGTCGTTGGCTGTGAGTTGGAGCTGATCGTCTTCGCTAAAGTGTCCAGCTTGTGAAGAGTCAATCGCTGAGAACCAAGGAAGTCCAGAAACGTAGTATTTCCCCTCTTTTTCATCAAAGGGAATATTAAATCCCGTTACCAGTTCTTTTTCCTCGGTGTCTTTGTCATGTTGGATTATTTCCTTGTATTTTACCTTGTAGGTAGCTACCTTACCTTCTACCGTGACTAATTGTGAGTAAAGTAGGGTGCTTGGGTTACGCACTTGACCTTGTGCTTTGACGTCTGGAACGAAGTTATAGAAACTGTTGAGGTGTTCGACTTGTGCTTGTTGTTTATCTCCTTCTTGTGGGAGGGTGAAGTAGGCATAGACATAGTCATTGAGGTAATACTGGAGCTTGTAGTCATACTTACGATTAGCCACAGGCTGTGCTTTCTTATTTTGAGTTACTTCCACTTGTTTTTGTAGTGTTGCCACTTTTCTTGAGAGTGTTATGGCACGTATGGAACCCATAAGACCAACAAAAAGGAGGAAAGCAATTCCTCCGATAACAGCTATATTGACGGTCTTTTTTGTAGTGACTTTTAGCTTTGGTGGCCCACCTTTTTTCTCCACCTTTTTAAAATTTGAGAGGTATTCCCTTGCTTTTAGTAGGGATCGTTTAGCTTTTATCATAGGTCCTCCTTCTAGAGACTAGCGAGTTCAATGAGTTTAGACCCTTTAGCGTAGAGTCGCTTATTAGCCTTTTCAATCTCACTGTTGATGTAGTAGTAGCCTCGTAACTCATTATGGAGTTGTTCGACTAACTCAGGTTTTAGGTCTTTGGCTTCTTCTTTTTTAAGAAGAGCATTTAGTTCTCCAGCTTTAGTCCAAGCTTGTTTGTGGTCTTTCTTTTTGAGTAATTCTCCGAGTTCGTTGGTAACTTGTCCAACTTTGGTTTCAAAAATTGTTTTAGTAGCCATATCAATTTCCTTTCTAAAGGTTTCGTGATTATTTTTGATGGTCTGTTGAATATAAGCAATGAGAGAGGGACGCATCCGTTTATTGAGACTCAGAACCTGACCGTCTAGGGTGAAACAGGCGTGTTCATAGTCGTAGAAGCCCCTATCATCTGGAGGTTTTTCGGTACATCTTCCAGCACATTCATAGTAGAAGTCCTTGCCTTTTCTAAGGAGGATATACATGTTCCAAAACTCTTGATCGGGAAGAAGGAGGAAGTCTGCTTGATAGATTTTCTTGAGCATGACTTTAGGCCTCTAGGAGGTCCTCGTAACCAAGTGCTTGATAAATAAAGTCTGTATCAAACCAAAGCCAATCATTGATTTGAGTGTCGGTAGGGGTGTTGCCTGAAAAGAGATCTTCACAGATGGTGGTTAGGGTATCTATACCACCACGTTCACGGACAGTGTTTAAGGTACTCAGTCCACCAGACCAGGCTTTAAAGTTGTTTAGTGAGTTGATTTCGACTTTGTATTCCATAGGGATTTCCTTTCTAGTGTTCATAGTGTTTGTTGGTTTTGAGGAGTCTTAAGATAGCCTCCCCACGATCGGTGATTTCACCGCTATTTTGAATCATCTTCATGTATTCTGTTTGCATGATTTTGTCTGCTTCAGAAACGAGTGCAAGAGAATTTGCGACTTGGTAGGTTAACCAGCGAATGGTTCGTTCGATACTGTAGGGTTGTGGACTGGTTGAGAGTTTTAGGGGTTCAACCCCTCCAAAGAGCCTTTGCCACTTTTCATAGGGCTTATATGCTCCAAAACGGGTGACACCATCATAGACTTGGATTTCCTTGTTCACGATACCTCTTGCGATTTCTCCGAGGTCCACACCGTTGATGTATTCTTCCACAACCCCTTGGGCTTTCTGGTCTGAGAAGCGTAGTTCGTAGCGGTTCCAGATACCAAAAATCTCCAAGGATTCTTCCAAGGAGATATTTTCCATACGGGCGATTTCGTATCGCTTTTCGTAAAAGTTGAAGTAGAGCTGGCTTTGACGACTACCAAAGTAAAGGGAAAGCCCGTGATTGGCTTCCATATCGTCATTATCGGTGAAGGAGCCCCCACCTGTGATGTTCCATTTTCGAATGGTATCTAGGACAATTTCTTTGGCGTAGAGCTTATCAATGAGCTTGGGGATCTGGATGTGCTCCTCCTCGTGCCCATAGCCTTTATAGAGCTCGTCTAGGGCGATATCAAGGCGTTTTACCCTGACATCTTCATAGGCATAGAGAATATTTTGAAGAAAGGTTTGCCAAGAGATCCCCTTGTGTTCTAAGAGGAGTTCCATCTCCCGACAGCCTTGACCAGAGAGTTGGAGACACGTTTGGTAGTCATTAGTCGCAGACTTATCAAAGAAATCGAAGATCCAAATGTTTCCCCGTTGCCACAAGTGGGTATAATTCATGAGCCGTGTTTCTTGGTCAGTAAATTCGCTTAAGCGACAAAAAAGAAAGTTCTCACAGAAAGCTTCTAAATCCCGTAGACTAGGGAAGGTTAGTCGCAAGTAGTCGATGTGAGCCTTGAGATTGTTTTTGTGACACTCTTGATAATAACCGAGTTTTTCTTTGAGTTCTCGAAACTTGTCAATAGTGAGTCCTCTTTCTCCTGATTCATAGGAGCGGTAAGTTCTTATCGGTAAGCTAACTGCTTGTGCAAAGGCTTTTTGGCTGAGGCCTGTTTGTTTTCTGAAGTTTTTGATCTGAAAGGGACTCATTTTAGTCATTCATGGGAACACCTCCTTTTGATTAAGTGACACACTTTTTGGACCAAAGTGACACACTTTCTAAATCTTGAAATCCCAACTCCCACAAGGAATGAGGAGGGGTGGACGTGGCACTTTGGCCAAATGTAACCCCCCTATTAGAAATCGGGGGTTGAAGTCTCATCATGGCCTAGGAACTTCGGGCTACGGTCTGCGCCTGACCTGTGGTCAGGCTTGCCCTTGCCCTTGTCCTAGCCCATGATGACTAAGCGTCGCTTCAACGGCTTTTGGATAAGATTTGCGTCCTCCCTCCTCAAAGTGGATAAGACTTTCAAGAAGGAGTTCTTCTTGAAAAGGAGTGACTAGAATGGCGGATTCCGTCCGTTCAAAAACAATCCCTTGTTCTTGTAAGAGATAAATGATCTTTCGAAGTGTCGCCATTTTAAGGTCCTGTTCCTCCGCAAACTCCTTGAGCGGACGTCCGTTGGTTCCAGTGTTTAGAGCTTCTTCCTCCTCTATTGGTTCAATCGGTTCTGATTGTTGGCTGACTTCTCCAAAAACTTCAAATTCTTCGCCATTAAATTCCATGATAGGGATTTTTGCGTAGGCATCATAGAAAGAGAAGCCTTGGTCGAGTGGGACGTAAGGAGAGAAGAATTCGCCAGCCAAGTCGCCATTATTAGCGATATAGCCTCGTCCTTTAACTTTGACGCCATTGATTTCATCGAGCTTTTTAAACTCCTTGGTTTTGTTAGCATCTCCAAACATCATGTCGTAACCCGTTGATTCCAAGTGGCCAACGGAGAGACGTTTCATAAAGTTATCTCGAAGAGCTGTCTTGATAAATTCACCGTCAGGCCGTTGCATGGCAAAGATGATAAAGACACCAGCTTGACGCCCCTCTAGGACGAGCTGAGAGAGGTATTCCATGAGTTCAGACTGGAGGTTATAGTCACGGTCAATCTTGGCCATAAGAGCTGCCCACTCGTCGACGAGGATGAATTTGGGTGTCATACCGTAGTGTGTAAAGTTCTTCCCAGCTTGAAATTTGGGTGAGGTAGACATAAGCTCGTAGCGTTTTTCCATGAAGGCAACGTTTTCTTTAAAACACTGGATGATATCTTCTTTGCTTGTATAGACACGACCATGAAAGACGCGAATCTTTTTGAGACCAGCCAGGTCAGAGTTCTTTGGATCACAAATATCCACAAAGCCAATTTTAGCGAGTGCATAGATAATGGTCATGAGAACAACGGTTTTACCCCCACCAGTTCCCCCACCAATGAGCAAGTGAGGTTCTTCAATATAGTCCCAAGTGACGTCTTTCATGAGCTGGAGTTTAGCCCCCTTTACCTCGACCTCATTAATGGTGATACGACTATCAATGCGGTTGATAGCAATGTCATAGGTGATAAACCGTTTATCAAAGGTTTTATTACGAAAATCCCCATTAAACATGACTTCAAGAGTCGAGCCAAGATTGAGAAAACGGTCCTGAAATTTATTCCCTTCTAGGATAAAATGAACTTCAATTTTGTAACGAGATTGTTTCAAGTAGACCTGAGGAAGGATAATCTTTTCAATCGTTTTGTTTTCACGTCTGATATTTTTAATCAAATAGAGGTTATTTTCGATCAGGAAGCGAGACAAAATTCGTAGGCTATTGAGCTTTTGGAAGAAGACGATTTTCTCGTAACACATGCGATTTAGTAGGTAAGCCACCAAGCAAGAAGCGACAAGAACACCACCGATAAAATAAACTTGTGGCAAGGGATGGTCCTTCAATTCTTCGAGGTTAAGATAGCAATAATTTCCAATAGCTAACAAAGAAGGGAACCACCAGATAAACCAGGTGATTCCCCTAATATGACGATAAAAGGCCCTAACTCTTATCCCACGATAGGTAAAGAGTTTCATAGTGCATCACCTCCTAGTTTTCTTTCTTGTTGTCTAGTGGTTTGTTTTCCTTAAGGGGTGCCCCTCCATTCTTTTTCTTGATTTTAGAAGCAAAGAGCTTGTAAATATCATTCCGATTAACGTGCGTATGGGTGATCACAATATCTTCTAGTTCAACCTCTTCTCGATATTTAATGCCTAGGTCTTCAATTTCAGACTGCGCCATATCAGCAATGGTGAAAAAGAGGGTTTCATGTTGGACAGAAGAGTGAATCGCCACCACAATCCCTCGGATTTCCCCTGTGTTGACTTGGACGAATGATCCGTCAGGATTTCGTTGGGTGCGGTCTTCTTCAAAGATGATATCAGGACCTTCAATGCCACGGAAAGATAGTTTTCCAAGGACTTCAGGCACGTTGAGACCATCCGTAATGACACGATAGGTCTTGTCCGCAATTTGTAGTTTTTCTCCGTAGTTTAATCCAATTTTAGCCATATGTATTTTCTCCTTTTATCTCTTATTTTTTGATGATTAATTTTTCCGCAAAGACATTGAGAGCTGGGGCAACTGAGTTTCCGTTTAGAGCCGTGTCTGAGAGAAAAATCGGGTTGACAGCTTCTACGAGAGCATCTTCTGGAAAGACCGTTGTAGAAGCAGGGGTAATGACGTGAAAAGCCCCGTGTTTCTCGCTATTAAGAATATGGCGTTGGTATTTGCCTTCTTTACCAAAGATAAAACGAGGGGCATTTCCTAATTTTTCGTAGTAAGCAGGGCCGATAAAATCTGGTTTCATAACAAGTGTTTCTGGAATCATAGACTTTTCCTTTCTAAATTTAAGCAAAAGAAAAAGAGTTAGGCTAATTGCTTCACTCTTGAGTAATAGTGGGTAAATAGTTTACGTTTAAACTGTCGACTATAAAACTGAATATCACCGCTAGGATAACTGTTCTTACGAGCTTCTTGGACTAAATGATCGAGGTCGAGAAGAGCTTGTGCATAGAGTTTGGCTTGTAATTTAGGCGAGTAGCTAAACATGCCATAAGTGAATTCATAGTTATCATAGAGGCGTTTACATTGTAATGCGAAAAAAGTTAGTCATAGTTTCTCCTTTATTGTAAGCATAAAAAAGCTACTAAGAAAAAAAGACTTAGTAGCTTGAGAGTAAGTCTATCTCAAAAGATAGACAGCAGTAAAGAAAAGTTGTTTGGTTGGAAAGATCCCTCTTTCCACGGTGGCAACGTTTAGCAAGGTGCTTTGCGTCAATTACCATCGCTTGCCCGGCCAATCTCTTTAGGTAGTCCTTGTCACACCCAAGGGATTCTCTTACGCAATCTTGCGCAACCAGTTCACTTTACTATTCGGCAAAAGTGCTAATGATCCGAAATGCGTGGAAGCCCACAAAATACTTGTTTTTATCTTCACTTCAACCATAAAACGGACTTGACTTTACTTATCAAAACAATTACAATAAAGGTACGAAGTTTAGTGTAGTTTGATAGTCAGTCCTCTGGTTGTCAGACGCACTTTTTATTTAGTTGTCAATGATCGTAATGCCGAAAGTTTGGCGTTATTATTTTTAAAACCGATATAACTATCAGCTATATTTAAATTATATAACCAACGGTTATATTTGTCAAGGGATAATTTGAAAAAAAGAAAAATATTTTTTAGAGGTTTAAAATGGAATTTTCGGAACGCTTAAAAGACCTTAGAAAACAAGTAGGACTAACGCAAGTCGATGTGGCAGAAAAACTAGGAATTTCGCAACCAGCTTATGCTTCATGGGAACGTGGAGTCAAAAAACCAACCCAAGAAAATCTAGTAAAGATTGCACAGATTTTGGGTGTATCAGTTGATTACCTAGTTGGTAACTCAGAAGAAAAATCAGATGAGTTGGATAATATTGAACTGCTTTTCCGTATGAATTCAAAGGGATTGACTGATGAAGAGAAGAAAGTTTTTAAAAAAGAATTAATTGAGTTTATGGAAGAACGGAAGAAAGCGTTTGATAAAGGAATGTGATTTCTATGAAAATAAAAGAATTGAGGCTTGAACGTGGTTTAACAAAAGTTCAACTGGCTAAGGAATTAGGTGTAAATAAAAGAACTATTCTTCGATGGGAACAAGATATGATGAGTATGTCTTTGAAAAATGCTGTAAAGGTAGTAGAATTTTTCGGGATTAGTTTGGATGAACTGGTACACCATGTGTGATTAAATGTATGGAGGAAATGAATTGAAAAAATATGACAAAGAAACCATTGCAAAAGTTTCTCGCGTATTTTTGGCAGATGATTTAAAGAAACGAAGCGAAAATTTAAAGTGTTATTATAATGCGTGCCAATATAAACCAATTGATTCTCATAGTATTCAAGAAGCTTTACTAAAAGAGACCATAGGTAAGAGCGGTCATGTTTATATGCAAACAGTACAGTCAACTGTGAAAAATTTAGGGCAAAATAGAGAAGAAATGTTTTCCAAAGTGCCAATTACACAATCTGGTGTTTTTCCAGGATTTTGCGGAGAGAAAAATGGCAAGTCTCACGATTCTAAATTGTTTAAATCAATCGAAATTGATAACGAGGTCAAGAAAACAACTATAGAACATTATGCCTTTATATATGCATATCGTGCGCTAATTTATCAAATGTGGTTAGAGAATACCTTAGCTTCAAAAATGACGGACGATATCTTAACTAAGGCGAAAAGTAATCAAGTTGTAGATGAAAATGTTCTAAAACATACAGTGGATATTGCTAGTCTAAGTATGGAATCTACTGATTCCTTGGAACAGTTTAATAGAATGAAAATCAAATTTGAAGGCTATATTAAAGAAGATGGTGAATTATCTGGTAACATATCAGATTCATTTAATATAGACGTTATTGAATTAAATGACCGGAAGTTGGAATTTGCTGGGATTGGAGCTAGGTTCTTCGGTAGCCAGTTTCCTATTTGTTATGGTTTAATCCCATCGCAATATAATAAGCCTAACTTGTTCTTTTGGGTATCAGCTAAGAATGATAGTAAAACTCATAGTGTTTTAGGATCAATATTATCTTTTAGTCAAGTAGATTCCATTGCAAATCTAATTGCATTAACAGGTAATATAATGTTATCAGAGGAGTTGTTTCAAAATCTTAGATCAAGTAGAGAATTGGATAAATTGAAAGAATTTATTGCCCCTGCTCAGGAGGAGAAACATTATGAGGCGAAAGATCTAGTAGCTAACCAAGGTTTTATACTTTTAAGATAATTCATTAATTAATTCAGTAGACAAGCGTCTACTTTTTTTATATAATCAACTCAATCAAATCGGTTTAGTTTTGTCGTTCATACTTGAAGGAGGTGCTGTTCTTTGGATGAATTGTATGCAAGAGTAAGTAGTACAACAAAACAAGTACTATATCAGTTTATGAAAGATCAAGATATTTCCTTACTGAACTATAATTTCGACAATTATTTTCAGTTTTGCATCAGAGCAAATAATATTCAGGTACTCCCCCATCATTTTTCAAATCATAAAATCGAAGGACTGACAGTAGTTGATAAACTGGGAACTAGTTTCTCTTATGAAAAAGATAATCCAAAAGTAAAACAGAATTTTACACTCTGCCATGAATTGGGGCATTTTATTCTTAAACATGATGGAAATTATTTTGCAGAATCAATTGATAATCATGAGAACTTACCCGAGCGAGAGGCGAATATCTTTTCGGCTGTGGTATTGATGCCAGATATTGTTCTTTTATCAAAAATATACTATAGTTGCGAGACCTTCCATCAAATACAAAATAGTCTCGGAGTTTCAAAACAGGCTTTATTTTTTCGTCTTTTGGACTTATTACGAGAATATTATCCAGATAATGATAGTGAAATAAAACAAGCAGTTGAGATATATATTGAAGGGAATAACGCTTCTATTTATCATTTGTTTCATGATATTAGAGAAAAAATTATAGAGGAGTTCCATCAGTTTCAACCTTCCCTTATTAATCAGGTTAAGCAGAGAGTTAGAAAAGTAGGCTTTACAACGAGTCAAGAGTATCCAGATTTATTGAATCAAGATAACTGGAAAGCAATTAAGGAAGAAAATATTAATTTAAAAGCGTGGCTTATTTATAATAAAGGAAAGTCTATTGCCTATGTTTGGGATAAAGAAAAATTCTCAGATGAAGAGGCAAGGAAAAAAGCAGAATTACAATTATTATTAATGTGAGGTGAACTATGTATCAGCCAGAAAAACTTAAAGCTCGTAGAAAAGAGCTAAAAATGACTCAAAAAGATATTGCGGATCAATTAGGAATCAGTTATCAAGCCTATTCAGCATGGGAACGTGGGATAAAAGAACCATCCAAGGAGAAAGTAAAACGACTAGAACAAATACTCGAAGTACCAAAAGGTTATTTTACAGAAATTGAGATTGTTCGTCTGTATAATACATTGTCGAATAAAGGTAAAAATCAAGTAGTAGAATATGCACGTGACTTGGTGCAAAAAGAGAAAACTCAACAAGTAATATCAGTTTCAGAAAATTTCTATGAATATCATGTTTACGAAAAGATGTCTGCTGGTATTGGGGCATCAGTTTATGATGATCGAAACTACGACACTGTCTATTTTAATGAAGAACTAGCTCATGATTTTGCCTCTTGGGTATCAGGTGATTCTATGGAACCAAAATATAAAGACGGTTCTGTTGCTCTTATTCGTGAGACAGGATTTGATTATGATGGGGCAGTATATGCAGTGGTGTGTAATAGTCAAACCTATATTAAACGAGTCTATCGTGAAAAAAATGGTTTACGTTTAGTTTCGATTAACCCTAAATATAAGGACATCTTTATTTCATATGATGAAGATCCACGAGTAGTAGGAATTATTGTTGGAAATTTCATACCATTGAAGAGTTAACGTATGGTTTTTTCGATTATTCAAGAGTGACTAAATTTCGTAGATTTATGATAGCGTATAAGGTGTAACAAGATAATTTCATCTAATAAAAATATCATGAGCGGGCTGATAATTAAGTATGACTGATAGATCTTTATCTCTTGTATTTAAGAAAGTATACGGGCAGTTGAATGTTATTAGATATTATGACTTACGATCTGCTATAAAGATTAGAGATGTTTCCTACTAAAATACAAAAAACAAGTATAGAAAAGTTGAAAATATCCTTAATTTTTCCAGAAATAATGAGTTGTTACTATCAATATAGAAATCCAAAAGATATTTCTAGACCTAATGATCCTGAAACAAGTCTTGTATAGTTAACTTAAGTGATGGTATAATATGTACAATCAGTTAGACAAAGCGCTTTATAAAATCATAAATATATTGATGATAATTTCAGATGTAATTAAACTTTCCTAAAATTACGGATAAGAGTTTTAAAAGCTTATTCATATTTGATTGAGAAAAGGAAATATGAAATTGGATTTGTTATCAATATCCTAGATACTCTTTAGTAAAAATTTTGAGAATATCCTTCGAATTTTGAATTACTATTTGAATACTTTTGACTATTGAAAATATTAATCATGCTATTTGTTAGATTAGTTGATGACTTTGAAAAGTTCAAAACATTATTGAAGAATCTGAACAAATAAAATGTAATTGTATCTAAACATGAAATTGATAATATAGTTGTTCTTATATCTGTTAGTGAAATACCGATAGTTTTAGTTTCTTTATTTATAGCTGCTTTGATACTTTTTACTAAATATTAAGGTAGATTTAGTACACTTAATACACTTGAGTGATAGTTTCTTTAACCCCTTCGTAATTTGTGAGGTAAAAGAATAGTGTTAAATCTAGGGTATAATAGTATTTTCTTGAGAATATTTTTTGTTTATAATGTGGTAATATTAAAAGAGGTGATACGATGAGTCTAGAAGAAAATAATAATAGTATTATGCCTACAGGATTTTCTGACATTGAGGGGAACATAGTTAGAGAAAGTTCGTTTTTAGATGATGAAGGAAACATTGATTGGGCTAAATTTGCTCCTTTCGGAGGCTTTGTTTGTAATGATGATGGACCAGTTATTGAGATAATAAAGATTACTAAGTATGGCAGTGTAGATAGATATGGCAAAGCTCCCTTTGGTCGTTATGTATGTCCAGTTATTGACAATCGTTTTTACTCCTATGAACAGCGTTCATTACCCTATATTCTAGAATCAGTTAACCATTATATTTTTAATATCCATGATGATTTAGCTGGTAATTATGCTTGTCCTGAATATATAAAAAATTCTATTTTTAAAAATATAATATAGAAAATTATGAAGACTTGCTAGAATGTCAAGAAGGAACTGTTGCGGAGGCATTTAATCAGTGTGGTGGAGCTAAGCAGATTAAATTAAACATATTGATAATGGATTATATTGCATTAGGTATAATGGAGAGGAGTAACAATGAGAAAAAATACACTTGAAAGAATAAAAGAGGCTTTAGAAAAAGAAATTATTCAAATAAATTATACGAGTTT
>OGFC01000913.1_pt1 | contig 21460 bp, 16 predicted proteins | sample 1570841 | NCBI WGS metagenome assembly OGFC01 (sample SAMEA2582137, study PRJEB24529) | metagenome | biome: Human gut stool | place: China | collected 2011 | reverse complement strand
TTTTGTTTTCAAGCGGCATTATTGTCTATGAAAGAACATCTGTTCTGCTCTTTTACCAGATTGCAATCCAGTATCTTTCTTTTATGGACTATGAATTTACAATAGTTTTTTATGCATAGATAGCTGATTAGTCCGTTCTTTTCCTGCCAGAAAACGAAGGATGAAAAGGGATTTCTGTCCTGTAATTCGTAAGGGATACACCTTGATGCGTATTGAGCAAATAATATGAATAGTAATGTTGGTGAAGGCGTTAAGAAACGCTATTTGCATTGCAGTCAGCTCTGATTGAAAAAACGGTCAGATTTTACGAGGACCCGCGATTATGTTATAATTAAATCCCAAAGGAAGTGGTTTATCTTTGAAATCGGATGTGTTATACCGGACAGCGAAGAGAAAATTCCTGGATGCCCTGCCGGACATTCTTTTCTTTTTGTTCTTGTTTTATGCGATATTAGTTTTATTTGGTGTTCAGTATGTGATTGTTGTATCCTTCGTAACCCTGCTGTATAAAATACGAAGGAAGAGAAAGCAGACACCGCGCAGATTACTGATCATGTTTCTAGTGCAGATGGCATTGAGTGTATTGGCATTTTTAGCCTCTCATTCTCTGGTAGCCTGTGTGCTATTGAATATCACGGTGCCCTTTCTTCTTGTTTTTCTGCAATCCTCACAGTTCAACCAAAAGGGATACATGGCAAGTGCTATGGGCTTTGTCTTTCTGCAGCTTCGCCCTATCCCCTATACTGATTTTATGACTTATCTGCTGGTCATGGCAGGCTCGCTTGGCTTTGCGGTATGCTGCTTGCTGTTATCCTCCTACGGACATCGCAGGCAGGATGACTATGCGCTGGCTCGGAAAGGGATAGCGCTATTGCGGCAGCAGTTGGATGCCTGTCTTAACCAGAACGCGGCTTTGATGCAGTGGGAAGAGCTGGCGAATATTCAGAGAATGCTCTATAAACAGGCTTATCAGAGTCGTGGCTTCACCTATATTGCGACAAAGGAGGGAAGACTGCGCTATCTGTTTGCATTACTGCTGCAGCGAAGCAGTTATTTCCTGGAAAATATTGATCAAGTTCATGTGTGCAGTGAACAGCAGCAGGTGCTGCTGCAAAGATTCGTGCAGTTCCTAAAGCATGCGGATACTTTCAACTGTACCGATAATACGGCACTGCAAAAGGAAGGGCAGCTGCTGTTTAGCGCCTGCCGGAAAAAGCAGGATGCGGTTTCCCTGTTTCTGCATAATTTTCTGCAGCTCTTTCTACAGATTCTCAAGGATTTGCAAGAGAATAAAAAAGAAGCAGTTCATCGGGAATGGAAGCTGCCCGAAGAGCACAGACTTCGTAACCGACTGCGCATGGACAGCTTTGAATTTCGATTCGCAAGCCGTCTTTCTCTTGTTTTGCTCCTTGGTTTTTTGTTTGCCCGTCTCTTTCAGCTGGATCACTCCTACTGGCTGGTACTGAACGCATTTCTGCTGCTGCAGCCGATGTATGAGGAAAGCGCCTATCGTCTGAAAACGAGATTTATCGGAACGATCCTCGGCTGTACGATTATTTATCTGGCGCTTCCACATATCCCCGGCATAGAAGGTCACTTCCTATTTGCAAGTATAGTGGTATCATTGATGTATTGTGCAACTCCCGGCACCTGGATGCAGGCGATGTTCTCCACCTGCTTTGCGATTACGCTGACATCGCTTGCCATGCAGGAAACGATTGCAATAGAGATGCGTCTTATCTATGTAGCCGCTGCTATTATTCTTGTACTGGTGATTAACCGCTTCTTTTTCCCTACAAGCCGCAGCGGTCTGTTTCATGCGAATATGAAGAGGATGTTTCATCTGCAGCATTCCTACCTGCGCATCCTGCAGGCGAGTCTGCATGCCCCGCTGGATTATGGTATTATTATGGATGCCTTGACGAGCTTTCATATGGTATATGACCAGATTCTGGAGTATTTGCAGGGCAGCAAGGAGAATATTGCGCTCTATCGTCATCTGCTTTCTGCATTCTGGCATATGAGTGTGGAGATGGAACAGCTGATTTTCGCCGTACAGCATGCTGCTTTATCAACGGAGCAGGAGCAAACCGTACAGACATTTCTTCGCATCTGTGATGTGATGATTCAACGATGTGAGGTGGGAAAGGCTGTGCAAAAGAGCAATGCGGATTTTCTTACAGGAATGTATGAGGACGAGCTGCATCAGCTCATGCAGCGCTATTATCGGCATGTTTCAGATATCAGCAGTATCTGCTTATCCAACCAGCTTTGAGAGAAGAAGGTAAGACTTCTCTACTTTTCTTCTAAGCAGCTCAGATCGACAGGCAGCTAGTGTCTGCATAGCGCGTTTTATGTAGTACAATTTGATTTTCTGCTTTTTATGTGTTTGTCAGGCTCCTGCTTTTGATCACCTTTCATTGATCTCTGTGATTGCGATTCATCAAGGCTTCAGGCTACAAGGCGTATACAGTCTCCTGTATTTTCATATAGTATTGTAAAATGCACAATACTTATGCTGTGAAAAGCTGTGATACCCACGTGATAATAAATGTTACAAGATATTGAAATATAAGCAAAAATAGATTACAATAAGAGTGTAAAAAGGTTACATTTATTATAAATAAGCAAAGGGATTATCGGACATATGCCGCCAGACGGTATATGTCTGGTTTTTGTTTACGGGGTTATATCAAAAAGATAACATAAATAGAATCAGCAGCGGGATGAAGGGATGATATGTATATGTCACAAAAACAGGGGCAGCTGCAACAGCTGAGCAGTGATCTTGTCCGTCTTTTCTTTGAGGAACATGATTGTAGAAAACTTAATGAATATCTCTGTGAGGATATTTCCCTGATTGGAACACACGAAGCAGGCAGCATACATTGTGTGCAGGAGGTGCGGCGTGTGCTGCAGGATGTCTGTAACAGTCCTTCTGCCTGTGTAAAGCTTCAAAACAGCCAGTGTGAAATCATATATCAGAAGCAGGGAGCTGCTGTTGCGTTGTATTCCTGTATACAGTATTCACAGGCACAAAATACCTCACAGCCTTTCCAGCTCACACTTGTTTGGGAAAAGGAGACAAAGGGCTGGAAAATTTGCCACATGCATTACTCTTATGCTGCGGAAGCTGTACAAAGGGATGCAGGTGCTGACAGCCGGATATTAGCGATGCTTCCTATACATAAGCAGGATACCCTGACACAGATTTTTAATCTGGAGGGCTTTGTGGAAGCGGCACAGGAAATCCTGCAGCATACCGATCAGCAATTTGCGCTTTTTAAATTCGGTATCAGTGACTTTCGCTTTATCAATCAGATTCACGGCTATGCGTTCGGGGATGATGTGCTGAAATGCATTGCCCGCAATCTGAAATTCTTTTGTCAGGAGGATGAACTTTGTGCACGCATAGAAAAGGATACGTTTGCGGTTCTTCTTCACTTTACAGACAGTGATGCCTTTCATAATCGTCTGCATCGCATCCGAGAGAAGCTGCTGGATGCGAGCATTGCCGCCTGTTTAAAGCATCCTATCCAATATATCGGAGGCGTGTACCTGATTAAGGATGCGTGTGGGGAAAGCATCAAATCCATGCTGGACAAGGCGGTATTGGCGATGCAGTATGTGGAGCGTAACAGCCGAATCAGCGATTTCCTCTATTTTGAGGATTGGATGCTGTATCAGAAAAACCGCAGCAGTGAGTTGCTGGAAGAGGCAGTGAAAGCAATGCAGGAGGACACCTTTCAGCTCTACATACAGCCGCAGTTTCAGCTCAGTGATGAAAAAATCATATCCGGTGAAGCACTGTCCCGCTGGTTCCTGGAGGATGGCAGTTGTGTCCCGCCGGATGAATTTATCCCGCTTTTTGAAAAGCATGGAATGATATCAAGCTTTGATTTCTATGTTTTGCATAAGCTTTGTAAGCTCATGCGGCAGTGGATGGACGCCGGAAAACAGCTTTTACCGGTCTCCGTCAATCAATCCCGTCTGCATATAAAGGAAGAGCACTATCTTCAGAATTTCTGTAATATCGTGGACTCCTATGCAATACCGCATGAAATGATTGTTTTTGAGCTGACGGAATCGGCGTTTACAGATTGTGCAAATGACCTTCAGGTCTTTATGAAAAATATTCATGAGGCAGGCTTTCAGATAGCTATTGATGATTTCGGTACCGGATATGCCGGAATCGGTATGCTGAGTCAGGTGGATGCGGATATACTGAAGCTTGATAAAGGGATGCTGAATGGCATCAACACGGATCGCCGGCAAATGACGATATTCTGGAAGATTATTGAAATGGCGCACAGTATCGGTATGCAGGTCATATGCGAGGGAATTGAAACAAAGGAACAATTTGTTGACCTGAAGATGCTGCGCTGTGATATCGGACAGGGGTTTCTGGTCAGTCGCGCAATATCAGCCGATGAATTCGCTGCGAAATATCTCGCATAACACAAAATCCGTTTCCTGTCTTGTTTTCCTAGCAGAAACGGTTTTCTTTTACCGTAGAATGCGGTAGAATACAGATAGGTGATAATATGGTACAAATTGGAAATGACTGGGACGAGCTGTTAAAGGATGAATTTCAGAAAGAGTATTATCAAAGGCTGCGTGTTTTTCTGGCAAGAGAATATAAAACACAAACGATATATCCGGATATGTATGATATATTCAATGCCTTGCGTTATACAGCATATAAGGATGTAAAGGCTGTGATTCTGGGACAGGATCCTTATCATGGACCCGGGCAGGCACATGGTCTTTGCTTCTCGGTGAAAAAAGGGGTGAATCCACCGCCTTCCCTTGTGAATATCTATCAGGAGCTGCACGATGATGTAGGCTGCAGGATTCCGCAGCACGGGGAGCTGACAAAGTGGACAAAGCAGGGTGTGCTGCTGCTTAATACCGTGCTGACGGTACGCAGAGGGCAGGCGAATTCCCATAAAGGGAAGGGCTGGGAAATTCTTACCGATGAGATCATACGCAAGCTGAATGACCGTGAACAGCCTATCGTATTTTTTCTGTGGGGAAGAAATGCAAAGGAAAAGAGTGCAATCATTACAAATCCGGCGCATCTGATTCTCAGCTGTCCGCATCCCAGCCCCTTCAGTGCAGATTATGGTTTTTTCGGATGCCGTCATTTTTCAAAGGCAAATGCCTTTTTGCAAGAGCACGGACAACAGCCGATTGATTGGCAGATTGACTGATTCCTCCTTAAACCTGTTCATGCCACTATTGATAGATGAATGAATACAACGTATGAATACGGGTTGGCTGCATAGGCCAGCCTGTTTTTATACAAGCACAAAGGAAGCTGATTGGGAGGTGGTACAGCTGTAACAGGATGGTTTCTGCTGTGGTTTCTCTGTTTTTCAGTATTGTCTGGGGTATTTGAAATATCAGCCGAGGTGTATTTCAAATAGGGTGTATGGTTCTAGGCATGCTATCATAGAGCAAGGAAGGGGCGTTTTTGATAATCAGAAGCCTTCAGCTTGTTCCTTTTCTTGTCCGCAGCAGTGGTATGTATCATTTGGAAATCCAGTATCCTCAAGAGCATTTTCATTACGTTATAGCGGTGCTACCCATTCTACAAGCAGTTTCAGCTTAAAGCATGAATGCTACATTCTCACGCAAAAGCCCAGCCTTACTGTAGAAATAAAAAAATCCTGTATTTGATTTTTCTCAAACACAGGATAGTGGTATTGCTTATGAACGGGAGCTGGCAAGCTTGCGCTGACGCTCACTGGCAAGAGCCTCGCCATCTTCCTTTGCAAAGCGTTCACTTAAACGCGCATTGCTCAGCATCAGCTTTAATCGGTTTTCCTGATTGACCTTTGTCGCACTTGGATCATAATCCACCGCAACAATATTCGCCATCGGATATTTATCCTTGATTTTTCTGGTCATACCTTTGGCAACGATATGATTGGGAAGACAGCCAAACGGCTGACAGCAAACGATGTTATGCACACCACTTTTGATCAGTGTAACCATTTCACTGGTCAAAAGCCAGCCCTCGCCCATCTTGGTCCCACGGTTGATGATTCCTTCACTGTTTTCGATAACCTCCTGAAAGGTATCCGGGGCACGGAAGGTTCCCTGCTTCTGGATTGCGGTAATAGCTTTTTTCTGCATATTCTGAATCAGCTTATCCGCCATCTGAATGAAGCGATAGCTCTTTTTATTGCGGCCATAGTACGCGTGATCAATCAGCGAATTTTCAAGGCAGTAAAGACCAAAGTCAAGAACACCGCTGACAACGGGCTCACAGCCCTCACGAATCAGGAAGTCCTCCAGCTCGTTATTGCCTAACGGGGCATACTTCATATAGATTTCACCGACGATTCCCACCTGAATTTTCGGCTTCTGACTTCTCGGCAAGGCAGCGAAATCATGCAGTATTTCCTGATAGTTATGCTTCATCCGCATATAGGACAGGGAGTCAAACTGCGCAGTAATCGTATCGATCCAGGTGGTTACCAGCGCATCCGTACTGCCCTTTTCCAATTCATACGGCTTGCACTGATTTTTGATCCACATCAGCATATCTCCGTATAAAAATGCATATAATAATCTCAGCAGCATCTTAGGAGTTAGCTTGAAGCCGCTGTTTTTTTCCAGCTGAGAAAAATTGACGGAAATAACCGGAACATGCGCAAAGCCGGCCTGAACCAGCGCCTTACGCAGAAGATGGATGTAATTGGAAGCACGGCATCCGCCTCCTGTCTGTGTAATCGCCAGTGCGATATGCTCGGTATCATACTTTCCGCTTTTTAATGCATCGATCATCTGACCGATTACCAGCAGGGCAGGGTAACAGGTATCATTGTGCACATTCTTTAAGCCTTCATCAATGATCTGCTGTCCCTCTGTTTTCAGGATTTCCACATGATATCCTTCCTTGCACAGAATATTGCGCAGAAACTGGAAATGAATCGGCAGCATCATCGGTACAAGAATCGTATGTGTTTTCTTCATTTCCTTTGTGAATTCTACATGTGACATGCTCATCCCTCCCTTTCTTCCATGGCAGCCAGCAGCGAACGGCAGCGAATCTTCACCGCGCCGAGGTTGTCAACTTCATCGATTTTAATCTGTGTATACAGCTTGCCGTTGCGGCGAAGAATATCCTTTACCTCATCTGCGGTAATCGCATCGATTCCGCATCCGAAGCTTACGAGCTGTATCATTTCCATATGCTCCTGCTGTGCCACATATTGTGCGGCATTGTACATGCGGGAGTGGAAGGTCCACTGGTTTAAAACGTGAACGCTTGGCAGCGCGGACTGCTTCGCAATACTGTCCTCACTGATAACGACAAATCCCAAATTGTTTAACAGTCTGTGAATGCCATGATTGATCTGCGGGTCTACATGGTATGGACGTCCGGCTAGCACAATGACATCCCGGTGATTGCGTCGAGCAAACGCTATGGCATTGCGCCCTTCCTCCTGCACACGGTCCTTGAACTGCTGATAGGCGAAATAGGCATGATTGCTGGCAGCCTGTACATCCTTGAAGGGGATATCCATCTGTTGGGCTTTAAAGTATTCAAACATCCTTTGATCAAAGATACGCTTATCCTCCAGATATACGTAGGGGTACAGGAATTTTACATGTTCCAGATTCATATTTCCTTCCACAACCTCGGGATAATAGGCTACGACCGGACAGTTGAAGTGATTGTCTCCCATGTCCTCATTGACGTTGTAGGTCATGCATGGATAGAAAATTGTCTGCAGTCCCTTATCGATGAGCGACTGAATATGACCGTGTACCAGCTTGGCAGGATAACAGATCGTATCGCTTGGGATCGTGTGCTGTCCAAGGGAATACAGGGCCTTGCTGGAACGATCGCTTAAGACGACCTCATAGCCCAGATTCGTAAAGAAGGAATGCCAGAAGGGCAGGTTGTCATACAGATTCAAAACGAGCGGGATACCGATTTTTCCCCGAATACCGGGAACCCCCTTCAGCTTCAGCAGCTCCTCATATTTATAATCATACAGATTCGGCAGCTTTTCCTTGTTGACCTTTCCACTCACCGGTCGCTCACACTTGTTGCCGGCGATATGCTTTGCCCCATCCGCAAAGGTATTTACGGTCAGATTGCAGTGATTGGTGCACAGTGCACAATGAAAGGCCTTGGAGCTATGGGTAAAGCTGTCAACCTCTTCCTTTTTCAGAAGAGAGGAGGCAGTGGCTTTTTTCTCCTTCGCAATCAATGCAGCACCATATGCCCCCATCAGATGGGAAATGCTTGGGCGAATGACGTTTCTTCCAAGCTCCAGCTCAAAGCTTCGCAGCACCGTATCATTCAGAAAGGTTCCTCCCTGTACGACGATCTGTTTTCCGATATCGTCCGGACTCTTGGCACGTATAACCTTATACAATGCATTTTTTACAACACTCATACATAAGCCGGCAGAGATATCCTCCATGCTGGCTCCGTTTTTCTGTGCCTGCTTGACACTGGAATTCATAAAGACCGTACAGCGCGTTCCAAGGTCCACCGGATGCTTGCCGGCCAGCCCCATGCGGGCGAATTCCTGAATGTCATAGCCCATGCTTTTTGCGAAGGTTTCAATAAAGCTTCCGCAGCCGCTGGAGCAGGCTTCATTCAATAGAATATCATCGATCGTATTATCACGAATCCGGAAGCATTTCATATCCTGTCCGCCGATATCGATGATGAAATCTACCTGCGGGTTGAAGTAATGGGCGGCATGGTAATGGGCAATCGTCTCCACAACACCGATATCCAGATGGAAGGCATGCTTCATCAGCTCCTCCCCATAGCCCGTTACCGCACTGTGTATGATGTGAATGCGATCCTCCATCAGGGCATAGAGCTTTGCGAGCTCCTTCTGCACGACATCTACGGGATTTCCCATATTCCCGGCATAGCTTTCATATAGAATACGGCATTGTTCATCGATCAGCACCAGCTTGGTTGTCGTACTGCCGGCATCGATGCCCAGATAGGCATTGCCTCTGTAGGTGTGGATATCACTGCGCTCTACACTGGCACTGGTATGGCGCTTCTTGAATTCCTCATAATCCTCATCGCTTTCAAACAATGGGGGAAGACCAGCTGTCTGCACCTTTTTACAGGCCATTGCCTCCATTTTTTCCAGCAGCTCCTCATAAGAGAAATCCACAGTCTCATTTGCCGCATATACGGCGCTTCCAAGTGCCACGAAATATGGGGCAAGCTCTGGAAAATTCGCTTCCTGATCACGCAGCTTCAGTGTTTCCTTAAAGCGCTCCTGCAACCCCTTTAGAAAATGCAGGGGGCCTCCCAGAAACAATACATTTCCTTCAATATTTCTTCCCTGAGCCAGTCCGGCGATACTCTGATCGACGACCGCCTGAAAGATACTGGCCGCAAGGTTTGATTTTTCACAGCCCTGATTGATCAGCGGCTGTACATCGCTTTTTGCGAATACACCGCAGCGTGATGCAATCGGATACAGCGTGGTATGCTGCAGGGACAGCTGATCCATCGTTTCCAGATCGACATCCAGCAGGGTTGCCATCTGATCGATAAACGCTCCGGTACCTCCGGCACAGGTAGAATTCATACGCTCCTCCAGCGTTCCCTGTAAAAAGATGATTTTGGCATCCTCTCCGCCAAGCTCAATGACGACATCGCTTGCCGGATAATATTTGCGCACAGCCTGTGCGGTGGCAAATACCTCCTGTACGAAAGGAAAACCTGCATCATCCGCGATTCCCAGGCCCGCACTGCCGGTGATGGCAAGTGCGATTCTTTGTCCCTGTAACAGCTCCCGCAATTCCTGCAGCTTGGAAACACTCATTTCCCGTACCTTGGATTTGTGGCGCTCATAGCTCTTGTACACGATCTCATCCTGATCGTTGAGAACCACGGCCTTCAGGGTTGTGGAACCTACATCTATTCCCAGTTTATATGTCATAGGTTACTCCTTTCTCTCAAGCATTTTGAACATCGTTTCCCGCAGTTCAGGCAGGATTTCCTCGATGGAATCCGGCTGCTCGAAGAAAATAGCGTTGTAACAGACAAATCCGATGATTTCCATCATCATCAGAAAACGATTGAGTGCTTTCTTTTCTGTTTCCGTTTCCCGCTTCAGCAGCTTCAGAAAATCCGGCATGCGTTCGATATGGGCAAATACCATATCCCGATGTTCCTTTGTATCCAATATAGAAGCAATGTTTTTCTGGACCGTACGAAGCAGCTTCGGATGCTGAATATAATAGGTGATCAGCTCGTCGATAAAGGTGCGCTTCCAGCAGGTGCTGTTGGAAAGAGCAGCCTCGTAGGAGTGATTGAGGATATCGTTCATCAGACAGCCGTGCTGCTTGGTAAGAATCTGAGAAATCAGTTCCTTCTTATCTTTATAATATACATAGAACGTCCCTTTTGCGACATTTGCACGCTTGACAATCTCATTGACAGAGGTGGCCTCCACGCCCTGTTCATGAAACAAGGCAACAGCAGCATCCTGAATACGTGATCGTTTACTTACGGATTCTTCCACAAAAACACTTCCTTTATTTGTACATTTTTATAGTTTATACCTATAATGACCGCCGGTCAATAGATTTGCATCTTTTTTCAGATAGAATTCAGAAAAGTGCGGTTCTTATGAAATGTGTAACCGTTTTCTATAGGAAATTAAAATTTCCTCTTTACAATGTAACAATGTTTTGTTAATATATAGGTGTAATAAAACAATGTTGCGTTAGAGGTGATACAATGGAAATATCCAAAAAGGATCTATTGAAGACGACTGGCATCTCCTATGGCCAGCTGTATCGATGGAAACGGGAGGGCCTGATTCCGGAGGAATGGTTTGTGAAGCGCTCCAGTCCAACCGGTCAGGAAACCTATTTTCCGCAGGAGAAGATTCTCAAGCGCATTCATGCCATACAGCAGCTCAAGGACAGCTATTCTCTGGAGGAGCTTGCCAGAATTCTGACACCGGAGATCAGTAACCGCCTGTTCTGTGAGGAGGATCTGGAGCATTTCGATGAGCTGGATATCGAAGTAGCGGCGGATTTCATGGATGCCATGAGCAAGGACAGCTTCGTATTTCTGGAGGTGCTTGTCATGATTGCCCTGTCGCAGGCGATGGTTGATACTGCAATTACAGAGGAGGAACGCACACATGCTGTTTCATTTTTAAGCAAACAGATGAGTGAAATGCACAGTGCGGATTATGTTTTAGAGCTTTTGCAGGCGCAGGGACACCTGTATGTACTGTTAAAAAAGGAAGACAGTGAGGTTTATCTGGATGATGCCCTTGTTGCCATACGTTCCATACACTTGAATGAATTAAACAATGCGATCAAGCTGAAATACAAGGAAACCTTTCAGTTTACATTTGATGAAGAGGAGATGAGATCATGATGACATATCGCGTAAAACGGATTCTGTGGGGACTGGTGTTCGTCGCTATCGGAATCGGCTATCTGGGAACACAGCTGGACTGGTGGGACTTTACCATATTCTTTCCCGGCTGGTGGACCATGCTGCTGATTCTGCCCGCACTCTACAGCATGCTGGATCACGGCCTGCATTTCTATAATATCTTTACGGCGCTGGCAGGGTGCTACTTTCTGGCAGATGCCAATGCGTGGATTGACGTAAAGCTTACGTATCCTGTCTGGATGGCGATAATCTGCATCGCAATCGGTCTGCGTTTACTATGTACAAGGAGGGTTCACTGGTATGAATACAGATCACATGAATACAACGATTGAGGGAATCGGTTCCATTTCCGGTGGGAAATACGGGCGTATTGATATCGAAGGGGTCGGCTCGATCAATGGGGATTTGGAGTTCGAGGTTTTAAATATTGAGGGTACCTGCAAATGCAGCGGTGATTTAAAGGGAGGCACCATGGATGTGCAGGGGGTTATGACCTGTAAAAAGGATATCCGTGTAAGACGACTGGATATCGAGGGTGTTGTGAAAAGCGATGGTATCCGTGTGTATGCCGATGAAATTTATGTAGAGGGTGTCCTGAACAATAAGGGAGAGGTGAATGCCGACAAGGTCCGTATTGAAGGCTGCGCATCTCTGAATGATCTGTTCGGTGATGATATCCGGATCAACTATGGTCATGGTCAGCATATATTCCATGGTCTGTTCGGCTTTCGGCCGGAAAAGAGAAATACGGCGCGCAATATTGAGTGCAGTCAGCTGATTGCCTGCAATATGTCCTGTCATTCCATCAGTGCGACCGAAATTCATCTGTCCAGCCATTGCCGTGTTGATCACATCACCTGTGATGGAAAGCTGGATTATGACAATACCTGCCGCATCGGCAGCATCGACGGTGATTGTGAAAAAATTGTTAAATAGAAAAACGGCCGGTAGGGATTGCGCTTACCGGCTTTTATGGTATAATTCTTACGATTGCAGGGGATGGTGAGCGTATGAAATTGCAAAAAATTATGTATGAATATGTGTATGTTGTGATCGGCGGCTTTCTGTTTGCCGTTGGCCTGAACCTGTTCATTGTTCCACTGGATTTGTACAGCGGCGGGGTCATCGGTATGGCGCAGATCATCCGTACCGTGCTGGCGCAATATGCCCATATGGACTTCGGTCAGCTGGATATTGCCGGTATTATCAACTTTTTAATGAATGTGCCGTTGTTTATTCTGGCATATCGCAGCATTTCCAGAAAGGTTTTTGTGAAGACGCTGCTTTGTGTGCTGACACAGACGGTGGCCTTTACGATTGTTATGATACCCTCCACACCGATTCTTGACGATGTGCTTGCGGCCTGCTTGATTGGCGGTCTGATTTGCGGCTTTGGTATCGGTCTGGCTTTGAGAAGTGGTGGAAGCGGTGGTGGACTGGATATTCTGGGGGTATATTTTACCAAGAAGTTTTCAGACTTCAGCGTCGGACGTCTTTCCAATATCATCAATGTTCTGGTATTCGGCGTCTGTGCGATTCTGTTTAATGTGACGACGGCAATTTATTCCATTATCTATACAGCCTGTATGTATCTGGTTGTCGACAAGACACACTATCAGAATATCAATATGACAGCGATGATCTTCACCAAAGAGGGAGAAGTACAGGAAAGCATTATGAAGGAAATGGGCAGGGGAGTCACCTACTGGAAGGGGGCAGGAGCGTATACGAAGACAGATACGCATATTCTTGTCACTGTGATTTCCAAGTATGAGGTAACACAGCTGAAGAAAATTATTTATAAGATTGATCCCAGAGCTTTTGTCATCTTCAATGAGGGGATGAGCATCAGTGGGAATTTTGAGAAGCGGTTGTAAATAATCGCTTTTTCTCTATGGAAAGGGAGGCTTGCTTATGCGAACCATCACAAGGGAAGAGGTGCGAAGCCATCTTTACCATGCACAGCATCTGGTTACCCCCGCAGATTCTTTACGAGCGGCGGCAGGGAGGGGTATGCGGGTTTCAGAACAGTCCTCCCGGTACGTGGCTGTGTGCGGCATTTAACCGGCTGCCCTCATGCAGTGTACAGCAGCTGCAGCAGGAACTGGATGAAGGTAAGCGCATCGTGCAGGCATGGAGTCTGCGTGGGGCACCATGGATATTTCCGCTTTCGGATGCGTCAGTGTTTCTGGATGCGCTCTGTGCAAAGGAAGGGGAGGCCTGGATTTATACAAACGGGCTGCGCTATTGTCAAAAAGAAATCGGAGTCCCTTTTTCCGTGCTGCTGGAGGAGCTGATGCAATGCCTGCAGATATTGAAGCAGGAACCCGTTGTGTCCAAGCAGCGGCTGGATCAGGTATTGGCTGCGGCTATGTACGCCCGTATACCATCCGTTCTGCAGCCTTTGTGGCAAGCTGCCTCCCCATTCGCCAAAGGACAGCTGTATGGAGAAGCCATTGTCTCCTTTTTGCTGCGGCCGGCTTCCTTTCAAAGAGGTATCGTCTTCGGACCCAGACAAAAGGGCTCCCCTACGTTTACAGCCTTTCCTTTGACAGCTTCACAAAAGGATACTGCCAGTGATGCAGCGTGTCGCTCTCTGGTTTGCCGGTTTCTTCATGCATACGGTCCCGGTGATGTAAAGGGCTTTGCGAAATGGACAGGGATGGAGCTGCCGCAGGCAAGGCGCCTATGGAAACTAGCTGAGCATGAACGTACTTCTGTGATGTATCAGGGAAGAGAATATTCGATATGGGAAAGGGATACGTATGATAAGCAACAGGCAGTGGAAGCCGTAATGCTTTTGCCACCACATGATCCCTTACTTGATCTTTGGGACCGTGATTTGCTTCTGGAGGATCGCAATTTGCAGCGCATGGTATGGAAAACGGTGCAAAATCCCGGTGTTGTGATGCAGAATGGAAGGATTTGCGGTATCTGGAGATCAAAAAAGCAAAAAACGGTGAATGAGCTGCATATCAGACTGTTCACAGACATAGACATGAAGAGCCTGCATATCTGGATAAAGGCATATGAACAGTTTCTAGGGCAGAAGATTCTGGTTGACATCAGCAGACCTTGATATGCTGATGTCGCATTTCCGTGCTGTTCGCTGGAAGCTGAAGAGAGCATGCAATTCTTCAGCCTGTTATGCTACGCTGTGCACCAGTAGCACACAGTCCCCTCCTTTGTACCTTCGATATATGTAAAAAAAGCTTCAGGTACTGGGATTCTACCGGAAGCTTTTCATAATGTGGGAATTCAAACATACTTATTTAATTTACCACAGGTACTTGTTATTGACTTTCTATCAAAATTATTTAACCTTCTTAATCATACAGGTTTTTTTATAGAAGGCGATGCCATACCCTAGAATGTCGCTATAGCCCTTTCTATGCAGACCCTCGATATACTGCTTTTCTTTAATCTGTTGTATTGCCAGCTCTGCACTCTTTTCCACATCCTCATCACGCTTTGCCACCTTTAATTCAAATAGCAGTCCTCTTTTCTTGTAATACGCCGGTAGAACGGCAAGATCCCATCTTCCAAATCCGGATTCCAGATTGGAAACAATGCGATAGCTGCCCTTCCCCTGCAGCATACCATTAAGAAATCCATGATAATATTTCTCATCATAATCAAAATAGCTCAGGGATTGAAATAACACGGTATTCAGAATTTCATTTGCTTCTTCCACATGCTCCTGCAGGAGTGCTTCTAGAAAGGATGCCTGATAGCTTTTGATTTGCTGCTTAAACCATTCTTCAAAAATGGTCGTGTAGATGTACTGAATTTCTTTATTGGGAATCATAAGCTGATAGGTGTTTGTGTCCGTTTTGCCTATAGCCTTCAGATAGCCGGTAAATAACAGGAAGCTGTATAGATTATCTGTATCATCCAGTTCCCGATATGTCAGCTCCGGTTTGATTGTTTTTTCAATCATGCCGCCGCTGGACAGGGTATCAAAATCCTGTTTCATTTCCGCATTCCCCTGCTGTATAAAACGATATATCACATCATTACCACTCGTATTTGCCCAGAAGGATTCAGGTGATTTGTTATTAGAATTGGTCAAACGATCCATATACATCAGGACACTCCATGGATTATACACATCACAGCCACCAAACTGATAACCATCGTACCATTCCTTCATATGATTCCTATACTCCAGAGCATCATATTTCTGAAGTAATATATCAATTTCATTCTGCAGAAACCCAAATTGCTGGTTTTCATCGCCATCGAAAATAGAATTTACCTTGAAGTTGTTTAGACCTGTAAAAATCGATTCTTTTGCGATCCTAAGACAGCCTGTTAATACTCCTTTTTCCAAGACATCATTTGTTTTTAGTGCAGCACTGAAAACATTTCTTAAAAATTCTACCATTTGATCATAATAGCCGTTCAGATAGGCACTTTGCAAGGGTACATCGTATTCATCAATCAATAGGATAACATTTTGATGATAATGCTGCTGAAGACACTCACAAAGGAATTTCAGCGCTGTCTGCAGGCTTACCTCGTTTTTTGTTCCCATATAATAGGCAGTAAGCAGTTCCTTGTCAATCGCATTGATCTGTTCACTTTCCAGTAATTCCTGATTTCTGCGTATGATATCACGTATGAAAATACTGTACATTTCCAATTGCTTTTCAAAGGTGGTTTGCTTCATTTCCTTTAAAGATATCATGATGACGGGATATTTGTTTAGATGCTGAGCAGCATCACACCGTTTCATAATGTTTAAGCCGTTAAAGAGATAAGCGTTTTCTTTTTGCTTAATGGAAAAGAAGTAGTATAGCGTGCTCATATTCAGTGTTTTACCGAACCGGCGCGGTCTTGTATATAAAACGACTTCTTCATGTAAGACATCATTGATAAAATCTGTTTTATCGATGTAATAAAAGTTTTTATCGATCATTTTTTTAAAATCTTCCACGCCTATCGGCAATCGTTTCATGTCATCAGCTCCTTTATTTGTATTATACCACACAGATGCAAACACAGCATACAAACCTGAAAAGATTGAAAAGGGGTAGAAAATGCTGCGTTCAGATAGTACAATAAGGTCATGAAGCAATGCCTTCAGAATATAGGATATTTCTTATCGGGGAGATGAATTTATGCATATAATCGATGGAACAACCTGTCTGCGGGAAGTTGAACAGCTGATTCGGGAATATACACAGCTGCTGGGCAGGGATTTAAGCTTTCAAAAGCTGGAGGAAGAGCTGTGTGATTTGTTAGGCAAATACAGTGGAACAGAGGGAAGACTGCTGGCTGCTGTTGCGGATGATGGTTGTGTTGCTGGCTGTGTAGCGTTTCATCGCCTCAGTAAGGAATGCTGTGAAATGAAGCGGCTGTATGTGAAACCGTCCTATCAGGGTCAGGGGATCGGACAGAGGCTGGTGGAAACGATTCTTTTGATTGCGAAGGACGATGGGTATTCGTGCATGGTGCTGGATACGATCGAACCCTTACAAAGCGCCATCCGCCTATATAGACGCTTTGGCTTTCAGGAAACGGAGCCGTACTATGACAATCCGATGGTGGATGTGCTGTATATGAAGAAGCTTTTGAAAGAAAGGTAGGCTATAGCACACATCACATGGATGCAAATATGAAGATTATCCAAATAAAAAAACACGTCGTATGACTTTGTGGAGCTGGAAGCTGCACGATGGTCATCGTCTCTTCCTGAAAAGAGCAGACGTATTCTTTAATGTTCTTGCGTTAGGTTGTTTAATACAAAGAGGAGAATTCAAATTCTATTGATAAATACAATCGTGTCATATTCTCCATATATAATTTTACAGGTACTCGTGTAGGAGCCTTTTTTATTGCAGAAGCTATTTCTTTTTTTCTGATGTATACTTTTCGTAAATGTATTTCAGACCCTTGAAGGTCAGATTACGATCATAGATATCTATCTCATCAGTATTCTTATATATGATTTTTCCAAGGCCGCCGGTTGCGATGACCTTCATGTCAACACCCAGCGCCTTTTTAAATTCCTTGATAATGTATTCGCTTTGTCCGATATAGCCGTAAACCAGACCGGCCTGCATGCTCGTTGTTGTTGTCTTCGCCAGGATACTTGCGGGTTTTTTGATTTCGATTTCCGGAAGCTTGGCAGCCTGTGTCCACATCGCCTGTGCACCGGTTTCAATGCCCAGCGTGATGACGCCGTACTCAAAGTTACCGTTGCCATCCACATAATCGAAGGTGGTTGCTGTGCCATAATCGACAACCAGACACGGACCTCCATATTCATAATAGGCTCCGGCAGCATCCACGATACGATCGGCACCGACCGCCTTTGGATTTTCTGCCTTGACAGAGATACCGGTACGAATTCCCGGCCCGATAATGATTGGCTCCTTATGCATATATTTACGGATACCGTTTAAGAAGGAATGCATGATTTTCGGTACGACACTGGATACGATAACATCCTGTATATCCTCTGGCTGTACCTTGGAGGCATTCAGAAAGTTCATCATCATGAAGCCGTACTCATCACTTGTCCGCTTCATTTTTGTGGTCAGTCTATAATTTCCAATCAGCTTGTCGCCGTGATAGATACCGATCGTTATATTCGTATTTCCTACGTCAATGACTACTAGCATTGGGATTCTCCTCTTTCTTTGCTGAGAGCAGCCAGACGTGTCAGTATCTCAACGCCTACCTCATATTTGCTCATCAGATCCAGTGTTTCGCTATGATCCTTTTGAATCAGGGTAACTACATTCGTATCTCCCTGAAAACCGGCTCCCTGTTCATGCAGGTTATTGGCTACGATCATATCACAGTTTTTCTTATTCAGTTTCTCAGTGGCATGCTTTAGCAGATGCTCTGTTTCCATCGCAAAGCCGCAGATGATCTGATTGGATACTCTGTGCTCTCCCAGCCATGCCAGAATGTCCGGATTTTTCACAAAGGTGATTTCCAGAAACTCTCCCTGTTTCTTTATTTTGTTGTCTTCCGTTTTCTGGGCACGGTAATCACCGACAGCCGCAGCCTTGATGATGATATCACAGGATGCGTATTCCTTTTGTACGACCGCAAACATATCCTGTGCACTGACAACGTTCACGACACGAACACCCTGCGGGGCACTTAGCTGGACAGGTCCGCTGATCAGCGTTACGTCCGCTCCCATGTCACGGGCAGCTCTGGCAATTTCATAGCCCATCTTTCCGGAGGAATGGTTGGAGATAAAGCGTACCGGATCCAGTGCCTCGCGAGTCGGTCCCGCGGTAACGAGCACGCGCTTTCCTTTAAGAAGTCCGGTTGTTTCCAATGTACGGTCAATACATTCCTCGATATGTGCAATATCCGCAAGCTTGCCTTTGCCGGTATCACCACAGGCAAGATATCCGACCTCCGGTTCCACCAGCTCATAGCCGAGTGCTTTTGCGGCAGCCAGATTTTTCTGTGTGACCGGATTTTCATACATTCCGGTATTCATTGCCGGACAGATCACTTTGGGACAATCTGCGGCAAGAAAGGTCGTCGTCAGCATATCGTCCGCAAGACCATGCACGATCTTGGCGATTACATTTGCGGTTGCCGGCACGATAACGAAGATATCCGCACGGCGGGCGATGGAAATATGTTTGACACTGCGATCTGCCACCTTTTCAAAGGTGGACACCATCACATTGTGCTTTGTTAGTGATTCAAATGTCAAGGGGGTGATGAATTCCGTGGCATTCTGCGTCATAATGACCTCCACATCATACCCTTTCTTGATCAGATTGCTGGTCAGCTGCGCTGCCTTGAAGGCCGCAATACCACCGCTGACACCTAATACAACTGTTTTTTTCATAGTATCCCTCACAGGTTCTTTATAAGTCGTTTACTATTATAACGCAACATTCTCTGCATCACAACTGTTTCAGGGCGAAAAAAGATAAAAAATTCACAAATGAAACTTTCCTGTAGAATAGCCGTCCGTTTCGATTATTTCCATGCATTTTTAAGGAAAAGCTATTATAATATAGATAAGAAAAGCGTGAGGAGGGAGATTATGGAAATAGTAAATACGGAGGCTATGCGGAAAATGGATACAGAGGCCATTCATGAGTACGGCATTCCCGGAATCCTTTTGATGGAGCATGCGGCGATGGCGGTCATGGACTATATCCGCGAGCATGTCGCAAGAGACAGCCGCATTATGATTCTGTGCGGCCCCGGCAATAACGGCGGGGATGGCTTTGCGCTGGCCCGGCTGCTGGTGGAGGAGGAGTATACGCAGGTGAGAATCCATTGCAGTGTTCCTTATGATCGCATGAGTCATGATGAGGCAGTCTATGCCCGTATTGCGGAAAGCTATGGCATAGAGATTATGAAAACGCAGGATATGGAGCTGATTAAGCCGGCACTGGATGCTGCGGATGTGGTTGTGGATGCCTTGTTTGGCACCGGACTTTCACGCAATATTGAAGGCTTTTATGATGTTTTGATTTTATACCTGAATCTGTTGAATAAGCGCGTAATCAGTATTGATATCGCCAGTGGTGTACATGGGGATACCGGCTGCATTATGAATTGTGCTGTACAAAGCGATGTGACGATCACCTTTGAATGTCTGAAACGGGGACAGCTGTTATATCCCGGCAGCAGCTATTGCGGTGATATTCTGGTTAAAAAGATTACGCTTCCCAAGGCAGTGAAAGCCAAGATCGAGCAAAGCATTCATCTGCTGGATGAGGAAATGGTGCGCCGGTTTCTTCCAAAGCGTGAAGCCCATTCCCACAAGGGAAGCTATGGCAAGGTGATGATGGTGGGAGGAAGCTCCTATATGCATGGGGCGATTACGCTTGCGGCGAAGGCTGCCTTGCTGAGTGGCACGGGAACACTGACACTGTTTTTGCCGGATTGTATTTCCGATATCATTTCCATGAAGCTGGAGGAAAGCATGCTGCTATTGGCCCCCTCCATGAATGGCAGCTTCTCCATGATTTCCGTTGACCTGTTGAAGCGCAATCTGGATGCGTATGACCTGATTACCATCGGTAATGGGATGGGGCGCGGCGAGGTAACACAGGCGATGGTGCGCACGGTATTGGAAAGTGATCGTCCGTGTGTGCTGGATGGCGATGCTCTGTATGAAGCTGGAAAGCTGCGTGAGCTGCTGCATCGTCCGGCGATTACGATCCTGACGCCGCACCCGAAGGAAATGAGCTATCTGTGCGGCTGCAGTGTGAAGGAGGTCGTGAAGGACCCCGTGCAATGTGCCATGGAGTTTGTGAACAGCTTTGAGAATGTCGTGCTCGTGTTAAAGGATCAGCATACGATTATTTGCAGCAAGGATGTTATGTATATGAACACGGCCGGCAATCATGCGCTAGCCAAGGGAGGCAGCGGGGATGTACTGTGCGGTATTCTGACAGGTCTGTATGCGCAGGGAAAGAATGCATTACAGGCAGCGGCAGCTGCTGTATATGTTCATGCTTGTGCAGCTGATGAGCTACTGCATACAATGGATGCCTACAGCATTCAGCCAAGTGATCTGATTGCTGCGCTTTCCGATACGTATGGGATGCTGAAAAGGTGATATCCTTTCCCTAAGGGACTCTGCCAGTACTTTCATATACCGTTGTTAGGGTTCCTGTGCTACCTTATGTCTAAACATAGTTAGCCTCCTTTCCAAGGTCTATAATAACAAATCCTCTTGATGTTCTTCTTCAATTACATTATGAGAGGATTTGTTATTTTTTTCATCCCAAAATAAATTAACTCCTTTTGATAATACATTGACGCAGAATATGATATATGATATATATTAATTAAAGAAAGCGTTTTCTTATAGAGGGGGGGATAAGTGTGAAACAGATTTATTTTTATTCTGTGGTTTTGCTAATTAGTATTATATTCTGTGGTTGTCAAGATAACTCGAAAATCTCTGATACAGATGCTCATTGTCGTGATTTGAGCATTACATTTGAGGAGGATAAATTTCATATAAAAGAAGATGATGAATTTGATGTTTTAGGTGCTGTGGAAAGTACGAATGGTGAAATCGAATCTGTC
>OGFC01000910.1_pt1 | contig 21511 bp, 19 predicted proteins | sample 1570841 | NCBI WGS metagenome assembly OGFC01 (sample SAMEA2582137, study PRJEB24529) | metagenome | biome: Human gut stool | place: China | collected 2011 | reverse complement strand
CCCGTTTTTGCAGATTCTTTTGCTGCAGGCGCTGCATTTCCTCTTCCTGAATGCTGTTTTGTGCCACTGCCTGCCAAGACAGCTCCGCCGCCTGCAATGCCTGCTGTGCCTGCTGCTCTTCTATTTGCGCGTGCTCACAATCCCGCTGCTGCTGCGCCAGATTGATTTCCAGCTGTCGAAGCCTTGCTTCCTGCTTCGCCCCCTGTGCGGCTGCAAGCGCATGCTCCTGCTGCAGCTGCTGTACATACTCCATAAGTGCTTGCGTATTGCGCAGCTGCTGCGGGATGCTGTCCTGTAATACGGCTTTCTGCTGATCGTTCAGCAATATCTCCGTGTGCAGCGCCTGCTGTTTTTGCTGCAGCTGCTGCCATACAGCCTCCTGTTCCTGCTGCTCCTGCTGTAGATGCTCCAGCTGCTGCAAAAGCTCCTGCAGGATTTTGTTCTGCTGCTCTGCATATTGCTGCTTCTGCTGCAGCATAGAAAATTCTGTCTGGGAAAACGGCTGCTGCAAAAGCGTCTGTATAGCCTGCATATGCTCCTGCATAGATGTATTCCTCATTTGTATGGACAAACGCACATGCTCCTTTTGCTTCTGGATACCCTGATATGCTTCCTTTTCCTGATCCAGCTGCTCCTGCAGCTGCTGTAGCTGTACTACGTCCTGATATGCCGCCTCTGCTTCAGCGAGTGCTGGATGCGTCGTGCTTCCACATACAGGACAGGGCTCGTGTTCCTGCAACGATGCTGCAAGCTGTGCCGCGCTATTTTTCAGGTAGACACGCATTGCATCATCATAGGCCCTCTGCAATGGCTCCAGCTGCTTTGCCAGCGTATTTTCCTGCTGTAACAGCGCTTTTTCTCTCGCTTCCTCCATCTTCAGCTTATCATAAAGCAGGATTCGTTGCTGCTCATGGTAATCCGCCTGCTTCCACACTGCAAAGCGCTGCGCAATGTCCTGCAGCCCATCCAGCTGTTGCCGGGTTTCCTCTATCCTGTTTTGCAGCTGCTTGATCGCGCTTTTCAGCTTGTCGCATTGCACTTGCTTCTGCTCCAGCTGTCGCTGCTGGTTTTCCTGCTTCTGCTTCAGGTCACGCTCCTTTACAAGCAGCTGCTGCAGCTGTTCGACAAACGGTTGCAGCTCCCTTGCTTCATGCAGCTGCTGCTGCAGGCGCTGCTCCTGCTCCCTGTATTCCTGCAGCTGCTTCTGCCACAGGGGAGCCTCCTGCTTCTGCTGCTGCAAATGCTTGTGCTGCTTTGCAACAGCCAGCCGATTATCGACGCGCTGCTTCCATATACTACGGCATTGCTGTAACGTATTCCATTGTGGCAGCACCTTTGTCAGTTCCTTCTGCCGTTCCAGAAAAGCGGCCAGCTGCCTCATCTCTTCCTCCTGCTTCAGCAGCTGCTCCCCTGTCTGCTGTGCCTGCTGCAAAAGCGTCAGCTGTTCCCTTCTCAGCCTTTGCTGTGCTGTATCCTGCTTGTTTTGTTCCAGCAGCTGCTGCTTCTGCTTCAAATCCTGCTCCAGTGTTCTGCGCGTGGCATCGGCCTGCTTCAGCCACGCTGTAATTTCCTCAGGACTCTGCATATCTATCCCGCTCAGCAGGGCATCCCTACGCTGCTTTTTCATATCCAGCTGCTCCCGCTGCTGCTTCATGGTATCGCTGAGCACCTGATTGATGCCGGTCCAGCGCTCCATCTGAAACAGCGTTTTCAATATCTCCTGCTTTTCTTCACTCTTGCTTGTCAACAGCTGTTCAAACTTCCCCTGCGGCAGGATCATAACCTGTACGAACTGCGCATAATTCAGCCCCAACAGCTCCACCGCCTTTTCCTCAACGTTTTTCAGCTTAGGGTTTTCAAAGAAAGGCACAAACTCGCCGTCCACGATTTCTCCGGCATCAATTTTCAGCTGTGGCGTCAGCTCCTGATTCCGCTTCTTTCGCATCGTGATCGTTCGCACGAACCGATAGGTACGCTGATGCAGCTGAAATTGAAAATCAACGATGGTCGCATCCTGCGCCTCAGCAAAACGGGAACGCATACTGTACAGATCCTCCCGCTGGGAACCGCTGCTTTTCCCATACAGCGCATAGGTCATCGCATCCAGCAGCATTGTCTTTCCACTGCCCGTCTCTCCCTGAATGAGGAACAGATGCTGTTCATCAAACACATGAAAATTGATGCACTGCGGCTTCACATAGGGTCCGAAGGCCTGCAGCTTCAATCGCTCAGGTCGCATACATTTCCTCTCCCTCCTGCTGTTTCTGTGCCTGCAAAAATAGCTGCTTTGCTGCTTCACTCAGCGTTTCACCATAATAGTCCTGAAAAAACTGCTGTACGATATCTAAATCCGATATGGTCTCTAAATCCTGCAGGCGTATGGTAATATTCGTCTGCTCCTGCTCCATGCTTTTCCCACTCAGCTGCAGAAGATTCTCATAGCCCTGTCGGAAATAATCCAGCATTTCGTAGGATACCGGTAAATCTGTAACTTCAATTTTTACATATGTGTTATTGGACACTGCCTGCTGCAGCATCGTATCCTTCAATTCCGCATAGCTTCCCTTCAGCACCTGCAGGGGATGCAGGGGCAGGATATCCCGTTTTGATACGGTATCCGTCTGACTGTCATAAATCAGCACGCCCTTGCGCTGCGCAGCCTCTGAAAAGGAATACGGCAGTGGGGATCCGCTATACCATACACGTCCGCCGGCATGCTGACGGCGATGCAGATGTCCCATCGCCACATAGGAAAACCCGTCAAAAATATGGGAAGGTACCAGATCCGCTCCGCCTACCTGCGCAAACCGATCACTTTCACATACCTCGGCATTTGCCAAAAAGGCATGCGCCATGGCGATATGGCGATACGCTGAATCTGCCGTAGAAAGAATATCCTCACAAATACAGGAAAAAGCCTCAGCCTGTGATTGCACATCCCTTTGATATACCGTTCTTACCTGCTCCACATGAAAATACGGAATCGGATAAATGATGCAATCATCCAACCGAATTCCCTCTACTTTTTCCTTCAGACTGCCAATGATGTGCAGTCCCATTCCCTGCAGCAGTCTTGACAAGGATGCAAGACGGGTTGCTGAATCATGATTTCCGGCAATGACAATCACCTTTTTCTTTAGCTCCATGCACAGCATATACATGATATCATCGTATAATTCGATAGCCTCTTTACTGGCCAGAAGCGTATCATACACATCTCCTGCCACCAGCAGTGCATCGATGCTTTCCTCCTCAACAATCGTCCTCAGCTGCTGCTTGAACCAACGCTGATCCTCCAGCAGCGACAGCTTATATAAATCCATTCCCAGATGCCAGTCGGCCGTATGTAATATTCTCATTCCATTCCTCCTTACCTGAAAACAGGGCAGATTCCTCTGCCCTACTCCTCTGATCCTTCCACTGTCTGTCCTTTTTCTGCCTGAAAATCCTTACTGTACTGTATATCCTTAAAGGACCAACGGACATCAAACTGCTGATAGGTGACCACTGTTTCCGGCCAGTTGATTTGATAGGTCGTTTCCGCAAACACACTGCCATCCCTGGTTTTGGTCTTTGTCCCGATATATTTGATTTCTCCGCTGACAATGCTGGCATCCGTTATGAAAATGCTCGGCACTTCAACAGGATGTGCTTTATCATATTGATAGTTCAGCGTTATCTGGGTAGCATGATCAAGCTGCTTTACACGTTGCTCCATGCTGACTACATAATTGACAAAAACCTTGGTCGTTTTTTCTACGGTCTTTCCATTTGATAAATTCAGAATCAGACGCAGCACATTTTCTCCGGTTGCGTAATTGTAGGCATCCTTTGATATCTGATAGCTGCTATAGTCCGATACATTATCTACATACGTATTGTTGATGTACAATTCTACACTGCTGATTGTGGAAGTATGCTTTTCATAGCTCCAGGAGACATCGATATATCGCAAATCCTTTCGATACTCTCCCTCAAACTGCGTGATTTCCGCTGTTGTCTTTGCAGGTGCAGGGTCGGGCGTTGTCACCGCCGGCTTTGCCGGTTCCTGCTGCGCTTGCGTATTTACAAAGATATAGACGGATAAGGCAATGATAATCAACAGTATGACAGTCAGCAAGAAAACAAAGAAGCCGTTCTTTTTCAGATATGTCTTAATGTTTTTCATATGCCCTCCTTATGTACTCTCTATTATACTGTTTTCCATAGTAGAAAGCCACTGATTTTTGTCATAATCATGGAAAATCACATCATTTTACACAAAGAAAACACTTACAAATTCTTTTTATCAACGGATATGGAAATAAAAAAGATATAGAATACGAATCATCATCCGCATCTATATCTCCATTCCTTTATTCGTTTACCGGTACCAGAGGTACAACGATTCCGTCGTATTTCTCCTCGATGAATGTCTTTACATCCTCGCTATTCAATACCGCAATCAAATCCTTGATTTTTTCATCATCCTTGTGTGCTGTCTGCACTGCTATGATATTGGCGTAGGTCTGTGCAGCCTCACTATCCTTGGATTCGGTTACCAGCACCTTTTCACTGATTTTTGCATTCAACGCATTGTTTCCGTTTACAACTGCAAAATCAACATCCGGAAGACTTGTCGCACAGGTTTCTGCCTGCATTTCAATGATTTCAATCTTTTTATTGTATGCTTCGATATCCTGCTTCGTCGCATCCACACCCTTGCCCTTTTTCAGAGTGATAATACCGTTATCGGCAAGCAGCTTCAGGGCACGTCCGCCATTGGTAGGGTCATTCGGCACGGAAATTTTCTGCCCGTCAGCAACCTCCTTCAATGATGAATGATTGTCGGAATAAATTCCCAGCGGTTCAAAATGCACTGCAAACACACTTGTGATTTTGTCAGAGACATTTGCCTTCTTTGCCCAGTCATCCAGATATGGCTTATGCTGGAAGAAATTCGCATCCAGCTCATCATCAACCAGTGCCTGATTCGGTTTTACATAATCTGTGAATTCCTCGATTTCAACCTTGTAGCCCTTCTTTTCCAATGCCGGCTTTACGTGCTTCAGAATTTCCGCATGCGGCGTTACACTCGCACCGATGCGAATCGTCTTATCCTCTTTTTCACTCTTGGCATCATCGCCCTTTGCACCACAGCCTGCCAGCAGTGCAATCGTACATAACCCAACTGCTAATGTTTTTAATTTCATGTTCTTTCCCTCATCTTTCTATATAGTTTTATTGCGGAGCCTGTGTATCGGCATATGCATTGCATACGCGGATCCGGCTCTTGGTTTATATGTGTCGAATCTGTGAGCTGCACATTCGACAGATCCGGCAATTCTGCTTCAGCATGTGCTTCACACACGTCCCTCCCTTACTGTATCAATGCGTGGTTTTACGAATCGCAAAATTTCCGATTCCCTGAATGAGTGAGGTAATCAGCAGCAGTACGACCACACTCACATAAATAACATCAAACTGGAAGGAATTATAGCCATAACGGATACAGAAGTCACCCAGACCACCGCCACCGACAGCGCCTACCATGGCAATATAGCCAATCAGCGTAATCAGCGTAATCGTCGTTGCGCGGATAATGCCCGGTACACTTTCCTTCAGATATACGCGGAAGATGATTTCCAGCGGAGAACAGCCCATTGCCTGACTCGCCTCAATCAATCCGTTATCCACTTCGGATAACGCACTTTCAATCTGTCTTGCGACAAAGGGGATGGCACCTACAGCCAGAGGAAGCATGGCCCCCTTTAAGCCGATGGTCGTTCCGACGATAGCGCGCGTCATTGGTGCTATCAGAAAAATCAGTACGATAAAGGGAATCGCCCGGAAGAAATCAATGACCTTTCCGATCAGGAAATAAAGAATCACATTTTCCAGTATGCCCTCCTTTTTCGTCACGACCATAATGACACCGAACAGGGTGCCGATCAATAAGGAAATCACTCCGACGATGCCCAGCATGATGAAGGTTTCCAGAATCGCTGTCCAGAAATCCGGCAGCTTATCCATGATATTCGGTATGAATCGATTCAAAAATTCTAGCATGATTTCATCACCTCCACGCCTACTTCATGCTCCTTCAGATAGGCAAGTGCCTGATCGATATGCGCGTTTTCTCCGCTTAAAATGACAATCAAATCACCAAGCGGTGTATTCTTGATAATCTCCACATTTCCAAAAATGATATTGGTATCCACCAGAAACTTTCTGGATATTTCCGAAATCAATGCCTTGCTGGTGCTGACGGAATCATAGTTCAGCTTTACCATGCGCTGTCCCTTTTCCAGCCTTGTTACACTGGCTCCGGTATCGAGCATTTCCTGCACACGATGAGCATTGCTGGTTGAAGCGATGAAATTGCGTGTTACCTCTGCCTGTGGCTTTGAGAAGATATCAATGATGCTTCCCTCCTCCACTACATATCCGTTTTCCATAACCGCCACACGGTCACAGATTTCCTTGATTACCGCCATTTCATGCGTAATCAATACAATGGTGATGCCCAGCTCCTCATTTACCTTTTTCAACAGCTTTAAAATACTTTTGGTTGTCTGTGGATCCAGCGCACTGGTTGCTTCATCACACAGCAGCACCTTGGGATCATTCGCCAGCGCACGCGCAATAGCAACACGCTGCTTCTGTCCTCCGCTGAGCTGTGATGGATAGGCGTCCACCTTATCACCAAGATCCACCAGCTCCAGCAATCTGCGTATTTTCTGATCCGTCTCCGCCTTGCTCAACCCGCTTCCCTTCAATGGAAACGCGATATTCTGATAGACTGTACGGCTGCGCATCAGATTGAAATGCTGAAAAATCATTCCGATTTTCTTGCGCATAGCTCTTAATTCCTTATCCTTCATTTTCGTGATATCCTGTTCATCAATCACGACTGCTCCCCTGCTCGGGCGCTCCAACAGATTGATGCAGCGCACCAGTGTTGATTTTCCGGCACCGCTAAAGCCGATAATCCCATAGATTTCCTTATCCTGTATCGTCAGTGTAACATCCTGCACGGCATGTACGTTGCCCGCCTTGCTGTCGAATGTTTTACTGACATGCTCTAATCTGATCATGTCCTCTTCCTCCTGCATATAAAAAAGCCTTCATCCCATAGGACGAAAGCTGCATTTCGTGTTACCACCTAAGTTTATTTCCACCTCACGGTGAAAACCTCATCAAGTACGCTTTCCTGAAGGAAAGTTATACCCTATCGCTGTAACGGGCGAACACGTCGCAGCCTACCTTGTTCGACTGCGCGACTCCAAGACCATTTTCAGCAGTTCCTCTTTATTTCCTCTCACCAAACGGAAACTCTCTGCAAAAGCCTACCTGCCTACTCTTCTTTTCTACGTCATTGTTTATCTGCCCATTATGTTACTTTATTTTAATCAAATCGTCAAGTCTTTTTCTCTTTTTTTCTTTTTATGAAACTTTTTCCTGTAAATCAGCCGATTTTATATTTCAGCTTATAGGTCTTTCCTTCACTTTCATCATCAAAATATTCCGTGTAGCTCAGCATGATTTTCTTCGCGGAGGATGAAATGATAAATACCAGACAGCCGCTGATTTCCTCCTGCGGCTTAAGTGCATATTCATCCGGCAGCTGATTGCGGATTCCAAAGTTATCCTCAGCCTCAAACGGTCCCTCATTATCAAAGGTAATCATGAAGTCATCCTTATACATGGTTAGGATCTCATTGGTTATATTTCGTATCGTTACATGCAGCATGAGAAATCGGGCACCGTCATCGACGATAAAATCCTTCAGCTCCTTTTCACACAGCTCGATCCGCTGCAGCTTGCATGTAAAAAAAATGGTCTGAAATTCATTGATCATCGCCTGATTCGGACAATAATCCGACGTCAGAAGAATATTATGTTTCTGTTGTTCATGTTGAATGATTTCCATTGTTTTCACCTCTCTACCATACTATATGATAGGAGTATGTAAAACCTGTCGAATTTCCTCATGAAATAAGAATATTTGGAAATACACGAATGCCTTTTTTTATGACTTGTGTCAGGTGCTGGCTGCCCAGCGTATGAAAGAGTGCATGAATATCCTCGTAAGCAAACAATAGAATATCCGCCTGTGCATTTCGCCGGATATGTCCTAGCCCGCTGCAATGCAGAGCTCTTGCAGGCCATACAGTCAGTGCCTGCAGCAGCGTCCATGCATCATAGACCTCTGCCATCCCCAACAGCTGTGCCGCACGCAGCTGATCCTGAATCGCATACTTGCCGGCAGCACTGATACAAAAGCGGTGCATGCGCCTGCTGCTTTTCCGGAAAAGATCTGCATACGGATAAAGAACCGCTATGCCATCAGCTGCTGCATCAAGAATCTCAAAGCAGGGCTGTTCACAAAGGGATGGTGCACCACCACCTCCGCAGGCAAGCGTCAGCGTACCGTTTCGCATATACGCCATCCCCTCCTCCAGCTGTCTGCGCAAACCATCGCGTGTTGAGGCTGCGCTCAGCTGGGCCGCTACCTCAATAAAGCCAGGAACCGCAATATGCCCTCTGCCATCCAGAATCCGGGTATCCTTATCGGCATATTCCTGCCAGCTGCCGCATCCGACCGCCAGGATCCGCTCATGGTGGATAGCGATAAAGGCATGCTGAAAAACAAGCGGATGCTTGTTGACTGAGTCCATCGTATAGATCTTTTCCAGATTTATGATTAACAGTGTTGCTTGTTTCTTCACATACATCCCTCACAGTGACTTCTCTTATTATACGTCAAAAAGCGCCGGATGGGAAAAGAATTATGGTATAATTGAAACAGAAAGGGTGAAAATTATGCTGGATTGGCTGAAACATCTGTTAAAAAAAGAAGAGCTGCCATCTGCCGTACAAAAGCCTGTGATCATCACGATACACGGCTATGGCAGAAGACGCAAACATGAATTTGATAATTTCGCCGCCTGGGGAAAACAGGACGGCTTTGATATCGTACAATTTGACATGTATGATCTGTTTGATGAGCAGGATCACGACTGGATGCAATGGGTCTCCAGAGCGAAGGAGGTCGTAGATTCCTATAGAGACAGCGGCAGAGACATCTATCTTGCGGGATTTTCGATGGGCGGTGTGATTGCTTCCTATCTGGCTGTTGTATGCCCGGTGAAGCGCCTGCTATTACTGGCTCCCGCATTCAGCTATATGAATGTTGATATGATTACCGGCGTCCTGACAAAATCTGCATCCTCGCTCATGGGAAATGAAAAGAAAGAGGAAATCCAGCTTCCGCGTGCCTTTTACGGCGCCTTTACAGAGCTGGTAAAAAACCTGAAGAAATATATCGGCTTTGTGGAGTGTCCCGTCTTTATGATACATGGGGATATGGATGAGGTCATTTCCGTAAAAAGCTCTCTGTGGGCTTATAATAAGATCGCGCACAGCCGTAAAAAGCTGATTCTGCTGCACAAAGGGCACCATCGGCTGCTGATGGATGACAAGGTCAGCTGGACATGCTATCAAAATATGAGGATGTTTTTCGAGGGCGTCCTCCTACCGGATAACAAACCGGTCATGGCAGAGGATATCATGCCACTGTTACTGGAGGAGAAAAAACGCAGAGAGCGTGAAAAACAGCCGCAGGAGCCGGTATCGAACCCTCTTCATGAAGATGCTGAAAAACAGAATACCGACAACTGCTAAGCACGTGGCGGTGCAAACGTACAGCCTGCATCAGGGTTGTTAAGACGTTGGCTCCTTCGCTATTCCTTCCATGACACAATAAGATATCACAGGCAGATGGGTTTTTGCGCTTCTGCCTGCATACAAAAGGAGTGTTATTAGCCACTGCTTCCTAAGCGGTGAGAAAACACTCCTTTTCTTCTATGGTTCTGCGCTAGATTTCTATCAACGCTTTCTTCGTTTACAGCTTCTGTCCGCAGGTACTGCAAAACTTACTGTCCGGCTCCACTTCCTCCCCGCATTGCGGGCAGTATTTCTTCGTTATGAGGGAGGTTCCGCATTCACAGCAGAATTTAGCATCCTCCTTGTTCAGCTCTCCGCAATTCGGACATTTGATACGGATCACTTCCTTGACAACCGGCTCCTGCGGCTGTGCAGCTGCGGTATTCATCTGCTGGGCAAAGGCAAACCCTGCACCAATTCCCGCAATCCCTCCACTTTGCTGTGCGGCATCCCGCATCGCCCGAGACTGCTGCCACTGCTGGAAATTCTGCATATTCCCGCTGACCAGATTGATTCCGGACTGCTCATCGATAAATTTTTCAACCTCCTCAGGAAGTGAGATATTTTCGATATTGATCATCAGCAGACTGATTCCCATCGTTTCCATTTTCTCATTCGCACTGACTCTGGCAGCCTCGGAAATCTCACGAAGCTTGCTTGCCAGCTCTACAACGCGGATTTTTTCTTCGGCAATGACATCAATCAGACTTTCAATCACAATCGAACGAACAAACTCAATCACATCCTCTGTCTGATAGATCATCTGTACACCGACCAGCTCCCGCATAAACCTCTCAACATCCACAACCCGCATCGAGAAGGTTCCAAAGCCGCGTACCCGAACCACGCCGAAGGTCGGATCCTCAATGATAAACGGATTCTTCGTTCCCCACTTGTTATCTGTCAGCGCCTTTAAGCTGACAAAAAACAAATCACTGATAATCGGGGAGCGAAAGCCGTATTTCCAGCTTTGCAGTGTGGAAAGAATCGGCAGGTTCTCCGTATTCAATGTATAGGAGCCTGCGGAAAACACATCTGCCAGCTCTCCCTTGTTCATAAATACTGCAGCCTGACTCTCTCTGACAATCAGCTTTGCCCCCTGCTTGATTTCATTATCACGGCTATTTCTCTGATATTTTAAAACGATCAGGTGACTCATGTCCTTGTCATTTTCAATTACATCGATAAACTGCCCCATCAAAAGATCACTGAATCCCATTAGCGCATCCTCCTATCGTACAATATAATCACCGTTTGCATCCTTAAATCTATTGGTTGCTATCATGAACATGTCATAAAACCAGCCAAACATAAAAAACCCTATGGTTATCATATATAGCAATGCACGTCCCCATTTTCCCGTATAGAAATTATGAAGACCCAGGGGACCGCTGAACAAGGCAAGCAAAAACGCCACCGTTTTGCTTTTCTCACTGTCATGAATATCTCGTCCTTTTCCCTGCTCTGCTTTCCTCTGTCTTGCTGCCTCCTGCTGTACTGCAGCCGCTGCATCATAATCCGCATTCTCACTGCCGCAGTACGGACAGCATCTGCTGTTTTCAATCTCTGCACCACATTGCTTACATTTCATAATGTTCTCTCCTTACCTTATTCTATTATACAGGGAACTCGTTTGCTGTGCAATTCATTTTCACTACGCATTTTCTCATATGACTATAATAAAACAGATGTCTTCCTTGAGGCTGCTGGAAAAGCAGGATATTTTAAAAATCGTATCTTCTCACACTTCCACAGCTCCTCTATATCCACGCAAATAACAGAACAAAATCACCATGTTTCCCATAGGATTATACAAAAAATGGGAAACTATTTTCATAGCACTCCCATTTTTTTCTGTTCGTATTTTTTCAATAGCTTCCCCCTACACTGCTTTTGTTTCTTATGATCATATCTGCGGATATGCGGTACAGTCTGTTATCAATTTCGATCAGTCGAACGTTGTCAGCTCCTGTCTATTTCCCCGCAATATTTCGCTCATAAAATTTCTCATAGACATTCGTGAAGAAATTTCCTTTTCCTGTTTTATGATAGCGCATGATCAGCAGCGTCAACAGGATGCCTGCCACTGTGGCACACATGACATCGGTGATCGTATCATGCACACCCTGAGAATAATGATTGATGCAGTCATTGCTGAAGAAAATCAGCATTGCATATTCATAAAACTCCCAGATTTCACCAACCGCGATATTCACGGCATTGATAAAGACGAGAAATACGTGATAATCCTTCTTATCCGGAAATTTATTCGTCTTTTTCAGATAGAAATACAGAATAACCGCCAGCGTCGTGATGAACCAGCCACTGGAGAAATGCAGAACCTTGTCAAAGCCCAGATAGGAATACCAGTGATAGCTGCTTCCAATCAGCGAAGCAAAATACGTAAAAATCGTAGACACGATGTAAATTTCATATACCGGCTTGAAATGCAGCAGCTTAAAGGCAACCGGTACGATCAGGGGCGTCAGCATCGCTACAAAGGTCATACCCAGTGCATTCATATCCCTGAGCGTGTAGTTATGATAGAACGCATACAGCAGTGTAACGATATAGACAGCCGCACAAAGATATAGCATCCTTTTTAATAGAATCTCGCGGCGCTCCAGCTTATCCTGCATGCTTCACATCCTCCAGCATCTTCAGCTTCAGATCCAGCAGCTGCTTACTGAGATCGACATAGTAGGTCTGCGGATATTCAAAACGCAGAATCTCATCCCACATACAGGAAAATTCCTGTTCACTGTACGCACGGATTTCCTGCAGATCCGGAACCTCATAAACCAGCTCCCCGTTTAAAAAGATCGGCTCCAGCAAATCACGCAGCACATAGCTGCCGCCTGGAATCGTCTTGTTCTTCCAGCTGTTCATCTGATGGTAGATGGTCAGATCACGATCTGGATCGAGGTTCTCCCTGTGAATGGTCATGATATCCCCCACAGCCTTACCGCTTTCCTTATCGTAAATACGATAGAGGTCCTTATAACCGGGATTGGTTACCTTTTCAACATTTTCACTGACCTTGATTTTCGGTATCATGGTATCTCCGTCCATGATGGAGCTCATTTTATATACACCGCCGAATACCGGTGCGGATTTGCTACAGACCAGATTCTCGCCAACCCCCATGCTGTTGATCTGTGCCCCCTGTGAAATCAGGGATTGGATGAGATATTCATCCAGGGAATTAGAGATCACGATATTACAGTCCTGCATACCTGCTGCATCCAGTGCTGTGCGGATTTTCTTCGACAGGTATGCCATGTCCCCGCTGTCGATACGAACGCCCTGCAGACGATAACCGTTTGGCTCCAGATATTCCTTTGCTACACGGATTGCATTCACCAACCCGCTTTTCAATGTATTATAGGTATCCAGCAGCACCGTACAGCTGTCCGGATAGGTTTTCGCATACGCCAAGAATGCATCATATTCACAGTCAAAGGACTGTACAAAGGAATGCGCCATAGTCCCCAGTACCGGCATACCGAATTTCTGTCCGGCATAGGTGGTTGCCGTCCCTGCTACACCGCCGATGTAGGCAGCTCTGGCACCATAGTTCGCCGCATCGAAGTTATGCGCACGACGGGCACCGAATTCCATGATAGCTCTTCCCTGCGCCGCTTTGACAATACGCTTTGCCTTTGTCGCAATCAGGGTCTGATGATTCACACACAGCAGCATCGCCGTTTCCAGCAGCTGTGCTTCGATTATCTTCGCCTTAACACGAATCAGCGGTTCATATGGGAATACCGGTGTTCCTTCCTTCACCGCAAAGATATCGCCGGTAAAAATAAAATGCCGCAGATATTCCAGAAATTCATCATTGAAACGATTCAATGAACGCAGATATGCGATGTCACTATCCTCAAAATGCAAATTCTGAATATATCCGATAATCTCCTCCAGCCCCGCAAACACTGCATAACCACCGCTATCCGGGTTTCTGCGATAAAACAGGTCGAAGGTTACGACACGATCCTTATGATTGGAATTAAAGTAGCACTGACTCATGGTCAGCTCATAAAAATCCATGACCAGACTCAGATTCCGCTCATCACGAAAATCAAATTTATAATCCAGACTTTTCATATTCAATCCTCTCTTTCCAGCTTTGAAACGATACAGATCCCGTTTGCCTCCATGTTACGAATACTGAATTCATTACAGGATACGGCATCGTGCACACCCTCGATATGATAGGTATCCACACAGCTCAGCGGTATGATGATTCGCTGCTCTGTCTTATTATGCTCATTCAGCCATGCATTCAGACATAACGCAAACTGCAGGATGCAAATATCAGTACAGCAGCCGGTGATGACGATATCACGGTAATTCTTTAGACGTTCCTTCAAAAAGAGCTGAAAATCGGGACATGTAAAGGTATTCGTGGAATTCTTACGCATCAGCTCCTGTACATACGGCTGTAATTCCTGAATAACCTCGCTTTCCTTTGTGCCGATGACACAATGAGAGGGGTAGGAAATAAACTCGCGTGTTTTGGGCGGATGGGAGTCCGCAATGAAAATAACCCGCTGCTCAGCATCCCGAATCAGGCTTTCAATGTGCATTGTTGCCGCATGGATTGCCTCATCATGCAAAGCTCCTTCATGTACAAAGCCCTCGATCATATCCACAACGAATATGACAGGGTCCTTCAGCTCTTTCGTGGAAAGAGGCTTGTATGCATCTAACCACTGTTTTCTTACTCTAGCCATAGGGAATCTCCTTTAAAATTTTACCTATACGATATTTATTATAGTCTTTTTTTCTTCAATTTGAAACAGAATCCACAGAAATTTCATTTTTACAGCGTACGGCTGCTGTTCCCTTCAATAGCAGAAGCAACCAACGAAAGAGCTAGATCAGCGAACCAGAAATTTCAAGCTGTCTTACACTTTCTATATTTCATAGCAAATGCTGTATCAAGTTCTCGTTTCCATCGATTTACTTACATGCAGGGAAGCGGTATCCTTTTTACGAATCCTTGTTTTTCTCAAATGCCGTGTTGTAGCAGTATCACAAGGCCGTACTATTCACACATACATAAGCACGACATTCGTTTGTTCTTCCTGCAGGTTTTCCTGTCAGTACCACATAGCTGCGTGCTGTGTGCGCATCCTTATCCGGTTCCCGAGCATTTTGCCGCATCGATGGCAAGAACGATCATAAGGGACAACAGTGCATGTCCTTCCTTTCGGATATCCAGCACATAGGTGTCGGTGAGGTGAAAAATCTCCTTATTGGCATGCATGATGCATCCATCCTGTTCACTGATAACATCATATTCCCACTCCATGAAATTCCCCTCGATTTTCCAGTCGTTGCAGGACAAATGATATTTCGATTTAAAAAACGTAAATTCACGCTCGATAAAGCCAATACAGCTTCCATTCAAATACATGCGAAAGCGCGGCAGAAAGGTAAACACCTCTTCCCGGATTTCTCCGATTTCCTCACGCATTGCATTGTAGATAATCAGTCGGTGTCTCCAGGACAGCTTTCCTTCAACCGTGTACACGGTATGTCCTGCCTCATCATATATATCATAGCTGTCAAACCAGGTAAACATACGCTGCTTGAATAACAATTTCATAGCCTTGTTCCCCTTTCATTTATGTTCATTATACAGGAAACAGCAAAAAAAAGAAGTCCTGAAGTATTTCATTGTTTACAGGAACAAAGGCTGACCATAGTAAAAAGGATCAGCTGTATCATTTGAACAATATCGCTGACCCTGATGATTCAGAAGTTTGATAGCATACGCAAGCAGGGAAAATCGCCATCGCAGGATCCCTTTGATAACCATATATCTATAGAAACAGAGAGAAGAACTGAAAGATAAACAATGAGGCAAGATAAGGTACAACCAGCATAACTACCAGAGTTAACAGCAGAAGCTTTTTCCCGTATTCATGATAGACCGCCTGCAAGGTCATAATACAAGGGATACTGAGTAGGACATACACCATAAAGCTGAAGGAGCGAATTCCTGCATCAGCACCCGTCCACAGCGCGCGGATATGGGATACCTGGGCATCCTTTTGCGGCTTGATTGCCACATCGGTGTGCAAAAAGAAGGCTGCACTTTCCTTTAATGCATTTCCTCCCTTATAGACAATATCACGGATATCCCTGCCGATATTGATAGAGGAGGCCTCCTGCTGTTGTACCGGCTGCAGGACGGTGTCCAAAAAGCCGACAATCGTTTCCTTGGCGATAATGCCGCCGGGCAGTGCAGCGACACATTCCCACCGGTCACCAAACCCAAGCGGTGCAAATACTGGTTGAACAAGCTTGGCACCCTGAGCCAGAAAGCTTTCCTCCACGCTTCCATTTGGAAAGTAGGTAAGTCCCCATAAGATCACCATCGCCCATAGGACGATGCCGCACGCCTTGCGCACATAGCTTTTTACCTCCTCCTTCACCTTATGGAGCACTACGCGCAGAGAAGGAAGACGGTAGGGCGGAAGCTCCAGCACCAGCATCGCATCATCATGAAATATCGGAAAACGAGATGCAAGCAGCGCCAGTACAAGAGCAAGAAGGATACCGATCCCATAGATGCTCAGCATCATCCATGCCGCCTTATCTGGAAAAAAAGCAGAGGCGAACAGCACGTATACCGGTAATCTAGCACCACAGGACATAAAGGGGACAAGCAGAGCAGTCAGACGCTTTTGCTGTTCGTTATCCAGCGTGCGGGTCGCATAGATAGCAGGCACATTACAGCCGAAGCCCAGCATGAGCGAGACAAAGCTCTTTCCGCTGAGATGAAAGGAATTCATCAGCCGATCCAGCAAAAAAGCAATGCGCGCCATATAGCCGCTTTCCTCCAGTAAGGATAATACAAAATACAGCAGTGCCATCAACGGCACAAACACAAGCACACCTCCGACGCCGGCAAGAATCCCCTGCAGCAGGAACTGCCGTACTACATACGGCGCCCATTGCAGGGCAAAGGAAACATAGCGGGCCAGTACATCCTGCAGCAGATAGCCGATATAATCATTGAGTGGTGCGGATGCCTGAAAGACAAAAAGCAGGAGGAAAGAGAAAACGAGCAGAAACAGCGGAAGCCCCAGCCATCTATGCAATACGAGCGCATCGATACGCTCACTTTTCGCATACCGCTTTTTCGGATCCTGCGACACGCTGCGCATCAGAGATTCCACAGCACGACAATACCCTATGCGCACGTTTTCTTCGTTCATGTTCCGACACAGCGTTTGCAGCACTGCCGTATCCATATGCCAGGCATCCAGCTGTTTCATGACAAGCAGATCCCCACGCATACACTCCAAGGCAAGACGATGCAGCAGGCGTGGTGAAGCTTCTGCATGTGGCGGCAGGTGCTGCTCAATATACGTATACAGCGATGTATAGATTTCATCCTCCTCGGCATTCAGCAGGGGATGATAGAATACCGTCTCTTGCTTCACCTGTTTTTGAATTGCCTGGCGTACCTCTCGATAATGTCTGCGGTCAAAGGCAGAATACGCCAAAATCTCAATCCCCAGACGCCTTGACAGTGCTGCCGTATCAATATGAATACCATAGGCCTTGACCTCATCCATGAAATTAAAAATCAACAGCATGGGAATCTGCAGCTCCCGCAGAAACAGCGTCAGCATGAGGTTTCGCTGAAGATTTGTCGCATCCAGCACATTGACGATCAGATCCACCTGCTGACTTTGAAGATATGCTGCCGTAATGCTCTCCTCATTGCCACTGTTTGTCAATGAATAGGTGCCCGGAAGATCCACAATGTGATAGCTGTCCCCTCCCCAGCACACATTGGCTTCCTTTTTTTCGACCGTAACCCCCGGCCAGTTTCCGACCTTGAAATCCGCATTGCTGAGTGCATTGATCCATGCACTCTTTCCCACATTCGGATTTCCGACAAATGCCACATGATAGTTCATTCCAACACCTCCCCCTCAATGCAGGCCGCATCCTTATTACGCAAAATCAGCTGATTGCCTGCCGCAAAATACAGACAGGGATCCTGCATCGGCGCACTGCGCAGCTTGCGTATGTGCGTGCCCGGATAAATCCCCAAATAAAATAAACGATCCTTCTCCTTTTTGCACATATGAATATTCGTTACGACCATGGTTTTTCCCATGGCTGCATCACATAGCTTCATAATTCATCACCTGTTTTTCAGTATAGCGGACATGCGAAAAAAACACCGTCATAAAAAGACGATGAAACGTGGTTCTATTTTTCATCACTTATGAATATATTTTCACCAGTATGAAAAAATTCATTTTTTTATTTTCATTTTCGTGTTTTGCGTATATAATATAAACAGGCTAAAGGAGGAAATTACTATGGCTAAGCTAGATTATGTTAAAGAAGCAGTTGTCAAACGCAATCCGAATGACGCAGAATTCATTCAGGCTGTTGATGAAGTCCTGCTGTCACTGGAAAAAGTCGCAGATAAGCATCCGGAATATATCGAAAAGGGAGTATTTGAAAGAATTGTCGAGCCGGAGCGCCAAATCATCTTCCGTGTACCTTGGGTCGATGACAGCGGTAAGCTGCAGGTAAACAGAGGATTCCGTGTGGAATTCAATTCGGCGATCGGACCTTACAAGGGCGGGCTTCGTTTCCACCCGAGTGTAAATATCTCTATTATTAAATTTCTGGGCTTTGAACAGATTTTCAAAAACTCTTTGACCGGTCTTCCGATGGGCGGAGGAAAAGGTGGAAGTGACTTTGATCCGAAGGGAAAAAGCGATGCGGAAATCATGCGGTTCTGCCAGAGCTTCATGACAGAGCTGTGCAAATATATCGGACCGGATACCGATGTTCCAGCAGGCGATATCGGTGTCGGCGGACGTGAAATCGGTTATATGTTCGGACAGTACAAGCGTATCCGAAATGAGTTCACCGGTGTGTTGACCGGCAAGGGCTTAAACTGGGGCGGTTCTCTTGCCAGAACCCAGGCTACAGGCTATGGACTGTGCTACTTCACAGAGGCCATGCTAAAAGCAAACGGCACATCCTTTAAGGATAAGAAGGTCGTTGTCAGCGGAAGCGGAAACGTCGCCATCTATGCTGCGGAAAAAGCAACCCAGCTGGGGGCAACGGTAATTGCCATGAGCGATTCCAGCGGCTATATCGTTGATGAGAACGGTGTAAACCTGGATGTGATGAAGGAAATCAAGGAAGTAAAGCGCGGACGTATCAAGGAATATGCAGATACAGTAGCCGGGGCTTCCTTCCATGCATCAGAAAGCATCTGGAATACCCCATGTGATATCGCACTGCCTTGTGCAACACAAAACGAGCTGCACAAGAGTGACGCGGAAGCACTGATCAAAAACGGTTGTATCGCTGTATGTGAGGGTGCCAACATGCCGACAACGCCGGATGCCATCGAGGTATTGCAGGCAAACAATATTCTGTATGCACCAGGTAAGGCAAGCAATGCAGGCGGTGTAGCGACCTCCGGTTTGGAGATGTCACAAAACTCCGCACGTCTGTCCTGGACCTTTGAAGAGGTGGATGCAAAGCTGCAGGACATCATGGAAAATATTTTCCGTACAGTGTCTGAAACAGCTGCGGAATACGGTCTTGGTAAAAACTATATGGCCGGGGCAAACATTGCAGGCTTCATCAAGGTTGCGGACTCCATGATCGATCAGGGAATCGTATAAGTAAAACATAAGCGGCTGTCGTATGACGGCTGCTTTTTACTTTTCAGAGACTTACCTGCGCGTACCTGCGGTCAGCATCTCCTGCGTTAAGCGTTTATTTTGCAGAGAGTACGCTTTCCGTCTCCTTTTCCCATTGCTTCCCCTTACGCAATATCCCTGTTTCTTACCCTTTTCTTACGGACTTCCTACAATACGCTTACAGCCCTATTCCTCTGTTTCTTCTTGTGCTATGCTGTATACGAAGAAGGCTTTCGTTGACTTAACATATAGAAAGCAGAAAGGAAATATGTATGAAAGAATATCTGAATTGCATTGAATCAGGAAATATAAAGTGTATCTCGTACACTATGTGTGACCGTGTGCAAAGCATGGGAAGAACGAGCCTGGTATGAAACGAAAACGGATACTGTATACAGCCCTCGCTGTATATCTCATATACACCTGCTGTACGACTTCAGGAGCCATAAAGCTGCAGGCCCTGATCATCAGCCGCAATCCCGCTGTCTATTTGGACAGCACAGAGATTTCATATTTTGGAAAACCCTATTACACCTTTCAAAATGAGGTTACCGACTACGAAACAGCGAATCCACTGGGCGTATTTGAATGTCACCGTTATTTCATTTTTGTGACAGCAGAATATGTGGGATTTCCATAAACAAAAGCAATCACATCGCTGGAATGTGGTGGCTTTTTTGAAGTTAGTTCATAGGATTGCTTCGTTTAAAGAACCAGAAGAATCGCCTGTGAAAACACATGCACGAAATGAAAAGCTGCAGGGAACGCATGAAATGTAAAGATACCGAGAGACAAGCAGGGTGCTGTATCACAATACAATTCTACTCTCTATTTCAATACGTCTGAAAAAAGGTCATGCAGTGTACTTTCTTCCAATAGATATTCTGCATCCTTATCGATAAAGTATGTCTGAGAGAAGGGATCGCACTGCTCTATCGCTACAACAGTTATTTCCTGCTTTCTCCATCTTAGCTTAAAGGAAGAGGGAATACTGTCCCCTAATTACATTAAATGGTCTGCTTTTCTTCATCTTTAAAGGCTGAGGAAAAAGCAAGCACTGCACCGGCGCTGCTGCTGGAAGCTGCCTTTCTTTATCTAAAAGATATGCAATGATATGCCATATCAGAAAAAAAGCACACCGCGAGGTGTGCTTACTCATCCAGCTCCATATGACGCTTGATAATTGTTGAAATCATATCAGCTGCCAGCTGCGGGTCATCGTTGCATACGATATACTTGTAATTGTTGACCATTTTGATTTCCTTGCTTGCCTTTGCCAATCGCTGCTGCACGATTTCCTCCGGCTCGCTTCTTCTGCCCCGGATTCGTTTTTCCAATTCCTCCATGCTTGGCGGAATGATGAAAATCGTCAGTGCCTCCGGACATTTTTCACGTACCTGCGTAGCACCCTGCACTTCAATTTCCAGCAACACATTCTTGCCTTCATTACGCAGCTTCTCAACCTGTGACATTGGAGTACCATAGTAGTTTCCTACAAATTCTGCCCATTCCAAAAGCTCTCCGTCATGTATCGCCTGTTCAAATTCTTCCTTTGTTGTAAATATGTAATCAACGCCGTCCTGTTCACCCTGTCTTGGTGATCTGGTTGTCATGGAGATGGAATACGCCAGCTTTAAGGATTCATCATTCATAAAGCAATTACGCACTGTTCCTTTTCCTACGCCGCTTGGTCCGCTGATAATAATCAATAAACCTTTTTTCATGAGCACACCCCTTACTATTCTTACATTCATTTTACTAGCGCAGGCAAGGTATGTCAAACGTGTTTCTGAATTTTTTTTGCTTTTTGAATAAATTAACTACGTTTTCGCAAAAATCGTGAAAAAGATAAAGAATCGCAATGGTGAATCAAAGTCCCTGCGAAGATTCATACATATTTATGATGAATCACGTACAATTCTCAATATGTATCAAATGTGCATAAAAGAGCTATTTTTAACAGCCCAATGGCATCAACCACATTTCCTTAGGTTGATGCCATTGAGCTGAGATGATACAGCTCTTTAAAATTATTGTGGGAATTGCTGTTTAGGATAAATGTAGAGAGTGCAGAATGGTAGGTCGTATGTCTTCTT
>OGFC01000902.1_pt1 | contig 21723 bp, 18 predicted proteins | sample 1570841 | NCBI WGS metagenome assembly OGFC01 (sample SAMEA2582137, study PRJEB24529) | metagenome | biome: Human gut stool | place: China | collected 2011 | reverse complement strand
CTTATATGTCGTTGGTTCCTTTGATCCAACCGCCTATTATGAAACTTTGCACTACTGAAGCTGACCGTAAAATCGTTATGGAACAACTGCGTCCGGTTTCTCATTTTGAAAGAATCGTATTCCCGGTTGTTACTACTATCGTTATCAGCTTGTTGCTTCCGCCTGTATGCTCTTTGATTGGTATGCTGATGTTGGGTAACCTGTTCAAAGAAGCTGGTTGTTTGGATCGTCTTTCCGATACTGCACAAAATGCTTTGATGAACATTGTAACGATCATGCTGGCAACTGGTACTGGTTTGACTATGAAAGCTGAATCCTTCCTGAACTATCAAACTATTTTGATCATTGTTCTTGGTTTGATCGCTTTCGCAGCTGGTACTTTTGCCGGTGTTGTATTTGGTAAGCTCATGTGCATTCTGGATGGTGGTAAAACCAATCCTCTTATCGGTTCCGCTGGTGTATCCGCAGTTCCGATGGCAGCACGTGTATCCCAAATCGTTGGTCAAAAAGCTAACCCTGCTAACTTCCTGCTCATGCATGCTATGGGCCCGAACGTAGCTGGTGTTATCGGTACCGCAGTAGCTGCAGGTGCAATGCTTGCAATGATTGGACCTGTCAAATAATTTATAGTATAAACAGAAATAGGTGCACTTTATCGTGCACCTATTTTTTTTGGAAAAAGAAAAATATAAAGCAAATCATTATGCTGTAGTAAAGAGAAGTACAAGCTTTCTTTATAGTTTCAAGTAATAATGCAGTCCTGAAGCTGGTTAACCAAGATAAAAACATTAATTTTTCTTTTGGTTATTTTGAATAATGTTTTTTGAGTGGACAAAGAATCTTAAATATTGTAAAAATAGTATTATTGTATTATATTAATATACCTTAATGTCAAAAAAGCTGTAAATTAAATAAAACTTACACTTTTAAATTTGAGTGCATAGTGGTATAATGAAGCATAAGGTGTTGCAAGAAAATTCATAGAAAGCAATGCTAAGGATCTTTTACAAAATTCTCTTTATTTTGATATACGCGCCCCGAACGCGCTGTATATAAAATTAATTTAAAAGGAGGAATTATAATGTCCCCAGCAGTAAAATGTCTCATTCTTCTGGCTGTTGTTGCATTGTTATTTGTAACCGAACTCATTCCGCTTGCAATAACAGCTATGGGCGGCGCTATCGCGTGCGGCCTGTTAGGTTTTATCCCTGCTAAACAAGTATTTTCTGGTCTCTCTAATTCGACCGTAGTACTCTTTGCAGGCATGTTCGTAGTAGGTGCAGCCATGTTCTACACAGGTCTTGCACAAAAAATCGGTAATACTGTAGTTCATTTCTGCGGTACCGGTGAAAACAGCTTGATGTTTGGTTTAATGTTTGTTGGTGCTGCTTTGTCTTCTGTATTATCCAACACTGGTACTGCAGCTTGTCTGCTGCCGGTTGCCTTGGGTATCTGCTCTGCAGCTAAAATCCCTGCTTCCCGTCAATTGATGCCTTTGGCATTTGCCTGCGGTCTCGGTGGTATCATCACTATGGTTGGTACTCCTCCGAATATCATCGCTAACGGCGCTTTGGAAGCTGCTGGTATTGCTGACAAATTTGGCTTCTTCGAATTTGCCTGGATTGGTATCCCTGTAACCGTAGCTGGTATCATCTATATGATGTTCTTAGGTAAATACCTGCTTCCGAAAGCTGAATTGGATGCTGATCAGGAAATTGAACAAGAAGTTGAAGCTAACGAAACTTCTGCTTCTAAACAAGTAGTTTCCGGCGTTATCCTGTTGCTCGTAGTTTTGACTATGGCTATCGGCATCAAGGGCGTTTCTTTGGAAATGGCAGCTATTATCGGCGCAATCGTTTGCGTATTGACTGGCTGTTTGACTGAAAAACAAGCTTATGCTTCTATTGACTGGGTAACTATTTTCCTGTTCGCAGGTATGATGCCTGTATCCACTGCAATGGACAAAACCGGCGCTGGCAAATTGATCGCTGAATGGACCGTAGGTCTGATGGGCGGTACTCCGTCTCCGTTAGTTGTTACTGCAGTTTTGTTTATCCTTTCTTGCGCTTTAACACAATTTATGTCCAACACTGCATCTGCAGCTCTGCTGTGCCCGATTGGTATTGCGATTTCTCAACAACTTGGTGCTGATCCGAAAGCAGTATTGATGGCTATCGCAGTTGCAGCATCCTGTGCATTTGCATCTCCGGTAGGTACGCCTCCGAATACTTTGGTTCTTGGCCCTGGCGGATACAAATTTATGGACTATGTTAAAGCAGGTACCGGTCTTGTTATCGTATCCTTTATCGTATCCCTGATTGTAATTCCTATCGTATGGCCTTTCTTCCCCGGCAAATAATTTGTTAGGAAGATAGACGAAAGTATTATTGTAAGAGCAATAAATTAAACAGACGTGATAACTATCACGTCTGTTTTTTTATGTTTTAGCTATGAATAAAAAATTGTCAAAAAGTATCAAAATAGTATAAATATGCATAATAAAGACAGTTAACAGTTTTTGAACTTTTTTGTTATACGAAAATTGTGAAAAAATCTTGAAAAAAACTGGCTTATCTGTTACACTTGTTACTGTAAGCTGTTAATTAAATTTTGTTAACAATTTTGTAACTAAAGATAAGTTTTTTAATAATATGCAAAAAATAGCAAATTTAATCATTCTAGCTTACATATATAATAGGAAGTAATTTGTTACTTCCTTAAAACATTTTTAACTTTTTGAAGGAGGATTCTCATGTCTCAAGCAGTAAAATGTCTTATTATGCTAGCTGTTATTGCTCTGTTATTTGTAACCGAACTCATCCCGCTTGCAGTAACGGCTATGGGCGGCGCTATCGCGTGCGGCCTGTTAGGTTTTATTCCTGCTAAACAGGTATTTTCCGGCCTCTCTAATTCTACCGTAGTACTTTTTGCAGGTATGTTCGTTGTTGGTGCTTCTATGTTTTATACAGGTCTTGCACAAAAAATTGGTGCTTCTATTGTTAAAATTTCCGGTACTGGTGAAAACAGTTTGATGTTTGGTATTATGCTTGTTGGCGCCGCATTGTCCGCCGTATTATCCAACACTGGTACTGCAGCTTGTCTGCTGCCGGTTGTACTTGGTATTTGTTCTGCAGCAAAGATTCCCGCTTCCCGTCAATTGATGCCTTTGGCATTTGCCTGCGGTCTCGGTGGTATCATCACTATGGTTGGTACTCCTCCGAATATCATTGCTAACGGTGCTTTGCAGGCTGCTGGAATGAAAGAGCAATTTGGTTTCTTTGAATATGCTTGGATTGGTATTCCTGTAACTTTAGCTGGTATGCTCTACATGATGTTCTTAGGCAAATATTTGCTTCCGAATAAACAAATTGATGCTGATCAGGAGATTGAACAAGAAGTTGAAGCTAACGAAACTTCCGCTTCCAAACAAATCGTATCCGCAGTAATTTTACTTTGTGTAGTTTTGACTATGGCTATTGGCATTCCTGGTGTATCTTTAGAAATGGCCGCTATCATTGGTGCAATAGTTGCAGTATTGACTGGCTGCCTGACTGAAAAACAAGCTTATGCTTCTATTGACTGGGTAACCATCTTCCTGTTTGCAGGTATGATGCCTGTATCCACTGCAATGGACAAAACCGGCGCTGGCAAAATGATCGCAGAATGGACTGTAAGCCTGATGGGCGGTTCTCCGTCTCCTTTAGTTGTTACTGCAATTCTTTTCATTCTTTCTTGCGGTTTAACACAATTTATGTCCAACACTGCATCTGCAGCTCTGCTGTGCCCGATTGGTATTGCGATTTCTCAACAACTTGGTGCTGATCCGAAAGCAGTATTGATGGCTATCGCAGTTGCAGCATCCTGTGCATTTGCATCTCCGGTAGGTACGCCTCCGAATACTTTGGTTCTTGGCCCTGGCGGATACAAATTTATGGACTATGTTAAAGCAGGTACCGGTCTTGTTATCGTATCCTTTATCGTATCCCTGGTTGTAATTCCTATCGTATGGCCTTTCTTCCCCGGTAATTAAATTTACTTCGGAAAAACAGTAAATTTTATAAAATAAATTATGTAAAAACAGGCGTGTATATCACGCCTGTTTTTTAATACTTGTTTTTGTGAATTTTTTTAGAGGAACGGCTTTAGAGTGTATCCTTTATAGCAAAAATTTGTTATAATAAGAAATGGTCTAAAGGTGTGTTCAGTCCTTGGATAATAGAGAATGAAGGGATTGTTTTGTTTGAACGAAATATATAGAGAAGAATCTCAAGTCAGTGATCGCAGAATGCAGATATCATATGGCGGTTTGGCCGTTATAGTTTTATTATGGATTTATGAAGGGTATCGTTATGTCAATACAGGATATTTTAGCCCTTTAGGTTGGGGCTTTAATATTTTATTTCTGCTGATGTGGATATGGCGTGTTGTTTTTAAGTATACATATATTCTACGTGATGGCGAGATGGAAGTCATAAGCCATGGCGTGGGAATTAGACGCAGTTTTAAAGTGGATTTGACTAAAACTGAAAGTTATACCAATAAATATATCAAAAGTTTTTTTAAGAAAACTAAAATCCGTCATTATATTCACAGGTATTCTTCAGTAGATCCTAATGAACAGCGTTTGTTAGTGTTTACTGAAGGTAAAGATAATAAAAGGCTGGCTGGTATTATTTTTAAATGCAGCGAAAAATTTTTGCGCGAACTGCGCAAACAGATGCCTGATAAATTTTTAAACTTAAATTGAGTTATTGAGAAAGGATGAAAACAATGGAAGCATTGGTAAATGTAGATAGTTCTTTGATTTGTGCTCGTATCATTCAAGTTTTCGTTGGCGCTTTTTTTTATATTTTTATGATTGCTAAGGCAGTTGGATCAGAAAATAAGGCAAAATGGTTCAAAAGACGTATGAAATACACTTTTTTCAATAAAAGAGGTATTTTTGGCGAATATATTAACTTTGGCTATCCTATTACATGGCAGGGTGTAGGTATTTTTGTCGCTATTTACGGCGTTATTTTTGGATTTGGTTATTGGTATGTTTTCATACACGCCTATAATTAAGGAGAGTATTTATGGCAGAAATGAGAGCTGAATTAGTAGGATTATTGATTGAGAAGCATGGCGAAAGAGCGAAAATAAAGCTTGATAAAGATAAAAGTAAAGGGGAAAAAATACCTAAATATTTAGAAGCCTGGTGTCCTATCAATGCCAAAGTTGGCGATGTAGTCGGTGTTGAATATCAGGAAATGAATAAACGTAAGATGCAGATGATATTGTATGGCTTTCCTGTATTGTCAGTGATTGCCGGTGCTGTTTTTGGAAACAGTATCGCTGTATTTTTCGATATTGATAAGACAATGCCTGTGATGCTGGGTGTAGTTATCTGGCTGTTGGTTTCTGTTAATTATGCGCGTATTTTTAAACGTGATGCAGTACGTGAAGGTGTACAGCCTGTTGTTATAGAAATAGAAGCACCTGACCCAATAGTTTTTGATGATACTGAAGATGAAAATGAAAAAAAATAGGAGATGAGCTGATGCTGGTAAGGTTAGCGTCCGGATCTCCGCGCCGTTTAGAATTATTGCGTCAGATTGGGTTAGAGGTTGATGTATATACCAGCGCCTTTGATGAGGTTAGTGGAGATAACGCTGAAAAAGTGGTAGCAGTAAATGCTTTAGGTAAAGGGCAGGTAGTTGTTGAACAAGTTGGCAGCGAAATACCTGTGATTGCTGCTGATACGATGGTTGTTTTGGAAAATGAAATACTTGGCAAACCATTTGACAGCAATGATGCAGCCGTGATGCTGCGGAAATTGTCTGGCAGAGTGCACCGGGTTTTGACAGGTGTTGCTGTTTTTTATAAGACTCAGAATTTAGTAGAAATAGTAGAGACTAAAGTATGGTTTAGAAGCTTATCAGAAATTGAGATTAATGCTTATGTTGCGACCGGCGAACCTTTTGATAAGGCTGGAGCCTATGGAATTCAGGGACGTGGTGCAGTTTTAGTTGAGAAAATAGATGGCTGCTATAATAACGTCGTGGGGTTGCCGCTCACCCGCTTGTATCAAATGATGGCACAAATTGGAGTGAAGGGCTTTTGAGCCAGTGTATAAAAGAATTGTCGCTGGATGACAGACCACGTGAAAAATTGATGCAGCAAGGTGCTGCTGGGTTAAGTAATTCTGAACTTTTAGCTATTTTAATACGTACTGGTACCCAGAAGCGTTCTGCTTTAAGAATTGCAGAAGAATTGACTGCTTCAAGTGGGTTATATCAAAATATAGCCTGTGTGCACAGTGTTGCAGAGCTGGCTAAAGTCAAGGGACTGGGGCCCGCAAAAGCTGCAACAATTTTGGCTGCGTTGGAATTAGGCAAGCGTATTGCAGCAGCTGGAAGTCAGGTCAAGTTAAAAATAGAGTCTCCGCAAAAAGGTGCTGAGATTTTATTGCCAAGATTGCGTTACGAACAACATGAAAAATTTTTGGTGTTATTATTAGACAGCAAAAATCAGGTCATAAGAATGGAACAAGTTTCAGAAGGATCTGTCAATAGTTCGGTTGTGCATCCTCGGGAAGTGTTTGCCCCGGCGTTACTGTACCATGCTGCTGCCATTTTGGTAGCACATAATCATCCTTCTGGAGATCCTAAACCTAGTCAGGAAGATAAAGAGCTGACTCGTAGTCTGAATGAGACCGGGATAATTATGGGAATTCCGCTGATTGACCACCTGGTAATTGGCGATGGAATATTTTTTAGTTTTAGAGAGCAAGGTTATTTAGATAAATGAGGTGTTGAAGAATGTTTGGTATTTTTAAAAGTTTTGCTCATGATATGGGAATCGATTTGGGAACTGCGAATACTTTGGTGCATGCTAAAGGTAAAGGTATTATTATCAGAGAACCTTCAGTAGTTGCCGTAGACAGAGAGAATAAAGAGGTGCTGGCGATTGGTGCCGAAGCTAAGCAGATGATTGGTCGTACTCCTGGACATATCGTGGCTATTCGTCCGATGAAGGATGGCGTTATTGCTGATTTTGATATTACCCAGTCGATGCTTAAATACTTTATAAAAAAAGCAATTGGCAAACATTCTTTAGTCCGTCCGCGTATTGTTGTTGGCGTTCCTTCTGGCGTTACTGAGGTTGAAAAACGTGCGGTTATTGATGCTACTGTACAAGCTGGGGCCAGGGAAGCATATTTGATTGAAGAACCAATGGCGGCTGCTATTGGTGCAGGGTTGCCTGTACAAGAAGCCACCGGCAGTATGGTCGTTGATATTGGCGGCGGAACCTGCGAAGTAGCTGTTATTTCCTTGGGTGGTATCGTTATCAGCCGTTCTATTCGGACCGGCGGTGATGCAATGGATGATGCTATTGTACGTTACATCAGGAAAACATTCAGTCTGTTGATTGGTGAGCGGACAGCAGAAGAAATAAAAATTACTATTGGCACTGCGATGGAACTTGAAGAAGCTACAGAAATGGAAATTCGTGGTCGTGATCTCGTGACAGGGTTGCCTAAAAATCTGCTTATTAATGCGAACCAGATCTGCGAGGCGTTGAGTGAACCGGTGGCTAATATTGTCGATGCAGTACGTAATACTCTGGAGAGAACTCCTCCGGAACTGGCTTCTGATATTATGGATCGCGGTATCGTTATGACAGGAGGATCTTCTTTGCTGCGTAATCTTGACCGTCTACTGAGCAAAGAAACAGGAATGCCTGTCTATGTTTCTGATGATGCTTTGTCCTGTGTTGCCTTAGGTACTGGTATTGCGGTTGAAAATGTAGATATCTATAAAAAAGGATTTATGGCATCTAATAATAAATGAAGGCTGAATTATTATTGTGAGTAAGAAAAATATGAGCCTGCTTCTGATTGTGATAGCATTGGTAGCTCTGATGACCTTGGCTGTTGAAGGAAGAGTACGATTTCCGGTGTTGAATAGAGTGGTGATTGCAGTAATAAGTCCTGTCAACAGTTGTATTCAGACATTTACAGGCGCAGCTTCTTCTTTTGAAAAGAAGCTGGAAGCTATTACGACAATGGAAGCAGAAAACGAGCAATTAAAAAAAGAAAACGCTGAATTGCGAAGGGCTAATATAGCTATGGCTGAGTTTTACGCTGAAAACCAGCGGCTGACAAAGCTTTTGCAATATAAAGAGCACGTGCCTGAACAGAAATTACTGCCTGCCAAAGTTGTGGGGCGGAATATGGGCGATTTACAGGATGTTGTAATCATCGATCGTGGTTCTGCAGATGGCCTGGATAAAGAGATGGCTGTTGTTACGGGTGATGGTATCGTAGGGCTGGTAGAAGAAGTTTATCCTGATGCTGCTAAAGTCATGCTGATTACCAGCAGCCGTTGTAAGATCGGGGCACGTATTTTGAGGGCTGATTCCAGAGCGGTTGGTGTTATCTGCGGAAGAAGCATGGAAAATATGCCTTTAGAAATGGAACATTTACCCAGGGAAGCGGATGTAAGAAAAGGTGATGTTGTTATTACCAGCGGTTTCAGTGGCAGGCATCCGGCAGGTTTGGTAATTGGTACTGTAAGAGAAACCAGCCCAGAGGCGGCAGGACTTTTACTGAACGCAGATGTTGATCCTGCTGTTGACAGCAGTAAAGTAGAAGAAGTTTTTGTTGTTACCGGGTATAGCAACCCTGCAGCAGCAACAGGTAAATTAAATAGTAATACCGAAGGAGGACAGGCACAATGAGGAAACTGATTTGGCCCGTCCTGTTTCTGTTATGTTTATCTTTACAGATGAGTTTGCCGCAAAATCAGTGGTTTAAATTTGATCTGCCGCTTTTGCTTATTTATTGTTTGGCTATGCTGAAAGGTGCATTTGCCGGTGGGATAGCTGGCTTTTTCGTAGGATTGCTGCAGGATCTTTTAACCGGTGGTATTTTTGGTTTTCATATTTTGACAAGGACTGCGATAGGGTATTATGTTGGCTATACAAAAGAAAAGGTATTTAAAGACAGTATGTTTTACAATATTGTGGCGATTGTTACAATAACAGTTGCTTTGCGAGGTTGTTATTTTATTCTGCAGGTTATTATGGCTAAGGGATTTTCTGTTTTACTGTTAGAGCTGGCACTGCAGGATACGTTTGCTTATTGCCTGGGAAATATTATTTTTGTAATTCCGTTGTATCTTCTGACAGAAAGACTGCAGAAATGGATAGAACTGGATGATGGATTGCATTAAACAAAGGAGGTCAAATTGTGCTGAACAAAAGATACGCGCGCCGCTTGGAAGTTATGCTGGCAGCAGCAGTATGCATATTTTTAATTTTGCTCGGCAGAATGGCCTATTTGCAGCTTTATAAAGGCGATTATTATGGCGATCAGGCTGATGGTAACAGATTGCGCAGAACAAAAATCACTGCTCCGCGCGGCCTGTTTTTTGATTATAAAGGGCAGGAATTAGTTAATAATCTGCCTGGTTATGCTGTGGCACTTCAGCGTCAGGGGCAGCGTGATAATGAAAAAGTGATCGGTATATTGTCTGAAATATTAAATATGCCGGAAGACCAAATTAGAAAGCGTATTGCAGCTAATCAAAACAGTTATGAGCCAACCCGCTTAAAAAGCAATGTTTCCCCTGAGATCGTAACAAAAATAGAAGAACGCAGGTTGGAGTTACCTGGAGTTTTGTTGGAATTACAGCCAATCCGCAATTATTTGTATAAAGAACTGGCAGTTCACGCGTTAGGTTATGTTGGCGAGGCCAGTGAATATGATATTACTGAAGGCAGCTATAAAGGGATGCCAGGCGGTAGTATTGTTGGTAAATTTGGCATTGAAAAAACTTTTGATAAAGTTATCCGCGGAATAGACGGCAGCTTTGATGAGGAAGTAGATGTTGCCGGTAATGTTGTTAAACAACTGGGTCAGCGTGACCCTATACCCGGGAAAAGTTTGCAGCTGACCATTGATAAAGAATTGCAGATGGTTATGGAAAAAGCTGTAGATGAGCAATTGGCATATCTGCGGTCCAGCGGGATTGCCCCTAACGCCAGAGCAGCGGCTATTGTTGCGATTGATCCGCGCAGCGGTGCGGTAAGAGCTATGGTAAGCAGGCCTGCGTTTAATCCTAACCTTTTTGTAAATGGGATATCGGAAAAGGATTGGCAGGTTATAAATAATGATCCTAACTATCCTATGGGCAACAAAGTAATATCAGGCGAATATCCCCCTGGATCAACGTTTAAGATCATTACGGGTACGGCGGCATTGGAACTTGGCAAGGTAACACCGGAAGAATTGATTTTTGACTCCGGTCAGCACTGGCTTATCCCTATGGGCAACGCTGGCGGAGAAGCCCTGGGTTGGATTAACTTTCAACAGGCTTTAAGCATGTCGGATAATGTATATTTTTATGAAATGGGCAATCGCTTAGGGATCAATAATCTGGTTGATTTTGCACGCAAATTCGGTATGGGCAGGAAAACAGGTATTGAACTTGAGGGTGAAGCTTCAGGACTGCTTCCGACCCCTGAAAATAAACGCAAGATATTTACAGGGGAGGACTGGACTCTGGGTGATACCTTTAACGCTTCTATCGGGCAGGGGATAGACCTTGCAACACCTCTGCAGATGGCGGTGATGATGAGCTGCATCGCCGGAGGTGGTATTTATCACCAACCGTATTTAGTAGATAAAGTCCTTAATAATGATGGAAGTGTTTTTGAAGTACGTCAGCATCAGGAACCATATGCTTTGGGGGTATCACAAAAAACTCTTGAACTGATTAAACAGGGTTTGATGGGTGTGGCACAACCTGGCGGAACGGCTTCTTATTTTGCCAATTTGCCGAAGCCAATGGCTGCGAAAACAGGCACGGCAGAAAATCCGCATGGACGCGATCATGGTTTATTTGTAGCCTATGGACCTACAGATGCTCCGGAACTGGTAGTTGCGGCAGTAGTTGAGCAGGGCAGTTTTGGTTCTACTTCAGCTGGTCCGATTGTATATAAAGTGTTTGAAGAATGGTTTAGAGAAGAAGGTCTGATACCGTCACAAGCGGTTAAGTAAGCAGAAACTGCGGAAAGGATAGCAAATGCAGCAAAATAGATATTTTCGTAATTTGGACTGGTGGCTGGTTATAGCTATTTTTGGGTTGGTTGGAATAGGCATTTGCCTGATTGCCAGCGCTACTCATTCTTTTGCCGTAACGACAGGTAAAGCATGGCATGTTGAACGGCAAAGTCTGTTTTTAGCAATAGATTTGGCCCTGGTTATTTTTTCGTTGCGCTTCGACTATCGGCTGCTTAAAGATATTGCAACTCCCTTATATGTTTTTAATATTATCCTGCTTTTAGCGGTAATGTTTTTAGGACACAGCCAGCTGGGTGCTCAAAGATGGATCCAGATCGGCCCGCTCAGTATTCAGCCTTCTGAGTTTTCTAAAGCAATAATGATTGTCTGTCTGGCTGCGTTTTTAAATAAAAGATTGGAAACTCTTGACAGTTTCACTGATTATTTGCCGGCGCTGGCTTATGCTTTTGTACCTTTTATATTGGTTATGAAGCAGCCGGATTTAGGTACGTCGCTGGTTTTTATGGCAATTTTGCTTGGGATGCTGCTCATCAGCGGGTTTAAGGTCAGGTGGCTGATGTATATGAGTGGCGCGCTTATCGCTTTGATGCCTGCATTGTGGCATATTTTAAAAGAATATCAAAAAAACAGGATTCGTGTATTTTTAGATCCGGAGCTTGATCCTTTTGGGGCTGGATATCATGTCATTCAATCAAAAATAGCTATTGGGTCTGGCCTTTTGACAGGTAAGGGATGGTTTTTAGGTACGCAGAGCCAACTTAATTTTCTGCCTGAGAATCATACTGATTTTATCTTTGCTGTAGCTGGTGAAGAGTTTGGATTCATTGGTATTTTTATTATTTTGTTATTATATTTGATCGTTATTTGGCGCGGGCTGACCATTGCATTGAACGCCGAAGACGATTTTGGTACCTTGCTGGCAGTGGGCATTACTTTCATGTTTATGTTCCATGTGCTGGTAAATATTGGAATGACTGCTGGGATTATGCCAGTTACAGGTGTGCCGCTGCCGTTTATGAGTTATGGAGTGAGTTCGCTGACTACGAATATGCTGTTGGCCGGGCTGCTGCTGAACATCAATATGCGGCGTCAGCAGCTGCAATTTTAGAGGAGGAACAGTATGGAAAAAGAATTAACGATCGATATACTCAGCAGTGTACAGAAACCTGCTCGTTATACAGGCGGAGAATTTAACAGTATTGTAAAAAGTCCGGAGGAAACTGAAGTAAGTATCGCCCTGGCTTTTCCGGATATTTATGAAGTTGGGATGAGTTATCTGGGATTTAAAATTTTATATCATATCCTGAACCTTGAAAACGGTGTTGCTGCTGAAAGAGTTTACGCCCCTTGGGTAGACCTGGAAGCAAAAATGCGAGCAGATGCTATTCCGCTGCGAACTTTGGAAACGGAAAAGATATTGCAGGATTTTGATTTTGTCGGCTTTACTTTGCAGTATGAGCTTTCTTATACAAATATTCTTAATATGCTTGATTTGGGCCGTATACCTGTAAAAACAGAGGAACGTACAGAAAAAGATCCTTTTATTATTGTTGGCGGACCCTGCGTATATAATCCGGAACCTCTGGCAGATTTTTTTGATCTTGCCGTTGTTGGTGAAGGTGAAGAAGTTATGGTCGAGCTGATGGAGGCTTATAAAAAATGGAAACGTGAAGGTAAGCCTGGTGGGCGGCAAGGTTTCCTGCGCTGTGCGGTAAAGCTCAAAGGTATTTATGTACCATCATTTTATGATGTTGCTTATAATGAAGATGGCACTGTAGCAGCAGTAGTAGCTAATTGTGATGCTGCGCCGGCGGCAGTTGAAAAAAGAGTTATTTCTGATATGAATACGGTTAATTATCCGACAGCTCCGATCGTACCGTTTGGAGAAATCGTGCATGACAGAATTATGCTGGAAGTTTTTCGCGGCTGCAGCCGCGGCTGTCGTTTTTGCCATGCAGGTATGGTCTATCGTCCTGTGCGTGAACGCAGGCCGGAGCTTTTAAAGGAGCTGGCACGCCAACTGGTGGATAATACAGGTTATAACGAAATTTCACTGGTATCTTTAAGCACGGCAGATTATTCTTGTCTTGCACCGATGATACATGATATGATCGAAGAATTTAAAGATGAAAAGGTTAGTGTTTCATTGCCATCTCTTCGTATTGACAGTTTTTCTGTAGATCTGGCGAAAGAAGTGCAGGCTGTACGTAAAAGCGGATTGACTTTTGCACCGGAAGCTGGCAGCCAGAGAATGCGTGACGTGATAAACAAAGGCGTTACAGAAGAAGACTTAATGAATGCGGTTGGTGCTGCTTTTACTGCAGGCTGGTCATCGGTAAAATTATATTTTATGATAGGTTTACCTGGTGAAACTGACGAAGATGTACTTGCTATAGCTAAATTGGCGAAGGCAGTACAATATAAATATCAGGAAGTGACAGGTCGGCGCGGTGCGAAAGTAACCGTGAGTGCTTCTTCTTTTGTACCCAAACCCTATACTCCGTTTCAATGGGTGCAGCAGGATGATATAGCGGAACTAAGGCGTAAACAATTTTTATTGAAAGATGCCTTAAAAGTAAAAAATATCACCTTCCAGTATCATGACTCGGTGACCAGTGTGCTTGAAGCTGTTTTTGCCCGTGGTGACCGCCGTTTAGGAAAAGCCTTATATCTGGCTTGGCAGCGCGGAGCCAAATTTGATGGCTGGAGCGAACATTTTTCTTATGATCGCTGGCTGGAAGCTTTGCAGGACGCAGGTTTAAACAAAGAATTCTATATAGGCCGCGAACGCGGAGCTAATGAATTATTCCCGTGGGAACATATCCAGCCTGCTGTAGCACGCAGTTTTCTGCGCAGGGAATATGAAAAAGCCCTGGCAGAAGAATTGACCCACGATTGTCGTCACGGTGTCTGTACAGGTTGCGGTGTTTGCCAAAAGCTGGGCGTAAAAATAATCGACTGGAAAGAGCAGGGCTTAGTATGAAATTAAGGATGCAGATAACTAAAGAGAAAGAAATACGTTTTATTTCCCATTTAGAATATGTGCGGACTATTGAAAGAGCTATCCGACGCGCTAAACTGCCTGCTGCTTATTCCGAAGGCTTTAATCCGCATTTAAAGTTTTCTCTGGCTTCGGCGCTTGGTGTTGGCGTTGTCAGTATGGCTGAATTTGTAGAGATAGAACTGGCTGAGCCGATGGAAGTACACGAGGCTGTGCAGAAGATGACAGCGGCTTTACCTCGCGGCATTCAGATTATGGCCGCAGATGTAACTGCGAACAACGCACCGGCGCTGATGGCTTCCGCCGGAGGTGCAGATTATCTTGTTGTGCTGCCTTATTCCGGTGAGTATGTTGAGGCAGTAGCTGCCTTTAACGCGGCAGAAAGTGTCGTTTATGCTAAGGCAGCGCCAAAGCTTAAAAACAAAATCAAAGAAATTGATGTAAAATTTTATATACCGGAAATATGTGCAAAGCAGGAAAATGATATGTTGACGTTAAAATTTTCCTGTCGTATTACACCTAATGGCAGTATGAAAGCAGCAGATCTGTTAAATACCTTAAATCAGCATTTTGGAATGCAGCTGCCTGTTGAAAAGGCAGATATCACCAGACTGGATCTGTATCGTGCAGCTGCTGATGGCCGCAGATTGCCGATGTTGGAACATATGGACAAGTCTATTCAATAGTTCAGGAAAGGAGGGGCTTTTGTATGGAAACCAAAATCATTATCAGCGCTACGTCAGAAGAAACACGTATGGGTCTGACTGAAAACGGTAGACTGATGGAATATTTAGTGGAACGCAGCAGTGAAAAACATCTTGTCGGTAATATTTTTAAGGGGCGTGTAAATAATGTTGTTCCTGGCATTCAGGCGGCTTTTATTGATATTGGTTTGCAGCAGAATGCCTTTCTTTATCTGGGTGAAAGTAATGATATTACTGAAGGTAAGTCCATATTAGTTCAGATAACGAAAGATGCCAGGGGCAGCAAAGGACCTTCCGCGACACGCGAGCTGACGTTACCTGGGCGCTATGTGGTGCTTTTGCCACTGGCGGATTATATTGGAGTTTCGCATAAAATAGAGAATAAAGAGGAGCGAAACCGTTTAAAAGCTATTATTGAGGAAGCAAAGCCTGATGGTATGGGAATCGTTATTCGTACGGCGGCTATTGGTGCCAGTGAGGAAGCATTGCTTGAGGATATCAGGCATTTGTGCGCTAACTGGCGTGTCATAGAAGCACGCGGGAAAGTAGAAAAAGCTCCTGCAACCTTGTATCGGGAATTAGACTTATCAGTACGGATCGTACGTGATTATCTGACAAATGATGTTTCCCAAATTATCCTGGATGATAAAGCAGTATATGGACGTGTCTGCGAGTTACTGAAGAACATGCCAGGAGGTACAACGGGCCGGGTTCTGCTGCATGAAAAGCAGGAAGATGTTTTTGCGTACTATGGACTGCGGGAGGAAATAGATACTATTTCTGACAGGCGGATAGACTTGAGCTGCGGCGGTTATCTGGTAATTGATTATACAGAAGCTATGACTGTTATTGACGTTAACAGCGGCCGTTACAGCGGCCGTGAAAATTTGGAAGAAACTATTATGCAGATCAATCGTGAAGCGGCTGTCGAGATTGCAAGACAGCTTAGACTGCGGGATATTGGCGGAATTATAGTTGTAGATTTTATTGATATGCATACGCAGGAGCATCAGCAGGAAATTCTGCAGGTGCTGCAGCAGGCGCTTTCGAATGATAAAATGAAGCCGCGTGTTCAGGATATTACGGTTTTGAATTTAGTTGAAATTACGAGAAAAAAAGCTCGCCAGAATCTTTCAACGGTTCTGTATGCTCCCTGTCCTATCTGTCAGGGGGGTGGCAGAGTGCAATCACGCGAAACAGTAGCATTGGAAATAAAACGGCGTTTGCGGACTTTACTGGCTAAGCCATGCGCATCACGCAGTATTTTGATTTCTGCCAATCCCTGGATGGTAGAGTGGCTGCGGGCTAAAGATCTGCGGCAGTGGGAACGTGAACTGGCCTGTAAAATTAAGGTAGAAGCAGATACTGGTCTGCACATAGAAACCTTTTCTATTTTAGACAATACCGGTGTTGACAAATAACGCCGTTTGTAATAAAATATTTGAGTATAGACTGATTGAGTCTGTCCCCAACCGCGCAGAGAGGTTCCGTAAACTCTTTAGGAGTACCGAATTTGGCGAGTCTATCATAAGGGAGGTGCAAATAGATGTACGCAATCATTAAAACCGGCGGTAAACAATACCGCGTTAGCGAAGGCGATGTTCTGAACATTGAAAAATTGGACGTTGAAGCTGGCAGTGAAGTCGTTTTTGACGAAGTTTTGACTGTTGTTGCTGACAGCGATGTTAAAATCGGCAAACCCGTTGTTGACGGCGCTAAAGTAACTGCTAAAGTTGTTGAACATGGTAAGGCTGAGAAGATTTTTGTTTTTAAATATAAAGCAAAATCCAACTACCGCAAACGCCAAGGTCATCGTCAACCGTTCACTAAAGTTGAAATCTCTAAAATCGAAGCTTAACAGCAATGATTACAGTAGATTTATTTAAGAACGAACAGGGATTGATAACAGGCTATAAGGTCAGCGGTCACGCAGGCTTTGCAGCAGCAGGCGAAGATATCGTCTGTGGGGCGGTTTCTGTTTTGACGCAGACACCAATCCTTGGATTGGAACAGCATTTGAAATGTCAGCCGTCATATCACGTAGATGAAGAAGACGGCATTTTAGAAGTAAACTTGAATAATACTCCGAATGAATTGACTCAGGCTATTCTGGCAACTATGGAATATGGTTTGCTGGGAGTAGCAGAGCAGTATCCGAAGTACGTTCGCATTCATACATACAGGAGGTGAATCGCAATGTTTAAACTGATCCTGCAATTGCATGCTCATAAAAAAGGTACCGGTAGCTCTCACAATGGTCGTGATTCCAATGCTCAACGTTTGGGCACTAAAGCTCACGAAAGCCAATTGGTAACTGCCGGCAGCATTATCGTACGCCAACGTGGTACCAGATTCCATCCCGGCAACAATGTTGGTATGGGTAAGGATTACACTATTTACGCTACTATCGAAGGCCGTGTTAAATTTGAACGTAAAGGACGCGACAAACGTCAAATCAGTGTTTATCCGGTAGAAGAAGCAGCAATGTAATTTAAAATTAAAAGCACTCACTTATGTGAGTGCTTTTTTATTAAAAAAATAGCAGCAGATAAGTATGGCAGTATTTGTAAAAACCACCCGTAAAACGGGTGGTTTTTATTTTTACTTAGCAAATATTTCTTAAATTATGCTCGAATATTACAACTGCAGGAGTAATTTTATACATCTTTGGTTGTAATATAGCCTGGTGTTTGTTTCTATAATCATCCCTAAGGAGTAAAATAAATACCATAATTCTAACTTTGGCAGTCTATATGCAGATAGAGACTTCTATTAAAATATAAGTATAAGCCGAAAATATTCACATGGTTGGTATATGGATGCTTTTAAAGATTTTTTAGTGCAAAGTATGCAAATATTTGTAAGTGATATTAAAGGAATAAATATGCAATATAAGTATTTGAAATTCTTTGAGATTATATTTGTTTTGTTGTAAAAAGGCAATTGAAACGATATAATCATTTTACACTGCCGTATAGTTGTTTTGATGTTGTACTTAAGGAGATGAAAATGATGCGCAACACTTTTTCTTCACAGGAGTGGTTGAAATTTATTGGGAAGGAAAAATTACAAACCTTTCAGGATTCTTTTGCCCGTGTTGATAATATCAGTTTATGCTTTTTTGATTTAGAAGGCACTCCATTAACAGTGTGGTCAAACTCAAGTCTTCTTTGTCACCAGATAATTCAAAATAATAAAAAACGCTGTCAGCAGGAAAAAGAAAAATCAATGTGTTTTCTCAAAAAAACTCAGCAGATAAAATTGTTTACGTGTTATTTGGGGTTAACATATTTTATGTGCCCTGTTTATTATAATAACAAGCTGGTTGCTATTGCCTACGGCGGTGGCATTGCTACAGAGGCGCATACAGTGCCTCAGGAAATTATAGAACGTTATAATATACCCTTAATGCCTCAGCGTAAGCTGCAGCGGATAGGGGAATTGCTGGTGCAGACAATGGCTCTGGTAAATTTTGATTTAAATGTTGTTGAAAATATTGGGGCGGAAAAAACTGAAGCTGATCTAAATGTTTTTAACGGTATTTTGAGCAGGCGTGAAGCAGAAGTAGCAATGCTTATCTGCCAGGGATTGAGTAATAAACAGATTGCAGAACAGCTTTTTATCAGTGAAAAAACCATAAAAACACATGTCAGCAATATCCTGAGCAAACTTGATATTAAAGATCGGATGCAGTTGATTTTGGAGTATTGCAGGATAGTACCTAATGCGTAATAAAATCGAATGGGGGAAAGAAGATGAGCATAAAGAAAAAACTGAGTATTTTTGTTTTGGTTTTGCTATTGGTACCCATGCTTTTATTAGTACTTTCAACGCAGCATTTTTTTGACAGACAGATCCAGGAGAATGAACGCAACTATTTACAGGTTGCGATGAAAACTGTTCGTAATGATATGGAAAACAGGATGGACGAGATGAGAAAAGCAGGATTGCTTTTCGCAGGTGATTCAGATATTAATAAAGCCATGTATGATGATAGAAACAGACTTGCTATGGCTTTAAATAATTTAAAACGTAATTTTAATTATCTTGACTATGTAGTTATTGTAGATCGAGAGAACCATATATTGGCAAGCAGTTCTCCCTATCTGTTATATCCAGATGACAGTGCTGTTAAAATCCTGGCTGCCAGCAGCATGCTGTTTGGGAAAACGCATGTATCAGAAGAAGTTGTCGGGCTTGAAGAACTGTTTACTAAAGATTCATTTGAATATGACAATTTTTCGATCAAAATACTTAACCAGTTTCCGGGGGCGCAGGAGTATCTGCATAAAGCTCTGATGGGTATAGTTGTAGTACCGATCAGAGATAAATCTGCTGATAACGACGTTATCGGAGCTATTGTATTATGTGATGTACTTAATAATGATAACTACTTTGCTGAGCGCTACAGCAGAAATCTGGATAATTCATTTCTGGCTTTTTCCATTGACGGGATAAGGATTGCCTCGAATATTCAGACTGATACTAAAAGTAATTTTGTCGGCAGCAGGGCCCCGCATGAAACAGGTAAATATTTGGAAGACGATAAACAGTATTTTGGAAAAGTGGATGTCGATGATGAAATACATGTTTTTTTAGATCAGAAAATTTTTAACAGTGCTGATGAACCAATCGCTGTTGTAGGAATTGGCATCCCAGAAGAAAAATTTTCGGGAATTGTCAGCAATAATTATAAGTATGTCTTAGGTCTTTTTTTCTTATGTCTGTGGGCCATGCTTATTTTAGGGCAGCTGCTGGCTGAAAAAATAAGCTGTCCAATTGTGCATGTTACCGATTTGACTAGAGATTATTATGAAAAGAATTTTGGTAACAAAGCAATACTTAATGGGAAAAAGGATGACGAGGGTGCTATGCTGCAGGAGATGTTCGAAAAGTTTACAACTCAGTTAGAACTTAGGAAACAGGAGAGCAAACTGTATTTAGAGCAATTGGAATGTGAGCATCAGCAACAGAAGCAACTGGCGTTTGAACTGCAAAAAAACAATGAGCAGCTTGAACTTAATGTTGCGGAAAGAACTAAATATTTACAGGAAGCATTGAATGAGCTGAAGAAAGTAGATGTGGCGAAATCCCAGTTTATGGCGAATATCAGTCATGAATTGAGAACTCCGCTAAATGCTATAATCGGTTCTTCTGAAATTTTAAAGGACGATATATTAGGTGAACTGAATCAGAAACAGAAAAAATATGTAGCTAATATTTTCAGCAGCAGTACTCATCTGCTGCAGCTGATCAATGATATTCTGGATATATCCAAGATCGCCAGCGGGAAAATGACTCTTAATTACAGCGAATTTTATTTGAAAGAAATTGTTTTGCAGACTGTGGAAAACGTGAAAAGTTATGTGACAAGTAAACAGTTAAAAGTAAAGTTGAAATTTGAACCTGATGATTTTATGATCGAAGCTGATGCGGCCAAGCTAAAACAGATTTTATATAATCTGTTATCAAATGCAGTAAAGTTTACCGGAACTGGCGGGCAGATAGAAATCTATGTTTATAAGCGTGAAGATGTTGCCGAATTTATTGTGCGCGATAATGGTATAGGTATAGCCGAGCAGGATCAGAAAAAAGTATTTGTGGAATTTGAACAGGTCGACAGTTCTTATACCCGTGAATACGAAGGTACAGGACTGGGTCTGCCACTGGTAAAAAAGATGGTTGAGATGCATGGTGGATATGTCTATTTAAAAAGTGCTTTAGGTGAAGGAACGGAAGTAATTTTTTTGATTCCGCTGCAGCAGGGAATGAAGAAACAGTGAAAGGTGAGGTGCGTAAATGAAAACTGTTTTGATAGTGGATGATAATATTAAAAACCTGGACTTGTTTAAAGATTTTGTTGAAAGCTGGGGCTATGAAACTGTTACTGCCCAGCAGGGGAAAGATGCTATCAGTTTAGCTGAACGATATCTGCCGGATATTATCCTGCTTGATGTCATGCTGCCGGGAATGAGTGGATATGAAGTTTGCAGGGAATTAAAAGAAAATACAAAAACGCAGCATATCCCCGTGGTAATGATTACTGTTCTTAATGATATTGCGGACAGGATTCATGGCTATAAAATAGGCGCTGACCAGTTTTTGGTAAAACCTGTAGACTACAATGAACTGCATGCTATTTTAGACAGTTTATTTGGCAAAAAAAGAATGTTTGATGAAATGGAAAGCAGAGGCACAGTTATTGAGAGCCTGAATGTTTTGCTGAAACAGTGTTTACCCTCGGAAGCTGTGGTTGTTGCTGACCGCAAATTTCATTATTGCCGTAAGCTGTGTGACTATCTCAATCTATCTAAAAATGAAACTGAGCAGGGACTGCTGCTGGTACGGATACAGGATATCATCGCTACTTTATGTAAACAGAAGGGGACTGTCCCCGAGGATGAAATGGCTTTTTTAGAGCCGCTGAAAATGGACAAATGGGTTAAACCATTGTTGCTGTATATTCGCGGCTATTTGAACGGTGTTGATGAAACCCTGCAGAGAATGCTCATGTACGGTAAGGAAGCAAGCAACCGAAAACAAGAGATAGACCGCCAGCACTACACTATTCCGAACCAAAGACCAAAAGATAAGCATTGTGGGAAAATCTAAACTTTTGGATTTTCCTACAATGCCGACTACGGCGGAATCCTTCCCACTCCTTATATCTTTATTTCCGTATACATTGAATTTGTATTTAGTAAATGCTATAATGTCCCTATTCAAATTATAAATGTGTTGAATTAGTTACATGTACATATTTTTTGTGCCGCATAAATACCCTGTTGAGGTTGTCGTTCTTTGTCCAGATGTGGAAACAATAAAAGGAAGGGAACGATACAGGGAGAAAACAGGCTATTCCGGCTTTACGGTTGAAACCTTATACGATACATTTATGCAGACAACACCACGGATCGGCTTTTGGCTGGACAATTCCAACCAAACACCAC